>Ga0209066_10000056_pt1 | contig 155960 bp, 114 predicted proteins | sample All_14_2_FD_187198 | JGI IMG/M metagenome (GOLD analysis project Ga0209066, IMG submission 187198) | Freshwater microbial communities in response to fracking from Pennsylvania, USA - Allegheny Zone_MetaG_DW_15 (SPAdes) (version 2) ...
CTTTTTAAGGATCAATTCTCAAAATCAGCAGCTACTCTATTTGGCGCAGGTTGGGCTTGGTTAGTCAAAGATGATCAGGGTAAATTATCTATTGTCCAAGAGAGTAATGCGGGTAATCCAATGAGAAGGGGTCTTACTCCATTGTTAACATGCGATGTATGGGAGCATGCTTATTATCTTGATAAACAAAATCGCCGTCCGGATTATGTCTCAGATTGGTGGAAGCTGGTAGATTGGAAGAAAGTTTCAGAACGATACTAGTCTTCTTGCTTGTTGATTAAACAAGTTGACGGGTAATCGTTTTTCGATTTGCCGTTGGTCAAGAGGATATCCAGAAATGGATATCCTCTTTTAGTTAGGTTTTATCGTTGTAGATGTTTTCTGACTTCGACACTTGTTTATTCGCATGATCTTCTTTTGTGAATATTTAATGAGCAGTCGGTTACGGGACATCAAAATGCTTTTTGTAACTAGTTAAAAATCAGTATCGTTTTTTCACCTCTCCCTATCCTCTCCATATCTTATCCCTATTTGTCCATTCAAGTTGGGACAAGATATGGAGAGGATAGGGAGAGCAATGAGAAAGGACTTGTTTAATAATTGATTACGAATCGGAATAAAGAAGTGAATAGGAAATATTACTCGCTGATATTTCAAACAAAAAAATAAGCCCCATCAAGAATGATAGGGCTTACAAGAGAGTAAAAAGAGACTATTCTGAAGGAATATCCTCCTTGTTTATTTTACCGAAAGCAATTTGTTCCAGAAGATCAGTTGTTAAAGACTTAGGGCGCTCCAGTGGATATAGTAGGGCACGATCCCAGATAATATTAGCTGCGATACCTATGCTTCGACCTATGCCGAACAAAACGGTATAGAAGTCAAATTCTCTGACCCCATAATGCCATTGCAATACACCCGTTTGAGCGTCAAGATTTGGCCAAGGATTTTTAGCCTTGCCCTGTTCTTGCAGGATTGGAGGAACAATTCTGTAAAGCTTATCTACAATTTTAAATACGGCATCATCCGGAAGATGTTTAAGGCTGAATTCACGTTGAATCATGTAACGAGGGTCAGTCTTTCTTAAAACAGCATGGCCATAACCAGGAACCACAAATCCTTGATGTAATGTATCCCAAACATATTGGCGTACCTCATCATCAGTTGGTTCAGCACCGCCCATCTTATCCATGAATTCAAGGATCCATCTTAAAACTTCTTGATTAGCCAATCCATGTAAAGGACCAGCCAGTCCGTTGATCATAGCAGAAATACTCAGATAGACATCAGCTAAAGAGCTAGCTACCAAGTGACCTGTGTGAGCACTTACGTTACCACTCTCGTGGTCAGCATGAATGATAAAATTCATTCTAGATACATCATCATAGGGCTTATCCTTTCCCATCATGTGGGCAAAATTGGCTCCGTAATCAAGAAAAGGATTGCTTTGAATTCTTTTGCCATCACGATATACTTTTGCGTAGATATAGGTGGCTACCTCGGGAAGTTTAGCAAGAAGATTGAGTGCATCTTCATAGGTTGGATCCCAATAGTCTTGTTTTGATATTCCGGCAGCATATTTCTTCGCAAAAAAGGATTCTCTTTGCATGGTAGTAATAGCGGCAGAGAACATAGCCATAGGATGACTACAGCAGGGGAAAGAATCAATCACCTCATAGACATATCTTGGCAGTATCCGGCGTTTGCTGAACTCATCAACTACATCGCTGATCTCGCTTTCTGATGGAACATCACCGGTAAGAAGGAGGTAAAAAAGACCTTCAACATAAGGCATTTCTGCTCCTTTGGGCTTAGGTAGTTTTTCAAATACTTCCGGAAGGGTATACCCACGATAGCGAATGCCTTCATTTGGGTCTAAGTAAGAGATGTCTGTTACCAAGCTTTTCATGCCACGCATACCTCCTATGATCTGACCAATAGTGATTTGATCAACAACCGTGTTGCCATATTCGTTGAGGAGTCGAGCCGTACGAGGACGCCATTCTTGGATTTTATCGTAAAGTTTTTCTTTTAATTTAGCCATGGTAGAGTGGGGTTATAAAATATTGTGGTTTTTTAAAGCTACGTCAAGTCTGCCTTTTATTGCATCCAGGAACGGTTCTGTATGCAAGTAATGAGAAGATTCAAGTTTTTCATTATGAATAAGCAGTGCAAGATCTTTAGTCATGATCCCTGCTTGAACTGTTTCGACACAAACTTGCTCAAGAGTATCACAGAAGAGCTTCAGTTGAGGATTTTCATCGAGCTTAGCACGGTGCGCGAGTCCTCTGGTCCAAGCATAAATACTGGCAATTGGGTTTGTACTAGTGGCTTTACCTTTTTGGTGGTCACGGAAGTGACGGGTTACTGTACCATGTGCTGCTTCCGCCTCAACCGTTTTTCCATCAGGAGTAACGAGCACCGAAGTCATCAACCCTAATGATCCAAAACCTTGAGCCAGAGTGTCACTTTGTACATCCCCGTCGTAGTTTTTTGTAGCCCAAACAAACCCTCCGTTCCACTTTAAAGCCGCAGCAACCATATCGTCAATTAAACGGTGTTCATAGGTGATTCCGGCTTCATTAAACTTCTCGATAAACTCATTTTCAAATATTTCTTGAAAGATATCTTTGAAGCGACCATCATATTGTTTAAGGATGGTGTTTTTAGTGCTCAAGTATAAAGGCCATTTCTTTGCTAATGCCATATTAAAACAGGAATAGGCAAAGCCTCTTATGGATTCATCGGTATTAAACATTGCTAAGGCCACTCCATCATCTTCAAATTGATAAACCTTATGCGTTTGAGGTTCTCCATTATCAGGAGTGAACGTAATCGTTAAAAGCCCTTTCCCTTTGGTTTTAAAATCAGTTGCCCGATATTGATCTCCAAAGGCATGACGACCAATAACCATAGGTGTTGTCCAGTTCGGTACAAGTCGGGGAATATTATTGATCACAATAGGCTCTCTAAAGACAGTGCCATTAAGGATATTCCTTATGGTTCCATTAGGCGATTTATACATAGCCTTAAGGCTAAATTCCTCAACTCTTTTTTCATCTGGCGTAATGGTTGCACATTTAATACCCACATTATGCTTTAGGATTGCATGAGCAGCATCAATGGTTACCTGATCATTTGTAGCATCTCTGTGCTCTATACCTAAGTCATAGTATTCGATGGGAAGGTCCAGGTAAGGGAAGATTAGCTTTTCTTTTATCATCTTCCAGATGATTCGTGTCATCTCATCACCATCAAGTTCTACAATTGGCCGGTTGACTTTGATCTTTGCCATAGTAAGGAGAAAATTTTGGACGTTTTAACTTGTTTTACTATCTATTATAGATAGAAAAAGGGGGCGTTTTGTTCATTTTACTTCTAAAAAAAGAGAAAAGACATTTTGTGTAACCAAGATGAAAGGGATGCGTCAAAGAGTCAAGAATCTAAAATGACAACGTTATGAAACCTTACAGGAAACTTTACCGAAGCCGTACCGACAAGATGTTGGGCGGGGTAGCAGGTGGTCTGGCAGACTATTTCTCAATAGACAGTTCTCTGGTTCGATTTCTTTTCATTCTTGCAGTGATTGCATGGGGTACCGGGTTCTGGCTTTATGTCGTCTTATGGATCGTTTTGCCCCTAAGTCCTTTGCCCTATTTTAATCAAGGGCAACCTGATCCGGCAAATGCTAACACTGGGTATAATGATTTTGAAAAGGGCCCAGAGGAGTCGGAATCAGGCAGTGATAACTTATTTGAAACGATGCAAAATGCAAAGATGCGAAGAAGAGAGAATGGTAATTTAATTGCTGGTGTAGTCTTGATAAGCTTTGGAGCCATGTTTTTGATCTCCGATTACATCCCCTCCATTGATTTTTCTGACTTATGGCCTTTTTTACTAATTGTTGCGGGAGGGTTATTACTCCGAAATTATTATCAAATCAATAAAAATCAGAAATCATGAAATATAGAAATGTTTTCTGGGGCGTCTTATTACTTACTATAGGATCGCTATATGCACTAAGAAATTTTGATGTCATTCACTTTGAATGGTCTGCTATCTTCTCGTTGTGGCCTCTTTTGTTAATTCTTTGGGGTATCTCAATGTTACCGGTTAAGCCGGTGGCCAAACTCCTTGGGTCTTTAGGTGTTCTCGTTCTTGCGGTGATTCTTATGCTTACCTATCCTGAACGTAGGGGCTTGTGGTCATTTGATTTTAATGATGGGAACTGGAGTATTAATGATGATGATAGGGATTCGACCATCTATTCAACCACCTTTGATCTGCCTGCATCACCTTCAGTAAATAGAGTAAAACTTGAGCTAGAAGCTGCCGCAGGACGATTCTATTTGGCTGATACAACTTCTAAACTGGTCTGGTTTAAAAGTGATGGGAATATTGGCCCCTATCTTTTTGATACCCAAAAGGATGGTGATACAGTAAAGGTTATCCACATTGGACTTGAAGGAGTTACTGTTAGGTCTGGTTCAAGTCACAATGAGGCCGGACTGAAGCTTAACGATGCCCCAATCTGGGATATTAGCATAGATGCCGGTGCTGCAAGTTTAAATATGGACATGTCACGTTTTAAGGTTCGTACCTTTGATCTTGAAGGTGGTGCTTCTTCAGTTGAGCTTAAATTTGGTGCCTTAAGTGATACTACTGATATAGATATTGAAGTTGGTGTTTCATCTATTAAGATCGCTGTTCCAAAGGGGAGCGGTTGTGAATTGCGTACGGAAAGTGTTCTTAGCGGAAGAAGTTTTGATGGGTTTGATAAAATAGAATCAGGACTATATAGAACACCTGGATTTGCCACTTCAGGAAAGAAAGTTTACATTAAATCTGAAGCTGCAGTATCAGATATAAAGATAGAGAGGTATTAGTTGATTTTACCTTTTCTGATTTGTTAATAGAGTTGGATGAATGAAAGGCTGGTCTTTCTGATTGAAAGGCCAGCCTTTGTATTTAACTCATTAATTTAGATTGTTTTGTGTTTGCAGAAAGAACCTTATGCTGAGAAAACGTTAACTTTTTTTTACAAAACTGTTAATAAAAGCAATTTGCTGATTATATTTGCCACGACAAACCCGTTTTTTTATAGAACATTCTTTACTGTTACACAAGGTTTATCTGATAACAAAAAAAATCCCCGCAAGAGTGCTGGGGATTTTTTGTTATTTGAGGTGTTTATAAGCTTCCAGTCATTTTAGATGGGTCAACCCATTTGTCGAAGTCTTCACTGCTTACTAATCCAAGTGAAAGAGCTGCCTCTTTAAGAGTGGTCCCCTCCTTATGGGCTTTTTTTGCAATCTTTGCTGCATTCTCGTAGCCAATATGTGTATTTAATGAAGTAACAAGCATTAAGCTGTTTTCCATGTTTTTCTTAATATTGGCATAGTTTGGTTCAATTCCAATTGCGCAATGATCGTTGAATGAAACACAACCCTCGCCAATTAATCTAGCTGATTGGAGGAGGTTCGCTATCATAACAGGTTTAAATACATTAAGCTGGAAATGTCCATGCGTTCCGGCTACAGTGATTGCAGCGTCGTTCCCAATCACTTGGGCAGCAATCATGGTTAAGGATTCATTTTGTGTTGGATTTACTTTTCCTGGCATAATTGAGCTACCCGGTTCGTTTTCGGGGAGCATGAGTTCACCTATAGAACATCTTGGGCCTGAAGCCAAAAGTCTAATGTTGTTAGCGATATGCATTAGGCTAACTGCAAGCTGTTTTAGGGCTCCACTGGTCTCAACCAAGGCATCGTGAGCTGAAAGAGACTCAAATTTATTGGGTGCGGTTATAAATGGTAATCCGGTTAATTCTGCAATCTTCTTTGCTACAACCACATCATATCCTTTTGGGGTGTTAAGACCAGTGCCAACTGCGGTGCCACCCAAGGCTAACTCTGCTAGATGAGGCAAAGTATTCTTTAATGCACGTAACCCATGATCTAGCTGTGCAACATAACCAGAAAACTCTTGTCCTAAGGTTAAAGGAGTTGCATCCATAAGATGGGTTCTTCCTGTTTTTACCACGCCAGCAAATTCTTTAGCTTTTGCATCGAGAGTGTTGCGAAGCAGCTCTACCCCAGGAATGGTATTTTCTATAATGAGCTTGTAGGCTGCAATATGCATGGCAGTTGGAAACGTATCATTGGATGATTGTGATTTGTTTACATCATCGTTAGGATGGATTGGCGATTTCCCTTCCCCTAGCTTTCCTCCTGCAATTACGTGAGCACGATTACTAACAACTTCATTGACATTCATGTTACTCTGTGTACCAGACCCGGTTTGCCAGATAACAAGAGGGAATTGATCATCAAGTTTTCCTTCGTGAATTTCATCACACACCTTACTAATCAACTCTTTTTTCTCAAAGGAAAGAACTCCTAAATCATAGTTTGCTAATGCTGCAGCCTTTTTTAAATAAGCAAACGCATGAATTACTTCCCTTGGCATTGACCCTTCCGGTCCAATACGGAAGTTATTGCGAGAGCGTTCGGTTTGCGCTCCCCAGTATTTATCAGCGGGAACCTCTACAGGTCCCATCGTGTCATTCTCAATACGTGTCTTCATGATCTTATTAATTATTTATTATTGCCGATAATCAGATCGATGTTTTCCAAGTGATCTCCGATAACAGCTTTATACTCTGATTCAATGATTGGCCTTCTGATGAGCGAGGGTTGTTGAGCCAATATTTTTATCCATTCTTGTCGATTAAAGCTCAATCCCTTTAATCTTTGTTTGAAGTACGGGTCGTTCTTCCGAACTAACTCTTGAGGTTCGATGTTTAATTTTTGGAGAAGTTTCTCTATCTCTTTTTCGGTCAATGGCTCTGTGTGAAAGAGTCTGGTTTGAAACTCTTTTGTTATAGTCTCTAGATAGTTTAACCCAGATCTTGAGGTTTTACATTTTGGGTAGTGATATATAGTAAGCATGGCGTGGTATTTGAATAAAATATGCGGTAACTTCGTAATGAATTAGAGCCTTCCGAATGCAAAATTACCATAAAAAGGGTTTTTAGACATCTTGGGCTTAATAAGATTTGACATAAATAATTACTCTTAATAACACAAACAACACCTAAGTCTATGAAAAGAGTCTATCTGTTGGCTTTGATGATTGTTGTATCTGCATCATTGATCGCTGCTTTGTCATTTACCACGGTCTTCCGATCGTTTAGTTTAAAAGATGGGAAATTCGACTATGAAAAATTATGGCACGAGGCAGACAGTCTGAAGGATGAGGGCTTGCCAAAAGAGGCAATGGAATTAGTTGACCTAATCTTGAATAAAGCTAGAGAGCAAAAGGATCAACCACAGTGGGTGAAAGCACTGTTGTATAAAGAGGCCTTAAGAAGTAACTTCGAGGAACGCCACCTTGAAGAGAGTATCACTGCATTTAATAAAGAGTTAAAGATCTTACCTGAACCAGCTCTTCAGATTATAAAAAGTGCTTTAGCCGAACTATATCTTAGTTATTTTAGAGCTAATCAATATGAAATAACCCAACGTACTGCGTTTGGTAGACCCGGTGAGGTACCTGAAAAGTGGAGTTTAGCTCAAATATCAAAACTGATAGATAGTACTTATTCTGCATCTCTCGATAATCAAGAACTATTATCTGCTGAGAAAATGGAAAGCTGGGCTCCTGCTTTTAAAAATGTCTTATCTGTTAAGGGATCTGTCTATTCTCTTTATGATGTTTTAGCCGGAAGAGCGCTTATGTTTTATGCTTCAGGAGAAAGCAATCTGATTGAACTTCCTGCAGAAGCGAAATCAGGTACACCGTTTTTGTTCACTCCGGCGAGAACCTTTGCTTTGTCAAGAATGGCCTATCATGAAGGCTCTCCCTTTTTTTTAAGGGCTCTATCAATCTATCGACAGTTGTTATCAGATCATCTAAATGATAAACAACCCGATATCCTCATCGATATCGATCTTCATCGTCTGAAATGGGCCAAAGAATGGGGTAATGTCATTTCTGGCGATTCTTTATATAGAGAAAGTGTTAAATCTCTTTATAGTGCCTTTAAGAATGCCCCAGCAGGTATGAGGGCAGGGTATGAGTTGGCTAACTCGATCTATCAGCAAGGTATTAATGCTAATAATCCGGTCATAAGAAATAGTCATCTGGCAGATGCGGCCACCGTGGCTTCTGAGGTAATTCATCTATTTCCTCAAAGTAGAGGGGCTGCTGAATGTAGACAACTTCTGCATGAACTCACTTTGCCAGAGTTAACTATTCAAACACCTGAGACCTACCTGCCTGGAGACCCAATTACTTTTGGGGTCAAAAGGAAGAATTGTGAAACATTAAATTTTAGAATTGTTGAACTTTCAAAAGAAGATCTCCAAAGAATATATCTGAATTACCGATTTGATAATAAATTAGCTTATAACGAATTTAAAACGATCAGAGAATGGAAGGCCCCTCTTCCTTCTGCAACACCATGGGTATTAACTGAACAGAAAGTTACTACTGAGGAGTTACCCATCGGAGCCTACTTATTGCTGGCATCTACTTCCTCCAGTTTCGGTGATATTGGATCTCCTGTGGCAATGTCTCTTTTCCAGGTTACCAATCTGGGATGGATGGTTCAAAGTGCTCGTGATATTGAGAAACTTGTGGTTGTCGACCGACGAACTGGAAAACCTGAAAACGGAGTCGAAGTTACGCTCCTCTCTTCTTATCAAACGGCATGGCCCAGTCAAGATCGCTTTGATACTCACACCTCTCAGATTAGTGATAAGAGTGGGTTTATTAAAATTGAAATGCCACAAAATGACCGTTCTAGAAGTGTTTTTGTTTCTCTAAACAATGGGAAAGATTATTTTTTTGGTAAAGGCTCTTTCTATTATATCGGAAAGGAGATATCGGATTTCCCGAAAGATAATATAAGTGAGAAATATTTCACGGATAGAGCTATCTATAGACCCGGGCAAAAGGTCTTTTTTAAAGGGATCTCCTTTAAAGAAAAGGATTACAAGTATGAGGTTCTTTCAGACCATTCTGTGAAGGTCTCTTTTTTTGATGCAAATAATAGATTAATAGATAATCAAGACTTCATTACCAATCGTTACGGCTCATTCTCCGGAAGTTTTACTATCCCGCAGAACCTGATGTCAGGGTATTACCGAATCTCTTCCTTAAATGGATATGTGCATATTCAAGTTGAGGATTACAAAAGACCCTCTTTTGCAGTTAATCTTTTCCCCTATGAAGGAGTTCCTAAGCCGGGTGATGAGGTTGAAATACATGGTAAAGCTGAGGCTTTCTCGGGATTTCCCATCGGTGGAGGCAAGGTTTCTTATACCGTAAAAAGAAAAATCTGGATGCCATTTTTCCGCTTTATGATTCAAGACCAAGGCATCGAGCTAATCCATGGCGAAACAATAACTGATTCTGATGGAATGTTCACCATTCGTTTTAATGCCACCGTTGATAAGAACTTAAAGAATAGTGATAATCTTACCTATTATTTTGATGTATCAGCTGATGTTATTGACCCTTCCGGAGAGACTCAAACAGGAGATTATACCTTGGCTGTTTCCAAACAAAATCTTCTTATTGAAGCCAATATTCCAAATAACGTAGTTATTAACAGGAAGGATCCGGTTAATGTTAAGGTAGTGAATCTGGCAGGGAAGTCGGTGCCATCAAACTTTACAGCTGAGTTATACCGGTTAAATCAGCCCGACTCTAGCTATTGGAACTTAAATCTTAATAAGCTATTTCCTAATGATGGAGGCTCTGAAGAATTAAACCTTTGGCCAGTTGGAGCATATGTCTCCTCCTTCTCCCTAGTGACATCAAAAGATAGCTTGCTTTATTTAAATAAACTCATAAAGCATCCTGGTGCTTATCTATTAAGGCTTAAAGCTTCTGATGGAGCGGGGAATTCTGCGATTCGGGAATCGAGAATCATTGCATATGATGAGAATTCAAAGTTATTACCCGCTAGACTTCCGTTTTGGTTTGTCCCGTTATCGGAACGCATAAAATCGAATGATCCTATTGTATTCCTCCTAGGGTCAAGCGAGAAGAAAGCCAATATTCTGATTAATATCTACAGAAATGACACCTTGATTGATAATAGATGGATAGTCATTGACAATAAGCAGGAGAAGATGATATTACCCTGTAGTTCTTCTGAGGGAGATAAATTTGCGATATCGATAGCTATGGTTCGAAATAACCATCTCTATGAAACTTCCTCAAAAGTGGAAGTAGAAGAGTTAAAAAACGCCCTCGATATTCGATTTATGACCTATAGGTCGATGCTAACGCCAGGGGGCAATGAAACTTGGCGTGTTAAGATTAATCGAAAGGATGGTCAGATCTTACCTTCAGAAATGGTTGTTGGGATGTACGATGCCTCTCTTGATCAATTTGATAAACACTCTTGGGAGATGTATTTTAATAAAAGAGAGTTTCCTTTAAGAAATTGGCTCGGTTTGGCATTTACCACTGGGTGGACTAATCAACGTTTTATAGATACTGTTTCTATTGAGTCGCCAGTAATGAATCTGCATCCATACCTAAATTGGTTCGATTATCAGTTCTATGGTTCTTTTGGAATATTCCGGAGTGGGAAGATGCTTGCTTCAAGTGCCAGAAAAGCTGAAGGAGTTAGCGAACCAATACTTCTCGATTCCAGTGAAGAAGTAATGGAAAATGAAGTAGTAATGGATGACGCAGCGTTTTTTCGTAAAGCGTCATCTCTACCTTTTTCTGGAAAGGATAAGAGTTATCGTAGTGACAATGATGACATGACGAGAAAGAATCTTCAGGAAACCGCATTCTTTTTCCCGCATCTGCTAACCAACGATGAGGGTGAAGTAGAGTTCTCGTTTAAGGTACCCGGGTCGTTGACGAGTTGGCATGTTCTGGCATTTGCTCATACGAAGGATTTAGCATTTGGTAGTACTGATCTTTATGTTAAAACACAACGGCAATTGATGGTAATGCCACAACTACCACGATATTTTAGAGGAGGTGATACGATAGCCATTCCTGTTAAGGTGGTCAATCTTTTAAATAAGCCTGTTAATGCCATTGCCTCTTTTGTTTTGGTTGATCTTGTCACGGGGAAATCGCTAGATTGGTCTCCAGCAGATTCTTCTAAAGCTATTTCGGTTAACCCCGGAGCCACTACAATTGTTTCATGGAAAGTGATAGTACCAGAGAATCCCGGTATGATTGTTTATAGAGCTAAGGTTAGTTCTGAAACGCATTCTGACGGTGAAGAGAATATTATTCCTGTCTTGAGTGGGCGAAAATGGTTCGTTAGTTCCCAGGTGAAAAATATCAAAGGCCAGGTTTTATGGCAGCCTGATCTCTCTTCTGGCGTTGACTGGAAAGAGGGACAAGAGGCTTCTCTTACAGTTGAGTATATTGAGAATCCAGCATGGTTTGTGGTCCAAGCGTTACCCCAGATTAAGTCGGTTGATAACAAAGGGTTGAATCTAGCTTTGAATAATTATTATGCCGCTAACATGGGTCTCTCACTTATGAAATCTCAACCTGCGATAATGAATGTTGTTCGTTCCTGGTCTAATAATGAAGCAAATATCTCTCCTCTTTTAAAAAATGAGGAGGTTAAAATTCTTACTAATAATCAGACCCCTTGGGTTCAAGAGGCGATTGATGAGAGTAACGATTTTATGAAAATTACCACCTTCTTTAATGATGAGGAACTAAAGATCTTTTCAGAAGAGGCTTTTCGTCGGATGAAGGAACTTCAATTGGCAAATGGAGGATTCAGCTGGTATGAAGGGATGGCAGACTCAAAATATCTCACAGAGGAGGTTGTTCAGACATTGGGTCGTATGAAAAAGATGACTGCCATAGACCCCAAGCTTCAACCTACGCTTGAGCGTATGGTTTCATTGGCTATTAATTATCTTGATGGTAGAATGGTTGAGAATTGGAAGCTTGATTCCATTCATAAGGTGAAATCTTCGACGATTGATCCAGATGAGATCAAATATCTCTATGCTAGATCATTCTGGTTGAAAGAATACCCTCTTCAGCCTTATATGGCCAAGGTGTATAAATCGCTATTGAACAAACTTCAAATGGGTGTTTTAAAAGCTGATCCTGCTGTTCAAGCCACAGCTGCTGTGGTATTCTCTCGTGCTGGCGACCAAATAACTGCCCATAGAGTTGTCAAGTCTTTAAAATCAAAGGCTTTATCTGATAAGGATGGCTTTATTTTCTGGAGGAAAACCCCTGGTTACCATTGGTATGAGGATCCTTTAAGAACGCAAGTTCTTGCTTTGGAAGCTATCATTGAAGTGGAAGCTGATATGGGTATAAGCGAAAAGATAAGGTCATGGTTACTGGCTCAACGTCAAACTCAAAGTTGGGAATCTCGAAGTTCAAATGCAGATATTGCCTATGCTTTTATCTTAAATGGTTCTTCTATTATAGATTTAGGTAACCCTGCTGAGATAACTTTAGAAGGGAAAAAGCTTGAATCAATGGTTCCCTCTATGGCTGGCTCAGGATGGTTCAAGGCTCAACTACACCCAACCTCCATGGATCAACTTAAGCGGTGGAGGCTTGAAATAAGAGGTAAAGGAACAGGTATGGGTTGGGCTAGTCTTTGGATTAAATACAAAGGACAACAAAGCCATGCTGTGTCATCTGAGTCTGGTGTGAAGATTGAAAGAGCTATCTTTTTGATGAAGGGTAATTCCTCTACGGTTACATCCCAACTTACTAAAGGTACTCCTTTAAAACAAGGAGATCGGTTAAGGATTCAGTTGACTATTACAACTGATAGAGATATGGATTTTGTCGCCCTTACCGATCAAAGAGCTTCAGGCCTGGAACCTGGTTCAAGAAGTGGCTTTTTATGGAAAGGAGGACGAGGATATTATCAGGAGGTTAAGGATAATGCAACTCAATTCTTCTTTGATAGACTTGATAAGGGAACTAGAACTATAGAATATGAAGTTATAGTTGCACATGCTGGTACTTTTTCTGACGGGCCAGCTGAAATACAGTCACTCTATGCACCAGCATTCTCGGGTAGATCTGAAGGAAATAGTATTAAGGTGAAAAATTAGTGGGTTTTAAGCCTTACCACCTCTTTAGCGATTCAAAAAATGTCAATTGCTAAAGAGGTGGTTTTTATTTTTACAGAAGATTCTTTTAATTCATTAGACTGTAAGCATCAAATATCTAATGAAATCAATATCGTATTCTAGTTTTTGTACACCAGATCAACGATTCTTTCGAGCCATAGTTTGTCTATTTCATCAAATTGATTTAAAAAGGAGCTATCAATGTCTAGAACTCCAACTGTCGTATTCCTATTGTCTCGCAAAGGAACTACAATTTCTGATTTTGACCTTGAATCACACGCAATATGACCCGGAAAGAGAGTAACATCCGGAACAACAATCGTTTCATTTTGATCTATACCGGCCCAACAAACCCCGGTATGAGGCTTTAATACTTGACAAGCAACCGGTCCCTGATAACATCTAACAATCAACTCCTCGTTCGTTAAACAGTAAAAGCCGGTCCAAAAGAATCCATCCATTTTATGGTGCAACACAGCTACAATGGTTGCCATTCTGGCCTCTGGATTTGAGGTCTTAGTCAATAACTCTTGAAGTTGTTGGTATATTCGTTCGTATCGAGCAGGCTTGTTTTTCATCTCTATTTATTTTGTTTTTGGATCGATTTAATCATTTCAAAAGAAAACCTCGATCATTTCTACTCATTTTAGTCTCGCTATTATTTATCCTTAAGAAGGATGAGGCTTCTATTCTTACAAAAATACAAAAAGAGCCCTTAATTAATTAATGTACGATCATGAACAAATTACTGCGCTATACCGAACAATAATTAGAAGATGAAATGGAGTAATCGGTTTCTAATCAGTATATTATAGTTATGGCATATCATTAGCGTATTAAAGTTATAGGGTTGAAGATAATTACTTAGAATACGGGTTATGCGAGAAATAGTTATACTTATTCCTGACTTAGAACCTGAACAAAATGTTCTTATTGACGTCAGTGTAAATGGCCGGAAAAAAGCCGTTCAGTATAGAGTTGAGTTAATTACTTCTGAGGAGATTGAGAATAGTGGCGTTGATAGGGTTACTGTTCTAAAACACAAAATTGAGAAACGTGATCTCGGGTGGGAGTTGGTTGAGATCGGAGCTCCTGGTGAGAAAGGAATTCCTCTGACATTCCGGAAAGTTATCAGTGATGGTCTCGGTAGTTCAAATAATTCAAGTAAAGAAGAGGCATAAACTGCTTCTATTTTTGGTTGCCTTCGCTTCCTCTTCGCCTCTTCTCCATATTCTGAGCGTATAAATGGGTACAAAATGGGCATCGATTTTGGACAGTAAAAGATTTAAGGGTGTTCTAATAGTTATTTATTTAATTAGAATCACAGATAATTAACATATTAGATGGTGTAGGGTGTGTTATGTGGTTACAGTTGTAGCTACCAAATGTAAGTACCCTTAAAGGGAGGATATATGGAGAGGAAGCGAAGGGGAAGCGGTGAGAGTTGTATCTTTGTGTAATCATTTGGGCAGAAATGAAGAAAGAGCACTCTTCAGTATTAATCATAGAAGATGATCCTCGGGTTGCATTAATAATACAAAGAGGGTTAGAGTCGATAGGCATCGCTTCGGATGTTGCATTAGATGGAGAGATCGGGTTAAAGTACTTTAGTAGTAGACTTTATCATTTGATTATTCTTGATATCGGACTGCCCGATATGAGTGGTTACCAAGTGTGTAGAGAGATTCGTTTGTTAAATAAGGACATTCCGGTTCTGTTTTTAACTGCTTTAAGCGACCTTGATAGGAAATTGGAGGGGTTTGATGCTGGAGCAGATGATTATATTGTAAAACCTTTTGAGATCCAAGAGTTACTGGCACGGGTCTTTGTATTTTTGCGGAGAGCCCATGGTAAGCAGAATGATTCTGAATTTGATGAGTTATTAAAATTCTCCGATCTTGAGTTGAATATGAAGACAAAGACAGCTTTTCGGGGCGGAAAGGAGATTATATTGACACAAAAAGAGTTTCTGTTACTTGAACAGTTAATGAGAAATCCAAATCGGGTTATTTCAAAGAGTGAAATAGCTGAAAAAGTCTGGGATATCACATTTGATACTGGAACGAATATAATCGAAGTTTATGTCAATTATCTTCGTAATAAGGTTGATAAAGGATTTGATAGACGATTAATTCATACAGTTGTGGGAATGGGTTATGTTTTAAAGGCTGTATAGTTGGGGATAATAGCCATTAGTGATGTAACGGTTCAATGTATTGAATTTATTAGTTTACCACGCTGAAGATGTATCTGATCTGGAGACAAATTTTGAAGAATTATACGAAGGGAGGATATAAATAGATGAAAGTCAAAATTAGGCTCAGATTATCTCTGCTCTTTGCTGTGTTAAGCAGTAGTGTAATTGTAGTCTTTGCAATAGGATTTACTCTTTGGTTATCACATAATCGTCGGAATGAGTTTAAGCAGCTATTAGAGGAGCGAGCTTTGAATGTTGCTCAGTTGTACTGTGACACAAGAGATGACAACTCGATGATATTGGCAGATATAATTGTTGAGCATCCATCCATCGCTGATGAGGATATTGGAATCTATGGTTCTACTGATAGTTTATTGTTTTGTACAAGTAAAGGCTTTTATAGGGTAAAATCCTCAGATTTAGAAAGGGTAAGATTAAATCGAGTGTTATTATTGGAACAAGCTGATGGCAGAGAGCGGTTGTCATATTATTACAAAGGCGTATTCAGATATTGTGTGGTTGTTATAGAAGCCAATGATAAATATGGGTTTGAGAGGTTAAGAGCAATCTCATTGGTTCTATTTGTTGGAGTTATTCTGTCTTTTTTAGTGGTTGTTGGTCTTGGTTTTATCTTTTCATACAGATCGTTATATCCGTTACGTCAATTGGTACAGAGTGTAGGGCGCATCGACCCTAATCGTCTTTCAGAGAGATTAGAAGTTCCTGAAGTAGATGACGAGATAAAGCAATTAACGAATGCTTTTAACCATTCTCTTGATCGACTGGAGAATGCCTTTCTGATACAGAAGAGTTTCGTCTCCAATGCATCGCATGAAATTAGGACGCCATTGACCGTTGTTAGAGGAGAGTTGGAGTTATTATTGATGAATTATTCGGGTAATGATCGGGAATTAAAAGGGTCACTAAGTCGAATTTATGAGGTAATGTTAGAGTTGAGTGGTATAACAGATAGTCTACTAAGCTTGGCAAGGATGGAAGGTGATGAACAGCTAAATGGGAAAGCATTGGTGCGTATAGACGAAGTCTGTATAGATGCTATAAAAAGCGTTACCCAACGTCATGCTGATTGGGATATTACCATTGATACAGAGTCCTTTCCAGATGATTCTGCATCATTAGAAATTCATGGAGATGCTTCATTGTTAGCCCTGTTATTCAGAAACCTGATTGTAAATGGTTGTAAATATTCATTATCACAACCAGTGATGATAAGATTTGTATTTAAGGAAGGGTATGTAGGGGTACGTGTTGAGGATAAAGGAATGGGGATTCCAGTTGAGGAAAAGGAAATAATGTTTGAACCTTTTTTTAGGGGTTCTCAAGTCAGGGCTATTCCTGGGTCAGGGTTGGGTTTAGCTATTTGCAAAAGAGTAGCTGTTTTACATTCAGCGACCATTTCGGTTGAGGATAATAATCCACAGGGGACTGTTTTTACAGTTTGGTTTAAGAGAGAGAATCTAAGCTAATTCTAAGGTCATTTTAATAGCGTTCTAAGAGTGTGATAGCAACTTTGCATCATCAGAGTTGCTAATAGATCTTTAAGATGTTGTTAAAAAACTTAAGACCGACCGTAGTTATTCTTATTGTCATTACCTCTCTTCTGGTATATTCTTTACAAAGAAACATTAGTGAGAAAAGAGTATTAGAAAGAGTTAATAATCAACTGAGAGTTTCAAAAGATAGTCTTGAGGATGCAACAAAAAGATATAGAAACACTCTGTATGAAAAGAATGAAATTATTATATCACTAAGCCGGAATAAAAACGGTAAATGATTTTTCAAATAAGTTAATCACTTTAAATGTTTTCAATCATGAAAAAAGTTGTTGTTTTCGTAGCAGTGCTATTCTTTGCAGGTTCAATTTTTGCAACTGTTCCTCAAGATGTAAAAAAGGCTCAAACACCCGCAACTCCCGTTAAGGTTGAGCAGAAGAAAGAGAAGAAAGCTGAAGTAAAAGCAACTTCTGCTGCAACAAAGAAGGAAGATAAAAAGGCTGAAAAGAAAGCCGAACCTAAAAAATAGTAAGCTAACTGAGACATGGTTAGGATGTATTCAAATCAATAGATCCTAACCATGTTTTATCTCTGATTTAGTTGTTTGTCGTCTGGTTATTAATTGGTGATTAGTCAATCGTATAAAACTCTTTAAAAAGGGTTGGTTATTCTTTCTTCCATTTAGGTTTTAGGCGAGCGATTGATTTTGCCCTTGAGGGCAGGTGGTGAGTGAAGCAGAGATGTCAAACTCACCACTTTTTTTTACTTAATTCTTGGATAGAAAGCATCTTTTATATGTTCTATTCTCGGGGGTTTATTGTTCTCTATTACGATGCTAATGATATCGAATCTAGTTTCTCCTTGCCAATTGTTACGCATGATATATAGATTGGCTGCCCGTATCAAGATATTTTGTTTAGTCTTATTAACTGCAGTATAGGGTGCAGCAATGTTATCATAAGTTCGGGTTTTTACTTCAATAATGAGCAGAGTATTATTCTCTGTTCCGATGATATCTACCTCATTGTTACCTGCCCTCCAGTTGGTTTCTAATATTTTAACTCCACTTAGTGTTAAATATTCAACTGCAATTTGTTCTCCTTGAATTCCTAATTGATAGGCTTGGTTCATAATAGAAAGGTTAAAAATGTATAGTGAATAGGAAGACTCAATGAATACTTAGCCTCATAAAAATCGCTAGAGACCTTGTTTAATTCTTACTCCTGAGTCTGTTATCGTTATTTGGCTTGGTAAGCCGAATGCAATGGATTGATTGGAGGTAATATGGCCACAAGGGATATTAAAGGCACAAGGACAGGTTGGATTGTATCTGTTTACAACTTCAACAATAATATCCTGTGGTGTGCTGCCATATCCCCCATCAATCATGTCAGTTAATTGTCCAACCAGAAGTCCGATAATATTCTCAAAAACACCGGCTCTACCAAGTGCGGTCATCATACGGTCTAACTTGTAATGATATTCCGAAATATCTTCAATAAATAGTATTTTTCCTGCTGGTTCAATTTGAGTTGGTGACCCTAGTGTAGAGGTCAATAGAGTCAGATTCCCCCCGGTAATATAACCATTAATTGATCCATTCTTATTTAGCTTGGAGGGTTCGACAACGATCTCATTCGATTTTTCAAGCAAAAGATTTAACAGGCTAGTCCATGCCCGATCGTTTGTGTTTTCAGGCAGGCTGTTAGGCATTGCTCCATGAATTGTTGCAATGCCTTTTTTATCGAGAAGATTTAATAGGGCTGTATTGTCACTGAATCCGATAACCCACTTCGGATGCTTTTGGAACTGCTCTAGATTTATTCTGTCTATGATTCGCAAAACGCCATACCCACCTCTCGCTAACATGATAACTTTTGCTTGCGAATCATCAAAGGCTTGTTGAAGGTCATAAAGCCTCGCCTCATCATCACCTGCAAAATTTCCAGCCTCCTTATAAAGTGAGATGCCCTCAATAACGTTAAACCCGAATTGTTTTAATCTATTAATGCTGGATTTAACATTAAATGCGTTTACCTTACCTGCTGGAGCAACAACATGTATTAAATCACCTTTAGTTACCTTTTCTGGAATAACCATACTCTTAGTATTAATGAAATAGGAATCTTTTTAACTAAGAATTATTCTTATGTAAAGATCGTAACCTTTATGATTTAAAGTGTTACGTGTTTACGTAATTTAAAAGGTTCTTTTGGCCATGGCAAGAGTTACCCTCTTTATAGGCTCTTTGATTTCGGATGGTAAGTCAATACACTCGAAGACCTTTTCTGCTTCTTGATAGTGTTTAGATATCTCTAGATGAGCGAGCTCTTTTATATGGAGTAGGTTATAGAGCTCTGTGACGGTCTTTATTTTTACGGCAGAATACTGGTTTGATAATCCAAAAGCTTGATTAAGTTTATCCTTTGTTTCTATATCCGCAATTTCATAGGCCTTAAGGTAAAGCCATGTTTTTTTATTGGTTACAATGTCATTACCAGTCTGTTTTCCGAAAAGATCTTGGTCTGAGAAAACATCAAGAAGATCGTCCATGATCTGAAAAGCCAGACCTATGTGAATACCAAATTGGTATAGTTTTTTAGACTCAGTCAATGGCGCGTTAGCGAGTATTGCTCCTGTTTTGAGACTTGTTGCAAGCAGAACGGCTGTTTTGAGGCGTATCATTTCCATATAAGATGGTAAGGAGACCTCATCCTGGGATTCGAAATCCATATCATATTGTTGCCCTTCACAGACCTCGATGGCAGTGGTGAAAAATAGTTCAATGATTTCTGGCAATCGTTGAGGGTCTATCTTCGCTAATAGTCGAGAAGATTGAGCAAACATGGTATCTCCTGAAAGTATACCTACGTTTTGATTCCATTTCTTATAGACAGTGGGTACGTTTCTTCTTAATGGTGCCGCATCCATGATATCGTCATGGACTAAAGTAAAGTTATGAAAGATCTCTATGGCAAGAGCGGCAGGCATAGCTTTCTCAATTGTGCCACCAAACATCTGGTTGGTTAATAATAGTAATACCGGACGAAGGCGTTTGCCTCCTTGAGATAAGGCATATTTTATTGGATTATAAAGAAGTGCCGGTTTTTCAGGATAGTCTATTGAACCTAATTCTGATTCAAAGATATTTCTAAGTTCTTCTGCAGAATATAACATAGGTTTAGTTTCAGAAGCAGACTCACAGTGGTCAATGCTCGATTATATCTAACAAAGGTAACGAACAGTATTCATGGTTTAGGCTTATAACCTGTTTTTTGGTTATTTTTTCTGGACAAGGAGGGTTGTTTAGGGTTAAGAAGAGAGGGTTAATTTAACTAATAGTGGTAGTAGCGATATTGTGAATGATCCGGTTTTAAGCTAAACCTCGCTACCTTTGCATCTCAATTCTTGATGGTTGTGATAAACAAGGATCTTATTGCTCTATTTAAAGAGCACAAGCAAGTTAGTCGAATAAAGGAGGCCTTAACGGCGGAGCATCTGACCCGTCTGCATGTTAATGGATTGCAGGGTTCTGCTCTTACAGTGGTACTTGGAGCACTGCATAGTATGGACAATGCGGTACATGTTTTGATTGTTGATGATAAGGAGCAAGCTGCCTACTGTTTTAATGATCTTGAACAGATTTTTAATGAACGAGAGCTTCCATTTGATAAAAGACGCATCCTTTTTTTTCCGACAGCTTATAGGCGTCCTTATGAGATTGAGTATACCGATAATGCTAATGTGCTTTCCAGAGCAGAAGTGCTTAATAAAGTCAATAGCATTGGGAGAAATCTTGTGGTTGTAACCTATCCTGAGGCTCTAAGTGAAAAGGTTGTTACACGTCAGATTTTAAAAAAGAACACCTTCTCTTTGCGCGAGGGAGAGGAGGTGAGTATGGACTTTCTGACAGATGTCTTGTATGAATATGGTTTTAATCGTGCAGATTTCGTTGTTGAACCTGGTGAGTTTTCAATTAGAGGGGGCATCGTTGATGTATTCTCATTTTCGGATGAATACCCTTATAGAATTGAGTTTTCGGGGGATGAGGTTGAATCTATTCGAACATTCAATCCGGTGGATCAGCTTTCAATACAAAGACTTACTAAGATAAGTCTTCTTCCCGACGTACAGAGTCGATTATCTAATGAGGCTCGGGAAACCCTCTTGTCGTATTTGCCAGAGAGTGCCATTTGGTGGGTTGATGATGTGACGTTTATTCATGACCGATTGGAAAGAGAGCTTGATAAGGCCAGAGAGATTTTTGAGAATCTAAGTAAAGATATAAAGCACTTAGCTCCAGGTGAACTTTTTATGGGTGGTCGTGAATTTCTTCGGGAATTGGGGGCTCATAGGGTTATAGAATATGGAAGAAGCTCGCATTTTAAGGGGGAATCGATAGCTTTTCGTACACAGAGCCAACCTCCATTTAATAGAAACTTCGAACTCCTGATTGATGACCTTAGAAAACATACTTTAGAACTCTATATCAATATCATTTGTGCTGATCAGGAGAGACAACTTAATCGTTTACAAACCATCTTTGAGGATCTGGAACAGGGGAAACCTGAGAAGGAGCGTGTTGCTGTTAAGTACTTATCACTTGGACTACATGAGGGGTTTATTGACTTTGATCACAGAGTAGCGTGCTATACCGATCACCAGATCTTTGATCGATATCACCGATATAGAATAAGAGACGGTTTTGCTGGAAAAGAGGCTATTACTTTAAAGGAGTTATCAAATCTCAAGCAAGGTGACTTTGTAACGCATATTGACCATGGTATTGGTCGGTATGACGGACTAGAACTGATAGAGAACAACGGAAAGCAACAAGAGGTCATTAGGTTGATTTATCAAAATAATGATGTATTGTATGTATCGATCCACTCTTTGCATCGTATCGCACGGTATACGGGAAAAGATGGAACTCCGCCTACCATTCATCGTTTAGGGGGTGCAGCCTGGAATACTCAGAAGACGAAGGCAAAGCAAAAGCTAAAGGATATTGCTCGTGAACTGATTCAGTTATATGCCGCTCGAAAGGCATCTGAAGGCTTTGCCTATAGTGCAGATACTTACCTTCAACATGAATTGGAAGCCTCCTTTTTGTATGAGGATACGCCTGATCAATACAAAGCCACCCAGGATGTTAAAGCTGATATGGAAAAGACAATGCCTATGGATAGACTGGTTTGTGGGGATGTCGGTTTCGGTAAGACCGAAGTGGCTCTTCGGGCAGCATTTAAAGCAGTAGCTGATAATAAACAGGTAGCAGTATTGGTTCCAACCACCATTTTGGCGCTTCAACACTACAAGACATTTAAGGATCGACTAAAGGATTTTCCTGCAAGAGTTGATTTTATTAATCGATTCAGAAGTTCGGGAAAGATAAAAGAGGTATTGAAGGATACCACTGATGGAAAGGTTGACATCTTAATAGGGACCCATCGAATCTTAAGTAAAGATGTACAGTTTAAAGATTTAGGACTTCTAATTGTTGATGAAGAGCAAAAATTTGGGGTCTCATCTAAAGAGAAGTTGAAACAACTGAGAGTTAATGTTGATACCTTGACATTAACAGCAACACCGATCCCAAGAACACTTCAGTTTTCTTTGCTAGGAGCTAGAGATCTTTCGGTGATTAATACCCCTCCTCCAAATAGGCAACCTGTTCAAACTGAGTTAAGAGGCTTCTCTGAAGAGACGATTCGTGATGCCATTCGTTATGAGATTGGTCGTGGGGGTCAGGTGTTTTTTGTCCATAATCGTGTCCAAAACATCCTGGATGTCGCCGGTATGATAAAACGGTTTGTCCCTGATGCCTCAATAGCCATTGGCCATGGCCAAATGGATGGTAAGAAGCTCGAAGAGATTATGATGGGGGTTATTGAGGGTGATTTTGATGTATTAGTTGCAACAACCATTATTGAATCGGGTTTAGATATCCCTAATGTTAATACTATTATTATAAATGATGCGCAGAACTTTGGTTTAAGCGAATTGCATCAATTGCGAGGCAGAGTCGGCCGATCTAATAAAAAAGCTTTCTGTTATCTGCTTTCACCACCTCTTGCGTCGTTACCTGATGATGCAAGAAAAAGACTGAAATCGTTAGAGGAGTTTAGCGATCTTGGAAGTGGGTTTAATATTGCCATGCGCGATTTGGATATTCGTGGGGCTGGTAATCTTTTAGGAGCTGAACAGAGTGGATTTATTAGTGACTTGGGTTATGAGATGTATCAGAAAATTCTTGATGAAGCAATAAAGGAGTTAAAGGAGGGCGAATTTGCCGGTCTATATGATGAGGTCAAAGAACCAGAAGTTTCTGATTGCGTTTTTGAATCGGATCTGGAAATTATGCTGCCAGGTGACTATGTATCTAGTATGTCTGAACGTATTCTTTTATACAAAGAGCTTGATAATATTACCAGAGAAAAGGATCTTCAAGCTTGGGTATCACGTTTAACCGACCGTTTCGGCCAATTACCTCAGCCTGCCCTAGATCTCGTTAATGCTCTTCGATTAAGATGGGTGGCCTCTAAAATTGGATTTGAAAAGGTCTTGTTAAAAGGAAATCGATTAACTGGCTATTTTGTCGGAGATTCGCAGCATCCTTACTTCCAAAGTGAAAGGTTTACTGCTGTCTTGAAATTTGTCCAAGCTAACCAACGTCTATGTAGAATGAGAGAGGTAAACGGCAAGCTTCATCTCTCATTTGATGGAGTTATGGATGTGGTAAGTGCTATTTCACTTTTAAAGCCGATGGAGTTGTCTTCGTGAGACAGAAAAACTTTAATTAAACTCACGAGGTTCTGAAAAGTAAATAATGAAATGGGTGAATAGATTATCTAGATTTGTATGATATTCTATTCACCCATAGATTAAAAGAGGCTAGAAGTTACATCTTAGAGAGTCTCTTTATTTCGGGTTCAATATCTTTTACAGAAGTGTATTTCCCATAAATAGTACCATCTTTAGCAATGATGAAATAGACGGGTAGTTGGTTGCCTAAGTTATACATTGAGATGACAGGAGATGAGTCATATTTGAAATCACTTAAGTGGTACCAATTCATCTTATACTTAGTAATTACTTCCATCCATTGCTTCTCATTATGCTCTAATCCAATAGAGATAAACTTTATTTTTGAGCCGGTTTCATCATGAAGCTTTCTAAGGGCTGTCCACTCATTTTGTTGTCCCTCTTGCCAAGAACCCCAGAATTGAAGTAGAATGGTATTACCTAGAAAATCGGAGAGGCTTATATTCTTACCATCTGCTTGTGACATGGTGAAGTTAGGTGCGATTTTTCCAGGAGCGAGTCTTTCATCATTAAGTTTATTTTCAGCGATTTTCTTTTTCACTTCACTGAGTGATTTGTTGAAGTAAACAGCATGTTGATTGTCTTTGAAGTTGGTCATCATCGAACTGTCAACTGAGGTGAAAAGTTTGATATCTTTAATAGGATCAAGAACCGGATTTGGTCCAGATCGCTGATTAATGGCTATAATCGTACCTAGAGAGGTGAGGTTCGACTTTAGATATTTTATGGTGAGTTCTCTTTGAGTTTCAAATAGTGATTTGTACACGTTGGCAATGGAGTCGCGTAAAGCAGAATAGTCTTTTCTATCTTTACCTTTCTCAAGGGCTAGACCGAGTTGCCCAATTACTTCTTTTTCTTTATCAAAAGAGATCAGATAATCATTAAGTTTCTGTGATTCTTCTGAACCTGTGAATTTGACACTACCTTGCATATCATCACCAGATGAACTTAGTTCTATGTTTGAACCTGGATGGACAATTAAAATGATTCTTCCGGGGCCGCCTTGAAGAAAGTAGATGCCGGAGGAGGTCAGATTAATGGAGAATTTATAGGGTCCTTCTGGGTTTACAGGCAGAGAGTCAATAGGAGTAAATTTGTCAGGCGATACTTCTGCAAGATATAGGTATTTGCCTGGAAATTGCGAAATCTTAGCATTAATAGTTGCAGGACCCTCTTGTTTCTGTTTTGTATTGCAAGCGGAAAGCGCAAGTAAGAAAAGCAGAACAATCGAGAGAAGAGGCGTGTTACTATTGAATTTCATTATCAATTGGATTTATGGTATATGAAAGGATAAACTTATCTGAAATGGGTGGAGTGATCGCTTTAAGAGTTTTTAGCTCTTTTCCTAAAACTTGAACCTCAACAGTAGATAGATCATTCGGTTGAGGGATCTGAATCTGGATATTATTTTGAAAATCAATACCAGGTAAGTCAAGATGTTTGATAGTGGCTTCCTTGACACACCAACAAGTCATAAGCGTAATAATCTGACTGGTGTTATTGAGTCTAGCTAATTCATTAAGAGATAGAAACCTATTTTTTATTTTCAGTATACGATCAGAGGGTATTTCAATATCGACCCCGATAGGAGATGTATTAGAACTGGCAACGACTACATAGTCGGTTGTGTGAGATACAGAGAACCAAGGCATCGACTTTTGTTTAAAGGGCCTTCCTTTCTTAGTATATCTTACAGTGACCGGTTTCTCGTTGTTTATCTTTTGAAGGAGTAATCGTGAAGCAAGCCACTCTTTTTTTCTTTTTTCATTTTTGTACGATTCAAAAAGTTGTTTACCGGCAGGGGTTAAGATTAGCATAGCAAGAAGCTCATCAACTGATTCAGTGATGTGCCAGATTTCAATTTGAATCTGTTCAGGAGTCTGTATAGAATGCAGTACAGGCATGATGTTGTGGGTGCAAAAGTACCAAAACCAATGCGTATGAGAAAGATAATCATGGTAAATCAGGGGTAGTTTTCATGGATTAGCACTATATTTGCAAACTTTTTCTGCAGAAATAAATAAATTTTATAAGAAGATGAGTGATCTCAATTTTGATTATAAGGTAAAAGATATGTCATTGGCCGACTGGGGCCGTAAGGAAATTCTCATTGCTGAGAAAGAGATGCCCGGTTTAATGGCTATCCGTAAAAAGTATGCTCCATTACAACCTTTGAAAGGGGCACGTATTACTGGTTCGCTACATATGACTATTCAAACAGCTGTGTTAATAGAGACTCTTGTTGCTCTTGGTGCAGATGTAAGATGGGCTAGTTGCAATATCTTCTCTACTCAAGATCACGCTGCAGCTGCTGTGGTTCGTGATTCTAAGGTTCCCGTTTTTGCTTGGAAGGGAGAAACACTGGAAGAGTATTGGTGGGCAACGGGTCAAGCACTCAGTTTTCCTGAAGGGAAAGGACCGAACCTAATCGTAGATGATGGAGGAGATGCTACCTTACTTATCCATAAAGGATATCAGGCCGAAAATAATGCCTCTATTTTAAATGTCACTCCATCTAGCAAGGAAGAGGAAGTTGTTTTAGATACGCTAAAAAGAATATTAATTGAGGATCCACAGCGCTGGCACAGAACAGTGGCTGAATTAAAGGGTGTCTCAGAGGAGACGACAACCGGTGTTCATCGGCTCTATCAAATGAAGGAGAATGGAACCCTTTTAGTTCCTGCCATCAATGTTAATGATTCAGTCACAAAATCAAAGTTTGATAACCTTTATGGTTGTCGCGAGTCACTTGCTGATGGGATTAAACGTGCTACTGATGTAATGATTGCTGGTAAAGTAGTAGTCGTTCTTGGTTATGGTGATGTTGGTAAGGGTTGTGCTCATAGCATGCGTACATACGGAGCAAGAGTTTTAGTTACAGAGATTGATCCCATCTGTGCGCTTCAAGCAGCTATGGAGGGTTTCGAAGTTACAACCATTGAAGAGGCTCTCAGAGAGGGTAATATTTATGTTACATGTACTGGTAACAAAGATGTTATAACACTTGATCACCTGCTTCAAATGAAAGATCAATCTATAGTATGTAATATTGGCCATTTCGATAATGAGATCCAGGTTGATGCCCTTAATGATTATAAGGGGGCTCGGCGGGCTCAGGTTAAACCTCAAGTAGATCAATACTTCTTTGAGGATGGTCGTTCTCTATTTATTCTTGCTGAAGGCCGATTAGTCAATCTTGGATGTGCTACAGGTCATCCTTCATTTGTAATGAGTAATTCTTTTAGCAACCAAACCTTAGCGCAGCTGGAGCTATGGAGCAAAAATCTAGCGGTAGATGTTTACCGTCTGCCAAAACAGCTCGACGAAGAGGTTGCGAGATTGCATCTGGAACAGATTGGTGTTAAACTTACTCAGTTAACAGATGAGCAGGCAGCTTATATCGGTGTAGATAAAAACGGCCCTTATAAAGCAGAACATTATCGTTACTAGAAAATTGATTAGTACTTCTGAAAGGGGTAGAAAATTCAATTGAAATAAGAAGACTGGGTTAAAGGATGACGAATGGTTGAATTGCCAATCGAGTCATCAATTAACCCAGTTTTTTTATATTCGTATTTTAGGTAATCAGTATTGGATTGAGTAGGGAGAAGAAGCGAAGAAGAATGGGAGAGGTGCAGGGAACCATGGTACTTTTCACTTTATTTAAGTTTGATACGATCCCCATTAAGTTAAAGAGATTAGTTGAAGCCAAAAGAAAGATTAGTTATAGACGTGAAGTCTTTTGTAATAGGGGTCGTAACTCGTTTGATACCTACGAAGAGCAATGGTAGCCTTACTCCCTTCCATAGGAGAGCCATCAAGAAGAATAAATTTTGAGCCACAGCAAGAGTCAACGGCGATTAATCCTGATTTATCAACCTTAAGTTTCGAGCACGTTTCTTGAGGATCGTAAGTACAGGTTCTTTCGTAGGCAATATATTCATCTTCTGTGAAGTGGTAAATAATTATTCCGCGGTATCCTCCATTCACATAGGCATAGTTACCAGGGATATTTAGGTTGTTATATAAAATTGATGATGGATCAATAATAAAATCAACATAAACATAGGGGATTTCTGGCTCAGGATCATCATCTGAACAGGCCACCCAGATAACAGATGAGAAGAGAAAGATGACTATAATGGATAAACGTCTTAAGAAAGAGCTTGACATGTTGAAAAAAGTTTTTATCAAAGACAAAAATAGTAAATTGCAGTGCTTTATGAAGTCAGAGATGAAGGCCTCGTCATTGCGCAGCCAATCCCAGATCTAACGTCGAGAACTAGAAATTATTTTTACTATGAGAATCTGCCGCTTTGCTAAAAAATACTCATTCAGACGAATATGTAACTTTAATATAGTTCTTGTTTTGCTACTATTGCTATCTGTAACAACTCAAAGTTGTTTTTTAAAGAAGAAAAGCACCGCAGAAAAGTCGGCTATAAAAATGGAGAAGAGAAAAAAGGCGGAGGAGAAGAAGAGGGCGGCAACGTTTAAAAAGAATGAAGAAAGACATTATAATATGCAGTCTACAGCTGGAAAAGCACGATTAGACCAAGCTAAAGCGCATAGGAAGTCGCTTGAAGATCGTTACCGAAAGAGAGGTAATTTTTTCCAGAGATTATTTGGGATAAAGCCTAAGAGCTGTACTCAAAGCGAGTAAGTGTAGATGATAAATTTCTCATTTGGAAATTGTGCGTTAATTAACACGTTTTTTTGTGGGTTTTTTCATATGTGACCATTGGACATGTCAATAATAATTAAATAATAATTGAGAAAAAAATTGCCTTTTGAATAAGAAGTTGTTAAATTTAAACAATTTTAACGTGTTTGTAAGCAAAACCACTAACCTGTTAAATCTGTCATATGGAGAATTTAATTTTAGTCTTGCTTGGGCTAGGCTGGGCGATCTACACTGCAATGAAAAAATCGGCAGCAAGAAGTGCTCAGAGTCGGGTGAGTGAGGGTGGATCTATTTTTGGTGAATCGGTTAAACAGAAGCCGAGGAGTGCTAATGGATTTAGTGATTTCACAGATATTTTGGATAAAATTACGAACCAAGAGTTTGGTTTTGAGGTAGAGAACGAAAAGAAAGAAAGCTTGCCAAAGGTTGAACCTGCTCAGCCTATATCTCAAAAGAGCCATTTGGAGAATAGGTTTAATCGTGCGGGATCCATGCCAGGAGATTTGGCAAGTTCAAGAGTTATTGCAGATGAAGTAATCCCAGATTCATTAATACAAAGTGTTAACCCAACTTATAAATCCATTGAATATGAAGTAAGAACAGAAAAAAAGAAACCAATTGGAGCATCTTCAAGTATAGTTGAAAAAGAGGATGAAGAGCTACCAAACTTTGAATTTGAATTAAGAAATGCGATCCTCTCGCAAGTAATTTTAGAGCGCAAATTTTTTTAATTATTGTATGACATTTCAAGGTGTTGAAGTGTTTGGAAGTTAAGCTAATTTGTTTTTATCTTTACGGACTTTTTGACGCACGTCGTTTATCGTAACATAAATTTATCTGGTATGATAAGAAAACTACTCTTAACCCTAGGAATAGTACTAGCAGCCAATCTGTTAGTCTTTTCTCAGGCTCCCGGAACCCTGAAGGGAAAAGTCGTCGACAAGGAGACGAAAGATCCCATTCCGTTCGCCAATATTATCATAGAGGCGGGAGGAGCGCAGCAGGGAGGGGCCACCTCCGACATTGATGGTAATTACATCATTAAACCCATCGCACCCGGAAAATACACAATCAGAGCCACTTATGTTGGCTATAACCCTGTTGAGGTTAATGGTTTTGTAGTTGGTTCGGGAAAAACTGAATTTTACAACATCAACATGCAGGCATCATCAACTACGTTGACAGGTGTTGAGATTGTAGAATACAAAAAGCCTCTGATCGAGAAAGACCAAACTACGGTTGGTGCTAGTATCACTTCAGAGCAAATTGCCAAGATGCCTAACCGTAGTGCTAACGCCGTTGCAGCCACCGTTGGAGGTGTATTCTCTTCAGACGGTGAGCGTGGTAGCGTTCGTGGAGCTCGTTCTGGTGCTACAGTTACCTACATTGACGGTATTAAAGTAACCGGTTCATCTTCACTTCCTCCTTCAGCCATTGAAGAGGTAAATGTGATCATCTCTGGTTTACCTGCTATGTATGGTGATGCTACTTCTGGCGTTATTAATGTTGTAACCAAAGGACCAAGTCGTGAATTCGGTGGTGGTATTGAGCTTCAAACCTCACAGTTTCTTGATAAGTTTGGTTATAACCGTGTTGGTCTCAACTTACAAGGGCCACTGGTAATGACAGGCGATAGCTCAAATCGTAAGCCTTTGATTGGCTTCTTCTTGGCTGGTGACTTCCTTTCACAAGGAGATAACTCACCTTCAAATATTGGACGTTATAAAATTAAGGATGATGCTTTAGCTTCAATTAAAGCTACTCCATTGATTCCTACCGGAACAGGTTTTGGTACAAATCAATCGGCATCTTTCCTTGGAAAAGATATGATTGAGAAAGTAGATAACTCAACCGATGCTACTTCCAAATCAGCTAACGTCTCTGCTAAGTTTGATATTAAGCCATCTAATAGTGTTAATATCACTATCGGAGGTAACTTGAACTACTCTGATGACGTTAATTACTCATTTGGTAATTCATTGTTTAACTGGGAAAACAATGGTAAAGTAAAAGAATTGACCTATCGCGTCTTTGGTCGTTTCACACACCGCTTTGCTAATGATCCAGAAAGTAAGTCTTTGTTTAAAAACGTATACTATTCACTTCAAGCTGACTACTCTCGTTACAAACAAGATGTACAGAGTCAGTTACATGGTGATGAGGTTTTTAAATATGGCCATGTTGGTAAGTATGATATCTATACTCTTCCTTCTTTCGCTCGCGGTTCAGTTACCGTAGACGGTACTACCTATAATAATGTATATGTTCAGAATGGTTTTAAAGATACCGCAGTATACTTTACCCCTTCATCTTATAACCCTGACTTAGCTCGTTATACTTCTATTTACTATGACTACTATCCTGAAACAACCGGAAATCATCAAAATTTGACACAGGTTCAGTTAGGTGGTGGTCTATTAAATGGTCAGGTTCCTAGTTCAATCTATAACATGTGGGCTGCTCCTGGTACTCCTTTCGGAAGTTATCAGAAGTATGAACTCGATCAGTTTGGCGTTAACGCTACTTTCTCAGCTGACATTGGAAACCATGAAATTCAGTTCGGTCTTCAATATGAGCAGAAGAAAGAAAGCTATTACGGCCTAAATGCTATCTCTCTTTGGACTCACATGCGTGGGATTACCAATTTCCATATTGAACAGTTAGATGTTAATAATCCAATCATGCAGATGAGAGATGGTGTCTTTACTGATACTGTTGTCTATAACCGTAAGTATGATGCCGCTTCTCAACGTACCTTTGATAGAAACCTTCGTGCTAAACTGGGTTTACCTGTTGATGGAACGGATTACATTAATATTGACTCTTACGATTTTGCTAGCAAATCAATTAGTTACTATGATGCCAATGGTGCAAAGAAGACTGTTACCTTAGGAGAAGATATTCTGTCGTTAGATCTATTTAGCGCCGATGATCTCTTGAATTCAGGTCAATCTTATGTTAACTATTATGGTTATGATCATACTGGTAAAAAAGTAAGTGGAAATGCTAGCTTCGAAGATTTCTTCAATGCTAAAAATTCTAGTGGAGATTATATCCGTGCACTTCCTGCTTTTGAGCCTAACTATATTGCTGGATACATTCAAGATAAGTTCGCCTATCAAGATCTTCTCTTTAATATTGGTGTTCGTGTTGACCGTTTTGATGCTAATCAGATGGTACTTAACGATCCTTATTCATTATATCCAACTATTGGTGCTGGACAAGTAACTGAAATTGGCGGAAAAACTATTGATGTTCCAAGTAACATCCCTGGCGATGCTGTTGTTTATGTTGACAACGTATCTACACCAACTCAAGTCAAGGGTTACCGTTCAGGATCAACTTGGTATAATGCAGCTGGGGTAGAAATTCAAGACCCTAACTTATTAAATGCAGGTACTGGTGTAAACCCATTATTAAAAGACCCCTCAAATCAGGTCTTAGTTGCTGAATCATTTAAAGATTATGATCCACAATGGAGTGTTATGCCACGTATTAGCTTCTCTTTCCCAATTTCAGAAGAGGCTCTTTTCTTTGCTCACTATGATATCTTAACTCAGCGTCCAACTAGTAGCTTAAGGTTTAACTTAACCGATTACTACTATTTTAATACGCAGACAGGTACTATTAACAATCCTAATTTGAAACCTACCAAGACGATTGACTATGAATTAGGTTTCAAACAGAAGTTATCTGGATCATCTGTAATGACTTTGAGTGCATACTACAAAGAGATGCGTGATGATATTCAGATCTTCCGTTTTAATGGTGCTTATCCTCGTGATTATACCTCTTATAATAACATTGACTTTGGTACAGTTAAGGGGTTCACTGCTACATACGACTTACGTCAGACTAGCAATGTAACACTACGTGCATCTTATACATTACAATTTGCAGACGGTACTGGTTCATCAACCGATCAAGCTGCAAGTTTAATTGCCGCAGGTTTACCCAATTTACGTAGCACTAACCCATTGGCATGGGACCGCCGTCATGCTATTAATATCAGTCTTGACTATCGTTTTAGCGATGGTAAAGAGTATAATGGTCCTGTTATTAAAAGAGAAAAGTCAGGGAAAGCTCCTTTACAACTTCTTAAAAATACAGGTTTGAATATTACAGTTAGTGGTGGATCAGGTACTCCCTACACTCGTCAGTCGAACATCACTTCAGCTATAACTGGTGGTACTCAGTTGATGCAAGGTTCTTACTATGGTTCACGTCTTCCTTGGCAATTCCGTGTCGATGCTCGTTTAGACCGTGATTTCTTCTTCAAGATTGGCAAGCGTGAATCAAGCCTCAATGTTTATCTACAGGTATTGAATGTACTTGGAACTGAGAATGTAATGGGAGTATGGTCTGCAACAGGTAACGCTAATGATGATGGTTATTTAGCAGCTGCTGAATGGCAACGTCAAATAGAAGAGCAGTTAGACCCTGAGACCTTCCGTACACTCTATCAGATTTTCGTAAATCGTCCGGGTAACTATAGTTCACCCCGTTTCATTCGTCTGGGTGCTATTTTCAATCTGTAAACCGGATAGAAGTTACGTCAGGACTTGAAATTGAAAAGAATAAACGCATTTAATATGAAAAATTATTATCGAATTCTGCTTCTTGCAATAGTGTGGCTGGTAGGAACCACCAGCCTAGAAGCACGCGAATTCATCGGCACTTCGAAATCGACTAAGACAGTCAAGGCTGGCAATGCTGCTGGTTGTACTGCTGCGTCAGGTTTCCAAATGTTAGATGTGAATAATGTCAGAGGCCGTGTTAATACCGGTGGTGACTTGTGGTGGGATGTTGGAGGTGGTGTTGGTCCAATGTACTATATTCCTGCAAATAGTTCCAAAACATCATTGTTTGCCGGTGCTCTTTGGATCGGTGGTGTTGACGTTAATGATCAGCTTAAAGTGGCTGCTCAACGTTTCCGCCAAGGACCAGATCTGAATGGTGGAGTTGACTTTTGGACCGGTCCATTGACTGTTGATGGAACCGCATCTATTTCTGCTGATGTTTGCTCTAAATGGGACAAACTGTTTGTGATCAGTAGAGCTGAGGTTGACCAATTTATCGCATGGTTTGAGAGTGAGGATAGATCCAATGAGTTCCCTGGTTACTCTATTCCTGATGCTATAAAAAACTGGCCTGCTCATGGTGATGACGGCCAAAGTTGGTTCATGGCTCCTTTCTTCGATAGAAATAAAGATGGTTTTTATAATCCCGATGATGGCGATTATCCCTACTATGATAGAACTAATGAATTATGTCATAGTGATAGAACTACTCCTGATACCGATGATGGTACTGTTATCGGTGGATTGTTAAGTGACCAAGTTCTTAAAGGAGATAAAACATTCTGGTGGGTGTTTAATGATAAAGGTAATGTTCACACTGAAACCAATGCCAGTCCTATTGGCTTGGAAATTCGTGCTCAAGCATTCGCTTTTACTACTAATGATGAAATCAATAACATGACTTTCTATAGTTATGAAATCATCAACCGTTCAACTTTTACCTTAAAAGATACCTATTTCTCACCTTGGACTGACCCAGACTTAGGTTATGAAAACGATGACTATGTTGGTTGTGATGTTAATCGTGGTATGGGTTATGCTTATAATGGTAAAGATACTGATGGTAGTGGTGAGTTGAAGAGCTATGGAAGCCAACCTCCTGCCGTAGGTATCGACTTCTTCCAAGGACCTTATATGGATCCTGATGGTTATGATAATCCTTCATTCCAAGGCGATGGTATCAACGGTCCTTCATATAAAGGGGATTGTTCGATCGTAACTCAGAATGGAACTTTATTAAACTTTACTTATGGTCCCGAGAATGCGCAGAAGACTGGCCAATTCTTAGTTAGATCTGAGGCTATCAATGGTGTAAACTTCGGTAATGGTATTAAGGATGATGAGCGTTTCGGTATGCGCAGATTCTTATACTTTAATAACGATGGTTCTGATAAGGGAGACCCTAAAACAGGTGCTCAATATTATAACTACCTACGTGGTATTTGGAAAAATAATGCTTTGATGCAATATGGTGGTGATGCGTTCAACACCGGTACTGTTGGTCCAGCTACTGACTTTATGTTCCCAGGTGATTCTGACCCATGTAATTGGGGTACACAAGGAACACCTCCGGGCGGTGGTTATAACCAGAATGGTAAGTATTGGACGGAGAAGGAATCAGGTAATAACCCTGCTGACCGCCGTTTCATGCAATCAGCTGGTCCTTTCACTCTGAAACCAGGTGCTGTTAACTATATCACTTTTGGTGTGCCTTGGGCTCGTGCCGTAAGTGGTGGTGCTTTTGCATCAGTTGAACTTCTTCGTGTTGTAGACGATAAATGTCAGGCTCTATTCGATAACTGCTTTAAAGTTCTTGATGGACCCGATGCTCCTGACATGACTATTCGTGAGCTCGATAAAAAGGTTATTATTTATTTGACAAATAAAAAGTCAAGCAATAACTATCTAGAAGGTTATATTGAAAAAGATCCTTCAATTGTTGTTGGTGATCCGTATTTCCGTTTCGAAGGTTATCAGATTTTCCAATTGGCTAACTCTCAAGTTTCTGTTGAGAGCATTTATGATGTCGCTAAAGCTCGTTTAGTTGCTCAGTATGACATTAAAAATGGTGTTGGGAAACTGGTAAACTTTAATGCTGATGAGAAAATCGGTTATGAAGTACCACAAGTTATGGTTGAAGGTGGCGATGCTGGAGTTGAGCATAGTTTTGTTGTTACCGAAGATTTATTTGCTACTGGTGATCGTAATCTCGTTAATCATAAGCAGTATTACTATATGGTAGTTGCTTATTCATATAATAATTTCAAAACTTATGATCCTAGCGATCCTAATCCTCCAGTAGGTCAAAAGAAACCTTACCTAGCAGGTCGTCGTAACATTCAGGTATATACTGCAATGCCTCACCAAATTGTGAATGGAGATATCGTTTCTTCTGATTACAATGATGTTCCATCCATGACCCGTATTGAAGGTCAAGGTAATGGTGGTAACTTCTTAGTAATGGATCAAGCTTCTGTTGATAATGTATTAGCAAAAGGTCCTCTACAAGATGGTGTAAGCCTTGGTGATCCAAATTATCCTATCGTTTACCAACCTACTTATGAAAAGGGTTACTCTCCCTTAACCATAAAAGTAGTTGACCCATTAAAGGTTAAAAATGGTAAATACAATGTTAGATTTACTGATGGTACTGCAAATAATAATCTGATAACTAAGGCTCGTTGGGAGTTAACTGATCTCTCAACTGGCGAAGTTTATAAATCTGACACCACGATTTCTGTTGACAATGATCAGCTTATTCTTGACCTAGGCTTGTCAGTTCATATTACTCAGATTCCAGATCCAGGTCCAGAAGGTGGGTATAGCGCTAACGGTTTTATTGGTTGGACTGTTTCTGGCTTAGATGCTACTTCACCATGGTTGCTACCAATTGGTGATGAAACAACCCCATCTAGTCCGCAGAACTGGATTCGTTCAGGTACTTACTTCGACGACGTTGAGCCGAGTAATGATGATGCCTTTACTGGTTCTGAACCCCGTGTCTTTTTAGATCCAGGAGAAGATTTCGAAAAGATCTATGAAGGTAGCTGGGCTCCATATCCTTTAGTTGCCGACAGAGATGGAAGTAGTAATAATACTACCTATGGCCCTGGTTATAATAAGGGTTCTCGTTTCAGTGTAGCTTCTATGGAAGGTTTACAGAGTGTTGATATTGTCTTTACTGCTGATAAATCAAAATGGTCACGTGCATTAGTTATCGAAATGTGTAACGATGCAACACTTTCAGAAGGTGGTGCTAAGGCATTTGAAGCACGTAAGGGTCTTTCTGTAGACAAAAATGGTAAACAGGCTGTTCCCGGATCAGGTGTCAGTACTAATCCAGAAGATCCTAACTACATGGGAGAAACAGGTTACGGTTGGTTCCCAGGTTATGCAATTAACGTAGAGACTGGTGAAAGACTAAATCTAATGTTTGGTGAAAACAGTTTCTTGGTTAAGCAGAATGGACGCGACATGCTTTATAATCCTTCAGGAGATATTTATGAAGGGATAAGTGGTGGTATTGCTTTTGGCGGAATGCATTACATTTATGTGATGGGTACAGCTACAGAGCGTACAGCTGTTGGTAGCTATAAATTTGAAAGTCCTGCTTATGACGATTGTAAGAAGTTAGGTCAATTACTCAATGATTATAGCGCAATTAGCAACCAAGGATTTAAAAAGAAAGCATTCGAATCATTCTACGGCACAACTCAATGGGTTGGTTTACTCTCTTCTAATTCATCTTTACCTGCCAATTCATGGTTAAGTTCTGATGTTAAATTCCAAATCAGAGTAGCTAAACCTTACAGACGATACTTTAGTCTGCCTTTCGATGTTGCTGCTTCAAGCTACAGCCCTGTAAATGATATGTGGCCACTCTATAACTTCAGTACTGAAGGGATGGAATATCAGGCAAACGATCCTGAAAAGGCTGTATCAGATCTTGATAAAATTAAAATTGTTCCAAATCCATATTACAGCTATTCAACTTATGATAACAATACATTACAGAATAAGGTTAAAGTAACAGCACTTCCTCGTAAGTGTACTGTAACTATTTACTCTGTCAATGGTACTTTGTTACGTCAGTTTACTAAAGATAGCGATGTTCCTGAGATTGAATGGGATCTGAAAAACTTTGCTGGAATTCCTATCAGTGGTGGCCTATATTTGGTACACGTAAAAACTGAGGCCGGTGAACGTATCCTCAGATGGTTTGGAACTATGCGTCCTGTTGACCTGAATTCATTCTAATAGCTCAGACAGATGAAAACGCAGTTAAAAACATTTAAATCAATGGGTATGAAAAACTTTTATAGATACTTAATTGCCATTGTCATCGCTGGGTTATGTGTATTACCTGAACACCAGGCTTTGGCGGGTAATAAAGACAGATCTGGTCAGGCAGGAGCAAATGAGCTACTGATCAATCCTTGGGCTAAATCAAGTGGCTGGGGAGGAATTAATACTTCTTCAGTTAAAGGATTGGATGCAATGTTTGTTAATGTTGCAGGGATAGCCCATACCAAAAGCACGGAGCTAAACTTTTCTCATACAACCTGGATGAAAGGCTCGGATATTAATATCGCTGCTTTTGGATTTCTTCAAAGAGTCGGTGAACAAGGAGTACTAGGTATGAGCATTACCAGTATGTCTGCAGGTGATATTGAGTATACTCGTCCTGAACTTCCTGAAGGAGGTATCGGTACCTTTTCACCAAGCTTAATGAATGTTGCTATCAGTTATGCACGGGCTTTCTCTAATTCAATCTTTGGTGGTTTCACCATTAGAATTATTAATGAAAGTATTGCTGATATCTCTGCTGGTGGCGTTGCCTTGGATGCAGGTATTCAATACATCACCGGTGATGAGGAGAACATTAAATTCGGTATTACTCTGAAAAACATCGGCCCACGTATGTCATTTAGCGGCGATGGCTTTATTGAAAAGGTAGAGCGTCAAGCTGATATCAATGGCGAATACGCTATGCTTACTCCAGCTGCTGAATTTGAAATGCCTACTACACTTGCTATGGGAGCCTCGTATGATTTCCTCTTTACGAAGAACCGACTCACGTTAGCTGGTAATTTCCAATCAAATGCCTTTACTAACGACCAATTTGGTATTGGAGCTGAGTATTCTTATCAAGATTATGTCATGCTTCGCGCCGGTTATGTTTACGAGGATGGAATTAGTAAGGATATTGAATCCTATGAGCGTTATACAGCCGCTTCAGGATTTAATGCTGGTATTAGTATCCAAGCTCCTTTAAACAAAGAAAAAGGTAGTAGTATTGGTATTGATTATTCATACAGACCTACTGCACACTTTGATGGAACTCATTCTATCGGAGTAAGAATTTCGTTGTAACGAAAATTATACTATCTTTGTAATAGAAGAGGGCCCTTTCTCGGAAGGGTCTTCTTCTGTTTATTATCCATATGCATATCTTTTATCCATCATGGGAGAAGTTAAGTATTACACCAAAGAGGGCCTACAGGCTCTTAAAGATCAATTAGATCGATTAATTTCGGTTGAACGACCGAGAATTAGTGCAATGATTGCTGAAGCTCGCGACAAAGGTGATCTGTCAGAAAACGCTGAGTATGATGCAGCAAAAGACCAACAAGGCTTGCTAGAAATCAAAATAGCTAAGCTCCAGGATCTTATTATGAATGCTCGTATCGTAGATGAGAGTAAACTAGACTCATCCAAAGTTTTATTGCTTTGTAAAGTAAAGATTAAAAACAAAGCTAATGGAATGATTATGGAGTATGAGATTGTTCCTGAAAGTGAAGCTAATCTAAAGGCAGGCAAAATATCTGTTAGTTCTCCTATTGCTAAAGGACTCCTTGGCAAGAAAGTCGGAGAGCTGGCTGATGTTTCCGCCCCTGCTGGAACAATTACATTTGAGATTATTGAGATAACACGCTAATTATTTCTGTCATGGCAGGTATTTTTTCGAAAATTGTAACTGGCGAGATCCCTTCTTATAAAGTTGCCGAAAATGATCATTTTATTGCCTTTTTGGATATTAATCCTTTAGCAGAGGGTCATACCTTGGTTATTCCAAAGCAGGAGATAGATTACATCTTTGATATCCCTGCCGATCAACTTGGCGAGATGATGAAATTTGCGCAAAAGGTTGCCAAGGGTATCGAGCAAGTTATCCCCTGTAAGAAAATTGGAGTCGCAGTTTTAGGTTTGGAGGTGCCACATGCACACATTCATTTAGTACCAATCAATAGCGTTTACGATATCGATTTTAAGCGTGAAAAACTTAAATTGACTTCGCAAAGATTTCATGAGTTAGTTGAAGCAATTTCAAAACGGGTAGACTTATAGCACAGAGCTTTAAAAAATAAAAGAAAGAGGCCGGCTTATAAGTTACTTAAGCCGGCCTCTTTCTTTTTTTCTCAATTTCTGTTAAAAGGCTCGAGTGTTAATAGGCTCGAGTATCTTTCCCTTCAATATAATTTATGAAAGCTTTATTGACCACCTTGTTCCCTCCAGGAGTAGGATAGTCACCTGTGAAATACCAATCTCCTTTATGATTTGGAATGGCAGCATGAAGATTTTCTATCGATTGATAAACAATGCTAACTTTTGCGTTTAAATCTGGGGGTGTAATAATCTCAGCAATTTTGTCAGAAATTTCTTCTGCTGAAAATGGCTTGTAAATCTCTTTAACGAAATTTTTGATTTCAGTGCGATGTAGGCCTTCTTGAGCTTTACATCGCTTATAAACCTCGTTTATGATGTGATCAAGCTTGTGGTCCTTAAGGAGCTCGATCGTTGCTTTAAAGGCAACAAAATCGCCTAATTTGGCCATATCAATTCCGTAGCAGTCTGGATATCTTATCTGCGGTGCCGAAGAGGTAATAACTATATGTTTTGGTCCTAATCGGTCTAAGATTCTAAGAATAGATTGCTTTAATGTGGTACCCCTAACAATGGAGTCATCCAACACAACAAGGGAATCTGTATCTCTTTTAATCACTCCATAAGTTACATCATAGACATGAGCTACTAAATCATCACGTTTATTATCTTCGGTAATGAATGTTCTAAGTTTAATGTCTTTTACTGCAACTTTTTCCATCCTAGGCATAATGCTTAAAATCTCCCGAAGTTTGACCGGATCTATATCTGAACCTAGAGCAAGTACTTTTTCTGATTTGATCTTATTGCAAAACTCATGCAGCCCTTCGGTTAATCCATGATAGGCATCAATGGCGGTGTTGGGAATATAAGAAAAGACGGTGTTAACTAAATCGTAATCTACTTTTTTTAGAATAGCCGGTGTAAGTAGCTGTCCAAGACGCTTTCGTTCGTTATAGATATCTTTATCAGTTCCTCGACTAAAATAGATACGTTCAAAGGAGCAAGGCTTCTTTTCAATTGGCTCATTAATTTGAGCAATATGAAATTGACCGTTCTTTTTAACTAAAAGAGCTGACCCAGGAGAAAGTTCTTTGATTTGTTCTTCTCGCAAGTTAAACGTGGTTTGAATCACAGGGCGCTCAGAGGCTGCAACAACTACTTCTTCGTCAGCATAGTAAAAAGCCGGCCTTATCCCAGCTGGATCTCTTAAAATGAAGGCATCTCCATGTCCAAGCATTCCTGCCATAACATAACCTCCATCCCAATTTTCTGAAGATTGCTGAAGAATTTTCCCCATATCTATGGTTTCAGCAATTTGATGGCTAATTTCTTTATTTGGCAGTCCTTGAGCTTTGAACTGTTTGAAAATTCGCTCATTTTCATCATCCAAAAAATGCCCAATCTTCTCTAAAATAGTTACTGTATCCGAGGTTTCTACCGGATATTGTCCCAATTCAACTAATTTCTGAAACAACTCATCTACATTAGTTAGATTAAAGTTCCCTGCTAAAACAAGGTTTCTGGTAATCCAATTATTCTCTCTAACAAAAGGATGAATATTTAGAATATTGTTTTTACCAAAAGTTCCATATCGAAGATGACCAAGAAAAACTTCTCCTGTAAACTCTTGGTTTAACTTTAGCCATTGAGGATCTAAAAGGCGAGCTGGGTTTTTCTCTTTTAAGATATTGAATTTTTCATAGATAGTATTAAAAACATCTTTGATTGGAGTCGAACTATTGGATCTGACCCGATTAATATACCTAAAGCCTTGGGGCGGATCTATTTTGATACAAGCAACTCCAGCCCCATCTTGCCCTCTATTATGCTGTTTCTCCATCAGAAGATGAAGTTTATTTAATGCATAAAACGCTGTACCGTACTTGTTGAGGTAGTATTCAGGTTTCTTTCTCAGTCGAATAAATGCAATCCCGCATTCATGTTTAATTGATTCGCTCATGTTTTTCGTACCTTATCTAGAGAGTGCAAAGGTAGCGAAACTTAAGTTTTTTTTTTGCTTTATCTTATTGATTCAAAGGAATAAGTTTTATAAATTAGCAGCATGACTATGAAAAAGCTGATTAGCTTCTGATCATGATAAGTACAAAAGGATGCGTAGCTTTTCTTTTACTATTTGCACTTCTTTTATCTTCTAGTCATTCTCCGGCTGGAGTTGTGCGATGTACAGAGCTTGAAACAATACATGAATTGAGCTCGGCAGACCTCATATATCAGAAATTTAATTCCCAAAATATAGCTCCTCAAAGATTTAATATACTGATAGGTGATCTTTTATATGAAGCGAAAAAAATTGGAGATAATCAAAAATATGCTGGATACTTGGGCGTTTTAGCCAATAACAAACTGAATTATAACAAAATTTCTGATGCTGCTTTAATTAATCGGAAAGCTGAGGTTATACTTAATTTCTTAAAGGACTTTGAAGGGGCAGGTGTAGTGCTTATTAATAAGATCAGATTATATCGTAAACAAGGGAAATACTCAGAATTTCAACTATTTATCAATGATCTTAAAGGTAATTATCCTCCATTTAAAGAGATCTATGAACCTATTCTTTATAGGGAATTAGCCTATTTAGAGAATTTTAAAAAAAATAAAGCTTTGTGTAATACCTATTTAGACAAAAGCTATCATTTGATATGTAAGCTTCACACTGGGTTATATAGAGGAAATCTACTTAGTAGCTTGGCTATCTCTGCTCGTGATCTAGGGTATGTTGCTTTGGCTGCCAATTGTTTTGAAATGGCGCTGACTGAATATGATTCTAGTCACGATTCCTCTAAAGTAATAATGACCTATGTTAACTTATCAGGTCTTCTATCGCAGCAATATCATTTGGAAAGGGCAAAATCGTATTGTATAAAAGGCTTGAATATAGCAAAGGCGTACTCTGATCAAAATGAAATCAGGCCTCTTTATTCTTATTGCCTTAATGCTTTAGGTGATTTATTTTTAAAAGAGAGGGCTTTTTCCACTGCTGACTCGCTTTTTAAGATAGCTATTCAGGAGTGGATGTATGTTGGGGATAGTTCTTTATTGATATTCCCACTTTGCAATCGGGCAATTGCAAATCTTAAGATAGGTAATGTAAGATGTGCCCATGATTTTGTTAATAGGGCATCTCAAATAGGGGAGAAAAGTAATGACCTACTTAAACAAGTTGTAATAAGAGGAGCTAAAGGACTTGTTGCTTCTGCAGTGGGACAAAATTCTCAAGCAGAAATGGATCTGATTTTTGCTGTTAAAGGAAGTGAAGAACTGGGAATTAAGGATCTATGTCTCGATTTCTACAAAGGTTTAGCTGAAGTAGAAAGCCGTCTGGGAAACTATGATAAAGCTTATACAGCTTCTGAAAATTATCAGAGTTTAAATGACTCTTTGAAGAAGGTTGAAGCGGCTTTTATTGCTGCATCGGTCTCTGAAAAGGTGAATAACTCTGAGTTGGAAAATAAGCTAAATCAACTTATTGAGAGGCTTAAAAGTCGGGAACTTTTGATAAGTTTTCTTTTTTCCCCGTACTTTATACTCTTAATTACCCTTTTGGTTTTAATTTATCTTTTTAAAGAAATTTATCTAAGAGGTCAATATAAAGGAAAGATATTGATGGATAATACTTTTGGTCAAATACCTATGGTCGTTACCCACCGGAGTAAAGAGGCAGTGAAAGGGTTTGACAATAGTGATGCGAAGGAGAAGGGATACGTTCTTAAAGATGTTGATTTGGTGCTCAAAGATAAGTTGGAGAAAACATTAATAGCGTCCAGTTTATGGTGTAATTCTGAATTGAATATGATTGAACTCGCCGATATAATGCAAACCAACACAACGTATTTAAGTAGGCTAATTAATAGAGCCTATGGGGTCAATTTTAGTACTTTTATTAATCGTTATAGAGTTCATGAAGTTTGTAGATTGCTTAAGCAGGGTGAAGCTAATCATCAAACTATTGAAGCTCTAGCATTGCGATCTGGTTTTAAAAGCCGATCCTCTTTCCATAGTGCATTTAAAAAAGAAATCGGGGTAACACCAACTCAGTTTCTTGAAAGATTAGAAATGAGTATTTCGAAATAGTGATTTATTATTGAATGATTTTATTGGCACTTAGATTCATGAACTTTTAATCATCAATAGAAGTATAATTTAGTTATCAATAGAAGCATAAAGTGACTAATAGTTCGATGTCAATTTCTTTTCTAAATGATAATACAGTTGAAAATTGGTAAAATAGTCCTATTTTGGGTTTAGTAAAGAGAGTTTTCCTTAAGATATTTATATACCCCAGACGGAACCATATGCCTTATGTCCTTCCCTTCTGATATTGCTTTGCGTATAAAACTGGCTGAGATATCCATTAATGGAGCTTCAAAAATATAAGTGTTTTTCAATTGATAATCTGGAATTGGGTAACCTGGCCGTAAGTATACATATAGACCATAATCTGAAAGAATAATCTCCCAGTTCTTCCAGCGTTTAAAGCCAGTTAGATTATCACCACCAATAATGGGGAAAAAGGTTCGAGCTGGATACTTTTCGGTTAACCATGTTAGAGTATCAATTGTGTAAGACGGCCTAGGCATTCTAAATTCAATATCTGAAACCCTGAAACGAGGATCATCTCCTAAAGCAATTCTGACCATTTCTAATCTATGATAGTCTGGCGCTAATTGGGAACTGTTTTTTAGTGGATTATGCGGGGAAACAATAAACCAGATCTCATCTAGATCGGTGAACTCGGCCATATAGTTGGCTAATACCATATGGCCTACATGGACTGGATTAAAGGAGCCAAAAAATAGGCCTGTTTTATATGCAATCTGTACCATTGAGTTTTTTATAACATTTGAACTTGGTCATGGCGATAGCATGAAATAAGATGATCGTTAACTATTCCAGCTGCTTGTAAAAATGAATAGACAATTGTACTACCTACGAAAGTAAATCCTCTTTTTTTCAAATCTTTGCTAATTTTATCAGAAAGAGATGTCTTAGTGGGTATTTCTTTTAATGATGTAAATTTGTTTACAATGGTTTTTCCCTCTGTAAAAGACCAGATATAGCGATCAAAACTTCCGAACTCTTTCTGAATGGACATAAAAGCATTGGCGTTTTTAATAGTACCAATAATCTTTAATCGATTCCGTACTATTCCTTTGTTCGCCATTAATGATTCAACCTTGATGCTATCGTAACCTGAAATTTTCTTGTAATCGAATTGGTCGAAGGCACGTCTGAATTCTTCTCTTTTATATAAGATCGTTTTCCAACTTAGACCTGCCTGAAAAGCATCTAAAACAATAAACTCAAACCATTTTAGGTCATCATGCACTGGTATACCCCATTCCTCATCATGATAACAATTCATTAGTACATCATTTTGTGTCCAGTCACAACGTTTCATTTTTTCCATAAAGTTAGGTACAAATGCTTAAAAAAACTGTAAGAACGGTCGTTCTTACAGTTTGGACGAGGAGAATTTTAATTCAATGTCTTTTACCGTTGAATATAACTTCCAGTCACATGAGTTGATTCTCAGTCCAAGAAGCTAGGGTTATTAGGCCTCATCTGAGAAAGAAAGGAGCGAAAGGGGGAAAAGTCGTCGGAATGATGTAAGCTTTATGATTGGTATATCGAGTGCAATAGTGGTAAATGTGGTTTTTATCTGCTAATTTATGATTGAGGTGGTTTTGCCGGAAGTATTTTTAGGCTATAATTCTTTAACTATATTAATAGAAATAACTTATGAACATGACGACGTATCATCAATATTTATCCTTATTGTTAAGTCCATTTAGTCGTATTCATCCATGTAAATGCTCTATCATACTTATTTTTGTTTTCAATCTTATTATTAGGATGTTTGTGTGGATATTTTTTCTCATTCCCATGATTTCAATTAGCAATCCAAACGCTGTTAAGGATTTAATCGATTTGAATTGTGAATCAACTATCTCTAACCAAGATAATTCATACGTGCGTTTTGATAATGAATTGGTAAGGTATGATAGTGGGAGAAGCAGAAAAAGAGGGATGATACTTCCTATTATTGATACTCTCTATGTTGGAATTTCTCATCCAATGAAATCTTTAACTGGTGACAATGGACTATTTTCCTATCTAAACCAAGCTAAGCTTTACAATCCTATTGTTGTTATTATAGACTCTGATTTGGACGAGACGGGCAAATATACTTTAAAAAGATGGGTAAACGTTCCCTCAACCACACATCATACGGTTACAATTACAACGGATAATCAAACGAGAACAATAAAAAATGATTTAAATCACTATAACTCTCTACTTTCTTTAGATCAGACACAAGACCTAATTATTGATGGAAAAGAGTCCCATAATTTAATCCTTGCTCCATTTAAAGCGAATTCAGTCGAGCGCTCTACTGCTTTATATGTTTGTAATTTCGCTACAAATTGTTCTTTTAAAAATTTAATTGTTTTAAATAATCAAAAATTGGTAGGGTATGGTGCTATTCATATTACTAATAGTCAATGCAAATTATCTTTTGAAGGTATACATTTTCAATCTCATGAGTCCAATGGTACAGATTATTATCAAATAGCAATAAAGTGTCAATCTGGTAGTCATCAATTGAATATTAGAAATTGCGAGTTTACAGATTTTGCAATGGATGGAATTTATGTTTTGGGTTCGACTTCGTCTCAGACTATAATTGGAAATCACTTCTATAGATTATGGGGTGAATCAACTATAGTGAAGTGTATTCAAATTACTGAGGGCAAAGGGCATATCATTAGTAATAATTATTTTGGCGGAAATGAGAAGTTTTGTGGTGCTACAATGTTGACTCTTTCCAGATCTTGCTATTTTTCAGCAATAAGTCTTATAAACACTGCTGATAATGAAACAATAACTATAGCGAATAATGTCTGTAAGAACATCGCATTAACAGCGCCTGCAATTAACCCTTCTATTGGTGGATCATGTACTTATATAGTCTTTACTAAATCCAGTGTGAAAGTGAATAAAGAGGTCTTAGTCGATACTTTGTTTCGAGTATCGGGGAATAAGTGCTCTGATATTATGCTTTTGGAATCATCATTTTTTGGAGTTTCTATGCAGTCTAATGCTTCAAATTCTAAATACTCGATAATTAAAAATGAGTTTAGAAGGGTCTCTACTATTTTTGATCAAATAAGTAATGGGTTCTTTCAATTATTCTATCTCAATTTTACAGCTACATCATGTACATATATACAACAGAATTTAATTTCAGATATGAGTATTACTGCCCCTAATAAAGAAACGACGAAGAGCAATGGGCTCATTTTTAATTGTATAAATCTTGCTGTTACCGCTTCTGATAATTTGGTTACCCAAAATCGAGTCGATTCTATTTTTTTTGATGCTTCTGCATCTTCAAGTCTAATGCTTAAATTATTCTCAATTGAATCAATTGGTGGTATAAAGCTTGTTTTCACACGAAACTGTGCAACAAATATTGGGAATGTAACGAGCGGAAGGTTTGGTGATCTGACAGGACTTTTTTATTCTACCATTGAACCCTCTGTAGTCCCTTCGAATATTAGGATCTTCAATAATGTCTTTCGTCTTGGACGGCGTGGTCTTACTTCTTCTGGACTAATGAGAGGAGTTGACTTTTCTTTAAATGACATTGATAGTCTTTACTTTGTTCATAATTCGATGAGCATGGAAGGTAATTTTTCCGGGTCAGTTTATTCAGATGCCCTTTTTGTTTCAAATACCATTGCATCACTTTATCTTAGGAATAATTTATTAATAAATCAGCGATTAAATCAAGATGGTCAAAGTTTGATGATCCATTCTACGAATAGCTACCCTTCGGGTTTAACAGAAAATTGGTCAGATTATAATAATATTTTGCCTGCTACAGCTCTTTTTAGGGTTGGTAATACTTCTTATACTGGTATTAATAATTGGACAATTTCAGTATTGAAGCCTGATAAACACTCTTTTACAATAAATATGCAATATCAGGATAGCTCGTTTTTAATACCAAAGAGAGAGTATTACTTGCCTTGCGAGTCTTTTGGGGGTGTACTGACCGATTTTAATGCCCATAACAGGAGTTTGTCTCCTTTTAAGCCCGATATTGGTGCTTTTGAAAAAGTGGAGCGTGAGGTTTCGCGTTGGATGGGTAATTCAGCTGATTGGATGAATCCGCAAAATTGGGATACTGGTATGGTTCCCTCAGTAAACAGCATTGTATTACTCCCCCCTTGGGCTATAGGGTTTCCAAACTTGCCTACAGGAGCAAACATAGAACTTAAAGAATTGAATAACTATTCAAATGATCCTTTAATTGTTGATGCGACTTCTAGTTTGACAATTTCAGGAAACGATCTCCATGATACTACAAAACTTCAACTCGTTCTTCAAGGAAGTTTAATGAGCAGTTCAAGTCTTGTAAATAATTCATCTATAAGAATAGAAATGATTAAACCTATAGATGGTTATAGTTCGTGGCCTGAGATTCAACAACCATTGCATGGATGGCATCTGTTTTCTTCTCCTATAAAAAACTTTGGTTTTGAAAGTTTTCTTCAAGATGATGACTCAGCAGATCTTTATTATTGGGATGAAAAAGCAAATAATTGGATCAATCGAAAACTAGAGGGAGGGATGATTAATCCTCTCTTCGGTGATAGCTTTCAGCAAGGGAGAGGGTATCTTATTGCTTCTAAATTGTTAAAGACTATCGATTTGACTGGAGTTTCCTCAACTAATGATTTTTACTTTTCTAATCTTTCACTTACCTCTGGAAACAGTAGTTCTGGTTGGCATCTCCTTGGGAATCCATACCCAGCCGGTCTTATTTGGGGTACAGAAGAGTGGACATTATCCGGAATAGATAATATCGCAAAAGTTTGGTCAGAAGAGAATGCAGCATACGTAGATCTTTTTCCTGAACAAGGTATTATTCCGTCACTAAATGGTTTTTTTGTCCATGTGACTAGTGCTATAAATAGCATAACAATTCCTAAGGCAGAAAGAATACATAATCACTTTTACTACAAGAGTTTTCCTATTGACCGAGCCTTAGTTTTTTCTGTTTTGGATCAAACATTCAAAACTCGCCAGTTAATTCATCTTTTTTTACAAGAACCCTCTGAAAGCAATAAGAAACTTCAGTCTGAAGCTATGGATGGTTACGCTCCTCAATTATTTTTCACTACTTTAGAAGAAGACTATAGCACATTTACATCCTTTTCTAAAGATACGTTGGTTCATCTGGTTTATCATCCAACTAATCAGAATACTATTAAAATTCAATTGAAATTACCGTCCGAACTCAAGGTTCATGTGGAGTTAATTGATGAAGAAACCAATATCCATTATAAAGTGATCGACTCATTAGAAATTTCAGTAAAGTCAAATGAACAACTAGAAGACTATCATCTTAGTCTTCGTTTACAAACTGAGAACAATGATATATTTCAGAATAAGACAGAGGTTTTTGCGGAAGAAGATTGTATTCTTTTGAAAAACTGTCTTGCAGGACTACTTGAAATATATGATCTCTCTGGTAAACTAATACAGAAGCATCATGTAATAGAATCAAAACTATGGAGATCTAAACGCACACAGCTAAAAGGAGTGTATATTGCACTGTTTAAGAGCAAAAATAATCCTCTTGGAAAGACCGTTTGGCTGTTTCCAAGAGGATAGGGTAATATGTCTTATTTATTGGGCGCTTGGCTGGATAAAGGTTTAGTCGGTAATTGATAGTCTAAATAATTTAGTAATTTAGAAGAGTTCATCATATTTAGTCCATAGAAGATCTCCTAATTTCCAGGCTTCCTCAACAACTTTATTGCCCCAAAAGAAAGTGTGTTCTTGAAGGAGTTTCTTAGCTTTAGTTTTTTGTCCTGAATTATATAAGCTGAGGGCCTTTTTTTCGATTTCAGGTTGAATACTAAATAGCTCTGTTTGCAAGGGGTTCCAAACAGTATCAACATCCTTACGCATATCTCCCCATCTTTGGGCTGTAAGGGTGCTTAACCGATTGAACGCCCACCATGCACTTTGCTTGGAAAAGCCAGTCTTACGGCCATCGGTTTTATATGATAAGGGAAGATCAGAGACAGATCCATAGATTGGAATATATATCGAAGTAGCTACATTATCTAAGGCGAACCAAGCCACCCCTCCAATTTCATCTGGAAGCCAATCTCTGCATTGAATGAGAGTAGCATACATGGTATACCAACGCGCAATAGTTCGTTCGCCTCGCCAACCCCAACCGCCATTAATTCTAAGCATTTTATTCATATCATACGGCATATGGGGATTAGCTAATGGAGATATTTTCATTTTACCATTGTCATCAGCAACTAAAAGATCTTTGGTCATGTCGAATGGGGTTCCCTCATAGTAGTCGGCAAAGACCTTTTTAAGATCATTTAGAGAGACTTTGTGATCTGGTTTTACACTAAAAGGATAGTTTTCAGAATTAGGATCTAGTTTTAAAGAAGGAGCAAGTAGATCAAAGACTCGCCACTCTCTTCTTCTGGAGGCTAAAGAGGTTCGACTCTCAGGAGCATAAGCATAACACCAGATAAAAGGTTGATCTGAATTCCACCATCCTTTTTGTTTAGCGACCTCAAAGATATTCTTTGAGGCATAAAAGAAGAGAGTGTCAGCTAGGTTTACTTCTTTTATAGTAGAAGCATTAGCATTTACTGCTATGTGATCATCAGGGACACGTTGGGCAGCCCAGATTGCCCCTTTTTTATCCTTTCCAGGTCCAACAATTTCCAGATGCCATACCTCTTTTTTATCGGCTATAGTAAGGCACTCTCCGGCATCATTCCATCCATATTCCTCTAGAAGTTTCCCACTCATCCGGATGGCCTCTCTTGCTGTCGTACATCGTTCTAAGATTAAAATGCAAAGTCGTTGGCAATCAATCAGACCTTTGTCACTAATTAGCTCTTCTCTACCTCCAAAAGTCGATTCACCAATACCCAATTGGTGCTCATTTAAACATGCGTATGCGCTGTTAATATATCCATAAGTATGCGCTACTTGCGGAATTATTCCAACCTTGATATCCTTGTATTGAGCCATAGGAAGAGTGTCAAAAGCAACCCTTTTATACATAGTTACAGTTGAATTTGGCTGGTGATTGGAGGGTGCCACTATTTGAACATCACTTCTTGTTCGATGGCTATCATCTGTGTGAGACGTAATAACAGATCCATCAACTGAGGCTTTTTTCCCAACGGTGATACTTGTACATCCATCAGGATAGGTACCCTCCCAATCGCTACGATCAACTTGACAATTCGCAGTAATTGTAATCAAAGTGAATAGGGTTGCAAGAAACCAATATAATCTGATCATAGTATTTTCTTATCTAATTTTTATTCGTTTACCAACTCGAAGTACAGTGGAGCTTTTTAACCTATTTAGACGCTGAATTTGTTTTATACTGACACCGTATTTCTTGGCTATTTTCCCAAGTGTATCACCTTTTCTAATGATATGATACTTTTCTCCATTGGCTCCTGTAGTTGATAGATTTTTTGATTTGCCAAAAAGTTCGCGACTAACCCATAGTTGGGGCGTTTTAAGACTTGCTGAATCGAAGTCGATAATTTTAGTTGGATCAAAGGGTTTATCTTGAAATCTGATCTCAAAGTGCAAATGAGGTCCTCGTGCTCTTCCTGTACTACCTCCTAAACCAATCAATTCTCCTGCCTTAACAGGCTGGTAAGCTTTAACTTTAATCTGACTTAAATGGGCATAATAGGTCTCTAAACCATTGAAATGTCTAATGACAACAATGTTTCCGAATCCTCGTCCATAACTGGCAAATCTGACAACTCCATCAAAAGCGGAAAAGACTTCGTCTCCTTTGTTTAGTTTTATATCTAATCCTTTGTGCATTCGCCTTCCTCGAGACCCAAATGGGCTAATAATTTTACCCAAATTAGGCATTGCAAATGATCGTGTAGAGTCAACTAGGCAGAGAAGAATTGAGTCGCCACTGAAAGCAGGTTGTTTTAGGTAGCCAAATATGTGCCCTGTAGCAAAGTTATCATTAACTAAAGAGTCGATGGCTTCAGAATCCCAATCTTCATCTCCTGATTGTTGCGTACTATCAGGGGGATGAAGAAGAACCATTAATGCCATTCGATTTAAAGAATCTTCCTGTTTTGTAGGGACAACAGTAGCTTTTTGTTTCGATCTTTTCCTGCTCTTTTTCTTTCCTCTAGCCTCAACCTGAGTGACCGCAAAGATCAAAAGCATGATTAGAAAAACTCGTCCTAACGTCCGTATAATGCGTTGTGTTTTAATCATTAATAGTAAAACCTGTTTCATTATCCTACTCTGTTATTTCATCCAGAAATAGGGAAGGCGATGGGCAAAAGTACAAAATCATTAGTCATTAGCTATAATGACTTTTGTTAAAGGCCAGTGAGAATTGGCGATGGCAAGGTAATAAACGCCGTCTTTGAGTCCTGAAACATCGATTGTTTGTTTTTCAACACCAACGGTTAATTTAAAGCGGCGAACTACCTGTCCGTATGAGTTAATGAGATTTGCAGTTTTTTCAGATTCAAACCTATTTTGAATTGAAATAGTAACTGTTTTAGAACAGGGTTGAGGATAAACGGAAAGGGGGTTGATAGAAAGTGGTTTAATTCCTACCCCTGGTTTAAAGGCTAAAACAGCTGTATCAGCACATGAATCACCAGCGAGGTCTTTTACTTTGATAATAAAAGAGAGGGTAATTGAATCTGTGGCCTCACCTTTAATACTTCCAGACCCTGAATCAACATAAAGCCAAGCAGGAATGGTATCTCCATTAGCTTGTTTGATATCAAAATAAAGGAAATCATTGCTGTCACCATCGGTGAAGTGCCGGCTTATATAGTTTAATTCGACAAGTTTATTCGTTGCCACCAGGGTGTCAGGAATAGGGGATATAAGTCTGGGTGGAAGATTTTTACTTATTGTGGTATCGTTATCTAAATAAAAGGAGGTTACTGTGTTATTAGCATCTGTTTTGCAGATAAAGAGTGGCTTTTCTTGTCCAAGACGATAGAAACTATAGATGTTTTTTGAACGCGATACGCCTTGCTGTAAACCTAAAATAGCTAGAAGATCGTCGCTTATAGGTGAATTATCTACCAAAAAACTATCTTTTTCTACAACACTTTCCTTTAGAAGTAAACCACTGACAGGACTACTTGCCTTACCGTTAACAGATAGAGAAGTTGTTCCCCAACCAGCAACCATGGTAGTGCTATTTCTGTTTTGGATGTAGTTACCCTCAGAGTTATCATACCCAGCTCCTATGATGGTGAGTTTAAAGTCATGAGTAAATCGAGCAGAAGACTGCCAAGAAGTATTGGCTGTAAGGGGGAAGGGTAGAATAGTTAGAGGATTAGCTAATACATGAGCTTTTTTTGGGAAAACTATCTTGTCATGTACACCTAATGTTATGGTAGACAGAGAGAGGGAGTCTGCTTGTGTTTCATAGCCCAACGATTTAATGGTATCATTGGATACACTTTCATAGATATGACTCATAATGCTAAAGATTCCTGTAGCTGCAGACTCCGTATAGTATCGGGTGGCTAGAGGAATTATTGATCCTTCGGTAGGATTATAAACTAAAGAGGCAACGGCCGAGCTTGGTTGAATTTTAAGGTAATTTTGGTGTACTCCAGCACCTTCCAAAGGCGCAATTCCTAAGGAAGAGGGGACAATAGACCAAGTCATGGTATCGCTATTCTTTGGGTTAAGGTCATCGAATGATAGCGTGATCTGAGCTATGGCAGAGTAGGCAAGTACGGTCTGCAAGAAGAAAAAGAAGAAAATTTTTTTCATAAAATAGGCTTATAAATTCTAACAAAGTTAAAAAGAGCGGAGCTATCGTATTCAATTATTTATTGTTAAATCGCAAAAAGTGATTAATTTGGCTGAGTAAAACAATTTAAACCAATCCATAGGCAACTTTTCGCAATGCCGGTGTTTACCATAATACAGATCTGATGGCAACGGACGAAGGACTGATCCGCAATTGCCTTAAGGGCAAGCCTGAAGCACTGGGAAGGTTATACGACCTTTATGCTCCTGTGCTTTTCAGTCTATGTTTGCGTTATGTTCCTCAACGTGCCGAAGCTGAAGATCTACTGCAGGAAGCTTTTATTCGAATCTTTGAAAATCTTAAGCGGTTTAACCCCCGTGATGGAGGTTCGTTTGAAGGTTGGATGAAGCGGATAGCTGTAAATCACGCTCTTAATTATATTAGAACTAGAAACCGGCACAGAATTTTTGTCGAATCAGATCAGCCCAATAACTTTCCAGATGTTGTTGAGGAGGATTACAATCCAGATGACTTTCTTGCCAACCTTACTTCTGATACAATTCATCAATTAATTGCTGAATTGCCTGAAGGGTATCGTACCGTTTTTAACCTCTATGTGATTGAAGAGTACAGTCATAAGGAGATTGCTGAACTTATTGGGTGTTCTGAGAACACATCAAAAACACAACTTCTTAAGGCGCGTAATCTCTTGAAGAAAAAGATTTCAGAACTGCAGCTAAACTATAGATATGAAAGGTAATAACACGAACAATTTTGATCAGCTGATAAAAGCAAAGCTTGAGAACCATGTCGTGGCTCCTCCCACGTCTGTTCGAGCTTCTTTTATAAGTAGTGTTCAGCAAACCAAAGCATGGTATCAAAAACCAGCTTATTGGTCTGTTGCAGCTCTTCTCTTGGTGTGTTTCCTATCATGCTATCTATTTATTGATCTTAGCCCATCATTAACCCAATCATCTTCTCTCTCTTCTAATTCGAATAAGGATATTAATAAGTCGGTCTCAACGGAGGAGCATTCACAAGCTATTTCTTCTCAACTTGAACCAGAGAAATCTGGTTCTATAGATGTAAAGGAGGTAAGTTCACCAGCTATCTCTTCACAGCCAGAACAAGCGAATTCAAGATCTACAGAATCTTTAAACGAAATAAATCAAACGGCAAAAGGATCTCTAACATCAATAGGTGTGGTGAAAGATAAGGCTGGTTTAGTTGCAAATGATTTTGGTTCTGATGAAACTGCAATACAAAATACCAACAAAGGGCTTCAGGATAATAAGAATAATACCTCTTCTGGCTTAATTACTTTAGATGTCGACCAGAAAAGCATCAGAGACTTTGGGTTTAACTCTGCCTTAAGTAGGAGGGGAAAGACACTTTTTGAAGGGTATACTTTGCAATTGAACTACCGCAAAAGTAAACAAGCTAATATTTTTAAGTTTAAAGAGGATGATGCTTCAAGAGGGTTCTCATTCCCGAGAAACAAGTTCTATCTTGGTGTTAGCTATACTCCGGAGTGGATGTTTAATACGGTTGAGGAGGATAAGAAATTAATACATAATGCAGCCCTTGAGTTTCAATATTGTTGGAATGATTTTATCATAAGAACAGGAATTGGCATATCGAAGGCTACCGGCACAAGCGAGTTTTCGGTGGATTACCGAGAATATCTAGGACACTATACTAAGTTGGATTCTACCTCCTATGTTTGGAATTCTACCCAAGAGAAAGTAGAGGCTGTATACCATCTTTCCGATTTTAAAGTCTTTGATACTGCTCGAATGTATGCCCAACAGGCAATAGAAAAAGAATATACCTACCTACAAATACCACTTATTTTTGGATATGATTTTTACAAGAGATCGAGGATTTTCTTAGGAGTTAGAACAGGCCCTATACTATCGGTTCTGTTAAAAACGACTGAAAAAGGAGATATTGATCCGGGTGATAATAAAATCATTTCGATTAATAATCTATCCCCAGATAGGGTGAATACTAATTGGCAATTTACAGGTGGGCTGGTGTTTGGTTACCATCTAACTAAATCTTTTAGGCTAGAAGCCGAGCCCAGATTAAAATATTATTTTAATTCTGTCTACGAGAAAAATGCAACCATCCGTAAACCATGGTCATTTGAAGCACGAATGGCGCTGGTTTATGGCTTTTGATTAAAACAAAATGAAGAAGCTATTATTAATATTATTACTACCTCTCCTAATTGCGATCAATGGAGTCTCCGCAAAGACTTCATTTATGGTGAGTGTAGAGGGGGCAGTAATAAACACATTGACCAACAAGCCAATTGGGGGCTGCCTAGTGGAACTCAAGGCGTATAATTTTTCTGGCTACTCTTTCTATGAATCCAAACTATTGAGTGATAGATTGGGCCACTTTTCTTTTAAATTCCAATCTCAATGGGGCGGTGTTATTAAACTTCGAATCTCAGATCCTGCTTTCCCTACTAAGGATACTTTAATTATCTTCTCACCAACTTTTCATGAAGTAAAGACAACGATTCAAGTTAATGGAATTCACAATGTCTGTCAGGCTCTTTATCGTTATCATCAAATTGAAAATAGTTCCCTTGTTCAGTTTGAAAACAGTTCTTTGGGTAATATCTCCTCATGTCTATGGGAATTTGGTGATGGAACAACTTCCACTGAATCTTCGCCTCAACATGCTTTTAAGCCAGGTTCTTACATTGTAAGTCTATCTGTTTTTGGAGAGGGCAATCTCTCAGATAAAATTACAGATACGATTGAGGTGGTAGAGGTTTCGTGTGAATCCCAATTTACCTGGACCCCCACCGGTCCGATGAAGATTCACTTTGACGCAACTACATCAACCATGAATCCAGTTACTTTTTACTGGCTTTTTGGTGATGGTACTGAAGGTTATGGACAACAGATAGATCATTCTTATTCTAGTGCTGGACAGTATACAATAACACTTGTTACTACCGACGATTACGGTTGTTTAAGCGAACATCAAGGGATTATATTTGTAGATGAAATTCCTTCTTGTATAGCCCATTTTACAAGCACTCCAGATCCTGGATCTTCTCTTATGATACATTTTGCTAGTGAATCGGGTGGTAATAACTTGTTATATAAGTGGGATTTTGGGGATATGTCTTATTCGACTGTTCAAAATCCTACTCACATTTATAATAATGCTGGAGAATATCTTGTCACTTTATTTATCACTGACTCGGTTACTCAGTGTTATGACTCGGTTTCTGAATTAATAGGTGTTGGTCCTGGCTACTTTTTTAATATATCTGGGCAAGTTCTTGAAGGTTTCTTCCCAACAGATTCTGTTCTGGTCGAAGCTTTTATTGAGAATTCAAATCAAACAATCATCAGAAAGAACAGTATGGTTTCTGGCCCATACGGGATATATAACTTCTACGCTTTACCCAAGGGTAACTATATAATTAAAGCTACTCCTCTGTCTTCTTCTTCCTCCTTTAATAATTATGTGACTACCTATTACGGAAATACAGTTAACTGGAATGAGTCGACGCGAATTTCATTAACCCAAGATTTGAATGGAATGGATATCTCACTTCGAGAGAATCCAAATATTAATGGGGGATTTGGTCAGATTAAGGGGGAGATTTGGATTCAAACAGATGAATTTTTGCTCAAAGGAAAACCTGCCAGTGATATTCAGGTTCTGCTTTTTGATCAGAGTGATCATTTAGTCAACGGTTGCTTCAGTGATGATAATGGTAATTTTATTTTCTATGAAATTCCAATGGGAAACTACAAGCTTCGACCTGAAGTGACAGGTGTTACTGCAACTAATTTTGATATTGAAATAACGCCCGAGAATCCTAATCTTGAAGAGCTTATTGTTGTTATTCACGACAACACGGTTGCCTACGGAATAGAAGATGGTAATTTACCAACTCTTAAAGATATTGGAGGGATATGGCCTGTTCCTGCTACCAATGAAGTAAATATTGAGATCTTGTCAAAGCAAGCTGAAGAATATACTGTGACTATTTTCTCTGCTAATGGCTTAGCTGTGTCAAAGATTAGTTTTAATAATGGTGATTCACAAAACGTACTTAGAATTCCCTTGGATCATTTTGCTTCGGGTCTTTATTTGATAAAGATTGAAGCAGATGGATTTTTGCCGGTTTCTCGAAAATGCATCGTTAAGTAAGAATTTAGGAAGCTGCCTTTCAAAGGGCAGCTTTTTTTTTGGACGGTACTGCGAGTCAAATAAGGGGATTTGAAGTTTGACTTTTCACATTTAGCCTTATTGCTAATTGCGATTTTGAATGTAATTAGTGTTGAATTTTCATAAATAGGGTAAACCAAAATAAATTGAAAGATTTGTTAAAAAAGTAGGCAACCTTTTTTGATTACGGTGTTTTGACAGTATAAAAGGGACCAGGCAAGCTCCCTACCTGTCAAAAAAGTGATTATTGAAATGAGCCACCGAATTGATAACATAGATCCAAAAGATACTCAGAATACTTCACAAAAAGGATTTGTTGAGTTGAATAGGATGGATGAAGGTGGCCTTGGGTTTAAATCAAGTTGTACATATCCGAAAAATCCGGAAAGGCTGACTTTAAGTTATAACGAAGTCGCATTTTTAAGAACCTGTTGTCTTGGGAAAATCGCAAGAAGATTTCTTGCTCTAAGGAGATCTGGTATGGCGTATGTGATAAAACTACGCCGTACCAGTACTGCCTTATTAAAAATGACTTTATTTAGTGATTGGTTTTTTATTTATAAAATTAACTTCAATCTTGCTTATTTTGTTGAAAACAAGCGGATTGATAATGCTGCAATACCTACTTATTTACTTTTCGATTGTGTTTATCTGAAAAAATCAATTCTTTTCAATCGACTCGTGTGCTGTTGATAATATTTGGATTCACGGTTTTCAACCCGATTAGCGAGGGTACAGCCACGAGTCGATCAAAATTGAGAATTAACATCCCTAGATCTACCCGGGAGGAATGAAATGGGAAATATTAATAATTCTGCTGTGTATTTTGGTTAACATCGCTGAAGAAGGCCGGTCAGAGACCGGCCTTCCGTTTTATTCATTAGTTGGTTTTTGTGAGCGCTCGTTGCCTGATAAGCCGTTTTTTCTACTAATTGGTTAAAGCGGTTATCACATAATTATTCTTATCGTCTAAAGCCAATACTTCCCGACGACTTGCTATTCTGTTGTTGAGTGGCTGGGATGATGCGATTGGTATCTTCAATGGTAATGGTAACTAAATCACTATCGGTAATACTCTCCATTCTGGATATTCTATCACTTTGTACTTGAGTTAGTTTCTCAAAGAGATTTCTAACCATGCGGGCATTACCAAACGATTTGTCCCTAGTTTCCCATAGATGGTCTAAGTATTGCTTGATTGCATCAAGAGCATCTTGTTCGCAGTTATAGCGTTGTTTTTTGATTAGATTTTCAAAGATTTGATATAGTTCCTCTGGAGAGTAGTCGTTAAAGAAAAAATATCGATTAAATCGACTTCTAAGACCACTGTTAGAGTCGATCATTTCTTGCATTTCCTCGGTATAGCCTGCTAAAACAACTGCTAGCTTATCACGGTCATCCTCCATGCGTTTAAGCATTGTGTCGATCGCCTCCTGACCAAAATCATTGCCGTTGCCTTTTTGTTTAAGTGCATAGGCTTCATCAATGAAGAGTACTCCGTGCAAAGCTTCATCAATTACTCTATTTGTTTTCGGAGCTGTATGACCAACGTATTCTCCAACTAAGTCTGCACGACTTACTTCAACGACTTGTCCAATTTTTAATAATCCTAAAACTTTAAAGATTCTTCCAAGAAGCCTTGCTACCGTCGTTTTTCCTGTACCCGGTGGCCCATAAAAGACAGTATGTAAAGCGGGCCTTTGCGTTGTAAGTCCTTTTTCGAATCTAATCTTTTCAACTTTAATGTAGTTGAGTAACATTATGACATCCTGCTTTACATTTTGAAGACCTACCATTTCATTTAAATCTGATAACACCTTTTCTAAAGTGTCGTTCAGATCATCATCAAACTCATCAGAAAGTGCCATCCTAACGTCTGCTTCCGTAATGGTGATTAAATCCGCATCTGTTACCTCATAAAGTTCAGCAAGACGAGTTGACTGCATCCTAACTATCTCTTCCCAAATATTTCTTACTTTGCGCGCATTCCCAAATGTTTTAGTTCTGCTTTCATAGATATGGGTGAAATAGCGTTTAAGATAGTTTTCAGCATCCTCTAGGATTTTATACCCCGTCCCAGTAGCAATTTTTTGAAATATCTCTTGTAACTCTTCGGGTTTGTAATCTACAAATTTGAATGCACGGGTAAATCGACTTGTTAAGCCAGGATTTGAACCAATGAATAGGCTCATTTCATCGGTATATCCGGCTACAACAACCACTAAACGGTCGCGTTCATCTTCCATTCGCTTGAGGATGGTATCAATCGCTTCTTTGCCAAAATCCCTTCCTCCATCTGGTGGGTTTAGGGTATAAGCTTCATCAATAAATAGTATCCCATCTAGAGCGGAATCAATGACCTTGTTTGTCTTGATTGCGGTTTGCCCAATATATTCTGCCACTAAACCGCTTCTGTCAACCTCTACTACATGTCCTTTTTGTAGGAGACCCAATGATCGATATATCTTACCCAGAAGTCGAGCAACTGTGGTTTTTCCTGTACCCGGAGGTCCACTAAATACAGCATGCAACGACATTGAGGTTCCTGAAATACCTCTCTCTTTGCGCATCTTTTCGATTCTTAGATACTTCATCAAAGAATCAATATCGAGTTTAATCTCTTTTAGTCCGGTTAAGTTGTCAAGTTCTTTCTGTATTTCTTCAATAGAAACTAATTCCGGAACTTCGACTCGAATATTTCCTGGCTCAGATTCGTTGTTATCTCCTCCTTCAACTAGCTGTTTGATCTCTTCGTATTTTTCCTTGTAAGAATCATTCTCAGGACTGAGTGTTGAAGCTTTTTTATACCACTTAAGAGCCGTTGTAAGTTCTTTCTGCTGTTCATAATACTCTCCTAATCCATAACAACCTGTAGCATGGTCAATCTTCTCTATCGACTTCACAGGAGCCTCCTTGATAACCTTGCCAATGGCATCAATATTATCAAAATAGCTATACATAGAGATTAGATTTCCAAGTAATAAAGGTGGCTTCTTTGTTAATTGATAGGCTATTTCATAGTATTTCAAAGCTCCTTCATAATCATCAAGCCATGAGCAGCATACTCCAGCATAATTTAATGCTCCAATAAAATCGGGTTCTAGTTTAAGAACTTTCTGGAAACAGTTCAGAGCCTCCTTGTAGTTCTCCTTTTCCATGTAACTATTACCTTTTTCATAAATAGGTAATATGTCAGGATCTACCTTATCAGTTTCAAAGAGTTCTTCATTCAGTTCTAGAACTTCGTCTGTTTCATCTTCATCCTCATTCGTTTCTTGGTTGTCACCCTTATGGCCACCAGCTTCTGTTGTCTCATCGTCTGATTCAAGATCTCCTATGACCGATAATATGGCAATCCATATCCCATTACAATAGCTAACATTTGAGATTTCAAAGCCCTCTTTCATTTTGGAGCGAATATCTTGCTCCGGGAATTGACGGTTCCAAAAATAAAACTGATTTTCAAATCCGCAGTCCTTTGTCATTACCAGGATCCATTTCCCTTTTCCATAGACACAGAAGGAGACGTAGTAATCTTTACCCCAACCTTTTTTTATTTCCTCAGTAGGAAACTCGTTTGTGACTAGGTAGTATTGGTCGCCCCAACCAGTATCTTTACTCAGGACCACCCCCCACCTGTCAACACCATAATCCAGAGAAGTGATCCGATAACCTTCTTTTAGATATTTATTTATATCAGATTCAGGTAGTTTAGCATTCGTAAACCATTTCTGGTCACTATAACCCGCTTCACCAGACATAAACAACACCCAGCGATCATAGCAATACGATAAATTGGTGATATCGTACGACATACCCCATCCTTCGGAGATCTCTTTTGTCGGAAATTCCCCGTTAGTCCACCAGGTTTGACCATTAAGATTACTTTCAGGATCAGTTAATAAGATCCAAAGTCCATCCCCAAATGTCAATCCGGTGACGTATTCATCTTTATCCCAAGCTTTACTGATTTCATCTTGTGGGAATTTCTTTAAAAGCAATAAATTTTTTCCAGCCATTATCTATTATATTTTTATCCACAATTCGGACAATTTGAACCATAGAAAATGGTTCCACATCTTGTACACCTGTATTTTCCACTACTTCCCATGCTGCCAAGAACGGTTAGGCCTAGCCATAGGGCTAACAAGATTATTACAGCGATAAATAGATAGAATGTGACCAATAAGGCTATTATATTCAATATTGTTAGATAGATAACTCTAAGTGTTCCTCCTATTGGCCCTCCAATAACAAAGCTCTCAAGAATAAGCGTTAGATAGGCAATCATGGAGGTTAGGGTAAGTGCCCATAATACCCAATGAATGGTTTGCGTGTAAGCTCTTGGGATTATTCTAAAACCCCCATTGAAGAACCATTCCATTTCGCGACCATCCCATATAACTCCTCCAAATAGCATGATTGCCAGAATAATGCCGATAAATAGAACCCATTTTCTGCCTTTTTTAAATGGGAAGATTTTTTCCAGTATAGTAGGTTTATGCTCTATGACCGCTGCATTTTTCCCACCACTGGCCATCACCTCCTTTTGCTTTTTAAAGCGCATAAAGAAGTTGTCTATATAATAGAAAAACTTGGAGGCAAAGAAAAGAAGGAATGCAAGGACTAATATTATTATCCATGATCTTAAAGAGGTGAAGTTAAAGAGGTCGCTTAGGTGAATTTTTGTCCATACCAAGAATCCAGTCTGGCCTGGGGCATAAGTTCCATCGGTAATGGTTTTACATTTTACCATGCCTATTTTACCATCCTTACTATACTTTACTCTGGCATATTTTTCATCTCTTGAAAGAATCTGAAAGGTGTCTCCTTTGGCAATATAGTCGATGGTTTTCTCCATCTTCACCGTATCATAGACTCTTATTTCATCAGTAAGTGCGATTCTTGTTTTTAAGCTATCTAATTCAGCTCTTTCCCTAGCTTCTCTTTCAGCCCTATAATCATGTTTTTGTTCAATTGCATAGCTATCAATACCATCAGTAATAGCTAAACTACTTAATGTTTCAATCTCTTTAAGGGAAAGCACCCGGTTATAGATTTCGATTTTATCAAGACTCCCTTCAAAACCACCTATTTTAAGTTTCCCTACACATCGTATTGGTGAATATGACTGGGCAAATACTTTATTATTGATGATAAGTCTCACCGATTGATTTTTGGTATCATAGACCATTACAATGAAAGTCCATTCATTGGTTGTTGGTGATCCGAAAAGATATTCTTCATCTCCGATAAGCATAGACCAAACCGCTTTACCCTCTTGTCTCTGAATGGAGAGTCCTCTGGGTGGATCTTGAGTGTCTATCTGTAATATGGGTTGAGATAGGTTTGGAGAGGTCAGTTTAATCCAAGCTGTAATGGTCATAACCGGTAGGGTATCGGTTCCTATTGGGAAGGGTAAAAGAATTGAACCAGCTGGCTTTTTGTCTGAAATGTTAAATGTTAAAGCGGTTCCGTTAAGTCCATCTCGACCTTCGCCCAGCGTTGTATTAGTTAGTATGGCTTTGAGGTTTGATGGAGAAATTGCCGGTTTTTGTCCTGCATCATAACTGAAGGTTGGATTTTGCCCTGATAAGAATAGGGAAATGGCACTAAAAACTAGCAAGATGATATACTTGCTAATTGCTGTATTTATTGATTTTGTTGGATTCATTTCTCTTCCCATTTTTGTTGCAACATTGAAAACTATTCCGGGGGAACTCTCCCCCGGAATAGATTATGAATTAACCGCGATGAATGATAGCCTCATTAAGTGCGTTAACAACTCGATTAATAAATTCTGAATCAGGATCAGATAATGCATCTTCACTACCCGAGGCACTGCTTAAAACGACTTGATAGATGCGTTTTTGGGAAATCCACCATGCTACTCCTAGAGCAACGAAGACTATTCCAAGATACCATTTAACAAAAAAGAGAATAACCCCTAAAATGGCTACCACGATTGGCCCTTTTCTTTTGGGTGGAATAACATAAGAACTTACCGAGGTAATACCTGCTAGTGCATGGGTCTTGGCAAAGGTCACAAACCTTGCATTGGTAACTTTGACCCCTTTTTCGTCTAAAAAAATCTTCTCTTCAGCCATTGTTCTGTTTTTTAAAATGATTGGTTATTACGATTAAAGTAGAATTAAGAACTCTACTTTTTGCAGTAGAGACATTGCAAATATAAACTACCTGGTTGCTCAAAAATGGCTTAGGATGTCATGATTTATAAATCCGAACAAAGACAAAATTGTTGATAAATAGGTGGTTATAGTTTTGATTGAGTTGATTACGGGAAAGCTTGGTTAATGGTACTTGAATTTTTTAAAAAAAGGGGTTACTAAATCATAAAAGAAAAGGGGACGCCATCCCTGGTATCCCCTTTCGAATTAATACACGAACATTAAAAGAAAACTATTCTTGAACAGTAACGAATACGATGTTATTTGGTCCAATTCCGGCACTATAGTTAGCAATCTCTACTCCCGTATTAGAGTAGCGATAGATTTTACCCGGTAGTGTGAAACTAGGGGCTTCAGTACCGACTATTTCATTGGTAACAGGGTTCACAGCGAAACCATAGAATGCTTTATCTATTAAAGGAGTGTTCTCGATAGTTTTGGTTGATGGGTTAAATTTGAAAATGCCTTGGAAACCATAGCCACCACCATAGTATAAAGTTTTCTTATCGGAAGAGCTTTCGAGGTATTGTGGATGAGTTTGATCAGCAATTTTAACCGTTGCAGTTACCGATGTCAAGTCAGATGAGATGCTTGAGATGGAAGATGGTTTAAGGTGAATTGTCTCCCATGTGATCATGTCATAAGTAACATATCCGTAAGAAAGAACCCAAATGGTTCCATTATTATCGACTTCAAAATCTTTTGGATTATAGCCAACTTTTATTTTTCTTACTTCGGTTAAGGAGTTGAGGTCAATCACTGAGATTGTACTGTCAACAGTATACCCCCCTCCATTAGCAACAAGAAGATAGTTCCCTTTAACTATCATTTTCTCTGGACCTGTTCCAACGGGAATAGATTTTATTACTGATAAAGTATTGGTATCAATAATCGAAACGGTTCCTTGAGAATTCCATTCGCTAACGGCTATTTTACCATTTGGAAGACTCGTGATATATCTTGGGGCAACAAGGCCTGTTATAGCCCCAGCTTCTTTCAAGGACGGAAGTTTCACAACCTCAATCTTTGCTGAGTTATTTAAAACAAGATAACCTTTGTTTCCGAAGATAGTCATGGATTGTAGAACATCACCAAGAGGTCTATTATTGATAGATTTAAATAGATTGTTTGTAACAGAGTTTTCTGAATAGTTATAAAATGAGAGTTCAGAATTACTATTACCGTATGCGCCTTCGTTGGTTACATAAAACCCGGTAGCTTTAGTAACCGTGACTGTTGGTTCTGAGTCATCGTCTTTATCACAGGCATGAAAAAGAGTGGCAGCAGCAATTAGTAAGGCTGTCTTGTAAAGTAAACGTCGAAAGATCATGATTTTAATGTGTTAGATTATTAAAGTTATTATATGACCAGATTAGACTTATCAGGTAGTTTCTTCCTGGCATGGGGTACCAGGCCACTGATTGATAATCAATATCAAATAGATTATTTACTGATAATTTTATGGATAGTTTGCTATTGTTTATGCTGAAGTCGGAGATTAAGGATAGATCATTTAAAGAGTAGCTAGGCAAAGGTTTCTCAATATTGAGTTCATCAATATATCGTTTTCCGGTATACCTGAAACTGTAGTTTAACTGGATTTCTTTATAACCTATAGAGGCATTTACTGCGACTTTATGTTTAGGGATATAAATTAATTGTTTGTCATAAGCTAATGCATCTTTATCTCCAGCTTGTGTGGTTTTCGTGTATTGATAGGAGCCGGATAAATCGATTGACCAATTATTTGAAATATTATATTTTAACGCGGTTTTAGATTCTAAACCTCGACCATGAACTTTTCTAATGTTTTTTGGAGTCCAGATTGAACCTTCAGGAATCCAGATAATCCAGTTTGTGACATCATTATTGAAAACAGACAAGTTAAGTTCGCTTGAGAACACATCAGCTTTTCGATTAAAATGAAGTCCAATATCTTGGTTTAATCCGTTTTCTGGCTTTAAATCCGGATTACCCCAGACGGCCCAGTATAGATCATTCAGGGTAGGTATTCTATAGCTTTTTGAGATATTGGCCTGAAAATCGAGATACCTAACTAATCGAAGTGAGCCACCTGCAGAAAAGGTAGGTTGTTTGAAATTACCCTCTACCATCTCTTCACGACCAGATGCGGCAAGGCTATATTTCCCGTTTTCGGGTGCAAACCGATATCCCGCCATAAATGAGATGCGATGTCTGGTTATGTCATTGGAATAGTTATCGCTTTCTCCTTGTTCCATTAGGTGTAAGAGCTGAAAGACGATGCGATGCTGAGGGATGAAAAACCAAGTTAATTCAGCTCTATTTTGAAGCGTTTTTCCAAGATTGACGGCATCAGTTAAAGAAATACTATCAACAAAGTGGTTTTTATTGCTAACAAAGGCACTTTGTAAAGTCCATTGTATTTGGTCATGATTGCCAGTCCAATCGGCAGAAAGACGTAAGTCACTATTCTTTTCGTTTTGTTTGCTTATCTCTGAGGTCATTAGAGGGGGTAGATCTTTATTGTGAAACTGTCCCCATGCTCTTAGAGTTAGTTGTTGATTATTAGTAATCTTGTATAGGAATGAGGCTAAGGCTCCATATTGGGTTAATGTGTTATGTTGAAGTTTTTCAATTGGATGACCATATTTGGCATAGTTAAGATATTCAAAGTTGTTTTTTGCATCTTGCCAAAAGGTTCTTAAAGAGAGGGCATATTTTAGGCTTCCGAAATTGAGTTTAAGTCCAGAGAAATAGTTACTAAAGCTGCCAGCATTAAAGACAAATGTGACGCCCATTCCATGGGGGACATCAGCTAAGGTGTTTAACTGGATGGTGCCACCAACTGAACCACTTCCGTAAAGTGAGCCTTGGCCTCCGTGTGAAATAGCTACTTCGTCTAAAAGGATAGCCGGAATGAGACTAAAGTTTACCCCTCCGTTCATTGGGCTCTGTAGAGAGATGCCATTCCAAAGAACAGCTGTATGACCAGAGCCTGCTCCACGAATTGAGACTGTACTTAAACCCCCATTCCCATATTGATTAATAGCAAGAGAGGTATTAGCTCCAAGAAGTTCTTGCAGGGAGAGTCCGCTTGATTTTGAGATAAGTTTTGATGGAAGAGTCAGTTGGAAAGAGCTAGTGTTGAGGCTATGCAGGGAGCTTGATACAATAGCAACCTCCTTCAGGTTGATTATGCTGTCAGGTTTGGGTCCATCATTATCTACTCGATTACCTGCCCAGCAAGTAAAAGAGGTAAGGAGAAGGCAGAAAAAAATAAAACGGCTCATCACAAATGATTAAATCTATAAGTTCAATCATTTGCAACTGACGGAAAAGAATGATAGAGTGAAACGCCATTATGGCAAATCATCGTTGCTTTTTATCCGAAAGCTACAAATGTAAATGCAATGGCAGGTCTTCTGACTCTCCCCCTCATTGGCGGCCTTCCCGTTTTAACAACAGTGGCATAAGGTTGCCTACGAGTATGTGGGGATTACAGCAGCGGTAACTGTTCAGGTCTTGCACCTGATTCCCTCTTAGCTTGTTGATTTGAAATCAACATGAACCGTTGCAGCAACAAAGGTATATGTTTTTTTTAATATTGAATAGTTACTCAAAAAAAAGTTAGGGTTGATGATTATGAGGATATTATTAGATCTATGATGTTAATTAAGCGATATTTTCCAGCCTTTTGGTTATCACCTTTGAGAACTCTCTTTTAATAGATAAATTCTCATCATCAATCAGCCACATCAAAATTTTCCTGAAGTATTGCTTGAAAAACTTCATTCAGCGTTTACCCCTTCGGGTCCTCTTCGCTCCTTCTCCATATGATCACTGTTTTTTTACGGCAAAATTCATTCAGTAAAATTCATTTATATACAGAGGGAGCGAAGAGGAACCGAAGGGGTAGCGTAGAGCTATGATTTGCTGTTTAATTCTTGTAGAGCGAAAGCCCATGCTCCAAGTGCAATGGCTTCTGAAGTCCCGAGACGAGACATTGCAACACCTATACGTTTTAGGGGATCGTAACTTATGGTTTTTGTGGTTCCCGGAACAGTTATAAGTCTCTTTTCTCCAATTGCAAACTCTTCAAGTTGGGCAGGATCTTCGAGGTTAAAGACCTTAATCTCTAGTCTTTCTAATCTGTTTCCGGCCATCGTTTGATGAGCGGAATTCATTTCTTGTACGAGTCGATCAAGGAAAAGGGGGTAAGCTCCAGATAGCCCACCTCCTAGAACAATGAGGCCATCAACCAATGTAATAGCATCGGCTAAAGCATTTCCTGCAACTACAGCTAACTCTTCAAAGGCTTTTAGCGCAGCTAATTTATTGCCTGGCATATTGCCAAGAGCGATCTCATATATATCACGTGGCTCAGGACAATCCTCTTCTTGGATGTTTGCATGGAGCATGTAAACTCTTTTGATCCCTTTAATTGAGACACTTTCTTCAACACTAAAACCTGAGTAGAGCTTATTATGCATTCGGTTAATCTCACCTTGAGCAGAGTTATCTCCACTGAAAAGCTGCCCACGCGAATAGATCCCTCCTCCGAAACCGGTGCCAAAAGTAGCGCCGAAGAGATTTCGGTATTTTTTCGGACTACCATATTGAAGGAGTTTTTTGTTGATCTCAGGAAGAATTCCTCCTATGGCTTCGCCGTATGTAAAAAGGTCGCCATCATTGTTAATAAAAACGGGAACACCGAAAACCTCTTCAAGATAGGGCCCAAGTGCTACGCCTCCTCTGAATACAGGAAGATTTTCTAAGTCACCAATGATTCCGGCTTCATAATCTGCAGGACCAGGAAAACAGAAAGAGATTGCCGATGGAGGCTCTGGGAGTTGAGAAACTACCATTTCAAATCCACTTCTTATTGTAGAAAGTACATCGTCTAAAGTCTGAGCTTTAGCACTGAGGGGTATTGAAGGAATTAGCAGTTTTCCGTCTTGAACTGCATTAAACCGAAAATTGGTTCCACCTGCATCAAGTGTTAAAACGATTCGATGGTCATTGTCAAAACCTTTCATGTTGCGGCTATTGTAGCAAGGTAGGGGCCCATTCGGCAACTAGCCTTTGATTGAGATTAAATTTTTCTTACAAAGTAAGGCAATTTTTTATAAACACACCACTTGGTTATGGTATAAAGTACACATTGAGAAGATATATGTGGTAAGTTTTTTTATCCAATTATTGATTAGGCTGTTGTGAAAAAGAGTGGTTCAGGAGCTAGAAAATGAGTAAGTTTGAGGGCTGAAATTTGCTAAACACAAATTCAATAACAATAACCTGTAGTTTTATGTTAAAATCATTACGTACACTGGCTATCGCTCTGCTGTTGGGAGTTGGAGCGATCGTACCTCGTTTCAGTGTGGCAGGGAACGTACCCGATGAGGGTATGTGGCTGCCTATGTTTGTTGAGCGTTTGAATTATGTTGACATGCAGAAAATGGGTCTTAAGCTTACTGCTCAAGAGCTTTATTCTGTTAACAACTCAAGTTTAAAAGACGCTATTGTTGGATTAGCTGCTGGAAGCGCTCCAGGCGGTTATTTTTGCACGGGAGAGATTGTAAGTGATCAGGGTTTGGTCTTCACTAATCATCACTGTGGATTTAATAATCTTCAGGAGCATAGTTCTGTTGAACATGATTATCTAAAGGATGGCTTCTGGGCGATGAGTTATGATGAGGAGTTACCTAATGAGGGGTTGACTGCTTCTTTCTTATATAGAATGGAAGATGTCACTGCAAAAGTTAAGGCTACTCTGACTGATGATATGACTGAGGAGGCTCGTGCGGAGGCTATTGATAAGATTTCTCATGAGATTCAGAAAGAGGCATCAGAAAATGGGAAGTATGACCCGATTGTTAAATCATTTTTTGGAGGTAATGAGTTCTATTTATTCGTTTATCAAACTTATCGCGATGTACGTTTAGTGGGTGCTCCTCCTTCATCTGTTGGTAAGTTTGGTGGAGATACTGATAACTGGATGTGGCCCCGTCATACCGGCGATTTTTGCATTTTCCGCATCTACACCGCCCCAGATGGCTCGCCTGCTAACTATAGCAAGTCAAATATTCCCATGAAGCCTAAGCATCATCTTCCCGTCTCAATCAAGGGAATTCAGAAAGATGATTATGCTATGATCTGGGGATATCCCGGCTCTACTGACCGTTTCCTTACCAGCTTTGGTGTTCAACTAGCTATTGATGAATCTAATCCAACTACCGTTAATATCCGTGACCTGAAATTACGTTTGATGAAGGAAGATATGGATGCTGATCCTCGTATCAATATCATGTATGCTGCAAAGTATGCCGGAACCGCAAACTATTGGAAGTATTTCATTGGTCAGACTCGTGGGTTGAAACGATTAAAAGTGGTTCAAGAGAAACAGTCTACAGAATCTGCTTTAATGAACTGGATTGATCAATCTGCTGAGCGTAAAGCTAAGTATGGCGAGGCTATGCAGATGATTAAACAAGGTTATTATGATTTAAAAGCTACTAACCTTAATTCGGTATATCTCTCAGAAGCTGTTCTTCAGGGACCGGAAATTATTCTTTTCTCTATGAGAAGTTCTGGTCTGATCGATCTCCTTAAAACGGCTGATAAAGCCAAAGGAGAAGATAAGGTAAAAGCCGAAGAGAAATTAAAAGGATCTATTGCTCGCCTCCAGAAAAGAGCTACAGATTTCTATAAAGATTTTAACCTTGGCACCGATAAGAAGCTTTTCGCAGGTCTTCTTGGAATGTATTACAAAAACATCCCTCAAGAACAACAACCGAAAGTTTTTGTAAAGATGGTTGATAAATATGATGGCGATTTCAACAAAATGGCCGATGCAATCTATAGTAAATCCATTTTCGCTGATCAAAACCAATTAAACGCTTTCTTGGCTGATCCTAAGGCTAAAACGCTTGAGAAAGATCCAATGATCGTTCTGGCTATTGCGTTCCGTGAAGCTTATATGAACGTTGCTCAAGAGCAGGCTCCAATCCAGACCAATATTGATAAAGGTAACAGACTCTTTATTGCTGCTCTTCGTGAAATGAAGCCTGATCATAAATTTGCTCCTGATGCTAATTCTACTATGCGTGTGACTTATGGCAAAGTATTAGATTATTATCCTGCTGATGCAGTTCATTACGACTTCTTTACCACTCTTGATGGAGTAATGGAAAAAGAAGACCCCAAGAATGATGAGTTTATTGTTGATTCTAAATTAAAGGATCTCTTTAATAAAAAGGATTATGGTCGTTATGGGGTGAAAATTAATGGCGAGGATCGTCTTGTCACTTGCTTTTTAACCACTAATGATATAACCGGTGGCAACTCTGGAAGTCCAGTAATTAATGCTAATGGTGAGCTTATTGGTTTGGCTTTCGATGGTAACTGGGAGGCAATGAGTGGGGATATCGCTTTTGAACCTGCTCTTCAGAGAACTATTTGTGCCGATGTTCGTTATGTTCTCTTCGTTATTGAAAAGCTTGGTGGTTGTAAACGTTTAATTGATGAAATGACCATTGTTCAATAACAATTTTTGGTCTTGATTCTTTTAAGAATAAACTAAAGAGAGGGTACATCTCAAAAGATGTACCCTCTCTTATTTATCGGCAGTGATGGTATTATTCTGCGAGAAGATGCCTGAGCTTAGAGATTATTTCTTTCTTGGTTTCAAGATAGTGTTGTCCGGTACCCGGACCACTAAAGCCAGTGGTTACATAGCGTGGATTGCCATTTTTATCCAAATAGAGTACGGTTGGAAAAGCCATAGACCCTTCTACCATGAAAAGGAGGTTGTTTCTTTCTTTACTACCGGCTTTACCAGCGTAGAGAAGGGGATAGTTTAGGTTGGTTTGATTGGCGAAACGTATCATTTTTGGTACAGAGCTTTCGAAGGAGGCTCCTTCAAAGCATAGACCTAAAACAATCACATTAGAGAACTCTTTTTGCGAAATGAGCTCATTAAAGAGACGAGCCTCATCTAGACAATTCGGACACCAGGTGCCCATAATTTGTAAAATAATCACCTTCCCACTGAATTTAGGATCGTTTAGAGATATCTGTTGATTACTGGTATTTGGAAAGCTAAAACTGGGCGCTTTTGCATTCTGTTTTAGCCAAACAAGTTGTTCCATTTTGGGAAGTTCAATAGTGGAATCTTTAATTGCAATCCAATTACTTTTCCACCGGGCAGAACCAGTAAAAGCTCCATTTTTTAGGGAGTCATGGGAAACAGTGGCTGAGAGAACTATTTGGTGGCTGCCATCAAAAGCCGAAAGCATCATTTTGTTTCCGGAGACCTTTCCGTCAAGGTACCTGTAATCTCCACTTGGGTTAAGGATAGATCCGGTCAGCCTGTTCTCTTGTTGTACAAACTCACCGATAAGAATCGTTTCATCAGGGGTTCCAGAATTTTCAGTGATTTTCCACCTACCTGTGAGGTTGTAGTTGGCAGGTTCTTGAAACCTATAAAACCTGTCGCTCATCCCTAATTGAGCTACGAATTGATACGGTTTACTTTCGTTGATCCCTTTAGGATAGTAAAAGCCCTTCCATTGGTCTCGAGTAGGTTTAATTATAAAGGTACCCTGAAATATCGGCATTCTAAAGATTAGGGAATCACCTTTCTTTTCTACATCCGTTACAACTATCCGTTCATCCCCATTAATTACAGTAAAGAGAGGAGGGTCAGATTGAAAAGAAACGTTCATGTTAAATGGTACAATGTTTTCTTGGTCAATGTATATCTCACCGATAGCAGATTCTCTTTTTTGAGCATGAATGACCATAGCCGAAAGTAGAAGAAGAGCGAGTATAAGAGATCTTTTCATACGTTTTATTTTATAAAGATGTAGGTAAAGTATAACAGAAATATTTGATACATGGAGTATTAAAAGTTAATTTCCTAATATTCCAGAGAATAGAGGGTATTTGGATGATCTATCTAAAAAAATACAGCCTTCTTTTGGACAGTAGGCTGATTGATTGCGCTGGCACACGAGTCGCTGAGGGAATGGAAGGTTCATTAATAATGTTTCGCTGACAAAATCAACACATATCGTGATTACTAGTAAGATGTCTCTTAACATGCATGGAGGGGTATTGAGACGAGCAATTCGATCCATACATCTGCTTACCAAAAGATTACTGTTCTGCCATATTTTTTTTTCGTCCATATGATTAGCTCCTACCACCCGATAAAAGGCTCCGGCGGCTAGTGCGGCACCAGAAGTTCCATGTTGATCTACTAGTTGTACTGGGATCGTATTAAAACGGTTTAGTGAATCTTCTAACAAGGCCTCTTTTAAGGAGTATTGTTTCTTGAAATTACAAATGGCTGTGACCATTACTGCTGTAATTAGAAAATACTCTTCAGTTTCCCCCTTCATGTCTAAAAAGCTACTTAAAAACACATTTGAGATGATAGAAGGGTCGTCTGATTTGTTTTTCAAGCAATGTCTTATGACTCGATGTTTGAAATCTGCATTGAGACAATTTTGGCAGATAACATGTCCTTTTGTACAAGTCATATCAGTTTGGACTTCATCTAAGCAGTAATAACACTGATGAATTCCAGTCTCAATAGCTAGGAAAGACTCATTAAGACAGATAGGGCAGTTTTTTTTGGTGTGTTCCTCTTTCATTGTTAAGCAAAGGTACTATGTGAAAGTGCAATAAGATAAATTTACAGGCTTTTACTGAAATCCAGAGTGAGATTATAGTAAACTATTTAACGCTGTTCGCTTTCTTTAAGGCGAAAGAACCTAAAAAATAGGCTACATTTGAAAAAAAGTCGGTAATCAATCTACTGATTACCGACTTTGGGCAGGCATAAACCTTTCATATTAAGTCTCTTCACAAGATCAAGGCGCCAAACATTACTCATACTCAAGGATGACCAGGAATATCACTATTCATGTTAAGGCCATGGCAAAACTTTTAATCTTTTAACAGTTACAAAGTTAGGTAGTTATAAAGTAAATGCAAATTGCCCGAATTGGTTCGAAATAGCAACGAGTGTATGGAATTTGGGAACGAGTGCTAAGATTTAGATAACGAGTGCACAAAAAGTACCAAAAAAATTTTTTTGAAGCTTTCAAAGAAGGTCTAATGTTGTGAATATGAGACATATGAATATATTGTCATACTTATCGTAAGTGCAAGTGAGAATCGAAGTTTTGAAAAGAGGCATAGAAATGACCTGATAAAGCAAAGAAAGTAGACTAAAGAAGATTTAAAAGGCGAAAAATAGGTAAGAAAGAAGGGATTATTACAGGTAATTCATGTGGTTAACCGTTTGGTTAATTTAGATATATAGTAGAAATACAGGCAGTTGGATAGGCTATAAACGTTTATTAACGTTTTTTTTTTGCATATGAAAATGAGAATAGTTTACTTTGCAGCCTGTTTAACCAAATATTCGCAACTATGTCTGACATTGCAAAACGTGTAAAGGCTATCATCGTTGACAAACTTGGCGTTGACGAGAACGAAGTAACACCAGAAGCTAGCTTCACTAACGATCTTGGTGCTGATTCTCTCGACACTGTTGAGTTAATCATGGAATTCGAGAAGGAATTCAACATCGCTATTCCCGATGATCAGGCTGAGAAGATCAGCACTGTTGGTGACGCTATTTCTTACATCGAGAACAACGCGAAGTAATTTTTCACCAGTCAGATTCCCGAATGAAATTAAGAAGAGTTGTTGTAACAGGATTGGGTGCACTAACCCCGCTAGGCAATGATGTACCATCAACGTGGGATTCATTGATTAACGGAGTTAGTGGGGCCCAGCCTATCACCCGATTTGACGCATCTAGGTTTAAGACTCAGTTTGCGTGTGAGGTTAAGAACTTCGATCCTTTGAAGTACTTTGATCGGAAGGAATCACGAAAGATTGATCTTTTTGCTCAATTTGGAATAATTGCTGCCGATGAAGCTGTAAAGGATAGTTCTCTTAATCTCGAGACTGAGAACCTTGACCGCATAGGTGTAATCTGGGCCTCTGGAATTGGCGGTCTTGTCACCTTCATTGAAGAGATGACTGCTTATGCTAAAGGCGATGGAACGCCTCGTTTTAATCCATTTTTTATTCCAAAAATGATCTCTGACATTGTTGCAGGTCATATTTCGATCAAATATGGATTTCGTGGACCAAATTTCTCAACGGTATCCGCATGTGCTTCATCAGCTAATGCATTGGCTGATGCACTTATGTACATTCGCCTGGGTAAGGCCGATGTATTTGTTACCGGTGGATCTGAGGCCGCAATAAATGAGGCTGGCGTGGGTGGTTTTGGTGCTATGCATGCAATCTCAACCCGAAATGATGATCCAACTACCGCTTCTCGTCCTTTTGATAAAGACCGTGACGGTTTTGTTATAGGAGAAGGTGGCGCTGCTTTGGTTTTTGAAGAACTAGAGCATGCCTTGGCAAGAGGTGCTAAAATCTACTGTGAAGTAGGTGGTGCTGGCCTTTCTGCTGATGCTCATCATTTGACAGCTCCTCATCCTGAAGGGCTTGGCGCAGCTAATTCAATGCGCTATGCTCTTGAAGATGCAGGTATGAGCCCAAATGAAATCGATCATGTTAACACCCATGGAACAAGTACCCCTCTTGGCGATGTAGCCGAAATTAAAGCTGTGCAGTCTGTCTTTGGAGAGCATGCATATAACCTTAATATCAACGCTACAAAATCGATGACTGGTCACTTGTTGGGAGCTGCCGGTGCTCTGGAAGCAATGGCTACTATTCTTGCCATCAAGAACGATATGGTTCCCCCTACCATTAATCAGTTTAATATTGATCCTGATGTTGACTCTAAACTCAACCTCACTTTCAATAAGGCTCAATCTAGAGTCGTGAATGCCGCTATTTCAAATACTTTTGGATTCGGTGGTCATAACTGCTCATTGCTGTTTAAAAAATACAAGGCTTAATCTAATAAATGGTACTTTTTCAGCGTATAAAGATTCTATTCTCTGCTGATAAGGAGTACTATAAGGCCATAAAAAATATTTTCGGGTTTTGGCCCGAAAATATTTTTTTATATAAACAGGCTTTAAGACATCGCTCTCTTGCAACTCAAATGAGCAATGGAGCACGACTTAGTAATGAAAGACTAGAGTTTCTTGGCGATGCTATTCTTGATGCCATCGTCGCTGATTATATGTTTAAGAAGTTTCCCCTTAGAGATGAAGGCTTCTTAACTGAAATGCGGACTAAGATCGTTAGCCGCGCTCAACTGAATAAACTTTGCCAGAAATTGGGGCTCAATCAGTTGATTATAGCTCAATACGAAGCCCATACAAATTATAAATCGATTAATGGGGATGCTTTTGAGGCTTTTATCGGTGCTCTATACCTAGATAAAGGTTACCACTTTACTCAGCAACTTGTGATTAATCGTATTATTAATGTATATTTTGATCTCAATACTCTTGTTGAAACCGATTTTAATTTCAAAAGTAAACTGATTGAATGGGGTCAGAAGGAAAAGAAAAGCGTGGTATTTAATGTTGTTGCTGAACAGGGGGCTAACCACCATAAACTCTATGTTGTGGAGGTCACTGTTGATAATGAGAGTATTGGTAAGGGTCAGGATCACTCAATTAAGGGCGCTGAGCAGATGGCCGCAGAAAAGGCTATATCCTACCTAAAGGAAAATCATATCTTTGATAATTCATTACAGCTGGAGAACGTCTAATTCATTAGTGGTCTTAGTTCATTTTACTACAGATGTAATGAGGATCTCGACGTAGTTTTGGCTAACTATCCTTGCACTGATAATAGGTGTTTTGATTGTTTTTTGCTGCTAGAAAGATGGATTAATTTCTTTACAATTAATATCGGATTCTATGAATAAACTTCTTTTTTCTGCTCTGATATTCGCATTAGTCTTTAATTTTTCGATTCTATCTGCCCAAAAACTGAGACCTGGTTTTGAGAAAGAGGAATATATTGAACTTTTAAGCCAGTTTGCCTGTCAAGCAGACACCCCTTGGGTCAAATTACCAGTTAATAAACCGATGAATAGTCGATTGATCTTTCGGTCAAAGGTGGTTGGCTTATCCAATCGATGTGATCTCTGGCTAAGTAAAGATTCTATTATCACTGTTAACTTTAGAGGAACTGTCGGTACTATGGCTAGCTGGTTATCTAATTTATATACAGCAATGTCGCCTGCCAATGGGTCAATTATTCTTGATTCAACAACCATTTTCCCATATCAGCTTTCTAACGATTCTTTAGCAGCTGTGCATTCGGGGTGGCTTATTAGTTTAGCCTTCCTATCTCAAGAAATAAAACCTAAACTTGACTCGCTTAAACGGTGTGGTTTTCGTAATCTAATTATATCAGGACATAGCCAAGGTGGTGCTATTGCTTTTCTTTTTACCTCTTGGCTTTATTATTCCGAGTTGTCCTTGCCTACCTCGGAAAGATGGCTTACCAAAACATATTGTAGTGCTGCTCCGAAGCCAGGTAATTTATATTATGCCTATGACTTTGAATTTATAACACGAAAGGGTTTTGGTTTTAATGTGATTAATACTGCCGATTGGGTTCCTCAAACCCCTTTTTCTTGTCAAACCCTAGATGATTACAATTATCCTAATCCTTTTATTTATGCTGATATTTTTTTTGAAAAGGCTAGTTTCTTTCAGCGCATCTTTTTAAAAAAGGCGTTCCGGGATATTACTTCTCCCCCCAAGAAAACACGAGATAAACAGCAGAGATATCTGGGGCATGAAGTCTTTAAATTTATAAAGAAAATCTATCCTCAAATGATTGAGCCTAGATATGCTAATACCTCCGACTTTACCAGAGCAGGTGATGCAATTATTCTTAAGGCTGATAAAGAATATTATAAAGCCTTTCAAGTTGCTCCAAAAGATATCTGGACTCATCATCTGATCAAGCCTTATTTATGGCTGACTTTAAAATATTACGCCTTGTAAGAGAATTTGTTTTCGGGTTTCTAGTTTTCCAACCAGGCTCGGAAATCACTTACTCGCTCTCTACTTACAAGGATCTCATGATTGGGCAAATTTTTGATGTTGACTTTAAGCCGTGAACCAGACCAGACTGTTGTGCTTTCAATGGCTTGGAGCGACACAATATACTTCCTGTTTACCCTGAAGAATATAGCTGGATCAAGAAGGTCATGGAGGTCCTCTAATGTGTAATCTATGCTGAGGTGCTTCCCTTCTGAATTAATGGCATAGGTGTCTCCTTCAAGGCTCTCAAATGCAACAATTGATTCTGTTGGTAGAATGATTATTTTATCCGCAATCCTAATCGAAAACCTTTTTTTAAAACTTTTAGTCAAAGAAAGCAATGCTCTGTCAATATTGACCATTTGAGGTAGGTTAAAGTCATTCTGCTTAGATTGATACCTGTCCAAAGCTATGCTAAGCTCATCAAAGTCGATCGGTTTTAACAGATAATGTAAGCTATTTACTGTAAATGCTTTTACTGCATATTCGCTATAAGCAGTGATGAATATTATACTACTTCTTGGGGATGTCTTTTCGATTATCTCGAAACTTAGTCCATCTCCTAGTTGTATGTCAAGTAAGAGTAGTTCTGGATGCGGGTTGTTATTTAACCAGTTGATTGCAGAAGTGACACTATCTAACTTCGCAATTACTTTAAAATTTTTCTCATATCGAATGATCATCCTCTCAAGTCTATCTGCACTTAGAGGTTCATCTTCTACTAGTACTACGCGTACCATCTATTTATTATTTAGAATTGGCAATCTTACAATAAACTTATTTTCTGTTACTCCCCATTCAACCCTTAAATCATTTTTCAGAAAGCTATATCGCTGACGGATATTTTCAAGCCCTGATTTATTGCTCTCTTCTATGATCTCTTTTGGTTGGTAGTTATTTGATACAGTAATTTCTTCATTTTGCTGGCTGATGATAATCTCCAGGGGTTTCTGTGTTGAGACAATGTTATGTTTAATAGCATTCTCTACAAGCATTTGAATAGATAGAGGAACGATATGACCATTTCTAGATTCAATATTGATCGTAACTTTTAATGCATCCCCATAACGAAATTTTTGCATGTATAAATAACCTTCTATCAGGGCTAACTCCTCTGTCAGGGCTATAGTCTCTTTGTTTTGCATTTCCAGAACATATCTATAAAGGTCGCTTAGTTTTCTGATGAACTTAATAGAAGCTTGGGTATCGGTTTCTACTAATGAGGTTAAGACACTTAAGCTATTAAAAAGAAAGTGCGGATTGATATGGTTTTTAAGTGCAGCATATTGAGCTGATACCACTTCTCTCTGTTCTCTTTCCCTAGCAAGTTGTACCTCCTTAAAGTTCTTAATAAACTTTAAAACGCTTATTATTAGCATTATAATTACAGTAATAATAACGGCAATAATGGAGTTTGTTATTGCCCCTTGTATAAGTTCTCCACTTGAAAGGTCACGTGAAGTGACGAATCTGAAGTAGACAATATTAAAGGCTGTTACGCTTACGAAGGTATATATTACGCTTGCAACGATAGAAATTAGAAATGTCTTGCCCGGTTGAACTTCCCAAGGAAATCTTCGACTTACCAATCGTGTAATGATCTCTCCACCTGTCCAGCAGAGTGCTCCCAGTATAAGTGAATAGATAACAATATTATATAGTCTTGACCAATAAAAGATTGAAAAACCACTGAAAAGAAAGCCGAAAAGTAGTCCGAATAGGGCTGAAATAAGCAATACGAGCAAGACACCTCCAATATATCTCAAAAGCATAATCTAAGCTTCTAATTGTTTTAAAGCAAATGTAAGTTATTGAGCACAACTTTTAACCATCTGATTATTGATCTCTGTCCCCCAGTTTATTTTTGACTCTTTATTCTGTTGCGTAAATAACCCGGCAGCTTTTTGAAATAGCGGACAAGCCTTTTCTTTTCCACCTCCAAACATCGCCGGAGTATAGTAAGTATTCATTGCTTTTAGAAACCATGCTCTAGGATTGTTTTTGTCGATTTCGATAGCCAGAGCCAGATCATCGTTTGCTAATCCGCTGTACTTCATTCCTCTCATCATCGGGCTTACCGAGATACGAACTTGATTTATAAAAGCTCTCAGTGTATATAGCTCATCTTCTCGTGGCATAAGCTTTATTAACTCGTTGACTTTTTGTTCAGCTTGATCCAAGAGTGCATCCTTTTTGGTGTCTGATTCTGTTCCATTAGCCTCCATTAGTAGGCAATAGGCATAGTAGTAACCTGCTTCCCACGGTGATGCTTCCATAGTACTTAGCGCATTGAATCGTGCAGCTAGTAAGGCATATTCAGCAGGTTTTACTGATGTTGACATTTGCCTCGATAAACTATCAAATAGGGTGGTTGCTGTTTGTCCGAATAAACTGGATCCAACAAACATAATCGCAATAATGAAATGTAACTTTTTCATGTGATATATTTTTTGAGTAAAGATTTTTTTTAAATGCTGAAAAATGATTGGTTATTATTAGAAAGTACTGTTTACAATTTTAGATTATTACCATTGTTCTATTGATTAATTGAAGTTTAGAAAGAATCCAATAAAAAAGAATCGTTTGGCTTCTGGCACAACCGGGTCTCTTAGTAATTGTCCACTTTCATTGTTATAGTAACGGTAACTATAGATATTCGATTTACCGGTTAGATTACTTACTGAGGCATATAGAACACTGGTTTTACCCCAAAGAGGGAAGAGATAGCTAGCATTAACACTGATATCAAGGTAAGAAGGGGCTGTTTTATCATTAAATGAATAGGTTGTAGGGTCATCATAGGCTCTTCCCGATGACCATATAAAGGTCATTCCAAACTGAGTATTGATTTTATTTACCCAATACTTGCCAACTGCGGTGACGGTATGTTCGGGAGCAAAGGTTGGTTTGGCTGACATAGGAAAGTCTCGATAAGCGCGTTGACTTTGCATCCATGAATAGGATAGCCAGTAATCAAGATACTTAATTGTTTTTTGATCTCTCCAAAATAGTTCCATCCCTCTAGCATAACCATATCCTGCGTTATTGTATGAGGCAGCTTCGTATAATCTAGATGCATCAAATCGTACTAAGTCCTTATAGTTTTTTATATAGCCCTCTATCCTGAATATTCTATTGTCATCTTGGAATTGATAATTAGCAATATAATGCCATGCCTGTTCACAGTTTAGGGCTTGGTTAAATCGCAGTAGGTCTTCTTCTGGTTTCTGGTAAAATAGTCCGGTTGCAACACTTATCTGGCTGTTTTTACTTAGTAAATAGGCTGCTGAGAATCTAGGTGCTACACCTGTCCAGTCAAGCATATGACTATATTCGCCCCTAAAGCCTGCTCTTAAGGCTACTTTCCTTAGAACCATAGCCTCTACCTCTATAAATGAAGCCCAAAGCTGGTCTTTTAAAAGGATATCATGAGCTGTCAGTTCTGAGTTGCGATACCGTTGCTGCCACTTACTAATATTTGCTTCAACCCCTGTATATAGTTTTAAAGAGGGGGAAAACTCTTTACTTATCGTCATCTTTCCATCATAAAACAGATCATACTCCTCAAGATGGATTTCACCTGGCTTTAAGTCATTATCATCATAAGAAAGTGCATTTCCAAATCGAAGGTTCCATCCATTTCCTATTTCAGAAGCATAGACAGAATTAATATAAAGATTCTGATTCTTAAGTGTGATAGGAGTAAGGGTGGCATTATGGTCATAATCTTTGTAAGAAAGGGCAACATCTCCTGAAGTTGCTGTTGCCATAATTTTAAGAAGTCCTGTCTTGCCGATTTTTAATCTTCCAATAGCAGATCCTCCTATGCTTTTTGGATCGGTGGAATAATCAACTCTTTGCTTTATAATAGAGTTATACGGGGTTAAATTGGTATAATCAAGGTTAAGGTTTATAGACCCATTTTTCGAGCTATGGGTATATGCACCACCGGCGCCAACTGACATCAAAGAGAAACCCCATTGATTATCGGTTGCAACCCCTGTTGTCGTGAGAACTAATGCTGAGGATAAGGCTTGTCCATATTGGGCGGAATAGGCTCCTGAACTAAAGGTTGTGCCGGTAAAAAGGAAAGGAGAGAAACGTCCTCTTGAGGGTAGATCAGGCGTCGTTGAACTGTAAGGTTTTTTCACTCTTAATCCGTCAATGAAGGTATGGGCTTCGTAGGCATCGCCTCCTCTAACAAACAGGCGGCCATCTTCTCCTACCGTTGTTGTACCGGGTAAAGAAGTTAGGGCTCCATATATATCACCGGCAGCACTAGCTGTTGTGACAATATCGAGTGGTTTAAGGGTGACCCCCTTTTTCTTATCCGATGCTTCGAATGATCCAGCGGTAATTACGACATCGGAAATCTGTTCTGCCTTCTCTCTTAAGACGATTTTAAGACTAAGTGTACTGTCTCCAATAGTTACATTGACTTCTTTGTTTTCGTAGCCTATATATGAAATGGTAAGCTTTTGAGACCCCCGTTTTTTTGTTGAAATATTAAAGCGGCCATCAAGATCTGTTGAAACTCCCTCTAAGGTGCCTTTTATTAAAACGGTTGCCCCTGGAAGTGGCTCCTGACTTTGAGAAAAGACGACACCGGTGATTTTACTTTGGGCAAAACTCTGGCTTAATCCTATCGCTAGACCAATTATTAACAGTATAAGATGTAAAAGCTTTTTCATAGGTTATTTGTTTGTATAAATCGATTAATAGAGATGAACCAAATTGGAAATCGTCTTCACGGTTTTTGGGAGAAAACTCATTATTGTTTTTTTGTAAGTCACGACTTTTTCTTTTTGAATTATTGGTGATGCAAAGATGTTATATCAATAAGCTATGGAAAAGTATAAGAGGATGAATTGTCTAAATCATCTACTGAAATGAAAAATCAAAAAGATGAACCGTTGGGCAACGGAGAGGGGGGCAGCAATTCTCTTTAATGATTTATAATAATGAATTGAATGGATTGAATGGATTGAATGGATTGAGAGGGAAAGTTTTTCTGATAGTATAGTCTTGCGTTCTGAGTTATTAAGTGGTACGTTCTTGGTTAGTATGTAAAGGATGACAGCAGGCTATTTGAAAAAAAAAGGATGCCTTGTTTAAAGCATCCTTGGTCTTTATGGCAGTAAGAAAGTTTACGCTTTGATGATTGCCGTTATTAAATTATCACATCCATCAGCGATATCGGCAATAGAAGATTCTAGCATATAACAAGGGGTGGAGTAGATTTTATTCTTTTCATCGAAGATTACTTCTCCCTTTTGGGTTATTTTGTGAAAAGCGCCCGATTTTTCGATATCATCTGCCGTAGCTTTATCAGAGCCTATGGTAACGGTGGCTCCAGCGATTATTTTTGAGATTAGTACGGGAGAGATACACATGGCCCCAATAGGTATCTTCTTTTGGTAGGCTTCTTTTACGACTCTCTTCACCTCTTCGAGCACCCTGAAGTTCTCTCCTTCATAGGCATATGAGCAGAGATTTTTGGCGACTCCAAATCCTCCTGGGAGAACGATAGCATCAAAATGATCGAGGTTTATCTGATCGAGAGGTGTGATCTCTCCTCTTCCAAGCCGGGCGGCTTCAACAAGCACATTCCGTTCTTCTGAGGTTACCTCCCCAGTTAGGTGGTTTACTACATGGTATTGATTAATATCTGGAGCAAAGATCTTATAGGAACCTTTGTTTCTTGAAATAGCTAGTAGCGTACATACTGTCTCATGAATCTCTGATCCATCATAGACTCCACACCCGGCAAGAATGACTGCGAATCTTTTCATAATAATGATTTCTGTGGTTAGCTTATACTTGAAGCAAACTTACGTTTATCCGAACTTTTTTGCAAGATTGAAAATGTTAGTGAAAGTTAAACAAGGTAGGTATACGGGTATGGAACTTCATTGTGAGATAAGTTATCAGTCTGTTGCTAATCTTATTTGGGAAACCCTTATAGGTTGTTGAACAGCTAGGTTGTTGAATTGTAGGAGTTATCAATATTTGAACTGCAAATAGTAATAGGAGGGGAGGTCTATAGTTTGAACATTTTAGGGAGCATAAGAGTTTAAAAGAGTTGCATACAAAGCTAAGATGGTGGATAATCAATTTGCGGAATTTAGAAATGAATATATGTACGGTGTATTAACTGAGGATATTCTTCCAGTTGAACCGATTCATCTCTTTCATTTATGGTTTGATGAAGCTCGCAGTGCTGGGGAATCTGAGCCTACAGCGATGAGTCTTGCAACGGCCTCTAAGGAGGGTAGACCATCGGTACGTATTGTTTTATTGAAAGATGCCAATCAAGAAGGCTTTGGGTTCTTTACCAACTTTGATAGTCGTAAGGGGGAAGAGCTTCTTGAAAATCCAAATGCGGCTCTTCTTTTTTTCTGGCCAAAAACGCAACGACAGGTTCGGATAGAGGGTCTGGTTGTTAGAATGGCTGAAGAAGAATCAGATGCTTATTTTTTAAGCAGGCCATTAGGCAGCAGAATAGGGGCTATAATTTCTCCTCAAAGTAAGGTAATTCCTTCCAGAGTTTATCTTGAGGAGCGCTATAAGAGTGAAGAGGCAACTTATAGCAGTGGAAGGGAGCCCGATCGCCCCCATTTTTGGGGTGGGTTTAGGCTTGTCCCTACTCAGATAGAGTTTTGGCAAGGACGCGAGAATAGGTTGCATGACCGGGTGGTATATCGATCACTTTCACCACAAGGATGGGAGGTATTGAGATTGGCCCCTTAATAGAAAAATGGAGGGAATTCTTCCTGATAGATCTCTGTTAGTTAATTAATCACTGGAGTTCTTTGCAAAACTTGAGCATAGAGATAAATAGGTTATTTGAAGAAAAAAAGGCGAGACCAAGATTTAATTGGCTCGCCTTTTTCATTTTTTTTAGTTTCTCTTATTTAAGTTGCCATGTTATGAGTAATTCCAAATTGATGGGTTTACTAAAAGAGGGGTTTAGATGATTTTATCTCCCTTTAAAACTAAAGGTACGAGTAATGTTAAATCCAAGAAGATATCGCCTTTAAACCAATCTCCTGTGGTTTCTGTAATGAAAGCATTTTCATTAATGGGAGTCGCATTGGTAAAGAAGAGTTGAAAGACGTGTCCACCTGTTTCAATATCTAACCCCAGACTTAAAGTGTTCTCGAAATTGTCGGCCGTTTCGCCTGGAAGAAGATAGAAGTATTCTGCATTTACACTCAAACGTTGGGTCAATTTAAGTCGACCCCCTGCCCCCATTGCAAAGACATCATTTTGGTCAGCAACCTTTGATACAAGGTTACGATGGACAACAGTTGGCATAAGTTGTAATGAGAAAGCACTACTAAATTTTCTAGCGATAAGAAGTTGGTGTACATAGCTTAATCGGCTTGAAAAATAATTTTTACGATCAGGGTTCTCCCATTTGAGGGTGTTAATTCCCATCGAGGTAAAGTAGGTAAGAGAGATTGGCATGTTTATTTTACCACTGCTTTGACGAAGCAGTTGGATTTTCGCAAAGCCATCAACCATTTTTTTGTAGCTGCTTCGCCCTGCCCCAACAGTAAGCCAGCGGTTTACACCATATTCAAGGCCAATTCTTATAGTAGCTTGGTCTAATCCAAACATATTATATGCGCCCATGTTTAAAGCTCCAAAATGGTGGGAGATGATTAGGAGCATTTCATTTGGGGCAATGTTTTGAATGCTGTGGTTGAGGATAACCCTACTTGTTTTAAAGGTGGCATAGGCATAATCAGTAGTAGGTTCATCGCCCCCAAGTTCATCCATTAAGTCTTGCCCAAAGCTTTTAGTCGAAGACAGACTTAAAAGCAGAAAGAGGATAGTTAGTAATTTGATTTTCATTTTGCAGGGTCTAAAGAGATGTTGACCGTTGTTTCGATTGATTCAGCGATGTTTTTTACAACAGCTGAAGGGATTTTAATGCCATGATCTGTAGGTTTAATGGGGAATACTGCATAGCCTATGATTTTATCTCCTTTTTTTTCAAGAGTGGCAGTTGTTTTGATCTTTTTGGTAACCCCATGGATGGTTAGGTCTCCGTCCACCTCGACAGTTTGCTTTCCTTTATCTAAGTCAGCGGCTTTTAGATTAATTATCTTTCCATTAAACGTCGCATTAGGATACTTATCAGATTCGACGTAGTTCTCATTGAAATGCTCCTGCATTAAAGCCTTTTCAAATTCAAAAGATTTCATTAGAACCTTGAAGACAATCTGATTTGTTGATAGGTCAATGGCAGCATTTACCTGTTTATTAATGGCCTCAATTTTCTCCATTGGAGTGTCAGAATAGAAGCGGATGTTCCCATTTTTTGTAATGAATTTTTGGGCATTTAAACTGCCTGTAATGATTACTAAGATAACCGCTAGACTAAAGAATTTAATGTTGTTCATGTGATAATATTGTATTTGAATTGATTTATAGACTAAGAGGGACTTACTTTCGGTTTATAACTCAAAGAATTTCGACAGGGATTGCTTATTGGCAATCATCTGGGTTATTTGCTTATAGAGCATTTCTCGAGAATAATATCGGTACCGTTATAACCTGTTAAGTAGCCTTTAATGGTTACCTCTTGGTTAGGACTTAAAGAAAGAGCCTTTTGGTTTTCTCTTGGATCCATTGAACATCTAATGCCTTCATCGCCAAAGTCACCTTGTTTAAATACAAATACGGCAATAACTAAAGAATCTGCCTGTTCAGTCTTGGTAAGATTACCTGATAACTCAACTACTTTTCCATTGTAAGTGGTAGAAGCCGCAGTTTGATCTAATATAAATGCCTGATATAGCGCCTCTGCTGTAAGTGAATGGTCTGGTTTGAGCGATAAGTAATCTGGGTGAGGTTTGTTATAAACAAATTTATAAACCAAGGCCCCGCCGATAAATGCTACAGCCAGTAAGGCTAGTAGTATGACCACTAATTTCTTTTTCATGTTTACACCGTTTATTAATTAATTATTTGGTGAGCCGGCATCTACCCATGCTTTGATTTTATCAAGATTACAATTTGAAAGAATACTCCCTCCTTGAGGCATGGCTGCATAACCGGAGGCGTGGCTTACAGAACCGTAAAGTCTACCATTTTTTGCAATTGTAGATAGACCTTCATAAGTATTGGTAATAACTCCTGCTGATGCAGACGCCCCAGAGTGGCAACTGTTGCAGTTGTTTGCCATAATTGGAGCAATGGTTGAGGTATAAGTAACAGCAGTAAGATCGCATTCTGTACCTGGTATTTGTGGGTATAGTTCCTCTTCATTGTCGTTATAGCAGCCAGTAAAGGCAATTCCTATAAGAAGTGCTATGGCGAGAAGTTTTGTTTTAGTTATTAGGTGTTCCATTCTTTATCCAGTTTCTGATTTGACCTATTTGACAATCACTTAATTTTCCAGTTGGGGGCATCTGTGAATAGCCCGAGGCGACTGTTATGACCCCTAAAAGTTGTCCTGTCGCAGCAATGGTGGCTACATCACTGTATCCGGCTAAACGTATTCCTCCAGATGGGGTTGCTCCACTATGACATCCCAAACAAGAGGATTCTATTATTGGCCAAACTTTTGAAGCAAAACTCACATTGGTGGAGTCACAGTCGAGTTCAGTACAAGAGTTATTCTGGGCGCCCTGATTTATCCAGGTTTTAATCTTTTGGATCTGTTCGGCAGTAAAGGCCGCCCTTGGAGCAGGTGGCATACGATCTTCGCCTGTTTCCGTTATGACCTCAACAATTTTAGTATCATCTGCATTACCGGGTTTGACCTTACCAGTAATCATGATTTTATTATAATCGGTAAGGACTATACCTTCAGCGGCAGTGGCTTCATCATGACAACCTGAAACAGCACACCCAGAGTTGAGAAGTGGTTTGATCTCATTTAGGAAATAGATGGTGTCTGGATCACATTTCACTTGGCTTGGAATGGTGTCTCCAGGTGTCGGATCGGGAATGTCTGAGGGATCAACTTCATGCTTACACGCCGTGTTAAATACAATCAACGCAAAGATGATGAACCCCAGCATAATCGTTTTTGTAGGTTTCATAGTTTTCTTTTCTTTGTGTGCTAATTATCGTGGTCTATTGATTTGGGAATTATTTACTTCTATGTTTTATCGGTAATTCGATGTTGTCAATTCAGGACATAAAGAGTCAAAAAAGGAGGATGGTCTTTAACAAACGATGATTGAGTTCTATTTTTAGTTGTTGTTATTGCTTATCTAGGATAGATTATTTTTAGTTTGCAAACTAAATTCTTAGAACAACAGGGGGTTTTTTTTGTTCAAAGATCCATAATGGATTTCTGCTAAATTGAATCTGAACACCCTCGGGTGATACACTATTTAAGCTAGTTAGGTTTTTTAAATAATTTAATAGAGATTATTGTTTTTTAAGAAGTTTATCGGAAGGTAAAAGTCAAAAAAGTGATTGTGGGTAATCGTTTAGAGAGATGTATAGGGTAAATTTGCAGCAAAAAGTAAAATTGCTTTTATGGTTGATTTAGATGAAATTCTTAGTGAGGTTTATCGAGAAGTAAAGGAGTACATTGGCAAAGGAAAGGTTGCAGATTATATCCCTGAATTAGCAAAAATTGATCCTAATCAATTTGGGATGGCTGTGAAATTACGTTCGGGTGAGGAGTATTTTATAGGTGATGCGGCTGTTCCATTTAGTATCCAAAGTATATCTAAGTTATTGACATTAACAATGTATATTCAACATGTAGGATTAGAGCTTGGTGATCGAGTAGGCGTTGAGCCTTCAGGTAATCCGTTTAATTCTCTGATTCAACTTGAATATGAACATGGGATTCCAAGAAATCCTTTTATTAATGCTGGGGCATTAGTAATTACAGATGGCCTCATTTCGATTCATCCAGATATAAAGGAAGAGGTTTTGCAAATAGCCCGAAGATTATCTGGAAACTCATCAGTGGAATATGACTTGAAGGTTGCCCGATCTGAGGCAGAAACAGGGTTTAGAAATGCAGCCTTAGTTAATTTCATGAAAAGTTATGGGAATATTTTTAATTCTATTGAGGATGTACTTAGTGCCTACTATCATCATTGTTCGCTATCGATGAGTTGCCTTGATTTGGTTAGGTTGTTTTCTTTTCTTGCAAATGAAGGATGTGATAAGTTTGGAGAAGAGGTATTAAGTTATCGTGAAACCAAGAGGGTTAATGCTTTGATGATGACCTGCGGGACGTATGATGCTGTTGGCGATTTTGCATTTAAGGTGGGTATTCCCGCAAAAAGTGGGGTTGGAGGGGGAATCGTAGGAGTCATTCCTGGTGTAATGACTCTGGCAACCTGGTCTCCTGCCCTTAATTTACAGGGCAATAGTCTTGCGGGAACAAAGGCAATGGAAACTTTCACAACTCTTTCAGGGAGATCTGTGTTTTAAACATTTTATCTAGAGTTACACATTTATAATGCTTTTCCTACATTTGTTGATTGTTAACCCCCAATAACAAATTCAGATGAAGCGTATATCATTTTCTATTTTTTTAATACTTCCTTTGATTGTTTGGGCTCAAAAGAGTCAAACAGATGGTCGTTATTTAAGTCTGACGCAGACTTGGGTACTGAATACCAATGGAACGGTTGATTATAAATATGAGCACTCTCTAAAGTATTCAACCTACGATGCTTTTCATGATCTCTATGGTGAAGACTTTATCGTTTATAATCCTTCCTTCCAAAAACTAAAGATTGAAAAGTCGGTAACTACAATGAAGGATGGAAAGAGGGTAGCTTCACCATCGAATGCCTATAATGAAGTTCTTCCCCACATGGCCGTTGGCTCTGGTTATTTTTCAGGTTTACGTGAAATGATCGTTACTCATACCGCTTTAGAGTGTGATGCTGTGGTTGATTTTGCTTATACGCTGTCTTCTGATCTTAATGAGTTGCCATTTGGTAAAAGGATCGTCTTACCAAAACAAGAGCCTGTCGATAATTATAAGATCATTGTTAAGGTACCTGTTGGAGTCGAGCTTCAATATAGAATGAGCGAGCTGAGGCTGGCTCCCCAAATCACAAAAGAGAAAGACTTTAATGTCTACACGTGGAATATCGGATCAATGAAAGAGGCTCCTCTAGATCGTTGGACCCCAGAAGGTGGTCAATGGCTCCCTACCCTTTGGTTTGGAACATCCCCCAATCTCTATCGATTGACGGAATGGCTTACTAACCAAGAGGCCTTTAAAGCTAAGCTAGATAACCCTGATCTTAAAAGGAGAATAGTTGATCTTGTTAAAGATTGTCCGAATACGGAATCTAAGGTTTTTGCAATTCGCGATTATCTTAATAACCATGTGAATACAATGGAGGTCACCCCTGATTTGCAGGGGTATAAGTTTAGAACTCCCTCAATCATATGGAATGATGCTAATGGTACTCAAGCAGAGAAAAGTCTCTTGCTGTGTGCCGCGTTGAATGACTTAGAGATAAATGCTCAGATAGTCGGTGTCGTTTCGGAAAAGGAACAATCTACTGTTGCCTCTTCACTTGATCAGTTTAGTCGCTTTTTATTAAGAGTGAATGTAAATCAAGATGATGCACTTTATTTAGATGCATGCGGACAGGTGAACGGCAATCTAATGTATCGCTTTCCCGGTTCGTGGTTTGTCCTTTTAGATCCTGCCGCTGAGAACCTACGAAAATGGGATGCAGGTAATTATTTAGGTACCTTTAAAGGGACTGGATCATTGAGGATTGATGAACAGCAGACAGTCTCAGGGATGATCTCGGTGAAAAGTATGTTCTCATTGAATCTCTTTCCCCTTGCTTCTTCAGATACAAAAGCCTTAGCGAAGCTCTTTTCATCGACTTTACCCGTTTCTGCTATTACTGACACTAAGGTCACAAAGAATTTTATCAGAGAAACAACTGGTGAGGTAAATATTAAGTGGGACAAAGCCTTGACTGAGATTGCAACCAATGAGCTTTCTTTTACAATTCCCCAAAGTGTTGCAAGTATCACCAATTGGAGCCTCTTACCTTGGCTTAATCAGGAGAGATCTACTCCGGTAAACCTTACTTCTCCATTCTCTGAATATATAGAGCTAAAGATTGAACTTCCTGAGGGCTATTCTTTGAAAAATACAAGAAGCGTTAAAATCGAGAAAGACTTTGGAAGTATGATTGTCTCTTTTGTGCAACAAGGCAATACGGTCACAATTAAACGAGGTATGGAGATTCTTCCGGTAGTTATTTTAAGCTCTTCTTATCAAGATTTTCGGGATATGTTAGTCCAATATTCTTTGCCGGATAACATGAGGTTAGTCTTACAGAAGAAGTAGTTACTCAATATTGATATTTTAATTACTCTGAAATAATAATAGCCCTGTGGAAGATCCTTTCACAGGGCTATTATTATTGGTTATTGTATTTAGAAGAGTTAAGATCGTTTTAGTTGAGTTATAAGTTCGTGTTAAGGCTAAAATCTCATGGGCATTCCCCACGACAATCACAAAATTTTCTGTATGGCATCAAGCCCCTAATTAAACCTTCTTGTGATGGTACGATTAGACTGCATTAATAGTCTAAAGACGATGAAATAGTAGTGTCTTTCCCGTAAATCGGAGCCATCAAGGTTCGGAAATTTAATTTAGCCTATTTTCGGTTCATCGAGACTTTTTTCTTAACCATATCAGTAGGATAGAACATACAGTCTTCCAGAGTACATTCTGAATTTTTATGGAAGTATGGGCATCGTATGCGAGAGGAATGTTCAAGACTAACTCCAAAGAGTTCTTCAAGGAATTCGGTTGCTGTGACCAGAGAAATAAAAGTATCTCTTTTACAACATCTGGGTCCTCCGTTTCGTGCGATTCTCTCAAGGCTTCGTGCTGTCATCAAATTAGCCATTTGCCACTCTTTTTCAGAGAGAGGTGAAGCTTGAGTTATAATGCTAATGAAAGTGCCTGCACCAATACCCGCACCACAAGTGCCATTCATAGCGCAGAACCCATAAGGTATGATACTACTACGATTCCGAGCCATTTCAAGAGCGTTTGTTTTTAGCTCGGGTTGGTTCTTGTGGTTGTAATAGGCTGTGATGAGTGCGGCAGGAACAAGGAAATGATGCTCAGCCCCATGAGTTGCAAAATGAGCATTATTCATGAGGTTGGTTGCAATCTGAATTGGGTCAGTTAGATTAGTTGTCTGGCAGTATATAGAGATTAGTGAGTTTATATCCTTACTATCACACTCATTACATACATGGTGACCATTCAAGCAAACAAGCTGCGTTGTTGCTGCTTCATTGCAGTAGAAACAGTTTATTTCAGCTTTGTCGCTGGTGTAGACCAACTCGTCCTCACAAACAGGACATTTGTTGATTGAGTTCATTCTTTAGGTGGTTGGTATATTGCAAAAATAATAATAGAATTATGAAATACAAATTTGATAACTTTTCTGAGGTAGATAATTAGTTACCTATACTGGCTAATTAGCCTTAAGTTGCTCATAATTGGGAGTTTTGATTATTTTGAGTCAGGCAAGTAATAAATTTATTTTAAAAAGTGAGGTGAGTAGATGCGGTTGAAAGAGATTATCCGACTAAAGAGATTAATTTTGCAGTAGTCCAAACAGCAATGATTCGAAGAAGTTTCTACTCTCAGCGGCAATATTTTGTTATCGCAATTGTTCTTGGTGTATTTCTGATATACCTCATAAAACTGTTTTATATACAGGTTATAAGTGATAAGTACCGGATTTTAGCAGAAAGCAATGTCAGGCGAACATTAGTGCAGTATCCACCACGAGGGGTCATATATGACAGAAATGGTAAAGTGCTGGTCACAAATGAACCAGCATATGACTTGATGGTAATTCCAAGACAGGTACAGGATCCAGACACGGCAGAGTTATGTCGTTTATTAGATATAGAGGTAAAGGTATTTAGAGAGAAGCTTCGAAAAGCAAGAGGATATTCTCCTTACAAGGCATCGATTTTCATTGAGCAATTGAGTCGTGAATCTTATGGTTTCCTGCAGGAGAAGTTATATAAGTTTCCTGGTTTTTTCGTACAACCTCGAACATTAAGACGATATCCTCAAGCAACTGCGGCCAATGTTTTAGGGTATGTAGGAGAGGTTAACCCTGCTGAAATTGAGGCTAATTCTTATTATAAAATGGGTGATTACGTTGGTAAGAGCGGTATTGAGAAATCATATGAGAAAGAGCTGAGAGGAGAGAAGGGGCTTAGAATCGTCATGGTTGATGTTTTTAATCGTGAAAAAGGACGATTTGAAGATGGTAAGTATGACCAACCTCAAGTACAAGGAAAAGATTTAATCAGTTCGCTGGATCTGGATCTTCAGCTCTATGCTGAGAAATTAATGCAGGGGAAGAGAGGGTCTATTGTTGCTATTGAACCTGCTACAGGAGAGATTTTAGTCATGGTGACAGCCCCTTCATATGATCCTAATTTATTGATTGGTCGGAAGAGGGCAAAAAACTATTCTCAGTTGGTAACCGATGAACAGAAGCCGTTGTTTAATAGGGCAATTCAAGCCACCTACCCTCCAGGTTCTACCTTTAAACTGGTTGTTGGTTTGGTAGGCTTAGAAGAGGGTGTGCTTTTCCCATCTACCAGATATGGATGCTCTGGGAAAGCTAGTAGGCCCATTGCCTGTACTCATAGTCACTACTCTCCCTTAGACCTGATCGGCGCTATAGAACAGTCTTGTAACCCCTACTTCTGGAATGTCTTCCGTACTTCTATTGATAAATTTGGGTATACTAACACATCAGTCGGTTTCACTGAGTGGCGCCGAATGGTTACCAGTTTTGGCTTTAGTAGTGGGATCGCAGCCGATCTTCTACAACAATCGAAAGGAAACATCCCAACCATCAAGTATTATGATAAATATTTTGGGAAAAATGGTTGGAGAAGTTTAACCGTACGTTCCCTAGCTATTGGGCAGGGTGAAATATTAGTTACACCACTACAACTGGCTAATTTATCAGCTACAATTGCTAATAGAGGTTTCTATTATCCTCCACACATTGTTAAAAAGGTGGCTGGTGTTCCATTGAGATTTGAGAAGAAGGCTACGGCTATCTCTCCTAATAACTTTTTACCCGTGATTGAAGGAATGGAGCATGTCTTTCAAGGGGGTTCAGGGACTGCTCGATGGTACGCTATCGATAGTATTATTGCATGCGGTAAGACGGGTACGGTTCAGAATCCTCATGGAAAAGACCATTCGTTGTTTATTGCATTTGCACCCAGAGAAAATCCTCGTATTGCGATCTCAGTGGTTATAGAAAATGCTGGATTTGGTGCTACTTGGGCGGTACCAATAGCCTCGCTCATTATCGAGCGTTATTTAAAAGGACGAGTTGTTCGTCCGGAACTGGAGGAAAGAATGTCAAGTGCTAATCTGATAGGAGAATGAAGAAGAGAAGGCCTTTTCTATACAATGTAGATCGTACCATGATCATCATCTATTTACTAATGATGTTACTGGGTTGGTTGAATATCTATGCTGCTGTATTCGATGAAGCACATAAGAGCATTTTTGATCTTGATTTGACTTATGGTAAACAGGCTCTTTGGATTTTAACGTCCTTAGTAATCTCTTCAGTTATTTTGATGACAGAACCTAGATTCTTCTCCACATTTGCTTATGTAATATATGGAGGTATGATGCTTCTTTTGCTTGTAGTCTTGGGGATTGGAAAGGAGGTTGCTGGTTCAAAATCGTGGATAGGGTTTGGTGATTTTTCATTACAGCCTGCAGAGTTTGCCAAATTTGCTACTGCACTTGCATTGGCTGCATATCTGGGGAATATTAATACGAACTTGTCGCGCCCATTGACACGTATTGTTGTGGGATTCTTTTTGATTATTCCAATGATTCTGATTCTTTTACAGAATGATACAGGATCTGCCTTAGTTTATTTGTCTTTTATCTTAGTTTTATTCAGAGAGGGTCTTTCAGGAGGATTTCTTATTGCAGGGCTTGTTGCAGCTGTTCTCTTTGTTCTTGCATTATTGATTAACCAGTGGATTCTTATGGGAATCATTGCTGCTATAGCGGTAATAATCGGGTTCTTCTTTTATAGGCCCGGCCATCGACCTTGGGTTATTTTAATTGTGCTTGGAACTTTAAGTATGGGATATGTTTTTGGCGTTGAATATGCCTTTGAAAAAGTCTTAGAACCACATCAAAAGACTCGTATTAATGTCCTTTTGGGTAAAGAGACTGACCTCAAAGGGGCTGGATACAATGTTCATCAAAGCCTTATTGCCATCGGTTCAGGTGGGGTTTCAGGGAAAGGTTATCTTAAAGGTACCCAGACCAAATATAATTATGTACCAGAACAGAGCACTGACTTTATTTTTTGTACCGTTGGAGAGGAGTGGGGTTTTCTAGGAAGTCTGGCTGTTTTAGGACTGTTTTCGACGCTCATAGTGCGAATAATTACTTTAGCTGAACGACAGCGAAGTGCCTTCTCTCGAATTTATGGCTACGGTGTAGCCTCAATTCTTTTCTTCCACGTGGCAATTAACATTGGAATGACCATTGGTTTATTACCTGTTATTGGAATCCCTTTGCCCTTCTTTAGCTACGGAGGATCTTCTCTCTGGGCATTTACTGTGCTTTTAATGATCTTTATAAAGATTGATTCTCATCGTCAAGAACTTGTTTAAGGTAGGAGTGAAGGCTCGTAGATCGGGTGAAATCAAAATAGCATAGAATAAACAGAGCCAACAAGGGTTTTAATTCTTACCCCTTTGTTGGCTCTGTTTATTGATTAGACCTAATCATGTTTCGTCTTTGCGACGAAATACTTTCAGGTATCAATGGTATTTCAGGAGCTAATTCTTTTTATTAATCCTTGTTTAGGATGATCATTTGATTTCTTCCAGTTTTCAGATCAGTAACAGCCTGTTTAACATCACCCCAATGAGCCGGTTCAAAAACACGTTGGGCAAGCCTGGTGGTCTCCTTTATAGAGCAAACGCCATCCTTTACCAACGTCTCTCTTGTATAACCAGCATGAGTGTTTTCAACGCTTAAAGTTGCAGGCTGATTCGTCAATTTATAACCTTTTGGTAGCGTATAATTCTCAGACAATAGCGTGCGTTGGCTACATCTAACCCTAAAAGGGTATTTCCTTTCATTTGGTTTTGGATCAAGATTACTCATCCAAATCAGGCGTTGGAAAAGCTTTCCAGTAAGAATAGGCTGGAACATAATTCTATGATCTGAAACTTGGAAGTAGTTTGGTAATTCAATAGAGATTCTAAGAACCGCATGTGACTTGAGATATTGATCAGGGTTACTCCAGTTGATATCTAAAAGCTTTGCTGATGGGTAAACTCGTAATACCTCCCTCTCCAGATTATCCTTCCATATACGGGCCGGACCATTAGCAAATAGACCGCGAACAGCGGCATCGCTTTGTCCTTCTCCTTCAATGGTAATTGACCCTGTAATAGTCCCATTTTCGTTTATAACCCAATTAGCATCGCCTTTTAGCCAGTGAAGAGAATCAGGAGAAACAGGAGTGATCATCAGGTCAGCACCCTCGGGAAGTCCCATTAAATAGTTCTGTTGTTGTTCAAGACTCGACCAAAGCTCACGGGTAAAGGGTACCCATGTTGGGTCGAGAAGCTGGTATTGTCCATTTCGTCTTTTAACTACCGTGACCGAGTGGTTGAATTGGTCGGCAGGTATTGGAAATATCTTTTCACCAGCCATCGTCATTGCAGGGTAGGAGGTGAAACCGGCAGCACGTAACATCGTAATGAGCATCCCGGCCTTATCTTTACATACCCCACATCGATCAGTAAAGTTCATATCACCTGAATGGAGGGTGTAACCCTCTCCTTCCCCCATAGATAAACCACTGTAGCGAATCTCATCGGCAACCCAATGGGTTAATAGACTGATTGAATCTTCCTCGGTCTTGGCCTCCTTTAGGATTTCTTTGACCTTGCGGTTGATCTCCTTATTTGATTTGAAGCTGCCATAATTCTCGTTTACTCCGCAGAACCAAACTGATTTAGCCTTCCAATCCGGACTGGTACTCATGAGTACTTTAGGTGCCACATCGGCCATTGCAACCATATTAGGCTCAGTGGGAAGCGGGTTTAAGGTGTCTTTTGAAAAGGTGTATTTTGTGTTTTCCTTAATGAGCTCAGTCATGACATTGATCTTCCCATTATAGACCTCATATTGCATTTTCTTATCAGAGGGGACAACTGCACTGTAAACCTTTTTTAACGTGGGATAATCAACAGCAAAGCTTACAATATCATAGAAATGGCCACGCATTGGAGGGATATATTTATCGTCAGAGTTGCCCGCTGACTGGAGTAGAGCATAGGTAAATCCCTTTCGATAGGTAAAGATTTCGATGGCATCTCCAGGGTATAGGCGACCAAGATCAGCCATCTTCTCTTTTGCTCCCCAATAAATCATGCGAGCTGGAGCAGCATAATCAGCTATTTTGGAAGTATCATATAAATCAACTTTACCCGTAGCTCTATAGATTATTATCTTATCAACCCGTGTAAAGGCAGAAAGAGGGTCATATCCAATGGTGATGACTCTTTGAGCTTTTGCCCCATCTTCATTGAGTATTTTGATCAGCTTGTGCTGAGTCATATGACTTAGTCCGGTTGCCATCACTTTGGTGGAAGTTGAGTCATAAACCATAACACAAGCTGCGTTAGGCCACTCTTTTTGGGTAATGGAATTGAGGTTTAAATTTTGGGCTGAGACTACTGAAATCAGCCATAAAAGCATGATAGAAAGCATTGCTTTCTTATGGTTTTTTTTCATTGATTTACCTATTTGGTTCGTTTTTTTGACAAAGGTATCTGGGGTTATTTTAGATGGGTGACAGAAGGTAATAAAGTTATAAAAGGTCTGTCAATTATTCTCTATTGGTGTTCATTCTTATTGCCCCGGCAAGGAGGGTTGCTCTAGCAATTCCTGCCGCTTTCTCAGCCGATCGTAAAAGCGGCAAAAGATCTCCGAAACTATCAGATGCTGCAAAAACGCCATGCCTTTGATGAAAGACTAATCCAGGGATTTGACCGTGAAGAAGGTTCCCATTAGTGTCGGTCTCAAAAACCTGATGCAAGGGGACCTTCTGTCCGTTAGGGATCTCATTCAGCAGTGGACGCCAAGCATCAACGAGAAGATCGGTCATGGTAAAGGCATTATTGGGGGTCACTGAAGCCTCTAATCGAAGAAGTTCGTCGGGCTCTGCTAAAACAACTACCGGCATTTTTAACCTTGAACCAATCATCCACTCATGAAAACGGAGATGTAGAAGTACCGTGGATGTAATAGGAATCATGGCTTGCCTTCCCGGCCCTAATCGTATCAGCCTTCTCCCATTCTGCTCTACCTTAAATATCCCTATATGCTCAGAAGGCTCTCGTATTAACTTGCGAATGGGAGTCTCTGAGTTACTCAACATGATATAATGACCCGCTAAATTCGGAAATGATTGATCTAAATCAGAATAAGGTGATTCTAAATCGTTAACCAACTCCTCAAAACCAACAAACGGACTTACTCTAAGCGATATCCTACTGGCTTGAATAATTGCCCAATTTTGCCTTGAGAGTTCAGCTAGAAGTTTGATAATCTTTTTATTAATAGAACTGATGTTTACTTCTGAAGGTTTTTTATCCATCACAACTTATTGATAAAGACAATTATTTTTTGTAATTGAACAAAGTAATAAATTATTTATCACCTAATAGCTAAACTATACCTCTCAATTTTAAACGTAAGCCTAATTCAGAAAACTTCTTTAGGAATTTTTTCCATTACCTGATCTGCTTTGGATGATTAACAGTTGAGGCCTTCCATGAGGTTTTATGTTGAATTTAGTAAAATCTCCTGATCTCGTTTTCCTTAACCTATCTCATAAAGATGGATTTAGGGTAACTTTTAGATACTAAAAATTTTGAAATACTTAATGTTCAGTTTTTCGGTTAGTCTTAAGTTTGCCATAAAATAATATTCATGAGCATAAAGAGAAACTCAATTTTATTTCTTCTGTTGTTATTCATAGTAGTCACGGTCAATGGGCAACAGAAAAAGGAAGGAAAGACTTCATTACCGAAAGCCAAATATGTATTTTTATTTATTGGAGATGGGATGGGTTTGGCGCATACTAGCTTGGCCGAAGCTTACCTAGCCTCGAAAGAGAGGAGTGTGGGAATGCATAAATTGGTGATGTCTGATTTTCCGGTTCAATCGTATCAGCGTACTACCGCGTTAAACAGGTTTATCACTTGTTCAGCTGCGGGTGGGACTGCGTTGGCCACAGGATCAAAGACCTCCATTAACACAATTGGGATGAATGGGGATCGTACCAAGAAGCTTTTCAGTATTGCTACCAGAGCACATAATAAAGGGTATAAAGTTGGTATTATGACCTCTGTGAGTATCGATCATGCTACACCAGCCAGTTTCTATGCTCATCAACCAGATCGTAATATGTATTATGAGATCGCAAATGAATTGGTGAATAGTCATTTTGATTATTTCGGTGGAGGAGGGTTGATTAATCCTACCGGTAAAAAGGGGAATAAGCCTGATCTTTATGATGCTGCGGTTAAGAAGGGGTTTAAACTGGTACGGGATCGGGATTCTTTTGGGAAACTGCAGAAGAGCGATCTTCCTGTTTTTGTCGTTAATCCGGTTATTAATGAAGAAAATGCCTCGATGCCGTATGTTATTGACCACGCAAACGCATCGTTTACTTTGGCTCAGATTACCAAGAAAGCCATAGACCTTTTACAGGGACCCGATGGTTTCTTTATGATGATAGAGGGGGGTAAGATTGATTGGGCAGCTCATTCGAATGACGCTGCGACGGTTGTAAGAGAGGTTCTTGCTCTTGATAGTGCCGTAATGGAGGCGGTGAGTTTTTATCAGAAGCACCCAAATGAAACGCTTATTGTCATTACGGCTGACCATGAGACTGGCGGACTAGCTCTAGGATGGGCAGGAATGAAATACGAATCAAATCTTACGCTGCTGGATCAACAAAAAGGTTCTTTTGATGAACTTGATTCACACATAAAACAGTACAAGAAAAGAGCTTTAGGCAATTTTAACTATGATTCTGTTGCGTTAATCCTGAAAAAGGATTACGGATTTGGTGAATCCATTACTTTAAACTCATGGGAGCAGGAGCAACTGAGGAGGGCATTTCTGGCAAGCATGACAGGTAAAGGCTTTAGTCAGTTTGAAGAGGAGAACTTTATTTTGTATGGCGGATTAGACCCAATAGGAGCTACTGCCAGGCGTATATTAAACCAAAAGGCAGGGATTGGTTGGACAACTTGGTCACATACCGGAATCCCTGTCCCTGTTCGTGTAATGGGAGCCTCTGCAGATATTTATAAAGACTATATCGAAAATACAGATATTCCTACTTTCATTGCCCGATCCATGCGATTGAGCCTCGAAAACATCGAAAAGTAGGTTGATATAATCTTATTTGGCTGGAGTAATTTTAAGAACCCACGCTTCATTGCCCGAGCGGAATCCACTTAATTGGGCTGGTACTTTTACTACTGTTCCATCGCCAAAAGAGATGAAGTCAAGGGGGGTATCATCACCCAGAAAGGTTATTATATCCCCCTGTTTGGCGAAGTACTCATAAAGCATGAGCTTCTCTGGCAGGTTAGTCTCTGTTTCATCAGCCAGGTAGATTGCATAGCGATTCTTCTCCTTGTCTTCCGTCCACGCAAACTTACCCTCCTTATATGGCTTTATCGCCCGGGTGTTATAGATGGCTTGTCCATTGAGTTCTAACCACGCCCCAACACCCTCAAGCATTTTATAGGCATCCTCATCCCAGGTCCCATCAGGGCCAGGAGCTATGTTGAGTAGTAAGTTCCCTCCTTTAGCCACTACATCAGCCAAGGTATGGATAACTTTTCGGGAACTTAAATACTTGGCATTGGGTATCCAGGACCAAGAACCCCCTGCAATGATGCAAGATTCCCAAGGGTAAGGCAGATATTGCTCTGGAACGGTGTTTTCTGGAGTCAAGTAGTTTTGATTAGGTCCATAAACAGCCCGGTCAACAACAATGAGATCAGGTTTTATAGCCCTAAGCTTCTTTTTCAGATCACCCATATGGATATCCTGATCTTTACTCCGTTGGTATTTTAACAAGGAATCATTATTCTCCTTAAGGATCTCCTCTTTTGACATCTTTCTTACCCAACCTCCATCTAACCAAACAAGGTCTAAGGGGCCATAGTCTGTCACTAGTTCTGTTAGCTGGTTGTGGGTAAACTCAATGAACTTGTTCCAACGCTCAGGATACTTTTTTAAATCATAATTGGCGTGTCTATCAGGAGTTGCAAATCTACGCCACCAAAAATAGTCTGAATTCCAGTCAGGTTTTGAGAAGTATGCACCGGCCCATAATCCCTCTTTTCTAAAGGCATCAAAAACCTCTTTGGCGATGTTTGCTTTCGGATTAACATGAAAAGGACAACTCTCGGAGGTTATTTTGTAGTCGGTGTATTTCGTATCATACATACAAAAGCCATCATGATGTTTTGTAGTAAAAACGACATACTTCATGCCTGCTTTTTTAGCTGCGACGGCCCAGCGGGTTGGGTCGAAGCGAACCGGATTGAAGGAGTTCTTTAAGTTTTCATACGCTCTTTTATAGTCATCATAGTTTTCCATGCTACGACGACACCAATCTTCGTCTTCGGCACAAAGACTCCATGACTCAACTATACCCCATTGACTGTATGTGCCCCAATGCATGAGTAAACCAAATTTTAAATCTTGCCATTCAGCAAGTCGTTTTTCAATGGTAGTGTCTTCATCGTGAACATACGGTGAGACGGTGGTTTGTGCAATGGCTAATTGGCTTAAACAGATTAAGGCGAGTAGGGTTGTCAGCCTTAATGATCTCATTATTGAAAAATGCATAAATATTGGATTAAATCAATTTGTTTCAGTTTAAAATTGGTGTTATTCCTGATCTTGTAAATTGGGGATGTTAGGATCAGGGATAAAGAATTCAAGGGAGGCTTCTTGAGCCCAATCGTAGCCAAAGTCGAAGAGAAGGGATCCATCAATGTTCAGAAGCTTTAAGGAACCGTTGTTTCCGACTTTGTTTGGGTCTTCATTTCTGAGCCACCAATGTTTTATTAATCCATCTTCATTTTTGTCGGAGAAGAGGAAACGGTAGGCTCCGGGTTTCAGATTGATTTGGATTCGGTAGGTTGAGTCATCAGCAAATTGAGGATAAGAGAAGACTATGTTTTTATTTTCGTCGAATACGGAGGCAGAGTTATCGGCAGCACGGCCGAAAGAGTTTGTTTTTACCTCCATAATAAATGATTGTGGGAGGATGGCTGGTGAGCTTACGATCGACTCGAGTCGGTTGTTAATTCTGTTTTTGTCTTTTCGTTGGTTAGGATGTTTAATCTCAGCGAAGAACTTGTTTCCTTTTTTCAAGGAAGCTTCGGGGCGAGCTGGATCAGGGGATAGGACTCCCCAATCAGGAATAGGAAGAGAGACTCTACACTTTCCCATAAAGGGAAGCGAGCCTTCCCAATGGTACTCGCTGACTGAGCCATTCACCAGACCGTAATAAATAGTTGCTGTTTTTAAGGTATCAGAGCCAAGGTTCTCAATCTCGATGATAGGGTTAAGACTGATTGGATTATCTCTTTTATATTCATCTTTAATAGATGGAGCTATAATATCGGAGACCGCTGCGTCTCGCTTGAAAGAGGGTTCCCCATATTCCACTAGTTGGATGGCTATCTCATAGTTACCCCCTGATTCACCATTGGCTGTATCGTAGGGTTGAATAGCATAATCGAGTAGAAAAGGTTTCTTGTTTTCTAAGAATGGAGTAAGTTCCAGATCATGAGTGGCTACAAAAGTTCCAGGACACCAGCCGGCTCTATCAAATTGCCATGTTCCTCCTTGTGGATAGACAGGATTCATTCCGCAATCACGCCAAATCTTCCATTTGTCAATGGTATCATTGTTTATAATCCAGTAGTGGTTTTTTGCGACCCACTCACAACAATTCTCCGGTCCGAAGTGACCATGCCCACTAATTCGCGTTTTAAGCCGATAGGTTGACGCCTCATTTGATGGGGAAACCAGAAGGGCAGATTTTACTTTATTGTCTGCAAGATCTTTATAGATGTCGTTCGAATAAAACCACAAATCCTTAACCGAAAGAACTTTTCTTGGCGGAGTCCCCTTGATGAATAAGAACTTAAGATCGAGTAATTCCTGCCCGTTTCCGGCTGATAAGTCAACTTTACCTCGAAGTAATGGAGCGTAATCGGAGACATCACAGATCCATGAAAAGCCATTAGGACCTAAGTCGAGGCGTATACCATAGGGGGTAATAAACCGGGCAAGTTCTATAAAAGGTTCTTTATAGGTAGTGTCGGTTGGTTTTAAGAGATTAGGAGAATAGATTCGAGTATAGGTACAGTAGTCCCATTCTCCACAATCAAATTTATCATGTGGCGTTCTGGGATCACATTTTAGTGTGTAAACCATAATAATCTTCGCATAGTCTTCTGTGTTTTCCGGAAAAGCAAAGACTCCTCTTCGAGTGGCTATAGAGTCAAAGGTAAATGTTTGAACAATGAGCGTATCGCCGGGGGAGGCGAATAAATGGGCTGATAAAAGGAAGATTGTCCAGAATAGTAATTTTCTCATGATGGTTAAAGTTTGCCCCGTAAAGGTACTTGCTTTTATGTTTTTTCTTTAACCTTAAAACGAAAAATAACCCTAATGGATGAGATCTTAATTCGTTCATCTCTTGTTTGTTAATGATTTCTTCGGCATGGGTTGATAATTGATTGATTTATTTAGGTTTGTAACTAGCTCTCCCTTTCCTGTTCGCTCTCTCTCCGTTCTTTCTTCGTATAGTGCTTTTTTAAAGATGATCATAAGAGAGAGGAAGGAATGTTATTTTTCTTTGTTATAAGCTCTTTTTTAGAAACTTTTAGTTCTTGGTTCAGCCTATTTGGATCGGAATCTATGAGAGGAAGAACTCGATCAAATTTTGATTCGAGACATTTTCAGTTTGTTTTTAACCGTTAAGCATATGGAGAGGAAGCGAAGATGAAGCGCAGAGGTGCTGAGTAAGGGTAGATTTAATTTTGACTTGAATTCTTATCTCTTCAATTTGTATCTTTGAAAGAATGAAAGGGTAAGCTGGCTTTGCAACTTATTGAAAAGAACTATAAATGGCGCGAAAGACTCATAAACTGTGTTTTGATCCTTCGGAGGATTACCGTATCCTTACGATTTCGAGTCCGTTGCCACAGTACAAATTGGTTTTTCATTTAAACAGGAATCTGCTTTATAAATTTGCTTTCAAGGGCACATTTATGGCCAAGGATTCTAAGGGTAAAGCGATAGAGGAGTTTTATTTGTTTCATTTTGAGTTGGATGATTATGCTGATTTTTTTCTTGCAGGGCCTGTATCAGAAGGGACAGCATTAAGTCGGGAGCATTATTTAATCATAAAGGGGGCAGTGAGGAAAGGATATTTAGGCAGGATCATGGAACGGGTGCAACAAATAGAAGGGATATTTGATATCTTTGAGATAGAGGCGTTTAATCCAGATAATCCTCCTGTTAATCAGCGACAACGGAGATATTTTGATTATTTAATAGGCATTTTATATGATTTAGAATATTTTCTCATGGATTATGAGCGAATGGGTAAGGCTGTATTGTATTCATCTGAGATTGAAATGATATAAGAATTATGAAGACAAAGATTGTAGCTACTTTGGGGCCGGCAAGTAAGTCGGAGCAGGTAATTTGGGGTATGATTGAAGCAGGAGCGGATGTATTTAGGATTAATCTATCTCATGGAGATCGAGAACAGTGGGACTCTCTGGTAGAGGTCATTCGAAAGGTCTCTTCCGAGATGGGTGAGGAGGTTGCAATTTTGGCTGATTTGCAAGGGCCAAAGATTAGAACCGGTGAGACACCCTTGGGCGGAATCAAATTGAATACAGGAGATATTGTGACACTGACGACTCGTCAGGTGAGCATGGAACCGGGGTTGATTAGCATTAACTATAAGGATTTTGCGAAGGATGTTAAGGCAGGCGAGAGGGTATTGATTGATGATGGGAAGCTGACATTGCTCATTCGGAGCAGTGACATGAAGAGTGAAGTCCAGGCTGAGGTTTTAAATGGTGGGGTATTAACCTCCAGGAAGGGGGTTAATTTACCTAACACTGTTTTAAGTTTACCGGCGCTTACCTCAAGAGATCGAGAGAACTTAGAGTGGATCATGAAGAGTGATATTGATTGGGTGGCTTTATCTTTTGTTAGATCATCTGGCGATATCAGGGCACTTCGCGATGCGATGAAGATGTACCCAAGAGGGTTTTATCCTGGGATCATTGCTAAGATCGAGAAGCCGGAGGCGGTTGCCGATATCGACCCAATCATTAGGGCGGCCGATGCAATAATGATCGCCAGAGGAGATTTAGGGGTTGAGATTCCTTTTGAGCAGGTCCCGTTCATTCAAAAGAGTATCATTCAGAAATGCATCAAACATGGACGACCGGTTATTGTTGCCACGCAGATGCTTGAGGGGATGTTGACCAGTATGCAGCCTACAAGGGCTGAGATTAACGATGTGGCTAACAGTGTTATTGATGGAGCTGATGCTTTGATGTTAAGTGGTGAAACAAGTGCGGGTCCTTATCCCGTGGAGGCTGTTGCCACCATGCATAAGGTGATTGAGCAAGCCGAGATGTTTGAAGATATTTATTATCGAACGGGTCAGGTAATTGGCACCGGAGGAGATCGTTTTATTACTGATACCCTTTGCTCTTCAGCAGTTAATATGGCTTACGAGACCAACGCAAAAAGTATTGTGGCTTACACGCATACTGGATATACCGCTATTAAAATATCGAGCCATCGTCCCAATGCTAGAGTCGTTGTTTTTACACCGCAGCCTTTTGTAATTCGAAAGCTGCAATTGGTATGGGGAGTAAAAGGATTTATTGCTCCCGATATTGAGCCGGGGACGAATGTGCCTGAATCAATGAGAAGTCTGTTAAACCAACAAGGCGTTCTTCAACCCGGAGAATTGGTGGTCCATCTTTCAAGTTTTCCAATGCAAGGGAAAGGGAAGACCAATATGGTTCTGCTTGCTCAGGTTTAAGCAAGGGTTGGGGGTGACAAATGTTGATTGTATGAAAATTATCAATAGAGTAAAGTAAAAGTGAACAAGAGATAGTTCTAATGCGTTTTCGTAGCAGCATTTTTGTGGATACAGTACTAATATACTTTTAAAAACGTTTTAAACAGAGTGCGAGATCTACAAAAAAGTAGTAAAATTGCATGGCTTATCTGAAGTTAGACTTTATTACATTATCTGACTGTATGGCTGGAAAAATAATACGTTTTTTGTTTGTAATCCTGATGATATCAGGTATTGGCAATTTGTATGCTACTGAGCCTGTGGGCGAGGGTTCTGAAAAGGGTACTGAGCATTCTACGGGCGAAGGAGGGAAGAAGTTTGATGCCGGGAGGATGATCATAGAGCACGTCATAGATAGTCATGAATGGCACATTGCTGAGATTGGAGAAACTCCTATTTCCATTCCACTGCCTATCATCTTAATTGACGAAGGGAAACTCGTGATGTTTAGCTCTTCAAAGTTCCATCATGGTCATGATAGCTATAAAGGGTATCGATTGATGTCTGAAGAGCCATATAAGGGAAAGATTGTTAAAGTAACTACAGGATCTGATGGACAAGAGGTAATCAATAGTGAATTACCGCTGGATCTGTCAATAACAAAGACAGCCTTTGCGCTTCTATTTTCCACAATCTTGTTGTCATTGATCTTTATTTCTGTAGCGAGGGCTTATAAAAAGAGGGAGGGGCAGGCTCCAAAAGGGCTACAATCACTTCTTGAGCCTTTGATTCTTTTTGTCAGAGATGATATTGCAAAGAGTTCCATCGGTCATCATTATGAAAAGTTTACTCCATTTCTGTTGACGGTATTCTTTTTTATTTTGATAAATAATTTGTTAGGATTAGTACCCCTTTTTCCTGGAGGGGCGAATGTGACCGGTAATATTGCTGTTACAGGTGTTTTAGCACTTTTTACCTTTACAGTGACGACATTTAGTGGTAACAAGGGATATTGGAAGCATATATTTAATGCTCCAGGGGTACCATGGTGGTTGAAGCTTCCCGTTCCATTGATGCCGGTGGTTGAGTTGGTAGGAGTCTTTACAAAACCGTTTGTCTTGATGGTTCGTCTCTTTGCAAATATTACGGCTGGTCATATTATCATTTTAGGATTCATGAGTTTGATCTTTATTTTTGGTAATATGACACCAGGGGCGGGATATGGAGCAAGTCTGGTATCGGTACCCTTTGCTATATTCATGGGGTTATTGGAGTTTTTAGTAGCTTTCATTCAGGCGTATGTATTCACGTTGTTGTCGGCGATCTATTTTGGGATGGCCACAGAGGAGTCGCATCATTAATAAGAAATAAATTAATAGAACCTTTTAAATAAATTGATTATGTCACTGTTAACTATTCTTCTGCAAGCAGTAGCCGATTTGGCTCCATATGCAAAACTAGGTGCTGCCATAGGCGCCGGTATAGCTGTATTAGGAGCAGGATTAGGCATTGGAAACATTGGTGCCCGTGCATTAGAGAGCATTGCTCGTCAGCCGGAAGCCGGAGGTGAGATTCGTTCAAACATGATTGTTGCCGCTGCACTTATAGAAGGGGTTGCCTTCTTTGCATTGGTTATCTGTTTGTTGATTCTTTTCTTCTAGCAGAAACAGGAATTAGGCTGCAAACGATAGGTTTGTGGCCTAATCCTTCTTATTAATAGTGATAAATTGATCAGGTTAAAACAGCACTAGTATGGAATTAGTAAGTCCGGGAATAGGTCTGATATTTTGGATGGTCGTCTCTTTTAGCATCCTATTATTTGTGCTAACACGTTTTGCGTGGAAGCCGATAATGAAAATGATAAAGGAGAGAGAAGCGTCAATAGACGATGCATTGAAGGCAGCCAATAAGGCTCGTCAAGAGATGGAGAGTCTTCAAGCCGATCACCAAAAGTTAATAGATCAGGCCAAAGAGGAACGTGATGGCATCTTAAAAGAGGCAAGAAAGCTTAGAGAAAAGATGCTGGATGAATCTCGTGAGAAAGCGTTGATTGAATATAATCGTATGTTGGATCAAGCAAGAGAGGCCATCGAAAACGAGAAGAAAGCGGCTATTACCGATTTGAGGAATGAGGTGGCAACTTTGAGTATTGATATTGCTGAGAAGTTAATGAGACATAAAATGAGTGAAGCGGAGAAGCAAGATAGTTATGTTCGCAAACTCATAGATGAGGTTAAGATCAATTAATTCACCAACTGATGAAGGAGAAACTGCTTGCACGGAGATATGCTAATGCTGCTTTTGAAGTTGCTCTTGAAAAGGGTGTAATAGATGCTCTCGAAAGAGATTTCAGGATGTTAAGCCAATTGAGCAGAGAGAGCCGTGATTTTAGAGACCTGCTTCGAAGTCCGGTAATTCAACCGCATCAAAAGCAGAAGGTTTTTAGCATCTTATTGAAAGACAAGGTAGATCTGGTGTCTCGGAATTTTATTGACTTATTGATAAAACATGGTCGCGAAAGGTATCTTGTAGAGGTTGCTGAAGAGATTATAAACTTATATCGTGAGGCAAAGGGAATAGTGAAAGTAGAGATTCGTTCTGCTCTTCCTTTGTCCAACGAAAACAAAAGTGAATTGATTTCGATCCTGCAAAGTCAGGTTGGAAAGCAATTGGAAATTACTGAAATAATAGATCCTTCCCTCATTGGAGGGTTTGTGATAGAATATAATGACCAACAATGGGATGTATCGTTAAGAAACGACATTCGCAAGTTAAGGTCAGAATTTGATGAGAATCTTTATGTTCGCCAATATTAAACCATTATACAATGGCCGAAATTAAACCAGCTGAAGTATCTGCCATATTACGCCAGCAATTATCTGACCATAAATCTGAAGCCGAACTCCAAGAGGTTGGCTCTGTTTTGCAGGTTGGCGATGGGATAGCCAGAATTTATGGCTTGACTAATGCTCAGGCAGGGGAACTGCTTTCTTTTGAAAAGGATGACCTTATGGCCATCGTCTTGAACCTTGAAGCCGATAATGTCGGTGCGGTTCTTTTAGGAAATGCTACTAACGTAAAAGAGGGTGACCTAGTTCGTCGAACAGGTCAAATCGCCTCCATCGATGTTACCGAAGGGATGCTCGGTCGTGTTATCAATACCTTAGGTGAAGCGATAGATGGTAAAGGTGAATTGAAAGGCACTAAATACCGGATGCCTCTCGAACGTAAAGCTCCTGGTGTTATCTATCGTCAACCAGTTAAAGAGCCTCTCCAAACCGGATTAAAGCCAATTGACGCTATGATCCCTATCGGAAGAGGCCAACGTGAGTTAATCATTGGCGACCGCCAAACCGGCAAGTCGGCTATTGCTATCGATACGATCATTAACCAACGTGAGTTCTTCCTTCAAGGCAATCCAGTCTATTGTATCTATGTGGCTGTTGGCCAGAAAGGATCTACCGTTGCTAATCTCGTTAAAACACTCGAAGATCATGGCGCAATGGAGTATACGGTCATCGTCTCGGCTAGCGCCTCTGATCCTGCTGCAATGCAGTTCTACGCCCCATTCGCAGGTGCCGCTATTGGCGAGTACTTCCGCGATACTGGTCGCCCCGCCCTTGTGATTTTTGATGACCTCTCTAAACAAGCAGTTGCTTATCGCGAAGTCTCTCTCCTCCTTCGTCGTCCCCCAGGACGTGAAGCGTACCCAGGTGATGTATTCTACCTACACAGCCGCCTTCTCGAAAGAGCAGCTAAGATCATCGAGTCGGATGTCATCGCAAGAAATATGAACGACCTCCCTGAAAGCCTCAAACCCATTGTTAAAGGAGGTGGCTCGCTTACAGCACTTCCTATTATCGAAACTCAGGCCGGCGACGTCTCTGCTTACATCCCAACTAATGTTATCTCAATTACCGATGGACAGATCTTCCTCGAGTCTGGACTCTTTAATGCTGGTATTCGCCCTGCTATTAACGTAGGAATCTCAGTATCTCGCGTTGGAGGTAATGCCCAGATTAAATCAATGAAAAAGGTTGCAGGTACTTTGAAAATCGACCAAGCGCAGTTTAGAGAACTAGAAGCTTTCTCAAAATTCGGTTCCGATCTCGATGCTGCAACTATGTCAGTCCTCGATAAAGGCCGCCGTAATGTTGAGATCCTAAAGCAACCACAGTTTGAACCCATGCCCGTTGAAAAACAAATTGCTATTATTTTCTGCGGAACCAAAGGGCTGCTTACTAAGGTACCTGTTACCAGAATTCATGACTTTGAACTAGAGTTTCTAAGCTTCCTCTCTGAGGCTCACCCTCAGATCCTCTCCGAACTTAAAGCCGGTAAGTTTACAGATGACTTGGCTAAAGAACTTGAAAAACATGCAAGAGATATTGCACGTAAGTACGAGAAATAAATCATATTAGGCTATGCCCAACCTAAAAGAGGTACGTATTCGCATAGAGTCTGTCAAGTCGACTCAACAAATAACGAGCGCCATGAAGATGGTCTCTGCATCTAAATTGCGTAAGGCTCAACAGAGCATCATGGCGCTTCGCCCTTATGCTAATAAGATGAATTCCATCCTCCAAAACCTACGAGAAAGCCTCGGCGATTCTATTGATAATCCATTTATCAATTCAAGACCCGTGAAAAAAATCCTTATCGTTGGTCTTGCCTCCAATCGGGGTCTGTGCGGCGCTTTTAACTCTAATGTGATTAAGGCCATAAGAACTCTTTTAAATGAACAGTATTCTGCCGAATTTAATAGCGGACAAGTTAGCCTGTTGCTTGCAGGTAAACAATTGACTGATTATTACACTCGACGAAAATACCCAGTGATCGCTCGCAAAGATGATCTGTTTGAAAAGATGTCTTATGATAAAATCGCTGAGTTCTCAAAAGAGTTAATGCATCTATATAAAAGTGGGGCATACGATAAAATAATCTTGGTATATAACCAATTTAAAAATGCAGCAGTTCAGTCGCTAGTGGTCGAACAGTTTCTTCCACTAGCTCTGCCTGCCTCTTCCGAAATAAGTCAGAAAAGACCAGATTACATCTTTGAACCTTCTCAATTAGAGATTCTTACCGAGATTATTCCTCTTTCTCTCTCTTTACAGATTTATAAAGCTTTCTCCGATTCTTTTGCTTCAGAGCAAGGTGCCCGTATGACTGCTATGCATCAGGCCACCGATAACGCTAAAGAGCTTCTTAAACAACTAAGCTTAATGTACAATAAAGCCCGTCAAACAGCCATCACCAATGAGATCCTCGAGATCGTATCTGGTGCTGAGGCCTTGAAGGGATAATCATTTCATCTAAATCAATTATCATGATCAAATCAAGAGTTGAGCAGGCAATCAATGAACAGATTGCTCGTGAGGAACACTCCTCACGCATTTACATGGCTATGGCTTCTTGGTGTGAAGTCTCCGGTTTCCCCGGCGCAGCAGCCTACCTTTATGCCCAGGCTGATGAAGAGAGAATGCATCAAATGAAGTTTATCAGGCACCTCAATGATAGAGGTGGTCATGCCATATTACAGGCCTTAGAGCAACCTGTAGCCTCTTTTAAGGATCTCTTAGATGTCTTTGAACAGGTTATGAAACATGAAGAGTATATCACGGCCTCTATCAATGACCTCTATGAGATCTCACTAAATGAAAAAGACTATACTAGCGGCAATTTTCTGCAATGGTTCATTAATGAACAGATTGAGGAAGAGAGCACGGTTCGTAGTATCCTCGATAAAATTAAACTCACCGGTAACGGCGAGAATGGTGGTTTGTTCCACCTTGATAAAGAACTAACAGCCATGGCAGCCGCAAAGGTTGCTGCTCCAACTGAGGCGTAGCCTCTTGGTTTGTTAGACGATAATTAAATGGCTATCTCTTTTTGAGATAGCCATTTTTTTTAGCCTTTTTCAAACTCTGCAACCAAAGCTTGATACCACTGCTCTCCATAAGCACGCACTAATGGCTCTTTGAGGAACCTATAAAGGGGAACATTTAGTTTTTTCCCATTCTTAAGAGCCGGTTTACAGATCTGCCATTTGTGGTAGTTTAGTGCCTGCTCTTCTTCGAATAGCTCACTGGCTCTGATCGGATAGAGATGACAAGATATCGGCTTTTTAAAACTTGTCTTCCCATCATTATATGCCTGTTCTATTGCACAAAGAGCAATATCACCCTCAAAGACAGCAAATACACACTCCCTCCCCTCTACTAGTGGGGTAACCATATTGCCGGCAGCATCCCAATCCAAAATACCATTTTCTACCACCTCTTTTCTTCCTTTTTCTGTCATATATGGAATGACTGCTTCAAGAGCATCTTCGAGCTCCCCCACTTCAGACTCTAAAAGGGGTGCACCCGCATCGCCTTCAACACAGCAGGCTCCTTTACATTTCTCAAGATCACAGACAAACTCGACTATGCCTATCTCATCTCCAACCAGAAAATTTCCAATACATTTCATCTTATGATATTTAGGTTGCAAAGGTAATGATTCGACTAAATTTCTATTTATTCTCAGATTTAGGGTTTAACTAAAAGCATCAGTACGTGTGCCGCACTCCAGGAGAAACCAGGTGCATTTAGCCCCTCCCCTGTGATAGGATTATAATTCTCGTAAATGGGCACTCCTTTCTCAGCCATTCGGGTCGACTGAACCAATTGTACTAAGCTTTTTAAGGCTAACTCTTTCTTCCCATGGTCTCTAAGTCCTTCAATTGCAAAGGCTGCCTGATCAATCCAAACCGGGCCATTCCAATATCCTTTATCAGGGTTAAAAGATGGATGAGATTTAGCTAAAGAGGGGAAGGGGGTGTAGGTGTTGAAATAAGTAGCTGAAGTGAGTGTCTTGGTAATGGCTTCTACCTGTTCTGGAATGCAAAGCCCTGCATATAATGGGAGCCACCCTTCACAACCATAGACTTCAATCCATTTACCATCGATGATCTTATCAAAGAAGAATCCACGTGACTTATTCCAAAAGGTACGTAAGATTAATTTTGATAGATTAGTTGCATCAGATGTATAGGTTTGAGCCACTTCGGTCTCTCCTAGTTGGGTTGCAATATCTGCAATCTTGAGTTTTTCTATGTAAAGCCAGGTATTCAGGTCGATGGATTCACTATTGAAGTTATAACTGTTTTGCGATGATTTGATCATTTGTAGATTATTAAAACGGATGGCTTTATCCATGCCACTCTCCCATGTTGCAGCTAAAGAGGTTCCATCGCAAGAGCCCCAAGAGCAGAGTTTATTATGGTTGTTATCGCGATGTCTATACCACCACTGATGATATTTTATTAGAGATGGTAGAATTTCGCGACCAAAGGCTGTGTCGGAGGAGTTTCTTATATATTTAGCTACAGCCCATGCTGCAAGTGGAGGCTTGGTATTCCTAAAGTTGTTTTCCATAGGATTAGGATAAATAACATCAGGAACCATACCGGTCGAGTCAGTTAAAGCAAACATAGCTTTAATCTGATTTTTTGCGAGTTTTGGAGAAAAATAGGAGAGGGCAGCTGCCTGTTTCCAAGAATCCCAGGCCCAGAAACCATAGAAATCGGTATAAAATGAGGAAGGAAAGAGACCTGAGAATGGCAATCCTTGTTTCTCTGATCTCCAATTTGTGGTCAGGGTTTGGATGCATTTTACTGCGAGGGGTAACCAATGCAATGAGTCGGCTTCTGGAGTAAGTTGGCCTGCTATAGTAGAGATGTATGAAGTCCAGCGACTGTTATATTGATTGAAAGAGACAGGGGTGTTCCATAGAAGCTCTTCCATTTTAAGAGCTTCAAGCGAGGCTAATTCGTTGTCATCAGATTGGCTAATAAGAGCAGAACAGACATTAAGAGCCTTCTCTTTAATGACTACCGGTTTCAATGATTTAATAAGATAGGTTGAGTCAGTAGGGAATTCAATCAGGTTATCTCCTTGAACTTTTATGGTGAATACCTCTTTGCGATCAGGGGAGGTAACAGAGAGATGATCTTCCATGAGGGTGTGAGTACTGTTTTTAAAAAGCTCTCCTTTCCAGCCAATAATTAATTTTTTAGGTACATCACCCGTGTTTATTATAGTAGATCTTATGAGCGCCGTATGATCAGATCCAAAGATAAGCTCGATGGTGCACATTAATTTATCGTAATTCATAATGATTTCAAGACGACCGGGGAAGCTATGTATAGCGTGGTTGGAGCAGGTTAATATCTGTTTATTATCGGCATCAATGAGGTGAAAAGCTGCCATTGTTTTTGCGATCCAACGAGGGGTTTCATTCAAAGAGTATGGGCCAATAAAAGCCGCAAACTGGTTAGAAGAGGTCTCTTTTGGAAGGGCAAAACCGAACCATGAGCCTTGGTCTGACAAGAAATAGGAAGGTTGTTCGTTAGGAGACCTAGGATAGTTTATAGATAGTGGTAAAAGATCGGGAAAATTCGTAGGTTGATATTGAGCAAAAAGCGATAAGGGAAGTAATATACACAGCAATAAACTATTTATTTTCATTTTGAAATATTGTTTTGGGTGATTTAGTTAATTCTAGTTTTGGGTTTTATCCAACGGGAATATCGAGGTTTGGATATTTCTGTTGGCGATAAAGAGCTTTCGAGGCAATGGCCAGGCCAACGGTAAGTGTTCCTACTCTTCCAATGTACATTGAGATGATAAGAACATATAGAGAGGGATCGGAGAGGCTTGATGTCAGGTTGGCCGAGAGTCCAACCGTAGCGAATGCTGAGACTTCCTCAAAAAGGAGGTAAAGAAATTCGGCATCAGGCTCGAATAGGGTGAGAAAAAATGTAGAAATTAGGATAGTAGTCAATGCGAACAAGGTAACTGTTGAAGCTTTCGCAATTAGATCTTGAGAGATGTTATATTTGAGCATATGGGCATACTTCTCTTGTCGAAGGGTTGCTATGGTACTTCTTATAAGAATGGCGAAGGTAGTGGTTTTGATACCACCTCCGGTTGATCCTGGCGATGCCCCAATGAACATAAGAATGATAAAGAAAAAGAGGGTAGTACTGGAGAGTAAGCCTATATTAACAGTGTTAAAACCTGCGGTACGTGTGCTGACGCTTTGAAAAAATGCATCCATTAACCAACCGGAATAAGAGTTGCTGGGTTCTTTTGGAGTAGTAATGAGGTAGACAAGAATGCCAACTAATATGAGCAAGGAGCTAGTAATAAGAACCACTTTAGTGAGCGGTTTGTATTTACGCCAAGGATGCTCTATCCTATCTTTAATGGCTTGAAAGGAGAAGAGATCTTGCAGAACGATGAAGCCTAACCCTCCAAGTATAATAAGAATGGCAATCACAAATTGGGCTCCATAGCTTCCTAAAATCATTTTATCGGCTAGATTATTAGAGAAAATGGAGAAGCCGGCATTATTGAAAGCCGAAACAGCATGAAATAGGGAAGTAAACCATTGGTGTTTTATTGGTTGACCATCTAGCCAAGGAGTCCATAGATAAAAAAGTAGTATTGCCCCGATCAATTCAATGGTAATAGAATAGAGTATGATTCTACGTAGAATACTTTTGGTATCTGCTGTTTTTCCGGCTGTGACAATGTCGCGAAGAACCACTTGAAATCGTAATCCCTCTGTTTGACGATAAAAAGTGGCAAAAAAAGTAGCAAAAGAGAGAACATTTAATCCTCCTAATTGAATCAATAACATGATCATTGATTGCCCTCGTGTCGTGAAAACTTTTGGTATATCAAGAACACTAAGCCCGGTAACACAACAGGCACTTGTCGACGTAAAGAGCGCTTCAGTAAACCTAAGTCCGCCTGCATAAGTCATCCGAGGCATCATTAGTAATAAAGAACCTGAGAGAATAAGAAAAATAAAAGATATTGCCATCAGGCCAGACGGGCCTATTGGAATCTTTCCAATCCAAGGAGCTAATTGTCCGATCTCATTCAAAACCATGACTAGAAAATAGATCTGAAGCCCAATGATATAATAGGTGGTAAATTCGGAGTTTTGCTGAAGATAGGGTAGGGGTGCTAGACTGTTATTTCCGAATATCCAATTTGACATTTGGCCAACAGTGATAAGGGAGACAAGTAGAAGGCCAAACCAGTTATTGCGAAAATAGTTTTTAGGATGTAGGTCGGTAACCCAGAGGATTAGATATTTCAGGAAATAGAACCAGATACTAATCTGAATTATGGAGAATATCCAGTTGATGGCATTTTCAGAAAGATAAAAGCCAAAGCCAAGAAGTACAGAAGTAAAACCGCAAATTGAGATCAGAATATTTGCTTTATCAAGCCAATATTTCAGGGGCTCTCTTCTATGATAAAGCCAGAGCCTACGTTGTTCAGTAATCTTCTTAAGGAGTAATTGAAGCATTCGAGAGGTTCAAGAGAGGATATTCTGGTGGAGGTTAATCATTAACTTCGAAGAAGCGTTGTATGTCTTTATCTGTTCCAAAGAGCACAAGACGGTCATCTTTGGAGAAGATATAGTTTGGATCAGGAACGCCAACGATGTGGTAATCGTTGTGAAGAGATCCTTGAGTTTTATTTTTGAGTTTTAGCGTGATGAGGTTTAAATTGTACCGGTTTCTAAGGTCAATATCAGCAATAGATCTTTGGATAGCAAGGTCAGGAACGGCTACCTCAACGATGCTATAGTCATCAGGTAACTGCAGTTGTGAAAAAACGGAGGGCATGAGTAGTCTTTCGGCCACTAAAGCACCTACCTCTTCTTCGGGAGATAGAATTTCCTGAATTCCTAGTTTTTCCAATATTTTCCTCTGATTTTTCCCGGTGGCTCTGGCAATAATCCTTTTAACGCCCAAGTCTAGGAGTTGAGCAACGACCAATAGACGATGTTCAAAATTTTGGCCTATTGCGACAACAACTGCATCAAAAGCGGTGATCTCTTGTGCCATAAGGGCTTTTGCATCAGTGGCATCAATAGCAACGCAATAGGCTACATCGTCAGCAATGGCTTCAATAGTCTGAGTGTCTGCATCAATGGCCAATACGTCGGCTCCTTTCTGGGTCAATCGTCTTGCAATTGCTGCCCCGAAGTCGCCAATACCGATCACTGCGATTTTTGCTCTTTTCATCTCTTTATGATATTATGCTTGTCTATTTCTTACAGAAGTAGGGCTTACAAATTTAACGTTTATACGATCAGCTGATAAGGCTGAAGGCCGTAAATCACTTTTTTTGAAGAATTTATTGCCAGATTAAAACGGAATAGTACCTTTGCCGGTTTTCTGAAATCAAGGAAGAAGGAAATGAGTAATTCTTTGCACGACAATAAGATACAGAAGTTAAGCCTATTTGGCATTATTATAACAATGGGGATTGTATACGGAGATATCGGTACATCACCATTGTATGTTATGAAAGCAATTATTGCTTGGGGGCAGGATACCAGTCGAGAGTATATTTTAGGAGCACTATCGGCTATCATATGGACACTGACTCTTCAAACTACCATAAAGTATGTTGTTATTACCCTCAGAGCGGATAATAAGGGAGAGGGAGGGATCTTAGCCCTCTATGCTTTGCAACGACGATTAAAAAGAAAGTGGCTCTATTTTATTGCAATTATCGGAGCAAGTGCTCTTATTGCCGATGGAATGATAACTCCATCGATTACCGTAACCTCAGCAATAGAGGGTTTAGATATGATTCTACCTGGTACCCCAGTCGTCCCTATTGTTATTATGATTCTAACCTTGCTTTTTGTTTTTCAGCAGTTTGGAACTCAAAATATTGGCAAGTTCTTCGGTCCTGTAATGATGTTATGGTTTCTAATGCTTGGGGTGCTTGGGGTCAGTCAGATTTTGAAATATCCTCAGATTTTGGAAGCCTTTAATCCTTGGTTAGGTATTAAGTTGGTTTTTACTAGTCCGAGTGGCTTTTTGATTATGGGAGCCGTATTTTTGAGTACGACAGGGGCTGAGGCTCTTTACTCAGACTTGGGGCATTGTGGTATACGAAACATAAGAGCCAGTTGGGTTTTTGTTAAGGCTGGGCTTGTGCTTAATTATTTAGGTCAAGGGGCCTGGATTTTAAGTGGTAGCTTGGAGGCAAAGGATATAGTTAATCCATTTTTTGGGATAATGCCTGAGTCAATGCTAGTTTTTGGTGTATTGATGTCGACTATGGCTGCAATTATTGCCAGTCAGGCATTGATTAGTGGGTCATACACCATATTCTCAGAGGCGATGAGTCTAAATCTTTGGCCAAGGTTAAAGATTAAGTATCCAACGGTTGTGAAGGGACAATTATATATACCCTTTGTGAACTGGTTTCTATATTTTGCTTGCGTTTTTGTTGTGATTTACTTTAAAGATTCATCAAAGATGGAGGCAGCATATGGTCTTTCGATTACCATTACCATGTTGATGACAACAATTTTAATGCTCAGTTATTTATCTATGAAGAAGGTAAATATAGGGTTGATCATTGCTTTTGCTGTTGTCTACTTATCGATTGAGGGGTCATTTTTGATTTCTAATATGTTTAAGTTCATGCATGGAGGTTGGTTAACTGTGTTATTGGCTGGTCTGATTGGATGGGTAATGTATGTATGGTATAATGCCCGTAAGATTAAGAACAAACAATTGAAGTTTGTTAAGGTTAAAGACTATTTTAATGTCATAAAAGATTTAAGTGAGGATACGAGTGTTCCGAAATATGCCACCAATTTAGTCTTCCTAAGTAAGGCAGACTATTTAACCGATCTTGAGAATAAGATTATCTATTCATTACTGCATAAGCATCCTAAGAGGGCAGATCATTATTGGATTTTACATGTTCATTATGTTGATGAACCCTATAGCTTGAAGTATTCGGTTGAGGAGCTTATTCCGAATGTGTTATGTCGGGTGGAATTTAGATTAGGTTTCCGAGTTCAACCTTTGATCAACCAGTATTTTCGTCAGGTGGTTGAAGATCTGGTCGCTGAAGGCAAATTTGATTCTTTGAGCGGTTATCCTAGTTTAAGAAAGGCAAATATGCAGGCCGATTTTAGGTTTATTGTTATACATCGTGTTCATAATTATGAGGCGGAGTTTACATGGCTTCAAAAGCTAATAATGAACATGTATGGGGTGATTGCCAAGTTCGGTCTTAGTGATATAAGGGCTCTTAACTTAGACACAAGTAATGTAAAAGAGGAAACGGTTCCTCTTGTTATCAATTATCCAAAGCGTTCGAAGATAGAGCGAATTTGATAATTACTTACTGTTTATTATCCTGCCACCCCAAAGGAAGAAAACTATTCTTTTTCTCAATTGAAAGAATCATTTCAGCGAAGGTTTGTATGAGGATAGAAGCGGAGAGTATATGGAGAAGAAGCGAAGAGGTGCTGTACAAAATTAATTTCAGAGGATGGGAATTATTAAAGATCTGAGAATCGATAACCTATACCAGCCTCTGTGATGAGGTAGATAGGCTTTGAAGAGTCTGGTTCGATTTTCTTTCTTAATTGACCGATAAAAACTCTTAGGTATTGGTTTTGATCACTGTATTTAAGACCCCAAACCTCATTTAGGAGGAAATGATGTGTAAGGACTCTTCCTCTATTTTGGGCGAGGAGCGAAAGCAAGTGGTATTCATGGGAGGTAAGATGGATGACTTCATTCGATTTTTTTAGGGTATGGGCTGAGAGATCGATAGTGAACTCTCCAAAGTGTATTAAAGGGTTCTGTTTTTCTACGGATCTATCCCGAAGATTTGATTTTATTCTGGCAATGAGTTCACGCGATCTAAAAGGCTTTGTTAGATAGTCATTAGCCCCTAAATCAAGAGACAAGACGATTTCATCTTCATTGTTTCTAACAGAAAGAATGATGATCGGTGCTGAATACCATTCTCTTAGCAACTTAAGGGTATCTTTCCCGTCTTGATCAGGCAGGCCTAAGTCGAGTATGATCAGATCAGGATTGATTGAAGCTGCTAAAGCGATGCCTTGTCTTGCAGTATCTGCTTCAATGGTTTTAAAGGGAACAGTTTGGAGCGAGTTGGCGAGGAGTCGTCTTATAGAGACTTCGTCATCAATGATTAATATTTGAGGAGGTGTTGTCATCATTGTTAAAGAGATTATCGGGGGCGATGGCTTCACAGGGGATTCGAATGGTGATTTTTGCCCCGCCATTTTTTCTGTTTTCAATATGTACAGTTCCTTTTTGAGCCTCAGTGAAACCTTTGACTAGAGATAACCCGAGTCCTGTTCCATTTGTTTTAGCACTACCTCTGTAAAATTTTTCAAAGGCATGGCTTAGATCAGTAGTAGTGAAGCCGGGGCCACGATCCATAACTATTAACGATAAATGATTATTATCATAGAATATTTTTAGACGTAAAGTGCTACCAGGAGGAGCTATTTGGGTAGCATTAAGGAGGAGATTGGAGACTGATTGTTCGAGTAAGCCGAAGTCGGCTTTAATAATTGGGGTATTAGGAGTGATGACACGCTCATAATGGAATGGAGCTAGGTCATCTCTCATCTTATTTTCTATTTGGAATGCCAGATCATTTAGGTCGATCCAATCAGGTTTTGGTGCGATCCTTCCCGAATCTAAGCGAGACATATCAAGCAGATTAGCAATTAAATGATTCAGTCGGTTAGCTGATTCATTTATTTCTTTTATAAGCTTTATCTCGGGGGTCTTTAGGGTTGAATTGTCAACAAGTATCTCTATATTACCTAGGATTGCTGTTACTGGAATCTTTAGCTCATGAGAAATAGAGTTAAAAAGAGTATTGTATAGTTTCCCTGACTCTTCTAAAAGAGAGGCTTTAGTGGCAAGCTCTTCTAGTAGTTCTTTTTCTAGTGCTGTAGCTATTTGAGTAAGAAATGTCTCAAGAAATATCTCTTGTTTTGGGTTTAATAGGGCGTCGGTTTTCAAAGCAACAACGCCTGGATTTATTTTTTTCCCATGTAGAGGGATTACTTGAAGAGAGCTGGCCGGAAGAGTATCGGTAAATTTCCCTGCTTTTTTACTGTGGATGAATGACCATTCGGCCACAGAGATATCGTAAGGGGTTGTTAATAATGAGTTGTATTGAAGGAGCGGTTTGTTTTGCTGAAATAAGATGATTTCATTAGGAAGGTTAAAGTACCGGTTTAGATGAGAGGAGGCAATTTTTATGATGTCGTCAATTTTATTGGCATTTGACAAGTCGTGGGTTAAAGTATATAATGCATTCGTTCTCTCCTCTCTTTCCATGGTGATCGCCCGCTGTCTGCGTAGTCTAACGGTAAGAATTCCTCCAAGGGTAGCAATTGAGACATAGAGCCCAAGCATTAATATATCTTCGGCTTTCCCTATATGAAGGGTGAATTTAGGTGGAATGAAGAAGTAGTCCCATATAAGAGCACTTAATATTGTAGAAAGTATTATTGGCCCTGCTTCAAAGAAGAGAGCCATTATGGTAATGGTGAATAGTTGAATATAGGCTACCGCCTGATAACCTAAGAAAGGGTTAATAAGATAACAAGCTGACGCCGTTAGCAGTATTAATAGTGTGGCTTTTAAATAGGAGAAGTCTGGATTGGTTAGTTTGAAATTAATATTTTGCCGAAAGCTTCTTTTTTTCCTTCCCGGATCACCACCCAAAACATAAACATCAATATCATGACTATTACAGAGAAGCTTATTGACCACATTATTTCTGAAGATGCTCGGGATAAACCATCTATTTCGGCTTTTTCCAATAACAATATGGGTGACTTTTTCTTGAATCGCTGTATGGAGTATCGATTCAACCAGATTGGTTCCTGAGACGGTCTTTAGTTGGATTCCCAGTTTCCTTGCTATGGAGAGATTTTGAGATAGCTGTTGTTGGTCACTTCGAGAGATCGTTCCCGGAAGCTCAATATGAAGGGCAAGAAGTTTTGCTCCCATGGTATAAGCAAGGCTTTTTGACCACCTGAGAAGTTTAGGGGCATGAGGGCTCGCACCAATAACCACAAGGAGTCTTAACCCTGACTTCCAAGGTCCCTTGATACTGTTCTCTTGCATATACTCCACCACCTGTCGATCTACTCTATCGGCCATTAGTCGAAGCGCCATCTCTCTTAATGCAGTTATATTGCCTTTTCTAAAGAAATTATTGGCGGCATTAGAACTTTTATCGGCTGTGTAAATTTTACCCTCCTCTAATCTCGAAAAGAGTTCACTGGGGGCTAAATCAATTAGTTCTACCTCATCGGCTTGCTCGAAGATTGAATCGGGAAGAGTCTCTCTGATTATTATGCCCGTAATTTGAGTTACGGTATCCGCTTTAGATTCAAGGTGTTGAATGTTAAGAGTTGTATAAACATCAATATGGTTATCGAGTAACTCTAGTATATCTTGGTATCGTTTTTTATGCCGTGAACCTGTTGCGTTGGTATGTGCCAATTCATCAATAAGTACAATTTGAGGTTTTCTGGCAATGATTTGATCAATATCGGGTTCTGCTAAGTAAGAGTGATTAAATGGTGTTAGTATTGGAGCAAGACTTTCCAGTCCCTCCATTAACTTTTGCGTTTCGGGTCTGTCATGAGGTTCAACATATCCAATAACAACATCGGTTCCTTTTTCTTTCTCTTCAAGTGCAGATTGTAACATCGCAAAGGTTTTCCCAACCCCTGCACACATCCCAAAGAAAATTTTTAATCGGCCTCTTTTATTGCGTTCCTCACTCTGTCGTATTCTCTCAAGTAGAATATCAGGATCTGTTTTATAGTTAGATGAAGAGTTCATTTTATCTGATCCAAATCAAGGTTTAAAGATAGAACATTTACATAAGGCTCTGCTCCATTTAATAGAGCCTGATTTGAACTATTCCGTTCAATTAATTGGTAAATAACGCTCTCTTTCGAGGGATTCCAATTTCTTGATTTGATAATTCGGGGGATTTGGATTTTTGCAGCATTTATTGAAATATGTGGATCCAAACCGCTTGCAGAGGACGTTATTAGATCATTCGGAATAGTTGAATAGGTTAGGTTTTTATTCTCTGTTAATAGTTCAATCCTTCGCGATAGGATTATGTTCTTCAATTTATCAGAGGTAGGCCCTAAATTAGATGCGCCTGAAGGGATGGTTTGGTAACTCACAGCTGATGGTCGGGAATGGAAATACCTGGGTTCGGTAAAATTCTGGCCGATTAGCAGAGATCCAATAGGTTTATTATCTCTATAAAAGAGACTTCCATTTGCCTGACTTTTAAATAAAACACCGGCAGTCTGTGTCATTACAAAGGGGTATATTACACCTGTGATGATTGTTAATATTAGAAGTATGCGGATTGATAAAATGATTGTTTTCATTGTAACGGATTGAATATTATTTAGTGGTAACCTTAATTAAGTTTTTCAGATCATCTCCAAAAGCCATCTCCGTGGCTTAGAAAAGTGAGATGAGCATGTCTATTAGTTTAATCCCTATGAATGGTGCTATTATGCCACCAATTCCATAGATTGAGATATTTCTGAGAAGCTGTTGATTGGCACTCTTAGGGGTGTATTTTACTCCTTTTAGAGCAAGAGGTATTAGACAGATAATTATAATGGCATTAAAGATAACAGCACTCAGAATAGCGGATTGTGGAGAGGAGAGCTGCATAATGTTAAGAATGGATAAAGGATTGTCATTTTTTGAACTGTAGAGGCCAATAGAGATAGCAGGGATTATTGCAAAGTATTTTGCAATATCATTAGCTATACTAAAGGTAGTTAGTGCGCCTCGGGTAATTAATAGTTGTTTTCCGGTTTCAACCACTTCAATAAGTTTGGTTGGGTTGCTATCGAGATCTATCATGTTACCTGCCTCCCGAGCGGCTTGAGTTCCTGAGTTCATGGCAATACCAACATCGGCTTGAGCAAGTGCAGGAGCATCATTGGTTCCATCACCAATCATTCCGACCATCCGACCATCTTTCTGCTCAAATCGTATCCTGTTCAGTTTGTCTTCTGGTTTTGCCTCGGCCATGAAATCATCTACACCGGCCTCAGCTGCAATGGCAGCAGCAGTAAAGTGATTGTCTCCTGTTATCATAATGGTCTTAATACCCATGGTTCTTAATTGAGCGAATCGTTGTTTTATACCCCCTTTCACTATGTCTTTAAGATGGATGACTCCTAAAACATGTTCGTTTTCTGCAACTACTAATGGGGTTGCCCCCTCTTTTGATAGTCGTTCAATGATCAGGGTTATCTTTTCAGGAATAAATCCTCCTTTTAACTCTACGAATTTTTTAATTGCTGTATACGAACCTTTCCTCAACTCTTTTTCCACTTTTCTATTGACCAGTATGTCAACGCCACTCATCCTTGATGCAGCTGTAAAGGGTACAAAGAGGAATTCAGTGGGGTTGATGGTTCTTTCACGAATATTGAATTTATCTTTTGCAAGGATCACAACCGATCTTCCTTCAGGGGTCTCATCGGCTAAAGAAGAGAGCTGCGCTGCATCAGCAAGCTGATCTTCGCTAACTCCTTCCGCCGGAATGAAATCAATGGCCATCCTATTTCCCATTGTAATAGTCCCTGTTTTGTCCAGAAGCAGAACATCAATGTCCCCAGATGCCTCAACCGCTTTACCACTCATAGCGATTACATTTTTCTTAAGCAGACGATCCATCCCGCTTATTCCTATGGCACTTAATAGCCCCCCGATCGTCGTGGGAATGAGGCAGACTAGTAGGGCTATTAGAATGGTAAGAGATAGATTGGGTGCCTTTGTAGAGGAGAATGCGTTGGCGTAATTGTAAAAAGCGGGTAGCGTGAAAACAGCCACAAGGAAGATAATAGTTAGACTTATAAGGAGGTAATTTAATGCGATCTCATTAGGCGTCTTCTGTCTCTTTGCCCCTTCAACTAACGAAATCATTTTATCAAGAAAGGAGTTCCCTTGGCTAGCGGTGATCTTAATGGTTATCTCATCACTTAAGACTTTCGTCCCCCCGGTAACAGCACTTCTATCACCACCATTTTCCCGAATGACTGGTGCTGATTCCCCTGTAATTGCAGATTCATCAACCGATGCTGCACCCTCTATGATTTCACCGTCTGAAGGGATTAAATCGCCCGCTCTGCAAATTACAACATCCCCCACAGCAAGCTCTGATGCCCATATCTCTTCGTCTATCCCTTTTCGTACTCTCCTAGCTTTAATGTTTACCCTAGATTTTTTTAAAGCCTCCGCTTGTGCTTTCCCTTTCCCTTCGGCAAGCGATTCAGCGAAATTTGCAAATAATACCGTAAACCATAGCCAAATAGAGATTTGGAAATCAAATGTCCACATCTCTCCTTTAATCATTAATCGAAACGTAATAAATGCGGTAACAATGGCGCCAATGAGCACAAGGCTCATCACCGGGTTCTTATACATTTCAAAAGGACTCAGTTTCTTAAAGGAATCCTTAATCGCATTAAGGATGATTTTCTTGTCGGTATGCTTTTTCGAACTTATGGAGTTCATTTTGTTCTATTTTTAATAGTTGATATACCTATTCTTCGTACGGTATAGATATTTCAGTTGTATAATTGGATATTGTTTAATTAAAAGGAAAGTCCCTGATTCATTAAGATTGTTTCAGCAATTGGCCCTAACGAGAGTGCAGGAAAAAAGGTTAGTCCGCCAACTATCATTATAACCCCTATTAGAATGATGTTAAACAGGGTTGAGTCGGTTCTAAGCGTACCTGAAGAAGCCGCTATGCTTTTCTTGCTCGCTAATGAGCCGGCAATAGCTAATGCTGGTATGATAACGCCAAACCTTCCTATGAGCATTGCTATACCTAGCGTAATGTTGTAGAAAGGATTATTAACTGCTAAACCAGCAAAGGCACTTCCATTGTTACCAGCTGCAGAGGTATAGGCATAAAGAATGGAGCTAAGTCCATGAGGCCCTGAATTGGTTAGCTCAGTTAGGCCATTATTACGTGCAAGAGCGATAAATGAGAATACAAGAATAGCTAATCCGGGAATTAGAACCCCAATCATGGTCATTCTTATTTCAAACGATTCAATCTTCTTTCCAAGGTATTCAGGGGTTCTTCCAACCAATAAGCCGGCAATAAAAACCGTCAGAATAATAAATAGAATCATTCCATATAAACCCGATCCAACTCCTCCAAATATAATCTCTCCAAGCATCATATTGACTAGTTGAGCCAGCCCACTTAATGGGTTCATCGATTCATGCATGGCATTTACACTACCATTTGAGGCGCATGTGGTTACTGTTGACCATAAGACGCTCGAAGTGGTTCCAAATCTAACCTCCTTTCCTTCTAGTGACTTTTCTATATTTAGGGTTGAATTATAGACAGATTCGCTATAGAGAGATACCGAAAGTGATAGAATCAACAAAAATAGCATGACCATAAAAATGGCTTTTGCCTCTTTAGGCTTGTTTAATAACCTCCCAAAACTGAAAACTAATGCTACCGGGATTAATAAAATTGCAATCATCTGGAGCAGGTTTGTAAGCGGGGTGGGATTCTCAAAAGGATGCGAACTGTTAACTCCAAAGAAGCCACCGCCATTGGTTCCAAGTTGTTTAATTGCAATCTGAGAGGCAGCTGGTCCCATTGGAAGCACCTGATCTGCCCCTTCCATGGTTTTGATTATCTGATTTGGATTGAAATTTTGAATGGTACCTTGTTGAACTAATGGGATGGTAAGTAGAATACTAAGTGGAAGAAGGATAAATAGTGTTGATCTTACCAGATCAATCCAGAAGTTGCCGATGGTGCCGGTTGATGAGCGTTTAAAACCTCTGATTAAGGCAACCAGAACAGATATTCCTATTGCTGCACTAAGAAAATTTTGAACGGTTAGCCCTAGCGATTGTACCAGATAGCTCATGGTTGATTCTCCGCTATATGATTGCCAGTTCGTGTTTGTAATAAAGCTTATAGTAGTATTAAAAGCCAAATGCCATGGAACATTGGTTAAGTGGTTGGGATTGCCTGGTAGGTATTCTTGGAATAGTTGCAAGATAAATAGGAAAAGCCCTCCAATACCGCTAAACAATAAAAGCGAAAAAGTGTAGGTCTTCCATGTCATTTCTCTTTGATGATTTATTGGAATGATCTTAAAGATCCATTTTTCCAAATGATTCAGAAAGCTAAATCGAGTTGAACGTGTTTCCAGAAAGAGGTTCGCTATGTAGTAACCTAATGGGATGGCCAGTAAAATCAGCGAGCCGAGATAAATAAGAATGGTAATTGCCGAAATCATAATTATTTCTTTTCGACAAAGGTATTTTGACGGATATAAGTTTCCTGTAAAGAAAAGGGAAGGGGGTATAAAGAAAGTATAAAGATTGATTTATCTGATCAATCAACTCTATTCCTAAAGAACTATAACTTTGTAGAAAAATGCTAAGTTATGCTACGAACTGTTTTTTTGATTCTTCTACTAGGTACGATCTCCTTAGGTGTAGATGCACAGAATGTTACAAGTGAGGCTCCTGTTAAACCAACGGTTTTAACACTGAATCAAGTTGATTCTATATCATCGAAGAGAGTTGTAGTATATTCAAATAAGGGTTGTGGAAGGTGTGTAACAGGAAAAGATCTTCTGAAAACGAAGGGAATAGATTTTGAAGAGCTAGATCTTGGAGAAGCCACAAATCGTGAGGTGATGCTTAATTTAGTAACTAGGGCTGCTGCAAAACAGAATGTAGGAGCGATGTATCCGGTTATTGTTTACAAGGAGATGGTATTATATGGGCAAGAGGATATGGCTCAATTTATAGATAAACTTAAGGTAAGGTTGGAGCAAGATGCTCAGATGAAGCCATTAAAATAAATTGAATGTTAGTTCGTTTATCTGACTGTACGAACTGAAATTGAAAAAATCATTGATATGCGATTATTCTTTACCATATGCTTAAGCTTCTTAAGCCTGCCCTTTTTTGCTCAAGATGGGGCTCTTTTTCAATGGACTGATCATTTGCCATATAAGACTGGAATTAATGCTGTTGAGGCGGGTGATCGGGTTTATTGTGCAACAAAGTACGCATTGGTAGCTTATGATAAAAACTATAGTGGTATTGTAAGGTATAATAAAGTTAATGGGCTTAGCGATTCAGAGTTAACAGATATTGCATACAGTAGCGATGTCAAAACATTGGTTGTAGCCTATTCAAATGCAAATATTGACCTGATTACGGCTGAAGGGATCATTAATATCAGTGATATAAAAAGAAAGAATATTCTCGGAAACAAGACGATCTATCAGGTGGTTGTCAGAGGTGATAAAGCTTGGCTCGCTTGTGGTTTTGGAATTGTTGTTCTCGATTTAACCAAGAGAGAAGTTAAGGATACTTATATTATTGGTGATACTGGCTCAAATCTTGAGGTGTATGACCTGGCTTTCAGTGATACGGAGGTATATGCTAGTACCGGTGATGGTATTAGAAAGGCATTGCTTTCAGACCCTTTAATTGCGCTTTATAGTTCTTGGACAAAATTGCAAAATACCCCGGTAACTACATGGGCTAAAGCGGTATGGTGGAATGATCTGTTGTGTGTGCAGTACCCTGGTCCCGGATATAATGATGATACCCTCTTTTCTTATAATCCGTCACAGGCAAAATGGAGCAAACTAGTGACTAATAATTTCTATGAGATTAAGCGTCTTCAAGTCACTAAACAGGGTCGCCTAGCTATTTGTTATGATGGGGCGGTTGATTTCTATAACAAGGATCTAAGTAGGGAATACCGTATTTATAATCCGGGTGGCTTTGGCTGTAACCCGTCGGGTGTGGATGTATCAACCGATGGGACGGTTTGGATGGCTGACCGGGTTAATGGGTTCGTAAAAGTCACTGCGAATGGCTCGAAAGGGGAAATTATTGCTCCATCTGGGCCATACTCCAGTAATGTTTATGGGTTAACACATGATGGAGAAAATCTCTTTATTGCTCATGGAGGTAAGAACTCGGCTTGGGGAGGTCTCTATATTACAGATGGAGTAAGTGCTTACGATGGCTCAACCTGGAGTTATATCAGAAGGAAGTATATCCCCGCTTTTGATACTATGTTAGATGCTCTTGATGTTGCAGCCGATGTATCTGCAAAGAAAGCATGGATTGCGATGTATGGCTATGGAGTGGTTGAGCTAACAGATGGTCAACTGACAAATATCTATAATCTATCAAATACTACGATGAAGCCTTTCTGGAATGACAAGAAAAGGCTCTATATTGTAGGATTGGCTATTGATTCCAAAAAAAACTTATGGGTCGCTAACTCTGGTTCTACAGATCTGATTGCTCAAAGGAAACCCGATGGAACTTGGGTCTCTCACTATCTGGGAGGAAGTCTCAGTGGAAAGGATAATGATGTCTTAGGGATCATGTGCGATAGCTATGGCCAGAAGTGGTTAACTATGCGTAAAGATCAAACACTCATTTGTTATAATGAGGCCAGCACGACTGGTACAAAAGTGAGGGTATTAACGGGTGCAACCGGTAATGGTGCACTGCCTAATAATAAAGTCCTATCAGTAGCAGAAGATCTGGATGGAGAACTCTGGATAGGAACCAATAGCGGTATTGCTATTATTTATAACCCTGGCTCTGTTCTTGATGGTTCTATTAATATTGATGCGCAGCGACCGGTCATTACGCTTGATGGATATAATCAATATCTTTTGGATAATGAAGCCGTGACGGTTATTGCTGTTGATGGGGCTAATAATAAGTGGGTAGGTACCGAAAGATCGGGAGCTTATCTGTTAAGCCCTGATGGCACTAAAGAGATCTATCACTTTACCGCTGAAAATAGCCCTCTCCTTGATAATGCGATTAACGATATCGCTATCGATCCTAAAGGAAATGTCTACTTTGGAACGCCTAAGGGAGTCGTAAGCTTTAAAGGAAGTGCCACTGAAGGCAGTGAAACAAATGATAACCTTTTGGTATATCCTAATCCCGTGAAACCTGATTATAGTGGTCCCATCGCTATAAAAGGACTGACAGCTAACGCTTGGGTGAAGATTACGGATATTAGTGGCGGACTAGTCTATGAAACTAGAGCTGATGGTGGCCAAGCGGTCTGGTATGGATATAATATGCATAATGAAAAGGTCGCTACCGGTGTCTATCTTGTCTTTGTGACAGATCAGGATGGAACAGAAACAGCTACAACTAAGATTCTTTTTGTGAAATAAAGGTAGATCGTAATCAATACCTCTCTTCAAGGGCGCCCTAGAACAGGGTGCCCTTGATTTTTTTGTACATTCTCTGATCTTGGTTTTAATGACTACTTTTCCGTTCATATAGAAAAGGTAAAATAGGGAGAGCATATGGAGAAGAAGCGAAGAGATTATTATTTAACTTCGAAAAGGAAAAACGACTAATGGTTTATTTTTAAAACGGATACTATGAACTTTAGTTTACGGCAACGCCTGATGCTTTATGTCTTTCTGCCGAGCATTCTCGCCTTTATAATTATAGCAGTTTTTGATATTTTCGATGAGTTAAAAGACAAAAAAGATATTACCGATTTGGCATTAAGTAAACGCGCAGTTAAGATTGCGTTGTCAATAGAGCGTAGTATGGTTAGTTTCCAGGATAAGGTAATTGATATTCGTGATTATGCAATAAAAAACCCCAACTTAACAGATAGACAGGTTTATAGCTTACTCGAAGATTTCCTTATCTCTGATTCTATGGCTCTTGGCGCTAGCTTTACGTTTGAAAAAGATTCAAGGTTTAAAGGCAGTTTCTTTGCTCCTTATGTTTATAGATCGAATGATCGGTTGGTTAGAACAGATTTAGCAAAAGAAGAAGCCTACGATTCTATTTCTAGTTATGATTGGTTTAGTAAACCCAAAGAATCAGGACATAATTACTGGACTCAACCTTATATTGATCCTGTAGTTAAGAAAATCATGGCTACATTTTGTGTCCCTGTCTATTTTAATGGCCTTTTTATTGGGGTTATAACTGGGGATTTTGATGTCACTAAGTTTGAAGATCAATTAATGACATCTAGTCTGGATAGATATGACCTTCGTAGCTATGTCGTAAGCGATAGCGGAATTATTATTTATAATTCCGAGAATCCTAAAACAATTGGTGCTAATTTTAAAAACACCGAATTAGATAGTTGGTTAAATCTTTCTCTTTCAAGAGAAACAAACTCTGAAAGCATTATTGCCGGTAATCGAACCATTCTATATGATAGTGCCGGAAATGAAAAAAGTTGGGTCTACATTTCAAAGGTATTTCCAATAGGCTGGAAGGTAATCTCAATCATCAATCCAGAAGGAATAAGAAGTGATCTTCAAAACTATATTCTTATTAGGATCGCAATTATCTTATTTCTTTTTCTCTTTTTTATTCTTATAACTAGATATTTTACCCTCAAAGCGGTAAGACCAATTGAGAAACTTACTGCAAGAGTCAAGGCTATTGGCGAAGGAGCTTCTTTAGTAATTAAGCCTATCGGAGGAACTGCTGAGGTCAGCTTACTTGAAACCGTTTTTAAGGATACTTTTTCTACCTTGCGTGAGAAGGAAGCAAAACTAAAGGAAACACAAGAGGGTCTTATTCGTCTTAATGAAGAGTTGGAGCAGCGGGTATTAGACAGAACCAATGCTCTAGATAGAGAACGAGCGCTTCTTAACTCTATTATCAATTCAACTCCTGAAATCCTTTTCTTTAAAGATACAGAGGGTAAGTACCAAGAGGCAAACTCATTGGCACTCCAAAAGTTCGGAACGACAAGAGAGGAGTGTATTGGAAAGAATGACTTTCAACTGTTTAATGAGGCGTCCGCTAAAGCCTATGTTGAATTTGATGAAAGAGTAATCAAGGATAAAAAACTGCTTAAAATCGAGGAGTGGAGTGAAGGTGATGAGGGTGTCCTTAGGTACTATGAAACTCTGAAAACACCTGTCTTTAATACGAATAATGAATTACTCGGAATAATAGGAATTAGTAGGGACTTGACGGAAAGAAGGCTCGCAGAAGATAATCTTGCTAAAGCCGAACGAGAATTGCGAATCATCTTGGATACGGTTGGAGATACAATCATAGGGGTAGATAGATATGGGGTAGTTAAATTCTTAAATGCTGCGGCCATTGAAAACTTCGGTTTTACAAAAGAGGAGTTCCTGAATGAATCGCTACATGAAAAAATACTCCCTTCTTTTATGGATGGCGGTAATTATCCTCAAAAAAAAGGGTGGATTTATGCAACACTATCTAATGGAAAAGCTTATTCTGGTGTTGATGAAATATTCTTTAGAAAAGATGGATCAACCTTTTATGGCGAATACTATTGCAGACCAATCTTAAAAGATGGAATTATTGATGGTGCTGTAATTCTTATTCGAGATATCACTCAAATCCTTAAACAGAGTGAAAGCTTTAATGCATTACTGCAAAATGCGACCGACTTAATATACATAAAGGACAAAGAAATGAGGTTTACTCATGTTAGTAAGTCTTATCTTGACTTTTTTGGATTGACCTCTTTGGATACGGTTATTGGCAAAAATGACGAAGAGATTTTTGGGATAGATAATAAACTATGTGGAGCTCGTATAGTAGACGAATTACTTCTATCTGGTTCCAAAAGTAATGAAATCATTGAGGAGATGGTTTCTGCAGACGGGCATATTAAAACGCTAATGACATCAACAAAACTACTAACAGGTAGAAAAAATGAGTTTCTAGGTGTAATATCAGTTAGTAAGGATATCACAGAGCAACGAAAATTACTTGTTGAACTTAGTGAAATTACAGAGGCTCTTCCAGTGATAGTCTTTAGATATGAGGTATCAAGTGATGGAACGCAATCTTTCTCTTACTTGAGTGAAGGGGTAGCTAGTATCTCTGGCTGTACACCCAAAGAGATTATTGCTGATGCTCGTAATCTCTGGAATATTATCTTGCCTGAAGATATCGATTTGGTGTTTAATGCATTGAATAATAATCGTAGTCATGATGCACAAGAATTATTTGATATTCGTATTAGAAACAATCTGGGAGAGATAATTTGGTATAGGATTGCTGCGGTGGGTCGTACAGGTCTTGATGGAAAAGTAATCTGGACAGGATATCTTCAAAACATTGACCTGTTAAAGAATCAGGAGTTCCAGATTAAAGCTCAGTTACAGTTCCAAGAGACTTTGATTGATACCATTCCTATGCCGTTGTTCTATAAATCGACAGAAGGAAAGTATTTAGGCATTAATAAGGCTTATGAGGAGGCGTTTAAGACTGACCGCAAAGAGGTGATTGGTAAGACTGCTTTTGATGTAAGTTATTTATCGGAAGATCAAGCTGCGGAGTTCAGTCGTTTTGAAGATGAAATCATCTATGATGGGAAATCGATATCTGTTGAACAACAATTTCGTTATGCTGATGGCATCTTGCATAACGTCCTTTATTTTAAAACAAGCTTTAAACTCCCAGATAACAGACCAGGGGGTCTTATCGGTTTGTTAGTTGATATTACTGATCAGAAAAAGGCTCAGGAACTTATGCTCGAAGCTAAAATGGCTGCCGATGCCGCTAACCAGGCTAAAAGTGATTTCCTTGCTAACATGAGCCATGAGATTAGAACGCCTATGAATGCCATAATGGGTCTTACTTTCCTCGCTCTAAAGATTGTTGAGGATGAACGATTAGCTAACTATTTAACTAAAATTGACTCGGCTGCATCTTCTTTACTTCAGATAATTAATGATATCCTAGACTACTCTAAGATTGAAGCAGGTAAACTAACTATCGAGAATATCGATTTTACTATCGATGACTTAATCTCTAACCAAGTCGACCTCTTCTCTTATAAAGCCCAAGAAAAAGGGCTAGATTTTATTATTGATATAGATCCTGATATCCCTGAAAAATTAATAGGTGATCCTTTAAGAATTGGACAAATACTTAAAAACTTATGTAGTAATGCGATAAAATTTACTCATCAAGGTGAGATCGTTCTAAGTATTAACCTTCTAAAGACCGAGAACCAACAGATCTCTCTCCTTTTTAGTGTTAAGGACAGTGGTATCGGTTTAACCATTGAACAACAGGAAAGACTGTTTCAACCTTTTACCCAAGCAGATTCCAGTACAACTCGTAAATATGGTGGTACCGGCCTAGGTTTAGCCATCTCAAAACAGTTAGCTGAGGCGATGGGCGGTTCCATCTCTTTATCGAGTGAGCCCCTGAAGGGTAGTACTTTCTCGTTCTCTTGCCTTGTCGGATTTTATCATCGCAATGAGACACAAAACTCAAATCATAAGGTGTTTTTGTCTTCCTTCTCTGGTAAAAATGCTATTATTGCCGATGGGAACATTACTGCAGCTTCTGTCTTAGTGCGAATTCTGAATAATTTCTCTATAAATGCTGATATTGTTAACCACCAAGTTGATTTACTCAATGCTCTTAAGGTTGGTAGCTCCTCCTATAACCTGATCTTCCTAGATTATAAAATACCTGGTGGAGGTGCATTGGATGTGATGAAGCAACTTAATGAGATTCTTGTCTCTAAGTCAACCCCAATAATTGTCATGATTAATGCAATGAATGCCTCTGAAATCGATCATATGATAGTTCCCCATATCCTTGAAAAACCCTATTCAAACTCTCAAGTCTTTAATAAATTGGCAGATATCTTCTACAATAATGTGAATATGGATCAATTGCGAAAAAGTAACCCTAATGACTATTATCAACTCGAAAATAGTCTCTCAGGAGTCCATATTCTTCTCGTTGAGGATAATGAGTTAAATCAACAGGTTGCTAAAGAGTTGTTCGTCGGACAAGGAGCCACTGTTCAGATTGCCTCTGACGGGCGTATGGCTATTGATAAACTTCTTGAAAATAGTAAGGATACCCCTTTTGATATTGTATTAATGGATCTTCAAATGCCGGTTATGGATGGAATGACTGCGACTCAAATCATTCGTGAGGATCAAAGATTTATTGACTTACCGATTATTGCTCTCTCTGCTGATGTCGTTAGCGGAGTTAAAGAGAAGTGCCTTGCATTAGGAATGCAAGATTTTATCTATAAGCCAATTGATCCAAATACGGCCATAAAAACGATTAGATCATTCGTTTCTATAAAAATGGATTCTATACCTAATAATGCCGTCTCGTTTGATTCGTTACCCCACGAATCGGGTCAGTCTTATCCTAATATTGAATTTCCAGAAATAAAAGGTATTGATGTAGCTGATGGTTTACGAAGAGTCGGTAGAAATACTAAAGCTTACTTTAATGTTCTTTTTAGATTTTTAGAAGATTATGCAGATATTGGGGATAAACTGAATGAAACGTTAGAGTCTGTGGACAGATCTGAGATGATACGGTTTTTTCACACGTTAAAAGGTGTGTCAGGAAACCTGGGAATGAAGCAAATTTATAGTTTAGCTGCTGAGCTTGAAAGATTGGCGACTGAGAAAGAGCCGAAAGACTATATAGAAGAGGTATCTAAACTGAAAAGTCAAATAGATGTTGTCTTGAAAGAGCTGTTTCAACTAAAACAACAGTTTGATTCAAATAAAGCTAATCACTCCGATATTCAGAAAATCTCTCAAACCGAACTAGTAAAATTGTCTGATTATATTGACCAGGATGATCCTGAAGCTTTAACTGAGGTTAGAAATCTAATCGAAAGGTTTCCATTAGATAATGATTTGGTACTGCTTGAAAAGGCTATAAGAATCTATGACTTTTCAAAGGCGAGGGTAATATTATTGGATTTGCAAAAGGGAATAGAAACCAAATAGATATAGGGCATGAAAATTAAAGAAAAGTTTTCCGAGAAATTGATATTGCTGGTTGATGATGCGCCAGAAAATATCGAGATACTTAATGGACTATTACAGGGTGTGAGAAAGAAAGTGGCCACCTCAGGTGAAAGGGCTTTAGAGCTTGCAGTTATGCAACCTAAACCTGATCTCATTCTACTAGATATTATAATGCCTGGCCTTGATGGGTTTGCCGTTTGTCGAATTTTAAGAGAAAAAGAGGAGACGGCTAATATTCCTATTATATTTTTGACCTCAAAAAATTCTATTGATGATGTGGTCAAAGGCTTTGAAATGGGTGGTCAGGATTATGTGACTAAACCATTTGATGCAAATGAATTGATGGCTCGAATTAATATGCAGCTTGAGTTACAATGGCAGCAAGAGGAGTTACGTCTGCTTAATGCTTCAAAGGATAAGTTTTTTAGTATTGTTGCTCATGATATTAAAAATCCCTTTACTGCTCTTAAGCTTAGTTCCGGCCTTGTTAAATGGAAATATGACTCACTTCCTCCTGAAAAGCTAAAACACTATTTTATGGAGATTGCTAATAATATTGAAAAAGTAGTTACCATTTCTGTGAATTTACTTGATTGGGCAAGGGCTCAATCAGGGAAACTGGAGGTTAATCCTGAACCTGTACTCGTTTCAGAAATCATAGAGGAGAATCTCGGGTTTGTAAAAACGCAGGCAGAGAACAAACATATTGCGCTGATAAATGACTCCATTGAGGATTTTACTCTTTATGTTGATAGAGCTCAAATTAATACGGTTCTTCGGAATCTCCTTACCAATGCTCTTAAGTTTACTCATGAGGGGGGTGAAGTGAAATTGTCGTGTAAAGCCGACTCGACTCATGGGATTATTTCAGTTATTGATTCAGGTGTTGGAATGACGGAGGAAGTACGAAAATCAATATTTAGAATGGATGCAAAGCACTCAACCCTTGGGACATCTGGTGAGGTGGGAACTGGTCTAGGATTATTACTCTGTAAAGAGTTTGTCGAAAAGAATAATGGAAAGATAGGGGTTGATTCTACGATCAATAGGGGATCTACCTTCTGGTTTTCTGCTCCTTTGGCACGATGATAAGAAAATCTATCTGCCTTTTCGTATCTCGGTAAGTTTTTTGTACTCTTCTTCGGGTGGCTGTTAGTAATCTAAATCCTTTAAGAAAGGTTCCTCATTTATATAGTATGACGACTTCTATATATCGGCTCTGTTTTTAAGGTAAGCTTGAATATTTCTCATAAATCGGTTATATCCGGTTCGATGAATAGGGGTATTTCTAAATAGAGAGAGAAACCGGTCATGGCTAAGCGATTCGTAATCGTCATCAGATAATTGGCTTAGTTTACTATTTATTTCAGCAAACAGGTTTTTTGATTCGTATGGTTTTCTATTATGCGGACAAACCTCCTGGCAAATATCACAACCGAAAATATTGTTCATCAATTGGCTTGAAATAGATGAGGGAATCTCCTTCTTGCTTTCAATGGTATGATAAGATATACAACTTCTTGCATCTAGAAAGCGAGGACCTATTAAGGCAAAGGTGGGGCAAGCTGAGATGCATTTAACACAGGTGCCGCAGTGATCCTCAACTATTGGAAGGTCTGCAGTTAGGTTTAAGGTTGAGAAGAGTACGGAGATGAAAAAGTAACTCCCCTTTCCGGGTACTATTAAACAAGTGTTTTTACCAATCCAGCCCAGTCCTGCTTTATGAGCCAAGGCTCGTTCAAGAATAGGACCAGTATCAGTATAGTGTTTCAGGGCAGCACCCGGAAAGTACATATTTATTTGTTGAGAAAAAGCGTTTAATCGTTGGTTTAAAGAGTCATGGTAGTCTGATTTAAAGCGGGCATATCGTGCAATTTTTGCACTAGTTGTTTCTTTAAAAGAGGCTTCATTGGGTTCGTTTCTCTCTGGGGAAGTATAATAGGATGACAATAGAATAATGGCGGAATGGGCTTCAGGAACGAGAAGAGACGGATGGATCCTTTTATCTGAGTTTCGATGAAACCAAGCCATATCTGCATTAGATTGGGTGTTAATCCAGCGTTCTAAGTATGCTTGATGTTCGTAGAGGGGGTCGAGGCTCGTGAAGCCACAAAGGTCGAAGCCCTCGGTGAGGGCTAGTTCTCTGATTTTATTATTTATGGTGGTATCCATCCAAGCTTTATAAACTAGAATTCAAGAGTGCCTTGTTGGGCATTAGGAGTTCTTTTGAGGTGTTTGTAGGCCAGAGGGGTGGCTTCTCTTCCTCGCGGCGTTCTTGTAAGAAATCCTTCTTGAATAAGGAAAGGCTCATACACCTCTTCGATAGTCCCGGAGTCTTCTCCGACCGAGGTAGCGATTGTGTTTAGACCGACAGGGCCACCTCCGAACTTATCGATGATTGTGGTTAAGATTCTATTATCCATTTCATCTAAACCAAACTCATCAACATTGAGAGCCTGTAAAGAGAACTGAACAATTTTCATATCAATATTGCCATTCCCTTTGATTTGAGCAAAATCGCGCACTCTTCTAAGAAGGAGATTTGCTATTCGAGGGGTTCCACGACTTCTACGCGCAATCTCGTAGGCAGCATCGGGTGAGATATCAACTTTAAGTATACCAGCAGAACGGATCAGAATGCGAGCCAATGTCTCTGCATCATAATACTGTAATCGGAGATTTATCCCAAAACGGCTGCGAAGCGGAGCGGTTAGTAATCCAGATCGAGTCGTAGCCCCAACTAAGGTAAAAGGATTAAGGGCAATCTGAACAGATCGGGCATTAGGACCAGTCTCAATCATGATATCAATCTTGAAATCCTCCATAGCTGAATAAAGATACTCTTCAATTACCGGGCTTAGGCGGTGTATCTCATCAATAAACAGGACATCATTGGCTTCAAGATTGGTGAGAAGACCTGCTAAATCACCTGGTTTATCAAGTACCGGGCCGCTAGTCATCTTGATTCCAACTCCAAGTTCATTAGCGATGATATGTGATAGAGTGGTTTTACCAAGCCCCGGAGGCCCATGTAAAAGCACATGGTCGAGAGCCTCCTTACGACGACGAGCCGCTAATACAAAAACCGAGAGATTCTCTACAACTTGAGGTTGCCCTGAGAAATCATCGAAAGATAGAGGGCGTAAGGCTTTTTCAATCTCTTTCTCGGCATTTGAAAGCTGTTCCCCGCTTGCATCCAGGTTTTTATTTCTAATCATGAAGTGTCGTATGGTCTAATCAATCTATTTTGTAGTGACAAATTTAACGATAGATTACGATGCTTTCCGGATGTTGCGCATTACGAATGAAAAAATAGTATATTTACTAACGGTACGTGTCTCTTTTAGATTGGATTGATAGAAAAGATCAAGGAGTTGTTAACTTAAAAAGGCAGAAGTATGGAAAAGATCATGGTAGGTATAGATTTTTCTCCTGAAAGCAGATATGCGGTGAGGCTGGCTGCAACTGTTGCTTCAATGGTTTCTGCATCAGTGGAGGTGGTTTGGGTGGATAACTCAGAGAGGACATTAGCCAATCAACATCATTTGGAGGCGTTGTATGAACAGAGAAGAGAGGATCTTTCATTTTGGATAAATGAGACTGAGAAACAATTCCCTGGAATAAAGATTCATTATAAAATTAGGAATGGGAAGTTGACGAACGAGTTACTGGCTCATGCTCGGCAAACTAAACCATGGTTTATGGTTATTGGTATACATGGAGTTAGTTGGCTGGAAGAGTCAGCATTAGGATCTGAGTTCAGCCGACTCCTGACCCATTTCCCATCGCCAGTTGTATCTGTAAGATCAAGCATTGACCTTTCTAAGGAGAAAATTAGTGTTGTCTTTCCCGTTGATGAAACTCGTGATACGCTCTCAAAATTACCTGACACAATTACCCTTGCAAAAAAGGTAGGGGCTAAGGTGCATGTTCTTGGATTACTAACTTCAAAACTCAAGGGATTAAGAATGAAGGTTGAAGAGAATGCAAGAAAAGCTCGGCAGCAGATGATTTCCGAGGGACTGGAGGTGATCTTTAATTCAGTTGATACAGCCGATGTAGCTAGCTCAACAATGGAATATGCAGAAGGGGTTTCGGCAGCCTTTATTTGTATTGTTGCAGAACAATCTGCTCAAGGTTCAAACCTTCTGGGTACCTTTGCACGTCGAGTGGTGAATAACTCTATTATTCCGGTAATGATTATTCATCCAAAAATCTCGAATGAAAATATAATGGAATAGTTATTCGTTATAAATGTGATGAAAAAGATTTTATTTAAACTGTTTTTTTTGATGGTCTTTATCCTCCCTATGTCTGGATATTCTCAGACGGGAAATGTTAAGATCATCGCAGATTCAAGACTCGATTCTCTGGTTGTACGCCATATGAAATATAATAAGCTCAATAGCCAGGTGAATGGTTGGCGTGTTCAGATTTTCTTTGAGTCGGGGAATAACTCAAAAAGCGCTTGCTATAGATCAAGAGATCGATTTCTTGAGCTATTTCCTTTAAAGGGAGCTTATGTCACCTTTTCTGAACCTTATTATAAGCTTCGAGTGGGCGACTTTCGTTCACGACTTGATGCAGAGGCGTTCCTGCAAGAGGTGATAACAACTTTTCCAAATGCATATATTGTTCAAGACATGGTTAACTCTGACTTATTTTAGAAACCATTACCTTTGAACTAACCTATTGATAACCCCAAAATAGTTTGTTATGAAAGGAGATATTATTGTTGCTATTGATTTCTCGGCCTGCTCGGTTAATGCCCTTCGACATGCGGTTACCATTGCAGCTAAAGCTCAAAGTAGAGTCATCATGGTTCATGTTCTTAAAGGAACAGGTAATCCACCGGTAATCTATAAATACGCTGATCCAATGGATCAGGCAACAAAGCTGTTAGAAGAGCTGGTGGAGGAATTTAAAGATAGACTTCCCGAAGGTAATCTCGTTTTTAGAATCCGTAATGGGAAGGTTTATAGGGAGGTTGTTGAGGAAGCAAGAGAAAATGATGCCTCTTTGATTGTCGCCGGAACTCATGGCTCCTCTGGCTTTGAGGAATTTTGGATCGGTTCAAACGCTTATCGTATGGTCGCTTCTGCTCCTTGTCCGGTGATTACAATCCGTGAAGCGGTTCGTATTGACTACGATCTTAAGAGAATAGTTCTTCCAATAGATACTTCCATCGATACGCGTCAAAAGGTTATCTACGCTGTCAAACTGGCGAAAATTTTCGATGCTGAAATTCATATTCTGACCCTCTTAGAAGGAACGGTCAGAGAGGTGCATTTTACTGCCAATGCTTATGCAAAACAGGTTGCTGAGATTATTGAAAAGGCTAATGTCCCCTACGTTCTAACCTCTGTTAAATCTAAGAATAATTCGGATTCTATCTTGACATACGCTTCAAAGGTGGAAGCTAACCTCATTGTCATTATGACGGATCAGGAACCTAGAGCCATTAACTTGTTGTTAGGTCAGTATGCTCAACAGTTGATAAATCTAAGCTCTATTCCCGTTATGAGCGTCCCCCCTAAGGAGTTGATGCTTATGGGAAGTAGATAATCGAATTTAGTATTCCTATAAAGAAGTCATGCATTTATTTGTGTGACTTCTTTTCCTTTTTATTGATTATTTCTACTCAACAAGATTTTTTTTCGAAAATTCATCGTATCCTAACTATATTTGGACACTCGAAATCTGTAAACAGCACTTTTAATTAAATAATTCCGGGAAGTTCAATGTACAACTTTGTTTGTATGTCGTCAATTTATTTGAATATGTTTGCGTTACCTGTAGTTGCAGCTGCGATGATCTTGGTAATCATTGCTGTTTCTGCGCTACGCTTCGGGCGCATTCCCGGTGTTCATTATTTTTCTTTGACAATGTTTAGTGGGGCTGTCTATACCTTGTTTTATGCTTTAGAGATCTCTTCTAACACCTTTGCAGATGCCTATCTCTTCTATCGACTAGAATATATCGGAATCCCTTTTTTCCCCGCCTTTTCTCTTTTGTTTAGCTTAACATATACAACGAGTAAATCTCGAGTTGATTGGTCGTTATTTGCCCTTATCTTTCTCATTCCTATTCTAACTGTGATCTTTGTCTTTTCCAACTCTTCCCATCTTCTTTTTCTGGAGGAAACTCACTTTGATGCAACGGGAGCCTTCCCTACCTTAGCTTTTAAAGCCGGTTTCTGGTATTGGGCTCAGCAGGCCTACGCTGTTTTTACAATCACCCTTTCGTTTATCCTGTTCTTTAGGATGTATATCATCTCAGCCCCTGCCTTTAGACGGCAGGTTCTCTTTATCTTAATAGGATGTTTTATTCCCTATTTGGCCTATTTAATCTACCTAGCTGGGGTCTTTCCTGAGAATCTTGACCCAATACCTTTCTCTTTTGCCATTATGGGAATCATTATTTATATCGGGCTCTATAAATATCAGCTGTTCGATTTGGTTCCTCATGCTCGAAATATCCTATTTGATATCATCCCTGATCCGGTTATCGTTCTGGATAATAATGAGCGCATTATTGATTTTAATAGAGGAGCCTCATCTCTTTTTAATATTGAAAGAGAACAGTTGGGAAGTAATGCATGTGTTGTCTTTGATTACTGGCCGGAACTATGCAAGGTGATAAAAAACTCAATTATTCCTAAGGATGGAGAGATCGCTTTTAAGGATACTGGTGATAGTTTTTGTTTCAGAATTGCTATTAATCAAATCGAAGGGGAGGGGAATAGATCTATCGGAAGGATGATTACTCTCATTGATATTACGGAAGAAAAGAGGGCAGAAAGCCAAGAACTGAGTAATCTGAAAAAGTTAAAACATAGAGATACCATTCTCGAAGCCGTAGCCGATATAAGCCAGATTTATTTGAAAAACATCCCTTTTGCAGAGGCGACCAATGAGGTTCTTGCAATTCTTGGTAAAGCGATTGATAGAAAGAGTGTTTATCTTTTCGAGTTTCATAAAAATGGATCCTCTAAAGATCAGCTACTGAGTTTACGATATGAATGGGTGAAAGAGGATTCATCGGTTTCATTGATGGGTGGAGTATTAGACTCTATTAGCATCTCCTCGAATATTCAAGGTTGGTTTGAAGACCTTTGTAAAGGAAGGATTGTGGAGAAATCTCTTTACGAGACCACTGGTAAGGTTAGAGAAACCTTGACATATCTTCATATAGATGAATTTGTGCTGGTTCCCGTTTTTGTTGAAAAGGTTTGCTGGGGAGCAATAGGACTAGATAGTAGTGAGGAATTTGGGCGTTGGAGTGAAGCGGAAAAAGCTATCTTAGAAGCTACCGCCTCATCTGTTGGAATGGCTCTTCAGCGAGAATTAAGGCTCGAGGAACTAATTGCAGCTCGTCAACGGGCGGAAGAGAGTAATCGATTAAAAACAGCTTTTCTACAGAACTTTAGCCATGAGATTAGAACTCCTATGAACGGAATTCTCGGATTTATTAATTTTCTGGAAGATCCCGGAACGTCAACAGAGGAGCGTAAGGAGTATTTCCACATTATAAAGGAGAGCAGCGATAGAATGCTTAGTACGCTGAATGATATTATTGAAATCTCTAAAATTGAGGTCGGTCTGGTAGAGCCTCATCTCTCAAAAATTGATCTAAGAGCTTTATTGAATGATTTAGTGTTAAAACACGCTTACGAAGCGAAGGCAAAAGGACTACAGTTTAAAGTGAAGTTTGATGAAACGTTAAATGATAAGGTTCTTCACTCAGATCAAGTTATGCTGTGGTCTATCTTAGACCATCTCTTGCGAAACGCTATTAAATATACCCCGATAGGTTCGGTTGACCTAATTTGTCAGGCTCTCTCTGATGGAATCCAATTTAGGATAAAGGATACGGGTATCGGTATAGCTAAAGAGAGACATGAAATGATCTTTGATCGATTTGTTCAAGCGGATGTCTCTTCAACACGGGCTTTTGAAGGGGTCGGTCTAGGGCTCTCTATCGTAAAAGCCTATGTCGAGCTTCTTGGTTCGCAAATTACTCTTGACTCAAAACTCAATCAAGGTTCAGAATTTGTTTTTGTTTTGCCTTGGTCTTTACCCTCCAAATAGATTATCTTTATCTTATCTGATAATGTTATCGGAGTCTAATGGACCTTTTTTAATGAAAAGATTTCTCCTCCCCTCGCTCGGCTTTTTTCTTTTTCTAGTAGCAATTGGAATTCCTGCAAATCTCTTTGGTCAAAACAACTCTCCTGTAAAGAGGAATGCTATCACTCATCAACTGAGTGGCTCTTTGATTAATTGGCTTAGTCCATCTCTTGATACGGCTCTGCTAATACGAGTTCAAAGACTTACAGTCTCATCAAAATCATCAGATTCTGAAATATCGATCATGTTTGATCAAATGAAAAGGGAGGCCACGACTTTACAATGTAATGGCTTTTTTTTAGAGGAGTATTTGCCATCTGATATAAATGGGAATGCTTTTATGACTTTTTCTCTCTTCAAAATCTCTGATTCACTCTTGCGGATTAATGAGGCGCTTAAGGAGAGAGGTCAACTTTATATTTTGGGCTCTCAACGAAATGCAGATGAGTATGTGAAGTTTAGAATTAATGGTGATAAAAATCTGGTTCGAAAGGGTTTGTTAAAGAGAGTAGAACAAATTCCTGGAAAGGAATATGCGATCTCAAAGGGTGGTTTATTTGGTATGACGATTTATCTAAGACCTCATAGCGATGCGGTCTCAAAGGTGATCTCTTTGGGTGGAATGAGTGTTGGTAACAATGGAATGCAACCAGCCCAAATCGGGGTCTCTATCTCCACCGGTTCTCTGTCAGCGTTAGATTCTGAATTAGGGCTATTATTAATACAAGTTTTGCAAAAGGAGTAATTATTTAAATTATTACATCTATGAGAATCAGGGTTTATAATTTTTATTTCTTGCTGGTTTTTTTAACCGCACTTATTTGGCAGGGTGTTGCGTTCGGGCAGGAGAGTCAATTACAATTTTACGGAGGGGTGGATGTGGTAAGCCGCTATGTATGGCGTGGGTTGGATTTTGGCAAATCTCCGAGCGTTCAGCCATGGGTAGAGGGCGACTTTAAAGGGTATAAACTTGGAGTCTGGGGTGCCTATAAAACAGCAGGTGCCGGTTGGCAGGAAACGGATATCTATCTTAGTAAGTCGTTTAAGTATGTCACCTTTTCAATATTCGATTATTACTCCTACGTTGATACTCTTAAAGGAACCTTCTTTAATTATAATAAAAATAAAACAGCGCACATGCTCGAAGGTCAAGTTCTTCTCTCTGGCGAGGAGGTGATCCCATTAAAATTACTGCTCTCCTGGTTCTTCTATGGTGCCGCTCCTGATAATAGCTTTTATATTGAAGGATCTTATACTAAAGCACTATCGAATGGTTCTCTAGACCTATTTCTTGGTTTTACTCCTCACAGTGGATATTATGCCGATAAAGCTGCTTTGGTTAATCTGGGCTGCCGCTATAATCGTAATATTGATATAACTGACAAATTCTCTATTCCTTTAAAACTAAGTCTGATTATGAACCCGGACCAAGAACAGTTCTATCTGGTGGCGGGGTTCTCGTTATAGGAGCATCTGGCGGCTGGCATCTGGCGGCTGGCATCTGGCATCTGGCGGCTGGCGGATAGCATCTGGCTATTATTTATCGCCCATGATATTTATGTATAAAGTAGCATCCTGACTATTGTTTTTATTTCTTTGCAGTATAATAGAGCAGGAACAAGATTGCGAATAACTGTGTGTCATCTATTTGATTTTGAAATCTTGTCAATCTTTATCTTCATAAAATAGGTTCGTTTAAAGTAATATATATCAAATTGGAAAAGGTGAAATATGCTATCATCATTGTTGCCGGAGGCAGTGGAAAACGGATGAATTCTGAGGTTCCAAAGCAGTTTATGGCTCTTGCCGGTAAGCCGGTCTTGTACTATGCTTTAAAGATAGCTAACGGAGTTAATCCTGATTTGATTAGAGTTGTCTTACCTGAAGGCTCCATCATGGAGTGGAAGAGGCTATGTTCAGTCTATGGAATTGATATTCCTCATGAGGTTGTTGCTGGAGGCACTGAGCGTTTTCATTCTGTGATGAATGGGTTAAAGGGTCTGGATGAGTCATGGATTATAGCAGTTCATGATGGAGTAAGACCATTGGTCTCAGAAGAGATATTCTTGAAGGGGAGGGAGATTGCGGCACAATCTGGCGCTTCTATTCCAGTGGTTCCTGTAATTGACTCTCTTAGGCGAGTTGGTACCGACGGAAGGTCAACGCCAGTAAATAGAGCTGAGTTTCGAGCCGTTCAGACTCCGCAAACCTTTAGAGGGGATATACTGCTTACCTCTTACCAACAATCCTACTGCGATCTGTTTACCGATGATGCTTCCGTAGTTGAGTCAGCTGGTTTCAAGGTGACTCTCTTCGAGGGTATTCCTGAAAATATTAAGATTACAGGCCCTCAAGATCTCCTATTTGCTTATCATTTGATCGAAAACAGGGAAGGTTGAAGTGTTGAACTTCGTCTTTCTAATCCCAATCTTTACAATTAATACAAATAAAAACCCGGCCATTGAGCCGGGTAATCGTTTGTTGTAAGTTTAGTACTCATCTTCGTGGAAGAAGAAATCCTCTTTGGTTGGATAATCTGGCCAGATATCCTCAATACGTTCATAGATCTCACCTTCATCCTCAATCTCCTGGAGGTTTTCAATCACTTCCTGCGGAGCACCTGTTCGAGACGCATAGTCAATTAATTCTTCCTTAGTGGCAGGCCAAGGCGCATCTTCAAGCTTAGAAGCAAGTTCCAATGTCCAGTACATATATCCTAATTTTTAGTCTGTTTCTACCGAGCCGCAAAAGTAATCTTTTTTTACCGCCTAACAAAATAGTTAAATCTTTTTTTAATAGCCGTCAAATTCTTGGTTTCCAAGCTATTTCGGCATCTCCTGCATCATGGGAGAACTTTCTTGCTAAAACAAATAAATAGTCGCTTAAACGATTCAAGTATTTTACGCCCATTGCATATTGCGGATGATCATAGGCGGCTTTGACGGCACAGCGTTCGGCCCTTCGGCATACTGTTCTCGCAACATGAGCATACGAATTGAGGAGGTTTCCACCGGGAAGTATAAAACTGGTTAATGGAGGCAAGTCCTCATTCATTTTATCAATGGCATCCTCTAAAAGCGTTATATCTTCGTCGTTGATCTTTGGCAATCTAAGGATGTCTTCAGGAGAACCGGCAGCAAGTACTGATTCCACAGTGAATAGGCGCTCTTCTACCTCTAAAAGGAGGGAACAAACCCACTCATCGTGACACATGTCTCTAATCACAGCAACAAACGAATTCAGCTCATCAACGGTGCCATAAGCCTCTATTCGATCGTGATATTTTGGCACTCGTTGCCCACCTAATAACGAGGTCTCGCCTTTATCCCCTTTACGGGTATATATCTTCCATTCTTCCATTTCTTAATCTCTTTTCAATTACCTCATCCCTTTTAAGGATTGCATTTAACTTTGTCGAACGTATTACCAAAATTCGATGCACTAAAATGCATAATCTGCAACCTTAACGATGTTTTTATTGATCTCATCAGATTCAATCAAGCCGTCTTTAATCCTTACTATTCGATGGGCATGACGAGCGATGTCTTCTTCATGGGTTACTACAATAATGGTGTTTCCTGCTGCATGAATCTCCTCAAAAAGTCCCATTATCTCATAACTGGTTTTGGAATCAAGATTTCCGGTAGGCTCATCGGCAAGAATAATTGAAGGATGGTTTACTAACGCCCTGGCCACAGCCACACGTTGTCTCTGTCCTCCCGATAGCTCATTCGGTTTATGAGTCATACGGTCGGCAAGTCCAACCTGCTCTAATGCCGTAGTCGCTCTTTTAATTCTATCTTCCTTGGTCATTCCAGCATAAATAAGAGGAAGCATCACATTCTCAAGCGCAGTGGATCGTGGAAGTAGATTGAAGGTCTGAAACACAAACCCGATCTGACGATTTCGAATCTCTGCCAAACTGTTGTCATCAAGTTGACTTACATCATTCCCATCAAGATAATACTGCCCTCCGGATGGAGTGTCCAGACATCCCAAGATGTTCATAAGCGTCGATTTCCCACTACCCGATGCACCCATCAGTGCAACATACTCATTGTGCATGACGGTAAGCGAGACCGATTGAAGTGCCTTAACTACTTCAGTCCCCACTTTATAGTGTTTCTTTATATCCACCAAACGAATTACCTCTTGCTTCATGACAGGTTTATTTAGTTATATGTCAATTCCTTATTTATACAAATTTAAAAACAATCTTTATTCCAAAGTATAAAATGTTGCCGACTTAGCTCCTTTTTAAAAAAGACGATCCCGAAAGTGTATAAATCTATGGTTACTCTGGCTTTTTCATCCATACAGATCTCCCTCCAGGCTCTCTGCATCCCATCTGACCAATGGATATCATCAAATAGGATGACGGTATCGGCATTCACCTCCTTGGTAAGATAGTCGAAATATCGTTTTACGGATTGATATTGATGATCGCCATCAACCATGATAAGGCCTGACCCCTCTGGTGCTGACCATCTCTCTTCGAAAAAACGATCGAAGGAGCTATTAATTACATCTATTCTCTTAAATTCTTTGAGATTCTTTTTTGCTACCTCTGCAACAGAACTGCTTCCTTCAATAGTGATTAATGGAGTATTTGGACTCGCTTGATGCAGATAAAGTGTCCCTATACCTAGCGAGGTTCCAAGCTCCAGAATCCAATCAGGTTGAATGTAGGAAGTCAAACGATACAATAACCGACCCGCTCCAGGGCGCCTACCCGACCATCTGGCAATCTTTTTAATCTCACGTGCGACCCCCGGTGTATGCTTTGATCCGCCTCCCAAATCAATTACCTCAATACTTTCTTCTGATGCCAATAACCTCTTCTGAAGAACTTCTCCCCACATAATTTGTCTTACCTCATGATGGTATACCTCCCCCTCATTCTCTCTTTCTGACGAGTGGTTTAGTCTAAACAACCCTTTACTTCGATGCGGACGAATGGCTCGCGTGTAGAGATCATAAACATAGGGAGAGTGAAGATCGTGGGCGTTACCCGACCTTAGATAGTAGCGGATAAATTCGAGATAAGGAAAGATTAATGACATAGACATATTTCTGAGGACAAAACTAATACTTTTGCCGTTTGTTATATTTGAATTAAATAGAAATTCATGCGTCTACTGATAACCACTACTCGATTTACGAAGTATCTTCAGATGGTTAAGTTCTCTCATACCATCTTTTCCATGCCTTTTGCTATTACCGGGTACTTTTTAGCAACTACATCAACCGGTAATCACTTTGATCTTCGTTTACTTCTCCTTGTAATACTAGCAGTCTTGTTTGCAAGAAATACGGCCATGGCCTTTAACCGTATTGCTGACTATAAGATTGATGCTTTAAATCCCAGAACAGCTGAACGCGAGATCCCCTCAGGGAAAATATCACTTAAAAAAGCCTCTCTCTTTGTAATCTTCAACTCTATTCTTTTTATTATTACCGCCTGGTTTATAAATCCTCTCTGTTTCTATCTCTCACCCATTGCCCTCCTAACCGTTATGGGATATAGCTATACAAAGCGCTTTACCTCGCTGGCTCATATAGTTCTTGGAATGGGCTTAGGTTTATCCCCTTTAGGTGCATGGCTAGCTGTAACCGGATATTTTGCTATTGAACCTATCCTGTTGTCTTTTGCTGTACTCTTCTGGGTCGCAGGATTCGATATTATATATGCTTTACAAGATGAGAAATTTGATAAGGACCATGGACTAAACTCGATCCCTGTATCTATGGGGATGAAGAAAGCCTTGATGGTCTCGTCTTTTTTACATACCGCTTCTGCTCTTCTACTTATACTCTTTACCCTCAAAGCACTCCCAGCTTTTAGCTATACAGGAACAGCTATCTTTATTGTCCTTTTAATTTGGCAACACATCGTGGTGCTTAGAAAAGGTCTCTCAAAAGTTGATTTGGCTTTTTTTACACTGAATGGGATAGCCAGTCTGTTTTTTGGTCTCTTTGCCGTTATAGGATTGTTACTCTAGCTACTCTTCAGCGGCAATGAGAAACTCGTTGATAAAACGGTTCAATTTGGAGTTTAATTCATGAAGAGAACGCAACTTGGCCATCTCCTCATTTCTCTGAAAGCCAGGATTCTGTTGCCTCTTTAGTATGTCTTTCTCCAGTTGCTCCCCCATTCGTTGTACGGCAAGATAAATGGTTCTGGCTTCCGACAGAGTTAGATTCAGGTTCTTGTTGAGCTTATCCATGATTTTATTGATTGTCCTATACAAATATAGGAAGAAGAGATGTTCGTTATTAGGGTAAACTAGATATTTGTTCCTCTTGATCATAAGTACCCCTAATAGTGACCTCTCCGCTTGCTCTTCGTTTCTTCTTCGCTCTTTCTGCATTCTAGAATGGATAAATCGGAAGAAGAATGCGATTCGATTCGTCTAAAGAGGGCAGAATACGCAGTGAAATGGTTTTTCAGTGGTGTAAAGCGGGGAAGTAAACCCCACATAGATGACCCTATCTTTATCATTGCTCAAGGCATTTTGGGTTATTATTTGAAGAGCACTGAATGGAGAAGGAGCGAAGATGGAACGAAGGGGAAGCGAAGGGCAAGATTTTTAATGGCTGTTTTGTCAGTTTGCCCTAAAAGCCTTAGGTTTGCAAAGAACGAAACAAAGTACAAGATCTTTACTAAGATAACTCCTGATTATGGGAAAGAAATTTCAAATACCACACACCTACGTTATTGTCTTTTTTATTATCGCATTGGCTGCAATTTTCACATGGATTGTTCCGGGTGGAGAGTTTGCCCGTGAGACGATTCAGACTGGAAACTCTACTCGGGAGGTTATTGATAGTCAGTCGTTCAGATATATTGATAGCAATCCTCAATCATGGCAGATCTTCTCTGCTTTTTATGATGGGTTTGTTCGGTCTCCTAAAATCATTGTCTTTATCTTAATTTTAGGAGGGGCGTTTTGGATTATGAATGAGAGCCGCGCCATTGATGTTGGGGTATATGCATTCTTGCAGAAATCGAATAGCCTTGAGCGTTTCAAATTGATCAAGTTTTTAGGTGTTAATAACATCATTATTACAGTAGTGATGTTGATGTTTAGTTTCTTTGGTGCCATATTTGGGATGAGTGAGGAGACCATCGCCTTCACAATCATCTTTGTTCCATTGGCGATCTCAATGGGATATGATAGTCTGGTTGGCGTGAGCATGTCGTTTATTGGTGCTGGCATCGGTTTTGCTGGTTGTTTAATGAATCCGTTTACTTTGGGAATTGCTCAAGAGATTGCTGGAATACCTCTGTTCTCGGGGATCGGTTATCGTTTTGTAATATGGTTAATCATCAATACTGTTGGGATCAGTTATGTATTGTGGTATGCAGCAAGGGTAAAGAAGGATCCTAAGAAATCGATAATGTATGAGTTGGATAATTATTGGCGTCAACATCATCAGAATACCGATTTAACGCTTAGAACTCTAGCTAACCGTGGAACATGGATGGCCTATCTTGGCGTTTTAGTGATCATGATAATTGCTGCTTTTAATTGGCCAATGGCTACAATGAAGTTGGGAACAGTCTCTTTTACCGCTCCAGTTCTGCCTATCCTTGCTGTTCTGTTTGCCTTAACAGGATATAGATCCTTAAGGAAGTCGATGGAGTTTTTCGTTTTGAACATCCTGGCTTTTACTATTATTTTCTTAGTCGTTGGGGTTATGGGCTTTGACTGGGGACTCATGGAGTTGGCCGCTCTCTTCTTCGGGATGGCTGTGGCTAGTGGAGTTGCCATTGGAAAAGATGCGAATGAGTTAACCAGATCGTTTATCGCTGGAGCTAGAGATATTCTTTCGGCGGCTTTAGTTGTCGGATTAGCCGGTGGAATTATTGTAATTCTGGAGAATGGTCGAATCATTGATACTATTTTGCATGGTATCGCCACGACTATTGAGGGAACGGGTAAAATTACAACCCTATCATTAATGTACCTCTTCACATCGGCTATCAATGCGGTGATTACCAGTGGTACCGCTAAGGCTGCGCTGATCATGCCCATCTTAAGAGACATCTCAGAAATGGTTAACCTCTCTAAACAAGCTACAGTAACCGCTTTCCATATCGGCGATGGTTTTACTAATCTTATTACTCCCACCTCTGGCGTGCTTATCGGGGTTCTCGAGATTGCTAGAATTCCTTTCAACAAATGGTTTAGCTGGGCTTGGAAGTTCATCCTTCTTATGGTTATTCTGGGCTGGTTACTGTTAATTCCCACAGTTACGATGCCTCTGGCAGGATTTTAATCCTTCGATTTAACTCGTTTAAAGTCTCTATTTGTTTTATCTATAAAGGATAGGAGAGTCAATCTGCTATTCAATGTAGTGCTACTGGTATATATGCAGTAACTTTGTCTCTGTTCTGCGGAATGATCGCCCTCTGGGGGTATGTTTTATCGAATCAACTTTTACTATTTATTATTTCATGAATAGAGTCACTGTTATCTTAATCGGATTGATCTGGTCGGCTATATCTGTTAATCTTTCTGCTCAGGCACCAGCAGGCTTCTACAGTAGCATCACAAATCAAAAAGGGGAGACCCTTCAGAAGGAGTTATTTAAGATCATCAAAGGACATACAAAGAAGAGTTATGACTATTTATGGACGGCCTTTTACACTACAGACTCGCTTCAGCCGGGAAATATGGTTTGGGATATCTATAGTCATGTACCGGCTCCAGGCGTCTCTCCCTACCTCTTTTTGTTGGGCACCAGTCAATGTACCAGCACCCCAGGTTACGAGGGTGGATGTTATAACAGGGAGCACACCTTTCCTAAAAGTTGGTGGAATAGTACCGGTAACTCAACCGATACGATGTATACCGATCTGTTTCATATCATGCCTACCGATAGTTATGTAAATAGTAGGCGAAACAATAATCCTTATGGGGAGGTGAACAGTCCAACATGGACATCACAGAATGGCGGCAAGTTAGGCCCATGCAGTACCGCTGGCTTTATTGGTGCAACGAGTGATGTTGTTTTCGAACCTATTGATGAGTTTAAGGGCGATGTGGCGCGTAATTACTTTTATATGGCGACGAGGTATTACAGCCGGATAGCTAGTTGGGCAAGTATGACGACAGAGGGAGATTTGATTTTGAACGGCACATCGTATCCCGCATATGAGGGTTGGTATGTAGATTTGATGTTAAAGTGGCACCACATGGATCCGGTGAGTCAGAAGGAGATAGATCGAAATAATGCTGTTTATCAGATACAAGGTAATAGGAATCCTTATATAGATCATCCGGAGTGGGCAGATTGGGTTTGGGATCCGGAGGCTATTCTTCCTGAACCGAGTAACTACCCTAATCCCTTTTCAGCGATTACCATTCATCTGATGTGGAAGGATGCGGTAGGCGATGTGATTCCGACGGGTTATCTAATACGGTGGAGTGCTGTTGGATATGATGCAATAGAGACCCCAGTTGATGGCGTTGAGGTTACTGATGGAGGGAATTCGCTGAATGTAGCATGGGGTATTCAGCAGGCAATGATTCCTTTTTTGATTCCTCAAACGGATTACTACTTTAAGATCTTCCCTTATACCGGGGCAGGTAGCCATATTGATTACAAGACTGATGGGGTCGTTCCAATGGTGATGATGAATAGTGGGAACTAGGATTAGGGTATAGTGTGTTATTATGGCATATGATCGAGCTAAAAAAATCGCATTGGATACAAAAAAGTAATGCCAATTTAATATAGGTAATAATATTGGTAATTAGTAAAAGTGTACTTTTGAACTCCCTTAAAGAGATGTAAACATTTCTTATGGGATGGTGATTTCACATCAACCGAAAACTGATAGAACTAATAGTACTAATTCGAACTACTGCAAAGAGTGATTTTAAGACCAGATTACTCTTTTAGGGTGTCAAACCGCCATTGTTAAAGATGAAGGTTTAATACGCCGGTGTATTATTATGCTTGCTTATAAATGTGTAGAATCAAATAAAACAAATCTAAACCGAATATTTATGAGACAAAAACTACTTTCATTATTTATCCTTTTGATCTTGGGGTTTGCTGGCCTTGAGGGGAGGGGGCAGGTGAGTATTATACCTGACCAAACAATTACAGAATCGTTTTCAATACAAACAACTGCTACAGCTGCTTTACCTGCAAACTGGAAATGCGATAAGAATACTACGGTTCGTACCATTGGTACTTATTCAGGTGCTGTTACAAGTACAGAACGAAGTGCTGGAAATAATATGGACCCCGCAGCACAAAATGGGATCTATAATTTTGGGGCAGGAGATGCTGCATCTGCAACTGATAGAGCTGTTGGTGGATTATCTTCATCAAGTGCATCGAAAAGTGTAAATGTCTATGTCAAGCTGAAGAATACTAGTACTAATCCAATTGGTAGTTTTACAATTAGCTATGCCGTAGAGAAGTATAGAAATGGAAGTAATGCTAATGGTTTTACTATTCAAATGTATTATTCAACCAATGGAACTTCATGGACTAGTGCTGGGGATGATTTTAAAACTAGCTTTCCATTTGAGATAAACAATAATAATGGGTACACTCCTGCACCTGGAACGACGGTAAGTATTACTAATAAAGCTTTGAACCAGACGGTGGTTGCAAATGGTGAGTTCTATCTTGCTTGGAATTACTCAGTTACATCTGGCACTACTACTTCCAATGCCCAAGCGCTCGGCATAGATGACGTGTCAATCAAGGCCAATCCTGTTACCGCACCGACCCTTAATCCTGATGTTACTAATAATAGTGTTGATAATCATTTAGATATAACCTTTACAGACAATAGTACATGGAGAAACGCAATTTCGGAGGTTCTAGTAGGAACAACAACACTTGTTCCTAATAATGACTACTCTATTTCTGCTGGGGTATTAACTTTAATGCCAGAGGGAAATGCAATACTTCAAACTCCGGGTGATAAATCGGTGATTGTAAAAGCAGCAGGCTATCCTGACGCCACTGTTACTCAAAGTATATTAGTTGGATTAGCTAATAAATTGTTGGTTCAGGATCAACCTTCATCACCGTTAACTAACGGGGGTGTTTTTGTGGGACAACCAACTATTAAAGTTTGTGATCAGTATAATAATCTAGTTGAGTCTTCTACAGCATCTGTTGTGGCTTCCGTTGGATCAGGAACATGGTCACTTGGGGGTACAACTACTATTTCTGCTGTGAATGGATTAGCTTCATTCTCAAATTTAAGTGCAACATCAAGTGTTGCTGTGTTAAACGCCACCATGAAGTTTACCTCATTAGGTCTAACTCAAGCTACTTCTAATACATTCAATCTAACTAGTCCTTCTACGGCTTCTACTTTTATAAATACTGGAAATTGGTTTGAATTATCCAATTGGACTAATGGTATTCCTGGTGAGGCAACCAATGTAACAATCTCAGGTAATGCCACAGTTAACGGTGAAGCAGAGTGTAATAATCTTACAATTTCTTCAACTGCAAGTTTGACGGTGAGCGGTTCAAATCAGCTTTATGTTTTTGGAGACTTTGAGATTCAAAGTTCGGGTGCTTCAACCGGTTCGTTTATTGGTGCAGAGAAAACTGGTATTGACGGAAACGCAACAGTTCAATGTTACGTCTCTGCAAATAATTATCATTACATCTCAAGTCCTGTAGCACCTCAATCCTTTGGATCCATTTTCCCCGCTAACCAAGATAATATCTACCTAAGACGTTACAATGAGCCTACTGGCGAGTGGGTTAATCAGTTAAAAACTGATAATTCTGAAATTGGTATTGGATACTCTGTAACCATGAATGCTGCTCAGACTGGCAGTTTTAGCGGTGATTTAAATGCTAGCGATGTTACAAAAACGCTTTCAAAGGCTGGTACAGCCAGTGGCGTTTCAGCTAACGACTATAATGGTTGGAACCTAATAGGTAACCCCTTCAGTTCTGCAATTAATTGGGCTGATGTATTAGCAGCTAATACTGGTACCGGTTTTGAGAGTTCAGCTTATATCTGGAGTGGTTCAAACTATATTGCTACTAATGGTACTAGTGGTGGTATCTCTGGAAACCTTATTCCAATTTGCAGTGGGTTCTTTGTAAAAGCTTTAACCAATGGTGCTCAGATTCTAATTCCAACTAGTGCTCAGGCTCATAGCAATCATGGTATCTATAAAGAGGCCATTTTAAACAATCTTGCCGTAAAGGTAACCGGTGATCAATACGAAGACCAAACCTTTGTTCGTTTCCACGATCAATCTACCGAAGGTTTTGATAGCCGTTGGGATGCTAGAAAGCTTGAAGGTCTCACTGAGGCTCCTCAGCTCTATACCA
>Ga0209066_10000057_pt1 | contig 155788 bp, 147 predicted proteins | sample All_14_2_FD_187198 | JGI IMG/M metagenome (GOLD analysis project Ga0209066, IMG submission 187198) | Freshwater microbial communities in response to fracking from Pennsylvania, USA - Allegheny Zone_MetaG_DW_15 (SPAdes) (version 2) ...
CCACCAGCAGCATCAATAACGCCAATTTCATTCCCCAAGAGAATAACCCAGCCGACAACTTGTCACGCCTAAAATGCCAGAAGCGGCCTGCCAGGCTTCAATGGCGCTCAGTTAAGCACATTCATCGTGGCATGAAGCGCAGAACGCCGACGCGAAAAGTAGCACGGGCAATCCTGCCCGTGGGCGGCGCTCTCTTCACTGGCAGGATTGCCCATGCGACTGCCCGGCTCGTTTCCACCCACCATTCTCTGGCCTGCCCTTCATACCACAACCAGCGCCCGGCATGCCTCGTCCCCGCCTCCGCCGCTAAAACTCCGCGTCAAATCAGCGTGATGCCATGGCGCTGACACAGTTCCCCCGCCGTCTCCGGATTAAAGCGCCCGCTCCGCGACAGCTCATCCGCCTCACGGAAAAAACGCTCATGCCCCGCCGGCGTCGCCGCTGACATGAATTCCGTTTCCTCCGCAGATCGGTTCGCAAACGCATGCGCCACGCCCGAAGGCATGTGAATCGTATCTCCCGGCAGAAGCTCCAGCTCCTCACCCGCCCGCAGCACCGTCAGGCAGCCACGCAGCACGTGGAAATGCTCCGTCTCCACATGCGTATGCGGCGGCGCCCCCGTGCCGGGAGCGCAGACAATTCTCGCCAGCGAGAACACGCCCGCAGTCTGCGCCGAGCCGCCGAGCACAGTGACCTGCGTGCCAAAGACGTCGAGCACCGCAGTGTCCTGGGCACGGAGCAGCATGGAAGAAGAAGGACTGGTTTCAGAGTTCATGATAGTTAGTCAGATAGACTGACCAGATTGACAGACTCTCTGACTAATGTCAAGCTGCTGCTGTTGTCATGAGCCTTCCCCCATCCTCTTTTCCCGAGCAGGCCCGCACCCTCGGCGCCCTCCTCCGCCTGCCCTATCAGCGGCTCTCCAAACGCCTCTATGCCGAAATGGCAGACAGCGGCTTCGGCGAGATCCGCCCCTCCCACAGCGTCGTGTTCCGCCACCTCTCCCCGGAAGGTTCCCGCCTCACCGATCTCGCCGAGGTCTCAGGCCTCACCAAGCAAAGCATGGCATATCTCGTCGAGTATCTGGCCCAGCACGACTACGTAACCGTCGGTGCAGATCCCGTGGACCGCCGCGCCAAACGCGTCCTGCTCACGAAACGCGGCCATGTCTTCATGAAAGCCCTCCTCGCCGCCAGTTCTCGCCTGGAGGACGAGCTAGGAAAAAAAATCGGCCGCACCAAACTCCAAAACCTCCGCACCGCCCTCGCCGACCTGGACGAAGCGATCACGGCGCTGCCCGAATAGCCCCCTGAAAACGCAAACAACCTGCAAAATTGCCAAATCCGACACACCCAAGTCCCTCTTTGTCCTCGGCGCGGCCATGACGATTCTTGACTTCAAACAAAGCCACCGGGCACAAGTCCAGCCACCACCCGGCGCACGATTTATCCGCATGTCCAAAAACACCTCCACCACCCCCGGGGACCGCTTGGAAGAGCTGGATCTCATGATCGACAACATGGAAACCGAATCCCAGGAGATCGAGGTGAAGAAGATCCTCGATGGCCTGAAAGGAGTGCAGGAGGGGCGCGTGGTGCAGGGCGGTGTCTGGATCAGCTATCACTCCGCCAAAACCACCATGGAAAAGATCTGCGCCGCCCTGCAACAGGCCGGCTACCACGCCGAAGTCTTCCAGAATTCCAATCCGCCAGTCACAGGCACAAGCCCCGAGTGAGGCTGGCGGGCAGAGGAAACGTCTCGCTGACGTCTGCACCACCTGCGGCCCGGACTTCGTTCGACTAAACAAAAATGTTCGCTCACACGAACTGCTGGCGTGGGTTCTGCGAGGGGGTATCGTATCGTTCTGCCCATTGGCAGGATCTTTTTTACCCCCTTTTATCTTCTCATGTGCGGAATCGTTGGATACATCGGCAATCGTCAGGCCAGCTCCATCCTCTTGGACGGGCTGCGTCGTCTGGAATATCGCGGCTATGACTCGGCCGGCATGGCCCTGAACGGCGGCGGCGAAAATCTCCGGATCGTGAAGCGCGCCGGTCGGATTGACAACCTCCGTCAGGCGGTCACAGAGGCCAATCCTCTGGGCACCATGGGCATCTCCCACACCCGCTGGGCCACCCACGGCCCCGCCACGGATGTGAATGCGCACCCGCATCCCGACCAGACCGGCAAGCTGGTGCTCGTCCACAACGGGGTGATCGAAAACTACCAGACCCTGCGCGATCAACTGATCGCCAAAGGCCACACCTTCCACTCGCAGACGGACACCGAGGTCCTCTCCCACCTCGTTGGCACCTACTATGACGCTTCCACGGAGAAAGACGGCACCCTGCGGCTGGTCAATGCCGTGAAATCCGCCCTGGCCCGCGTGAAGGGCACCTACGGTATCGCCGTCATGCATGGGGATCTCCCCGGCGTCATCGTCGGCGCGCGCCTCGGCAGCCCGTTGATCGTCGGCCTCGGCAAGCACGAGCATTTCCTGGCCAGCGACGTGTCTGCGGTGGTCGCCCACACACGGGACGTGGTTTATCTGAATGACTACGACATCGTCACCATCACCAAAGACCACTATGACGTCCAGTCCCACCAAGGCGTCCCCGCCGAGGTGAAGGTGAGCCGCGTAGAGTTCAGCGCGGATGACGCCGAGAAGGGCGAGTTCCCGCACTTCATGCTCAAGGAAATCTACGAGCAGCCCAATTCCCTGCGCAATGCCATGCGTGGCCGCCTTTCCCGCGATGAGTGCACCGCCATCATGGGCGGGCTGAACATGAGCCCGAAGGAGCTGGTGCAGATCGACCGCATCATCCTCGCCGGCTGCGGCACGGCCTACCATGCTGCCATGGTGGGCGAGTACCTGATCGAATCCCTCGCCCGCGTGCCCACGGAGGTGGAAATCGCCTCCGAGTTCCGCTACCGCAACGTTCCCACGAACAAGAACACGCTGCAGTTCGTCATGAGCCAGAGCGGCGAGACGATCGACACGCTCGCGGCCATGCGGGAAGGCCAGCGCAAGGGCATCCGCTGCCTGGGCATCGTGAACACCGTGGGCAGCACCATCGCCCGCGAGAGCGACGGGGGTGTGTACATCCACGCCGGGCCGGAGATCGGTGTGGCGGCCACGAAGACCTTCACCTCGCAGGTCACCATTCTCACCCTCCTCAGCATGCTGTTGGGACGCATTCACCACCTGTCCAGCGTCGATGGCCTGGAAATGATCGACCAGCTTGAGGCCATGCCGGACAAGATCGTGCAGATCCTCAAGCAGGCGGACAAGATCAAGGCCATCGCCGAAAAGCACTGCCACGCCGAGGGCATGCTCTTCATGGGCCGCCAGATGAACTACCCCGTGGCCTTGGAAGGCGCGCTGAAGATGAAGGAAATCAGCTACATCTACGCCAGCGGCCACCCGAGCGCGGAGCTGAAGCATGGCGTCATCGCCCTGGTGAAGCCGGACATGCCCTCCGTTTTCATCGCTCCAGACGACGCCGTCTTCGACAAAAACGTCAGCAACATCGAGGAAGTGCGCGCGCGCAAAGGCCCAGTGATCGCCGTGACGACTGAAGGCCGCACGGAGCTGGAGCGCATCACCGATGACGTCATCTACGTGCCGGACTGCCCGTCCTACCTGACGCCCATTTTGAACGTCGTTCCGCTCCAGCTCCTGTCCTACTACACCGCCGTCGCACGGGGGTGCGATGTGGATAAACCAAGAAATCTCGCCAAAAGTGTTACAGTGGAGTAAAGTAATGTCGTCAGCCCCCAACCATGTCCGCACTCCCTCCAAGTTCCCGCCGTACGATTTTCCTCGTAGCGCTGGGACTATGCCTCAGTGGAGTGACCGCATGGGCGGATGATCAAGACCCGGCGGAGAGCAAACCCTCCGCCATCCCGGCAGATCAGACGCCAGCGGATTTTCTCGACTCCGTCGGCCAGCGGACCAAGGCGCGCTGGCGTCTGCAGTTCCGCCCGCCACCACCCACCCCGCCCACGGATCGCGGGCGTGCCGCTTTGATTCTCGGCAGTTTGATGGCGGACAGCTTCCTCATCTGGCAGGCGGGGGATTCCCAGCAGTTCCGCAACAACAACCAGGAAGTGCTCAGCTACTGCCGCATGCTCGGTTTGGGAGAGAAGCTGCTGCCCCACCTGATGGCCCAAGGCAAAATGGCCGAGAGCAACGAGTGGAAGGAACTGCGCAGCGAGATCGTGGACAGCCACCAGGTGCTGATCCGCATGCTGCGCGAACAGCGGGACGACGACCTCGCGGTCTTGATCGATCTGGGTTTGTGGCTGCGCCTGCTGGATATCGTCTCCACTTCCGTGGTGGAAAACGGCTCCGTCGAAGCAAGGCCGCTGTGCATCGGCTCCCCGGAGGTTCTCCAGGCAGTCCGCGATGACTTCAACCGCCTGGGCCTGCCCAAGCATGAGGAACCCATGATCAAGCACATTGGAGCCGCCATTGAAGAAATCAGCGCCCTCTGGCGCAGCCCCGGCCCGCCCACTGCGGAGCAGGTCACGAAGACCCAGGAGAAGCTCAAGGAAATCATGCAGATGATGGTGGAAAAGCAGCCGTGAGCTGCCGTTTGTTTTTGCGCGCCCGTGAATGACTCGGGCATGATTTCGGGCTAAAGGCCCCGCACTCCTTTCGTCATGCCACCCCGCATCCTCATCATCGGCCAGGGACTTGCCGGCACGGCGCTGGCATGGTGCCTGTGGGAGCGCGGCGTGCCTTTCGTCATCGTGGACCGTCAGGAAGCGCTCACCTGCTCGAAAGTGGCGGCAGGACTGATCACTCCCATCACCGGGATGCGCCTTACGGTGAGCTGGCGTTACTCCATGTTTTACCGTGAGGCTCTGAGCTTTTACCGGCGGTGTGGCAGGAAGCTCCAGCAGCGCTTCTTCTTCCCACGCGGTTACGTGCGCCTGCTGAAAAACGAGGCGGAGATCGCCAAATGGAACAAGCGCCGCAGCGATCCTGACATGCAGCCCTTCCTGCATCCGCAGCCACCGACGCTGCACGCCGAGGTGATTCATGAGCCCGCCAACGGCTTCCAGCAGCGGCATGCCGCCTGGCTGGACACCACCCGCTACCTCCAGGCGAGCCGCGAGTTCTTTGCATCTCTCGGCGCTTGGATGCAGGGAGACGTGCTGCCCGCCGATGTGCGCGACGACGCCACCGGCGTGGAGTGGCAGGGTCAGCGCTTCTCCCAAGTCATCTGGGCGCAGGGCTGGACGGCGGAAAAGCACCCGCTGTTTAGCTGGGTGCCTTTCCAGTCCGCGCGCGGCACCATCCTCACGGTGGAGGCCGATCTGCAAGGCGAGCAGCGCATCCTCAACCGAGGCTGCTGGCTGCTGCCGCGCCCGGACGGCACCCTGCGCGTCGGCTCGACCTACGAATGGAAGTTTGACGATCCGAACACGCCGGCCTCAGCACCCCTGCAGCAGCTCGAAGCCAACCTGCACAGCTTGTTGAACGCGCCCGCCACTATCACCGACGTGCAGACCGCCGTGCGGCCCATCATCAAGAACCAGCAGGCGCTCATGGGCACGCACCCAGCGCACCCCCGCGTGGCGTTCCTGAACGGCCTCGGTTCCAAAGGCTCCCTGCGCAGTCCCTGGCTGGCCCGCCACCTCATCGAGCATTTGCTGGATGGTGCGGCGTTGGATCCCGAGCTGGATCTGCAACGGAACGGGATTTGAGCAGCCGGATTGTGACCGGCCTCAAGTCCCGCAAAACGTCTGATAGGCACCCGGTGCCAGACCTGACGGCATGGCATACTCCGCCTGCTCCTCGCCAGCCTCATACGGCCTCGCCAGCACTCTCAGCAATCGCTGCAGGACACTCAAATCGCTGCTTTCCACGGCAGCCGCGAGCGCCTCCTCCACTTTGTGATTCCGCGGAATCACCGCCGGATTGTGAGTACGCATGCACTCTGCAACCTCCTCTGCTGACTGTGGCTGCTGCTTCAGCCGGGCCTGCCACTGCGCATGCCAGACAGCAAATGCCGGCTCCTCCTGCGGAGCGGCTTCTGCGGGGTTTAAAGTGCGGAAGGTGTTGGTGAAATCCGCCTTCTGGTCCTTCATCCACACCAGCAGGCTTTCGATCAAGGCACGGTCCGTGGCCTCCTCCGTGAAGAGACCCAGCTTGGCCCGCATCCCGGCAAGCCAGTGGCCTTCAAAGGTCGTTTTAAACCCCTCGATCGCCGTATTGGCAATCTCCACGGCCTGCTTTTCATCCGGGTGAAGGAGCGGCAGCAGGGCCTCCGCCAGGCGGGCGAGATTCCACTGCGCGATCTGCGGCTGGTTGCCATAGGCGTAGCGGCCGTTGCGGTCGATGGAACTGAACACGGTGGCAGGGTCAAACGCATCCATAAAGGCGCAGGGGCCATAATCGATGGTTTCGCCACTGAGCGCCACGTTGTCGGTGTTCATGACGCCGTGGATGAAGCCCACGCACTGCCATTGCGCGATGAGCTGCGCCTGCCGTTCCATCACCGCCTTCAGCAACGCGAGGGCGGGCACCTCGGCCCCTGCGTGCTCGGGATAATGTCGGCGCAGCGTGTAATCCGTGAGCGCTCGGAGCGCCTCTTGATCCCCATGTGCCGCCGCCCATTCAAAGGTGCCCACTCGGATGTGGCTGGCCGCAATGCGGGTGAGCACCGCGCCCGGCAGCATCTCCTGGCGCCAGACTTTCTCCCCCGTGGTCACCACAGCCAGGCTGCGCGTGGTGGGAATGCCGAGCGCGAACATGGCCTCGCTGATGATGTATTCGCGCAGCATAGGCCCGAGTGCCGCGCGACCGTCTCCGCGACGTGAGAATGGGGTTGGGCCCGAGCCTTTGAGCTGCACGTCAAAGCGTTTGCCTGAGGGCGTAATCTGCTCTCCCAGCAGGATGGCGCGGCCGTCTCCCAAGCCGGTGAAGTTTCCATACTGATGCCCCGCGTAAGCCTGCGCCAAGGGCTCGGCGCCCTCCGGCAGTACATTGCCGGCAAAGATCGCCGCCCGTTCCTGCAAAGCCGCAGCATCCAGTCCCAACTCTTGCGCCAGGGCGTGATTAAACACCACCATGCGCGGCTCCTTGACCGGCGTCGGGTCGAGATGCTGATGGAGCATCGCCGGCAGGCGCGCATAGGAATTGTCCAAACTCCAGCCAGAGGGGCCGGAGGTGTTGGGAGCAGAGGATGAAATCACAGACTCAGACATGCAGGGAATACGACGTTCATGCGCCATCCGGAGCGGCAAGTCCACTGCGCAGACGATCTCGGGATCGTACCATCCGGCGCTTTATTCCGCCGGTGAAGTCTCTATTCTCTGCGCATGCTTCCCCCCAAACCCCACCTCGCCAGTCCGAATGGCGGCCTGCCCTCCTCTGTGCTGTGGGCGCAGTTGATGCTGAAGGACCGGTTGCGACCGGGCGACATCGCGGTGGATGCGACGATGGGCAACGGACATGACACCTTGTTTCTGACGCAGTGTGTGAGTCCCGGCGGGCATGTGTTTGCCTTTGATGTGCAGGCGACGGCTTTGGTGGAGACGGCGAAACGGGTGCCTGCGGAAATGACCACTCTGATTCATTCCGGGCATGAGACCATGCGCGAGCATGTGCCGGCGGAACTGCATGGGAAGATCAGCGCGATCATGTTCAATCTCGGTTATTTGCCGGGCACGGACAAGACGCTCATCACCCGCACGGAAACGACGATGGTCGCGGTGCAGGCGGCGCTGGAGCTGCTGAGGCCCGGCGGACTGCTCACGATCGCGGTGTATCCCGGTCACGAAGGCGGAGCGGAGGAAGGGCGCAGCATCGCGGTCTGGGCAGCGGGGCTGGAGTCCCGCCGCTATGAGGTGCAGCACCTGCGGCCGATTAATCGTGCGGCAGCGCCGCCGGAGCTGTGGGTGGTGTGGAAGCGGGGGTGATTAAGTACGCTGGTTGAGGAGGGACCACCGACCAGTGGCAGCACAAAGACCTGGTGATGATCCAATTCCAAAACCGACCGGCGAAAGCGTCAGCCTGCTGGACGACGTGGCATGCTTTCATGCCAGGGGGTGTTGCCAGACGCTGATCGACAGACAAGAGTGTCTATCGTACTTCTCACGGAAGAAAAATACAGATACGATTGTGTGCGGGTGGCACTCCCTGCTCCGACGCACTTGCAGAAGCCCGCATCTCCGCCTAGCTGGAGGCCACGCGCATGGCCAACCTCGACTACCTCAGCATTCTCTCCGTGGCCGTGCCTGTCTATCTCACGATGGGTGCCGGGGCGCTGGCCCGCCGGACGGGGCTGCTGAGGCCCGAGGCAGACACCAGCCTGATGAGGCTCTCCGTGATGATGCTCACGCCAGCGCTGATCATCGAGCGTGTGGTGGGTAATCCCGCCGTGATGAGCCTGCCGCCGGTGCTGATTGCCGCCGGGCTGGGCTATGGGCTTGTGGCGCTCGGCATCGCGCTTACATATTTCGTGGCACCGCTGATCGGCTTGAAGCGGGGCGAGGGCCGCCGTACCTTCAGCGTGGCCTGTGGGCTGCAAAATTATGGCTTTGTGGCCATCCCCATCGTCACCGCGTTGTTTCCAGACAAGGGCACGCTGGGGGTGCTCTTCACCTTCACACTCGGCGTGGAGCTGGCGTGCTGGACCGTTGGTGTCGGGCTGCTCACGGGTCTGGGCAAGGCCCCGTGGCGGCTCGCGCTGAATGCGCCGGTGATCACCATTTTGAGTTCGCTGGTGCTGAATTTCACCGGCCTGCATGCCCAGGTGCCGCAGATCGCGCACAACACCTTTGCGATGCTCGGCGCCTGCGCGGTGCCGCTGGCGGTGCTGCTCATCGGTGCGTCCATCGCGGATCTGTGGGGTCAGGGGGCCATGCAGTGGAAGGTGGCCATCGTGAGTCCGATTTTGCGTCTGGGCATCATCCCAATCGCCTTTCTGCTGGTGGCGTATCATCTGCCGCTCAGCACGGAGCTGAAGCGCGTCATTGTCGTGCAGGCGGCCATGCCCTCGGCGGTGTTTAACATCATGATCGCCCGCCTCTACGGCGGCCATGCCACCACGGCCGTGCAGGTGGTGATCGCCACCACGGTGGTGAGCTGCATCTCCACACCTCTCGTCATCGCGTGGGGGCTGAAGCTGGTGGGCGTATGAATCTGCCCTGGTACCTGCTCTTTCCGCTCGTTGCCGCCATCGGCTACGCCATTGCATCGCTGCTGTTGAAAAAGGCGCTGGTGGAGGGGGCACACCCGATGGCCTGCTTTCACATCAACAACTGGACCAGCACGCTCGCGTTTCTACCGCTGGCGTTCTTTGAAACGCAGCCCGTCCACTGGCAGGAATGGTACGTGCCTGTGGGACTGGGCACGCTGTTTTTCATCGGTGGCTGGTTCACCTTCATCGCCATGCAGCGCGGGGATGTGTCGCTCGTCACTCCGGTGCTGGGGTCCAAGGTCGTGTTTGTCGCCCTGGGTGCCAGCCTGTTCATCACCGACAGCATGAAGCCGCTGATGTGGGTGGCGGCCATCATCACCACGGGCGGGATCTTCCTGATGAGCGCCACCGATTTCAAGACTCCCAAAGGCGCACGGCTCGCGGGGCCGGTGGTCATGGCGCTCATCAGCGCCGCACTCTATGCTTTCGCGGATGTGTTCCTGCAAAAGTGGGCGCCTTCATTCGGCCCGAAGACCTTTCTGGCGATCCTGTCCGGCACCACCGGTGTGCTCTCGCTCCTTTCGATGACGCTGCTGCCCAATCGCCCGTCAATTCCATGGAATCGTGCCACGCGTTGGTCGCTCGGCGGCAGCGCGCTCATCGCTGCACAATCGATGACTCTGGGACTTTCCCTCGCTTACTTCAATGACGCTGTGGGCGTGAATGTCGTGTATGCGACGCGTGGCATGTGGAGCCTCGCGGTCGTGGCAGTGCTGGGGCCGCTGCTGGGCAATCGCGAGCGCCATGAATCTGGCAAGGCCTATGGCATCCGCATCGTCGCCGCGGTGCTGCTCATGGTCGGCGTTATCTGTGCGGTGATCTCCCGCATGAAATAGGCAAGCAGCCGCATTCATGCGGAACCAGGACGGGTGTCAAAAAGCAGGATGTCGCATGGCATACCGGAGGCCATGGGCGAAGCACCGAAATCCCTTCCTGCAGAGCGACAAGGCTGTTTTGAGCGCCCATCCGTAATCTTAGTGGGCGCCGGGGTAAGAAGATTGATTTGATCACTTTCACCCCCGAGGCGTCTAACCCCAGTGTCATCTCTTCCCACCCCGAATCTCATGCACACTCCACTGCGCCTCCTGCTCCTCATGCTGGTGGCGACATGGGCAGGCAACCCACTGCTCGCGGCCACGACGTCCTCCAAAGGGAAGAAGTCGTCCAAAACGGCGACATCTGCCAAAAAAACGACCCCGGCCAAGCCCAAGTCCGAGGACTCACCCGCCAAGTCTGACAGCCCGGCGGCTGGGACCCCAAAGGCCCCGGAACCCGTCAACGAAGATCCGGCCACTCCAGTCCCCACGCCTGCCGTCGTCTCCACTCTGAGCATTGCGGACATCCGCGACTTCGACAGCTACCCGAAGCAGATCCAGAGCCTGGTACAGAGCTGCCTGGCGCTCACGCATCTGGATCTGGGCTATCTCTACGGCTCGCACGAACCGAGCAAGGGCGGAATGGACTGCTCCGGCACCATCTATCACGTGCTGCACTTCCAAGGGCTGAAGGACGTGCCGCGTCAGTCCGATGAGATGTGCAACTGGGTGGACAAAAAATCCCAGCTCCACCTCACCCCCACCGCCAAGGATTTCGACAGCGAGGAATTCAAAGACCTCAAGCCCGGCGACCTGCTCTTCTGGACCAACAGCCTCGAAAAAACTCGCAAGCTGCCCGTGACCCACGTCATGGTTTACCTCGGCAAGCTCAAGAAGACCGGCAAGCGCGTTGTCTTCGGCTCCAGCGACGGCCGCAGCTACATGGGCGAGCGCCGCAGCGGTGTGAGCGTCTTTGACTTTACCCTTCCGCGCCTCGACAGCACCAAGCACTTCTACGGCTACGGCCCGACTCCGGGACTGCTGCCGCCTGAGCCGAAGCCCGCCGAAGCCGAGAAGCCGGTGATCGCGGCGGTGACGCCAGCGCCAGCGGCTACCGTGAAAGAATCGCCCGCTGGGAAAGAAACCACCATGGTCAAAGCGTCGATCACGGAGCCGACAGCGGCGACGCCGAAATCAGCCGCCGCCGCAGAGGACAGTCCCGTGTCCAAGACTGTGGCATCCAACGAACCCGCCGCGGCGAAGGAAGCGCCCGCTCCCGAAGAAGAACCATCCCAACCCAAGGAGGAGGTGCGCAAGGCCGTCACGTTATCGACGGACGCGCCTGAGACATCCACCGCAGCCGCCAGCGATTCAAAACCCGAGGTCAGGAAAACCGCCGTCGCATCCGCAGACGTTAAATCAACGTCATCTGCGAAACCCAAGACTTCCAGCACAACCAAGAAACGCTCCACGACCGTCGCCAGCAAACCCCGCCGCCGCACGCCAGCAGCACCGCCAAAGAGCGTGATCGAGCAGAAGGTGGAGCGGGCTGTGAGCTCGGTGAGAAGGTTTTTTCAGCAGTGAGGAGCGGCTCCCTTGGTGTTTGTTGGACGGATTGAGAGAAATCACCAGACATGCGCGCAACTGAGCAGGCTTCTCGGTCCCACCCAGTGGTCGATTACGGCGCGAAATGGGATGACTGAATCTGAGTCTTGGAGTAGCAGCATCGGCGGGGTCTGGAAAGCGGGTGCTTTTTGTGGAGGCCCGCTCAGAACCGGCTGAAGCCGGGGAGTACCTTACCCAGAACCAAGCCCTCATGCGTCGCCTCGATCAACTGCTCTCCGCCCTCGGCTACTGCTCACGCAGGGAGGCGATGGCGTTTGTGAAAGACGGCCGGGTGAAGCTGGGCGGGATGGTGGTGAAGCGTTCGGATCAGCGCGTGGATGCGGCGCAGATCACGGTGGATGACCAGCCGCTGGAAGCGCCTGACGGACTGCTGGCGATGTTTCACAAACCGGTCGGCTACTCCTGCACGCACAGCGCGGATGAAGGTCCAAACATCTATGAGCTGCTGCCCTCCCACTGGCCGGACCGCAACCCCGCAGTCACAAGCGTGGGACGTCTGGACAAAGACACGAGCGGGCTGCTGCTGGTGACGGACATTGGCAGCCTGGTGCATCGCTACACCTCACCGAAATCGGACATCGAGAAGACGTATTTGGTGGAGGTGGACAAGGCGCTAGATCCGGTGCTGGTGGAGGTGTTTGCCAGAGGGGACCTGATGCTGCGAAGCGAGGACAAGCCCTGCCTGCCGGCGCGGCTGGAGATGGTGTCGGAGGTCACTGCGCGGCTCACTCTCACGGAAGGCCGCTATCATCAGGTGCGGCGGATGTTTGCGAGCCAGGGCTGGCAGGTGGAGAAGCTGCACCGCGAGCGCTTTGGCCCGTATGAACTGGGCGACCTGCCGGAGGGGGAGTGGCGGATGCTTTCGCTGGAACATGTGCCGCGCTGAGAACGTTGAGGACAAGCCATGAAAATGCTGTTCTCATTTCTCGCGCTGGCTTTCACCTCCGTCGCTTTCGCAGAGCGACCGAACATCCTGCTGGTGCTGGATGATGACCTGGGTTACGGCGATCTTGGATGCTATGGAGCGAAGGATGTGCTGACGCCGAATGTGGACCGGTTTGCCGCGGAGGGGCTGCGCTTTACCTCGTGCTATGCCGGCCATCCGAACTGCTCGCCTTCCCGCACGGCGATCATGACGGGGCGCACGCCGACGCGCGTGGGTGTGCGGGACTGGATTCCGGAGGAGTCGCCGGTGCACATGCGGCGCAGTGAGATCACGATCGCGAAGCTGCTGCATGAGGCGGGCTATGCGACGTGCCATGCGGGCAAGTGGCACATGAACGGGGAGTTTAACCAGCCGACGCAGCCGCAACCGAACGACCACGGCTTTGATCATTGGTTTGCGACGCACAACAACGCCTACCCCAATCACCACAACCCGGACAACTTTGTGCGCAATGGCACGGCGGTGGGCAAACTGGAAGGCTATGCGGCGCATCTGGTGGTGGATGAGGCGATGCGCTGGCTGGAGGCGCGGGACAAAAGCAAGCCTTTCTTTGCCTATGTGTGTCTGCATGAGCCGCACGAACCTATTGCTTCAGACGCGAAGTATACGGCGCTGTATCCTTCCGATGATCCGAGCTACAGCGGGCATCATGGCAACATCTCGCAGATGGACGATGCGTTTGGGCGGCTGATGAAGAAGCTGGATGACGAAGGGCTGCGGGAGAGCACGCTGGTGCTCTTCACCAGCGACAACGGGCCCGCGATCACCGCGCAGCATCCGCATGGCTCCGCCGGGCCGCTGCGCGATAAGAAGGGCAGCATGTGGGAGGGTGGCATCCGCATCCCCGGCATCCTGCGCTGGCCGGGGAAAACGAAGCCAGGGACGGTGAGCGATGAACCGATCAGCGGGGTGGATTTTTTGCCGACGATGTGCGCTGTGGCCGGACTGCAGGCGCCGCAGGATCGTGCGCTGGATGGTGCAAGCTGGCTGCCGGTGCTGGAAGGCGGCAAGGTGGAGCGCAAGACGCCACTGTACTGGCACTTCAACCGCGCCACCAGCGAGCCCAAGGTGGCCATGCGCGTGGGTGAGTGGAAGATCCTGGCCGCGCTGGACAAACCTTCTGCGGCACGCGGTATGGACATCACGGAGCAAACCGAGCGGGATTTCAAGGAAGCCAAGCTGCAGGACTTCATGCTGTTTGATCTCAGCAAAGACCTCGGCGAGACCCACGATCTGGCGGCGGCGGAGCCTGCCAAACTGGCGGAGCTGAGGGAACTGCTGCAGGCGAAATACGCCGAGGTGAAGAAGGAGTCGCCGGTGTGGCCGGCATGGAAATTCACCGGGGCTGAGGGAAAGAAGATCGAATGGCCGGACTACGTGAAGGGAAAAAAAGCAGCGCCCAAGAAACCTTGAGCGCTGCGCAAGTGCGAGCGGGAAACACTGACGGACGGATCAATGGTGATGTCCGCCGCTGTGACCGCCGAAGGAATGGCCGCCACCTCCAAAGCTGTGGCTACCACCACTGAAGCTATGTCCACCGCCGAAGCTGTGGCCGCCCCCAAAGGAGCCGCTGTGCATGGTATGGCCGCTGAAGGGAGAACCGCCCAGGTGGTGGCTGGCAAAGGTCTGGCTGCCTAGAGAGGGGCTGCGGAAGCTGTTGCCAAAGGAGGACAGGTTGCTGCGGCCGAAGTAGGGCGAGCTGGTGTGGTGGTATCTGTTGTAACCCAGATTGCCAAAATTTCCGAAGCTGCCGAGGGAGCGGTAGCTGCTGGGGTAGTAGCCCCTGTTGTAATAGTTGTTATAAACATAGGGACGTGAGTACCCGCCGTAATAACCGCCGAGGCCACCCAAGCCCAAGAGGGGGCTGGAGTAGTAACTGTTGTTGTAGTAGCTGCTGCCGTAACCGCCGTAGCCACCGTACCCTCCGTAGCCGTAACCTGGATAACCGTAAATATCGCAGGAGGAGAGTGAAAGCGCGGCCATCAGAGCGCCGCCAAGGAGGAGAAGTTTCGTTTTCATGACATTACATTCGACGCCGGGCCTCAGCATGTATTCAGAAATAATTACGCGTTCCTTGAAAACCAACCATGACCGGAAGTTGAACGCGGGCGGCAGCCGTGGATGGTAGCCGCTTTTTCCCAGCTATTTTCATCATGTCCGCCGAATCTGTCACCACCGCCATTTTGTTCACTCTCTCTCCCGAAGAAGCCCGGGTGATGGGCTGCCTGATCGAAAAGGAAATCACGCTGCCGGATTATTATCCGATGACGCTGAATGCGCTGGTGACCGCCTGCAATCAGACGACCAATCGGGACCCCATCGTTCGCTACGACGAACGCACCGTGCTGCGTGCGCTGGAGTCGATGAAATCCCACGGCTATGTGTTTGAAGTGAACATTGTGGGCGGTCGCACGCTGAAGTACCGTCACAACCTGAAGGGCAAGCTGCCCGGCCTGGAGCGCCCCCACATGGCGCTGCTGTGCATGCTGATGCTGCGCGGATCGCAGACAGCCGGCGAACTGCGCCAGCGCACGGAGCGCTTGTTTGAATTTCCGGACATGCAGAGCGTGGAGAACGCGCTGGCGGAGCTGATCGGCTACAACGAGGGGCCGCTGGTGCAGTGCATTCCCGCAGGCCCGGGGCAGCGTGTGGCGCAGTTCATGCACCTGCTCTGTGGCGAGGTGGCTGGCGCAGCGGACGCCACGATCTCCGCCCATGCCCCGGCCCCCGTGGCGGAGGAGACATCCGCATCCGATGCGGACTGGCGAGCGAAGATGGAGGCGGAAATCACGCTGCTGAAGGCGCAGGTATCGCGGCTTCAGACGCTGATCGGCGCAGTGAAGTAAGAGCTACTCCAGCCGCTTCAGGCTGCCGATGCGATAGGCACCGCCGAGCAGGCGCATGTTGTCGCGTTCGGCATTGAAGGTGTCGAGGTAGAGAATGTGCGGGAAGTCGTTGAGCTCGATGACGTGCACGGTGTCCTTGGCATTCTTGAAGGCCTCCGCGAGATCATTGAGATCATGGATGGTTCTGCCGTTCACCTTGTTGACCACCTGCCCGCCGAGCTTGTCATAGCCCTGGGCGCTGGGGGTGGGGAGGACGAGGCTGAGGAAGACGAGCTTCTTGCGCCCTTCCTCCTCATACTGGTCCGGATGGGAGGCGATGTGTGCGAGGCGCAGGATGGCACCGCCGCGGCGCTCCTCACCAAACGCATCCAGGTAGGGACGTGACAGCTCCTGAAACAGCAGGCCACCCATCAGCACATAGCGCGGCCCTTTGTCGAAGAGATAAGGCAGCACGAGGTAATCGTCCGGCTTGCGACGGGTGAGATCGCCATTCAGCGTGACTTCCTTGCCGTCGCGAATCACTTTGATTTCGACCTTGTCACCCACATAGGCGCGGCCACGCACCAGATGGCTGGAGCTGAGGGCGCCGAACTGCGGGTCTTTGTAGTCGCCGCGTGAATCGATGGCGAAGCCGTTGATCGCCACGAGGATGTCCCCCTTCTTCATACCGGCCTTCTCGGCGGAGCCGCCTTTCATGACCATGCTGATGAGCACGCCAGGGGCTCCAGGCTCGAGTCCCAAGAAGTCACGAAACTGCTCGTCCAGCGTTGACTGCAGCTCCATTCCGAGGCTGGGGAATCCCTCATAGGTGCCGTCCGCCACGTCTTTGAGAAAGTGCTCAATGATCGGTGCGGGAAGAATGGTGGTGACCTGGTTCTTGGAGTCGTAGCTCAGCAGCAGGCCGACGAGCTTGCCGCCCTTGACCACTGGCAGGGTGAAGCTGTTCGCCTCGCTGCGGACAATGTTGTTGGCCTCATAGACCAGGAAGCCGGAGCCTTCGACATTGTAATGGCGGGTGAGCACCTTGCCGATTTTCAACTCGCTCTTGATCAGTTCGCCCACGCGGCCCGTCTGCAAAATGTCCACATTGTCTCCGATGCGTGTGCTCACATCCACCGCCATCGGCTTGAGTCCGGCGAAGAATGTTTTTTGCTTGTCCGAGGTCGACTCCAGCAGGGCGAGGTTGGCTTCATAGTCCACGGCCACCACCTTGGCGGGAATCTTCTGGCCTTTGTCTGGAAGCTCCAGCTCAATGTAGGTGGCGTCAGCCACCATCTGCGCGGTGACCAGCACACGGTTCCCGGCAAGAACCACGCCGAGACCACGCCGGCCGGAAGGCGATTCCTTCTGCCATGGCAGATGCAGGCTGTAGGGCTGGGAGGTGGCGTTCACCCTCACCAGCGAGTTGCTTTGCACCACCTGCTGTGGAGCAGCGGAGCCTTCGGCGGCGGGTGCGCGTTTCTTTTGCGGGGCTTCAGAGGCGGGCGTCTGCGCGGGCAGCGTGGAGGCGCCGAGGGCGAGGAAGAGGAGAGTCTGGGAAAGCTTCATGGATGCGTCGAGGCTGAAAGGTTCAAGGTCGGACCGCCCGGCTATTCATCGCCAAGGTAGGAGTCTTCCAGGATGTTGTAGGTCTGCATGATGCGTTTGTGCGCGGCCTCGGCGAGGTCACGCTTGAGCACCACCGGGCGGTTCTTTTCCAGCAGCACGATCTCGATGAAGGGCTTGTCCTTTTTGGCCAGGGCGGTCTCCACATCCTTGAGGGATTTGATCTTCACGCCGTTGATTTCATCCACCACGCTGTGCGCATAGGGGGTGATCCAGGTGTTCACCTCATCCGGCAGGACGTTGGTGAGAACCACGGGCTCGGGCCGCTCCACATAGAGCTTGTCGGTCAGGAAGTTGTCGAAGACGTAGTTCACCGTGTCATCACGCATCTGATGGGCGTCCATCAGGTTGCGGTCCAGCGGCTGAAACACGAGGCCAGCATTGACAATGTAGCGCGGACGCTGGTTGTACTGCGCGCCGAGGCGGACGTAGGGATCAAAGCGTTTCAGCGTGACCGTGGCGTCCATTTTTTTGCCACCGCGCATGTATTTCAGCTTGATGGTGTCTCCTGCGAACTTGCGCTCGACGATTTCGTTCATGTCCATCAGCTCGCCTTCAAAACGGACGAGGCCGTTGTTCATTACTGGATTGTCATCAATGCTGAGGATGACATCGCCAATTTTCAGAATGTCCGCCACGCTGCCCTGGGGCTCGACGTCTCCGACCATCACGCCCACTCCGTCACTGGCGATGCCAAGGGCCTTGGCCTGCGCGGGGTTTTCAATGGGGAAATCGCTCGCGGCAAGATCCACATAGTGGTCATAGCGGCCGTCTTCGATGTCCTTGAGGAAGCGCTTGATGACCGGCACCGGGATCATGTAGCCGACGTTCTGCGCCACCCGGCCGCTGAAGCCTTGAAAGGCCACCCCCACGACCTTGCCTTCCTGCATCACGGGGCCGCCGGAGTTGCCAGGATTGATCGCGGCATCCACCTGGATCGCCAGATGCGAGTCCACGCTGGTGTGGCTGTAAGGGCGGAAGTCGATGCGTGAGACCACGCCACGCGTCACGGAGATGCGGTCACCGCCGATGGGGTAGCCAATGGCAATCACCTCTGTGTTGAGCTGTGGGATGCCTCCGAAGTCGAGCGGCTTGAGCTTTTCAAAATGCTTGGCGTCCTCGGCCTCGATCAATGCCAGGTCACAGTCATGCGCGATGTGAACGATTCTGGCCGGATGCGGCTCGGGGTCGTTGGTGGTGCGGATCAGGATGCGCGTGGCATTGCTGACGACGTGCGCGTTGGTCAGGAAGCGGTTTTTGCCAATGAGGAATCCGGTGCCGCTGCCACCGCTGGGCTGGCCGGCGTTCCAGGGCTCGCGGTAATCGGGGACCAGCACTGAAACATCAATGTTTACTATGCCTTCCCATGCACCTGATGTGACATCAATGGCCTGAGTCGCCGGGGGCGGTGGCGGAGCGGGCTGCGCGCTCAGAGCGCAAGGAAGCAGAGCCAGGGCGAGAAGAGGCAGAAGCGGTCGGGTGTTCATGCGAGTGACGTGAAGTCACAAACATACGCTTCCCGCCGCTTCTAACACAAGTTTGCTGATGAAATAATCAGCACGCAACCTGCTGCTTACTTCTTGGCGGCTTTTTGCCTAGCTTCGTTGAGCTTCTTCAGTTCTTCCGCACGCCTGGCGTTTTGAGCCTCGGGGCTGTTCGGGTTGGCGGGATCCGTGATCATCGGAAAGTCGTCCGTGCGGAAGGGCGTCACGGGCAGGCCTTCGGCGGAATAGACATTGCAGACGGGATTGTCGGCCCAGGCGTAGCGCACGGCCACGGGCTTGGCGACGCCCGGGGCGCTCACTTCGATCTGATTGCTGCCTTTCTTCGAGCCGCCGATGATGCTGGCCTTGGCCCAGACCCACTTCTTGTCCTCGCCACAGATGGCGAAGCCTTTGACTTCATCGGTGTCGACGGTGCGCAGGCCTGCGGGCGCGTAATCGAAGGTCAGCAGCGCTTTGCCGCCGTCAAACTTCGCATCTTTGAGCTCCGGGCTGCGGTACACCAGCTTTTCGCCGTAGTCCTTCACCAGAGCCCAGCGGGCGAGGCGCTCGGCCACGTCACGCTTGTTCTTCGGATGGATGTCGTTGGCTTCGCCGAGATCGGTGATGACGCACTGGCCGGTGTGCGGCAGTTTGCTCATGGTGAGTGTCTGAGCTTCGCGCAGCTCGGCCCAGTCGCTTTCGCCTGGCTCGGTCTGGTAGGGCTTGAAGTCAGCGAGCTGCACCCAGTAGAAGGGGAAGTCTCCCTGATTCCACTCTTTGCGCCAATGCTCGATCATGAAGGGGAACAGATCGCGGTATTCCTTCGCACGGCCGGCGTTCGACTCGCCCTGATACCAGATGACGCCTTTGATGCCGTAGCCAATCGTCGGGTGCAGCACGCCCGCATAGAGATTGCCCGGGCGATGCTGGCCGGTAAGTGGATTCTGCGGTGCACGTGGCGCCTGGGCGGTGAACATTTTCCCCGCCTTGACGGCTTCTGCACGTGCCTTGCCCCATGCAGACACTTTGGCTTTGTGGTCGGCCTGCTGCTTCTCGAACATTTCGGGTGTGAAGGTCGCCTCCGTCTGCTTCCAGCGGGCGATGATGGAGGCAAAGCGCGGATCTTTTTCCAGCACATCACGTTTCACCCATGCCTCGCAGGCGCTGCCGCCCCAGGCATTGTCGATGAGGCCGACGGGGACGCCGAGCATCTCCCGCAGCACGCGGCCAAAATGGTAACCCACGGCGGTGAACTGCGCCGCCACCGTCGGTGTGCACTCCTCCCACTGACCCTTGAAGTCGTCCTGGATTTCCTGCGTGCCCACCTGTGGAACCGAGATCAGGCGAAGCTGCGCGTCTTTCGCCTGGGCGATGTCCAGATCGGCATCCCAGGTGCTGGAAAGATTGAAGCCCATGTTGGACTGGCCGGAGCAGATCCACACCTCGCCCACGAGGACGTTTTTCAGTTCCTTGGTGCTGCTGCCCTTGATGGTGATGGTCGCTGGCTTCGCATTCGCAGGCACGGCGTCCAGCTTGACGGTCCACTTGCCCTTTTCATCCGCCTTGGCGGTCTTGGTCTGACCCGCGAACTTCACCGTCACTTCGGTGCCCGGCGTGTCCCAGCCCCAGAGCGGATTGGCCTGCTTCTGCTGAAGCACCATGTTGTCGCCAATGATGGCGGGGAGTTTCAATTCCGCGCGGGCGGAGACGGCGAGGAGCGTGAGAAGGCAGAAAACGCGCATGGGTTGGGAGAAAAAGATGGGAGTTGGGAACGCTGCGTGAAGGCAAATCATTGCAGCAGGTTGCAAGGATTGTGCTGCGGACCGCGCCAACCGTGTGCTAGCTTTTCACGTGATTCGCTTCGCCCTCGCCGCCGCACTCCTGATCTCCCTCGCCGCCTGCAGCAAGTCGCGGCCGCGTGCGGACCTCGTTTTCATCAACGGCGCGGAGCCGGAGAGCATTGATCCGCACATTGTGACCGACCAGGTCGGCATGCGAATCGCCTCGGCGTTGTTTGAAGGACTCTGCCGCATTGACGAGGCGGGAAGGCCGCAGCCCGGCATGGCAGAACGCTGGGAGATGACGCCGGACCGCAAGACCTACACCTTCCATCTGCGCCCGAATACCACCTGGAGCGATGGCGCACCTCTGACCACGCAGGACTTCATCTATTCTTGGAAGCGCGTGCTGACGCCGGAGTTCGGCGCCGACTACGCCAGCCAGCTCTACGTCATCAAAAATGCACGCGCCTACCACGAGAGCACGCTCAAGGACTTCACGCAGGTCGGTGTGACAGCGCTGGATGACCGTACGCTGCGTGTCGAGCTCGAAAATCCCACGCCTTACTTCATCGATCTCTGCGCGTTCACCGCATTCTACCCGGTGCCGCAGCGCGTCGTGGAGAAGCATGGCACCGCCTGGATCAAGCCGGGGTCGCTGATTGGCAACGGCTCCTACACGCTCGAAGAGTGGCTGCTGGACGACCGCATCGTGCTGCGCCGCAACGAGCGCTACTGGGACGCCGCCAACGTGCCGATGAAGAGCATCGAAATCCTGCCCATCTCCGAGCCGAACACCGCGATCAATTATTTCCTCACGGGCCAGGCGGATCTGATCATGGACAAGGGGATGGTGCCCACATCGCTCACCGCCAAGCTCAAGCAGGAGCCTTATTTCCACACCGGTCCGTTCCTCGGCAGCTACTTCACGCGCTTCAACGTCACCCGCGCTCCCTTTGACAATCCGAAGATCCGCCTCGCTTTCTCACTGGCGATTGATCGCAAACGCATCACCGAAAAAATCACCCAGCTCGGCGAGCGCAATGCGTATAGTCTCACCCCGCCCGGTGCCGGTCAAAACTACCAGCCGCCCCCCGGCCCTGAATTTGATCCTGAACGCGCGCGCAAGCTTCTCGCGGAGGCGGGCTATCCCGGCGGCAAAGGCTTCCCGCGCGTAGAGTACCTCTACTTTCCCAAACCCGTGGAGCGCAACATCGCCGTGGAACTGCAGGCCATGTGGCAGGAGCATCTGGGCGTCAGCGTCGATCTGGCGAAGCAGGAATGGAAGATCTACCTCGCCTCCATGAAGGAGAAAAACTACTCCCTCTGCCGCAGCAGCTGGGTGGGCGACTACAACGACCCCGGGACGTTCCTGGAGATGTTCCTCTCAGGCAACGGCAACAACCGCACCGGCTTCGCCAGCGCCCGCTACGATGAACTCATCGCCGCCGCGGCGCGGGAGCCTGATTTGAACCAGCGCAACACCCTCTTCCAGCAGGCCGAAAAACTTCTCGTCACTGACGAGGCCGTGATCATCCCGATCTACCACTATGTAGGTGTGCAGTTCTACCACGCCGACCGCCTCACCGGCGTGCAGGCCAACATGATTGATGATCATCCCTTCCGCTGCATGCGGTGGAAGTAGTCAGGCCGCTGTCATCAGATCGCAGGCAGCAGCTCGCGCACGCTGATCTTGAGATCAGTGATCGTCGTGCAGACCACTTCGTCATCACCTTTGTATGTCGAGTGCTGGGTGTAATCACCTTCCCAAGGGTTCAGAAAGACGTGCAGTTCGCACAAGTTCACATCCAGCACCCAGTATTCCGCAATCTCCGCCTTCGCATACGTGTGGCGCTTGGCGTTCAGATCGAATTCCAATGAGGAGTCGGACACCTCGATGATGAGCAGCACATCGTCGGGATCAGGATGAGAGAGTGCATACGCATCCTTGCGCGGCTTGACCACCGCGATGTCCGGCTGTGGTTCGTTATGACGATTGATCCGGATGGGATGCTGGCAGCGCACACGGCAGGCGGTCCCCAGTTTGCGACGGAGGACATTCTCCGTTTCATCCGTGGATCCAGCATGCAGAGGTCCGGGCGGCATCATAAAGACAATCTCTCCCTCGATAAGTTCCATCCTCTGCGTGTCGGCGGGATCACGCGCTTCATAGACTCGATAGAGCTCCTCCACCGTCACCCGGGGGCGCATGGAGGCGGGCGGCTTGGGCAGTGGAGTCAAAACAGCCATGGCAGGATTGTATCGGCCAAATGAGCCAAATGCAAGCCTGCCCTATTTCGCCACCCCCGCCACCGCGATGCCGAGTTCCACCGTGGGTTCTGCCGCATTGTTCATCGGTGGTTCGGTGGGGAATCCGTTGGCGGATTTGAGATCAGTGCCCACCGACCAGATCAGACCGCGTGCGAGGCTGTATTGCAGCGGGGCCCCGGTGTAGGGATCGACAGGCACGTCGAGCAGGAAGTTAAAGGTGCGCAGTTGTTCCAGGGTGGCTGGCAGTGTTTTCTTCTCGGCAATGCAGCGCCGCACGGCAAACAAGGCGATGATCAACTGGCCCCGGGTGCGCGCCTGCCCAAATTCCGCGGGCATGGAAGTGTAGGTCTTCATGCGCTGGTGATAGTAGGCCAGCCCGGCGGAATTCGGCTGGTAGGACGCCTCGGCAGCAGCGTCGTCGTTCAGCTTGACCTCGGCCGTGAGCACCAGCGGTGTCTGCGCTTCACTCTTGATCTGCCGGAACGCCGTGGCGAAATGCTGCAAGGTTTCATATGGTTTGAAAAACAACCGCCCCGGGCGATGCAGCTGCACGCCGCCGGGCATGGTGTCGAGGTTCTCCCCGCTCTTCGGGCCGAGAATGAGTTTTTTCTCATGCACGTAGAAAGCGTTCATCGCGCCCTCCAGCACCTCGGTGGTGGGCTGGCAGACATTGAACTGGCGCTGAAACTGCCGCAACGTGGCTTCCGGCAGCCGGGTCTGCCGCAGCAGATCCGCCAGCGTTTGTGCGGAAAGTTTCTGGGCCTCCAGCGCGCGATGGTAGCAGGAGGGCCAGGCCCAGATTTGCTCCAGCCGCCAGCCGAGTTCCGCAAGATCGATCGCCGCAGTGAACGCCGCCTCCTCATGCATGCGGCGCGAGAGATAGGCGGCCTCCGCCTGCTTGAGCACCATAACCTGCTGCCAGCGCGGATTCTCACAAGGGTCTGTGAGATGCCATGCCGCATGCGCGGAATGCCAGTCGGCATCTTCCAAAAGATCGCGCAGGTTGTCCAGGGCGATGCCGTTGGACTGCACCACGCGCGAGAGCGTCGGCGTGTCCCACAGCCACGGCGGTTTGCCGCTCAGCTGCGCGGAGTCGAAAGGCACCAGCGCATTCAAAAACTTGCGCAGCTTCTCCGGTGTCTGAATCGTGACCGCCTGATCAACCGGCCTGTTTAAGCGCAGGTCCTGATCCAGGCCAGGAGCCTGATCGTCCACATACAGCCAGGCGATGAAAACCAGCGCCAGCAATCCCATGCTCAGGATGGCCAGGGTGGACCAGGAGGCTTCACGCTCAACCGCATGAGCTGGGCGCTTCCTGACCAGCCTGGAAGGCGGAGCCTGAGGGGGCGCGGCGGGCCCTTTCTCCACCGCTGCAGGAGGCGGTGCTTCCACAGGCGGCCGGGGAGCCGGCCGGGGCTCTTTGGGTGCGGACGGCTGTTCTTTTTCCTCGATGTAGCGACGCTTCTTAGCGGGCGGCGCATCCAGCCATTCCAGATCCAGTTCCCAAGGAGACGCCCATGCACCACCCGATTCTCCGCTTCGTGCGGGCTTGTCAGCAGGTGTTTCTGGCGGCGTGTGGGGCCGGATCATGGGCCGCAGTATGTACTCTCGAACGCGTCGGGGCAATACGCGTCATTGCTTCGGCTCGCGCAGTTCCTTCGCCTTGCCGCCGAAATAGGGATAGCGGTCCCACACGTTCGTCGCGGGATCAACGCGCGGATCGTTCGTCTCCCGCATCCAGGCATCGGTGCTTTCGACAAGCTCCGCCTTGACCTTCGCAAAGCGGGGATCGGCGGCGAGATTCACCACTTGATCGGGATCGTTCTTTACATCGTAGAGCTCCTCGGCCGGCCGTTTGCCGAAGCTGATTTCAAACAGCGGCTTCACCGCGGGCTCATTCGCATGCGCCATCATGAAGTGCTTGGTGCGCGAGCCATCAATGTCACCGTAGGGGCCTACGGCAAAATAGAGCTGTGGATCGCCCGCAGGCCAGCGGTCCGGCCGCAGATTGCGCAGATATAAAAACTCCGCCGTGCGCACCCCGCGCACGGGATAACTCAGATCACCGCGGCGCACGTTCGCGTGCCGCTCACGCTCGATGAACATGCGGTCACGCTTCACCGCCGATGGTTTACCCGTCAGCACATCGACCAGACTGTGCGCCGTCATTTCCGGCCACGGCTTGAGTCCGGCGATCTCCAGAAAAGTCGGCGCGAAGTCGGTGAGCGAAACGAAGGCATCGCTCACAGTGCCCGCCTTCACCCTGCCGGGCCAGCGCACCGCCAGCGGGACGTGGGTGCCTTCGTCATAACAGTGCGCGAGGCCGTGCGGCATCTGCCAGCCGTTGTCGCTGGTGTGAATCACCACCGTGTTTTCCAGCTCGCCGTTTTTTTCCAGCAGCGCGACGGCCTCACCAAATGCCTCGTCCATGAGCTCCACCTGCGCGAGATAATCTGTGATCTCCTCGCGCACTTCGGGTACGTCTGGCAATGCCTTCGGCACCCGCACCTGCGCTGGATCAATGCCACGCGCCCTGCCGGTGCCGGCCCGCCATTGGTGCAGCGCGGTGTGGGTCGATCCGAACCAGAAGAAAAACGGCTGCTTCTCCTTTCGCCCCGCCATGAAGGCAGGGAAGTCTTTGAACTGGGGACCGGCGGGATTCAGGTCGCGACCGAAGTCTTTGAAATTCCCGGGAGACCAGCCCTTGCCGGAGAATCCTACATGCCAGCCCGCCTGGCTCAGGGCATCGCCGAACACGCGGAATTTTCCCGGAAACTTGCTCCACAAGCTCGCCGCATCCTCAAGCTGGTGCGCCGCACGTCCCGTGACGATGCAGGAGCGCGTGGGCGAGCAGGAAGGCACCGGGCAGAATGCGTTTGTGAAGCGCATGCCCTCGCGTGCCATGCGGTCAAAGACGGGTGTTTGCACCGCCCTGCCACCATTCCCCGCCGCGTGCTCATAGGACCAGTTGTCGCCGAGCAGCAGCAAGATGTTTGGCGCGGCCTGCACCGCAGAGCTCAGGACCAGCAGAGAGAGCAGAAGACGAATCATGCGCTACGAAACGCAGGTCATGGCCGCCGCCTCTCATGCCATTGCTTCCAAACCGCAGCGGGCGTCAGCGCCACGCCATGAAACGATAGGCACCGCAAGGATGATTGCTCACACTTGTCCGCCAGGAGGAGTCCAGTGCGAGAGCGTCCCGCAGCTCGTCCCCACGGAATCCCGCGCGAATGCTTGCCTGCATGTCATGGCGCTGCACGTAATTGAGCTCCGCGAGCTCACAGAACAATCTTCCGGAACAGGTGTGCACCCAGCGCCGGGCCGGCTCGGAAGCCACAATCAACCGGGCTTCGGATGACAATCGCGAACCCATCAAGCGCAATTGCTCCTGGGTGAACTGATGCAGAAACAAATTCGCGATCACGATCTCTGTTTCCGGCAGCATCTGAGCCAGCACGTCGCCACGCGTCCAGTGCGACTTTGCAGGCCATCGTTTCGGCCTGGGCGCCAGATCGAAGGCATGCAGGCTCGCTTCCGTGCAACAGCCTGAATTCAGCAGCCGCATGGACAGCGTCCCGTCTCCCGCCCCCAGCTCGGTGATACGCCAGCCGCATTCGCGATGCCGACGGACCATGCGCTCAATCCAGCGATGATTGCCCATGATGCCATTCACCATGACCATTTCCTCACGGGCACGCATGGCGTCGGGGTCGTCCGCCGGCAGCAGGTCGAGAAGTTCAGGCAGGATCACGCGCTCTTTCATCATTTCAGTCAGTCGAGTAAGTCAACGCATCACACCCTGTCTTTGGATGTTCTGGCGGTCTGGAGAAGCGATGAGATGTCAGAGCATGCAGGCGGAAACTCAATATACAACGTGAGGCATTGCGGAGCAGCGAGGTCGCGACGAAAATAAGGCCTGTCACAGCAATCATGAATTCGTCTTCGGTACCAGCTCCTTCAAAGGGAGGCATCGCCCAGTTTTTCGTTGAGCACCGGCTCTTCGGCTGGCTGGCGATGGTCGCGGTGCTGATCTGGGGATGGCTCGCCTTTCAAAGCCTTCCGCAGCAGGAAGATCCAACGTTTCCGCTGCATGATGCGACACTCATCACCGTTTGGCCTGAGGCCACGGCAGCCCAAATGGAGCAGGAGGTGACCGCCAGGCTCGAATCCGCCCTCTCGCAGCTCCCCACGCTCGAAAAGCTGCAGTCCCAGTCAAAGGACAACGTCTCAATCATCGTCATCCGCCTGCAGGCAGACCGCAAAGAAGTCATCGACGAACACTGGCAGAAAACGCGCGAGATTTTGAAAACGGTCAGCCTCCCTGCAGACTGCGAAGCACCCATTCTCGAAACGGACCACCTGCGTCCCGCCACGCTGCTCCTGGCCGTGCTTGGCGAGGAAGCCGCAGACGCAGCTGATGTGATCGAAAAGGAACTCAAAAACATTCCAAGCACGGGGCGCATCCGGCAGCTGGGCCATGCACCGGAGGAAATTACTTCATTCGAAGACATGGCGGCGGCCGGCTACAGTGTGAGCACGCTGCACCGGGAGAAGAACGGCCCGCTGACTCCATCCAAAAGCGTTCTCGTTGCCATGGAAATGAAGGCGGGAAACATCATTCATGATTTCAAGGAAGACGTACTGGCCAGGATCAGGAACGTCACACTTCCTGATGGCGTCTCGGTCATCATCGTTTCAGATCAGCCAGCAGCCACCGCGCATCGCATCGGCGAATTTTTGCGCTGTTTCATTGAGGCGGTGATCGTGGTCGTGCTGGTGGCGCTGCTGCTGATGGACTGGCGCACCGCGCTGGTCGTTGCGGTGGCGATACCGCTCACCATCGCGATGACCCTCGGTGGCATGGCGGCACTGCATGTCCCGCTCCAGCAGATCTCCATCGCGGCGCTGATCATCTCGCTGGGCATGCTGGTCGATGACCCTGTTGTCGCCTCGGACGGCATCAACCGTGAACTTGCCGACGGCCAGCCGCGCGGCATCGCCGCATGGCTTGGGCCATACAAGCTGCGGCGCGCCATTTTCTTCGGCACGATCATCAACATCGTTGCCTTTCTTCCACTGGCGCTGCTCCCCGGAGACATGGGGGCCTTCATCATCTCGCTGCCCATTGTCATCACGCTGGCGCTTGTCTCCTCGCGGATTGTTTCGATGACTTTCATCCCACTGCTGGGTTACTACCTGCTGCGCGGGCAGAAGGGCTTTGATGCAGTCACCGGTTCGCATCCGCTCCATCGCCTGGTGCCGTTCTACAAATCCGCGCTGCAGGCGGCGCTGCGCAGGCCGCTCTTCACCATCCTAGCCGCCTACGGCCTCCTCGCGGCCAGCACGGCGCTTGTTCCTTTTTTTGGCAAGCAGTTCTTCCCAGTGGCCGAGCGCAATCAGTTCCTGGTGGACATCCGGCTGCCGGAAGGAAGCCCCATCGAGGAGACACAGAAGGTCGCCACGCAAATCAGCGCGCAGTTGCAGAAGGAGGAGTCCATCCAAAGCGCCGTGGTCGTCAGCGGCGGGGGTATGCCGATGTTCTATTACAACCTCCTGCCGCGGCAGCCCGATGCGAACGTGGCGCAGGTGCTGGTGAACACGCGACGGGCCGAGGACGTGCCCGCACTGATTGTGCATCTGCGCGAAGTTTTTGATCGTGAAATCAAGGGCGCTCTTTGCCTCGTCAAACAGATCGAGCAGGGGCCCGCGCTCGAAACGCCGATCCAGATTGAGATCAGCGGCTCTGATTTGCAGACGAAGACCGAGCAGGTCTCCAAGGCGTTGCGCGAGGCCGGTGCTTACAAGGTCCATGACGATTCCGGCATCCTCACCCGCATCAACCAGCAGCGCACTGTCACCGTCAAGGCGCTCGCTCCTTTCGGAACGCTTGCCTCCGGCATCCTCAAGCAGGCACGCACTTCATTCCCCACCTCCGGCATTGCATTCGGCGGCGAGGAACGCGAGCTGACCAACAGCCAGCGCGAAATGGAACGCGTCCTGAAAATCTCGCTCGCCCTCATCGCCTTGGCGATGGTCATCCAGTTCCGTTCCATCATGAAATCACTCGTGGTGATGCTCACCGTGCCGCTGGGATTGATCGGCGCCTTCACAGGTCTGGCCACCACGCATGCCTCGTTTGGCTTCATGGCATTGATCGGCATCGTCAGCCTCGCCGGAGTCATCGTCAGTCACATCATCGTGCTGTCAGACTTCATCGAGGAGGAGCGTGCCGCCGGTGTCCCGCTTGAGAGCGCCCTGATGCACGCGGCGCTCGTGCGGCTGCGTGCGGTGCTGGCGACGGTCTTTGCCACGGTCTGCGGTTTGATTCCTCTCGCCGTCACCGGGGGTGAGCTGTGGCGGCCGCTGACAGCGGTCCACATCTTCGGCCTGCTGTTTGGCACGGTGCTGACACTGGTGCTGCTGCCCGTGCTCTACTTCCAGTTTGCGAAATGGAAATGGATCAAGTAGCCGAGAAGATCAGGGTCACGTTCGAGCCGCCGAAACCGCTGGAGTTGCTCATCGCGACACGCGGTGCCTGATCGACCGGGCTGGTCAGGATGTCCACGCCTTCGCAGGCGGGATCAAGCTGCTGAATCTTGGCGGAGATCGGCATGAAGCCCTCCTTCAAGGCCAGGCAGCAAATGCCGGCCTCCAGAGCTCCTGCGAGGCAAAGACCGTGGCCGGTGAGGGCCTTGGTGCTGCTGACCTTGGGCCTGACATCGCCGGTGAAAACGGTTTTGAGCGCGCTGAGCTCGGCAATGTCGCCGGCGCTGGTCGCGGTGGCATGAGCGTTAATGTAGTCGATCTCGGTGGCCTGCAGATCCGCATCCTGCAGCGCATTGGTCATGGCGCGTGCCAGCCCGCTGCCGCTCGGATCGGGGGCGACCACATCGTAGCCATCGGAGCCCTGGCCCCAGCCTTTGACCTCGGCGTAAACGGTGGCACCGCGCGCGGCGGCCTGCTCAGCCTCTTCAAGCACTAAAACCACGCTGCCACCGGTCGTGATGAAGCCATCGCGGCCTGCATCAAACGGACGTGGCGCCAAGGCGGGATCGCTGTGGGAGCTCAAGGCGCGCAGCGAGGCAAACGGCAGCACCGTGTGCAGCAGCTGGGCGTCCTCCGCACCAACGACGAACATGGTTTTCTGCCGACCCATGCGAATCATGTCGCAGGCATGCCCGAGGGCGTGTGAGGATGAGGCACAGGCGCTGTTGAAGGCGAGCGAGGCGCCTTTGATCGCAAAGAGGGCCGTGAGATTGAGGTGCAGCGAATTCGGCATGCCCGTGATGACCACAGGGGCCGACGTGCGCGCCGGCCCGCGTTTGATCACCGAATCCATGGCCAGATACGTCATCCAAGGGGAACCGGCCGAGGCACAGTACAAGCCGGTCTGCGGATCTGAAACCTGGGCGGGATCCAGTTTGGCATCCGCAATGGCCTCCTGCATGGCGGCAAAGGCAAACACCGCATTGGGAACCATGGTACGCAATTGGGCACGGTTCAGCTTCACATGCTCGGGGAAGGTCCAGTCGAGCGGATCGGAGGTAGGGAACTCAAAGCCCTTCACCGTTCCTGCCAGCTTCACGCGGTCATTGGCGGCAGCCAGTTCGGGGACAAATTCAATGCCGGACCTGCCTTCACGCAGGCTTTCTGTCACCGCTGCGCGATTGTTGCCGATGCTGGAGATGAATCCCAGGCCGGTGACGACCACGCGGTTCATGAGGCGCTCGCGCCGAATTTGGTGCGGAGGAATGTCTTCAGATCGCCCAAGGTGATAATGCCGCTCAGTTCTTCGTTGGCGATGGTGAGGCCGAGCACTTCCTCAGCCGTCATCACCACTTCGATCATGCCAAAGGAGTCCATGCCAATGTCATCGATGAGCTTCATGTCATCGGTGACAGAAGCCACGCCATCCGGACGGGGGTTGGCCGCATCACGCGCCAGCACACCGAGAATGATGGCATCCAGCTCATCAAGGTTCTTGCTTTCTTCAAAGCGAAGCGCGGCGGCCACGGTCTCCTCACTGCAACGTTTGAGGGACTTGATGATTTCTTGTTTTCGGTCTTCGCTCACGGGCATGGCGGTGTTTAGTCAATTCTGGGTTTGGTTCAACGCTTTTCAGCAGTGAAGACGCCGTAACGCTGCACACCCAGTTCATAGGCGAGCCAGATGCGGAACAACGTCAGGGCGAAAATACGGTTTGGATTTTGAGAACTGAACAAGAAACGGCGGTAGTGCGCCTTGGTCAGCAGCCCTTTGACTGTGCGCAGGGCGCAGAGCGGCCAGGTGCGCTTCACCTGCCTGGCGTAGTCCTTGAACTGGTAGTTCACAAAGCCGGCACCCACCGTGGCGGCGCGGAACTCGCTCTCGGGTCTGACACCGGCGATCTGCGTCTCGCGGGTGATGGCGTCAATAAGGTGACGTTTGGCGAAGGCACCGGGATTCTCGCAGGACATCCAGGCTGTGGCCACCAGCCGGCCGCCGGGCTTCATGACGCGGTAGCACTCGCGGAAAAAGCCGGGCAGATCGGGCATGTGCTCCAGGCTTTCGACGGTCTGCACGATGTCGAAGTGGTTGTCCGGAAGCTGGTTGTCATACCAGTCCCGCAGCATGAAGTGGGTCTTGCCGGGCACGGAGTTGTGGGCCTGGGCATAGGCAAGCTGCACGGCGGAGATGGTCATGCCGGTGATATTCACGCCGTGGTTCTGTGCCAGGATTTTCGCGGTGGTGCCGTAGCCGCAGCCGATGTCGCAGACTTCCTGACCGGGGCTGTGATGGCCCAGTTCCGCGACGATTTTGATGAGGTTTTCCGCAGCTTCCGTGTCGGTTTCCCGGCCGGTCAGCCAGACGCCGTGGTGGATGTGCTCTCCCCAGATCTCGCGGTAAAACTGGTCCAGATCGTCGTAGTGCGAGGCGGCACCGTCGATGGTGGGGGTGTATTCGGACGTGGTGGTCATGGTCAGAGCGGGCGCGGTTGCAGGATGGCGGAAGGGACGCGTTTGAGGGTGTTGAAGGGGATCGTGAGCATCGCATAAAACGATCCCATGTGTCTGGCGACGGGGCCCTGGCAGAGCAGGAACTTCAAAATGACATCGCGCAGCGCTGAGAGCGCTTTGCCACGCCAGGTGCCCAGCCACATGCCCCACTCGGCGCGGAAGGTGGCGGTCCTGGCGGCCTTGCGACGGAAACGGTTGTAGGCGGACAGCAGCCTCAGCGGATCGGCCTGGCAGAGGATGGCGGCGAGGAACTCCGCATCGGCAAAGCCGGTGTTCATGCCCTGGCCGCCGATGGGGCTCATGCCATGCGCGGCATCTCCGCAAAGAATGACGCGCCCTTCGTAGTACCGATCCGAATTGAAGCGGCGCGGGGTGAAGACGCTTTCGTTGATCTGATCGGCCACCGGAACATCGAAGCCGGTGCGCTGGCGGGTCAGCTCACTGACGAGCCCGGGGGGCGGATGATCCAGACGCGTGTCCGTCTGCACCACCCAGCGCCGCTGGCCGCCGGGCAGCGGAAATGACTCCACCGAGCCTGTGGCCGTGAAGAAAAGATGGGCCTCATCTCCGAGGCCGGAGCGGTCGATGAAATCTGCCATGACAAAGTGGCAGTCATAAACGTGGCCTGGTGCCCGCATGCCAATCAACTCGCGCAAGCGGCTGCGGCTGCCATCACATGCGATCACGAAGCGTGCAGTGAGCGTGCGCCCGCCTGCCTGCACGCTGCAATGATCCTCAAACTGCCTCACTTCACTGACTTCACAGCCGAGCTCGATGAGCTCCTGCCCCAGATGCTTCTGCAGGATCGCGATGGTGGTGACCTGCGGCAGTGAAAGAATGAAGCGGTGCACGTCCGGAATCTCACGAAACGAAACGCAGCCGAGCCTGCCACGCTGACCGTGCACAAAGCAGTCGCGCACTTTCAAACCGCTGGCAATGAACTCAGCCGCAAGGCCCAGCTTGTCGATGATCTGCAAGGACGGTGGTGTGATGCCGATGGCGGCCGAGTGCGCGATGGGCTCCACACGCCGCTCGAGCACGCGGAGACGCATGCCCTGCTGCTTGAGCAGACCGGCCAGCAGCAGGCCCACAGGACCGCCGCCCACGATGATCACATCGTAGTCTGTCGCGCCTGCTTTTCTTCCAGTGGCCGCTTTCATGCTTCGACTTTTGCCAGCGACGCAGGCCGGGCGTTCTGCGCCGCCGGGATCGCCGCGCCGCAGCGTTCCAGCACCGCCGTTTCCACCGTGAGTCCCGGGCCAAAGGCAATGGCGCAGGTCATGGCACGCTCGGATTCCGCTTCTTCGAGGAAGCCTTTGAGAACAAACATCACCGTCGGACTGCTCATGTTGCCGTAGTCACGCAGCACGCTGCGGGACATCTCCAGCTCAGCGGGGGGCAGGGAAAGCTGTTCCTCAATCTGGTCGAGGATGGCACGCCCCCCGGGATGCACCGCCCACTCGTCAATGTCCGCTGGTGTGAGCCCGCGCTTGTCGAGGATGCCTGCGAGAATCTCGCGGATGTTGCTGCCGATGAGATCGGGCACATAAGCTGAGAGAACCATGTTGAAACCGTGGTCGCCAATGTCCCAGGCCATGTGCGCCTCACTGGAAGGAACGAGTGCCGAATGGAAGCCATGCACCCGGTAATAGGGCCTGTCCTGCGCCGGCTCGCGGGCGCTGACGATGGCCGCCGCCGCACCGTCGGCAAACAGGGCATTGGCCACGATGCTCTCCGGCTTGCCGCTGACCTGCAGATGCAGGGAGCAGAGCTCCAGGCACATCACCAGCACCACGGCCTGCGGATTGGCTTCGCAAAACTGGGCCGCCATGCGGAGGGCTGGAAAGGCGGCGTAGCAGCCCATGAAGCCGATGGTGTAGCGCTCGACGTTCTCATTCAGACCCAGGTCACGGATGATGTGATAGTCCGGCCCTGGATTGGAAAAGCCGGTGCAGGAGGCGAACACGACATGGGTGATGTCGCCCTTGGCAAAGTGTGGGCACTCCGCGAGGGCCTTGTGCGCCAGCTTCACCGCAAGCTCGCGGGAGGCTTTGGCATAGAGGGCGTTGCGCTGACCCGTGGTGGGTGAGTTCATGGTGCCATCCGGCAGCGTGTGAAAGAGCCCGCCGTCTTCCTTCATGAAGTCGTCGCAGGCGCTGTAGCGTGTGTCGATGCCGGTGCGCTCGTAGATCATGTCGATCAGACGTTTGGCCCGCGGCTCGGAAACCCAGCCCTTCATGCGGTCGCGCGTGAACTCATTGCTGTAGATGAAGTCCGGCGTCGCGGTGGCGATGTGATGAATGAAAGCAGGCATGATCAGGAAGGATTGCGTTTCAGGGAGACGGCGGCATGCACCTTGATTGTATCGCCCACACGGATGAAGAGCAGCACGGAAGGGACCTTGATGTCGCTCTTTTTGAGCGAGAGATCGAAGTCCAGATCAAAGCTGGCCTTGTCACCCTGATGTTTCCAGTGGCTGATCCGGCCCGTGATGGTCTGTGTTTTGCCCAGCATGGTGAGTTTCAATGGGAGAGTGGCGGGTGCCGCGTCTCCCTGGCGGATGGCGTTGAAAGGGGTGTCGATGACCCCTGTGATGAGCGGGTGATCCGTGGCATGCATGGCTTTGCGCATGTTTTCATCACGCTTGGCTTCGGCGGTGTCCATCTTCGCCACCTCGACGATGACGGTGGCCTCCACCTTGGTGGGGTTTCCAGCGGCGTCGGTGGTGACGATGGTGGCAAAAGGTTTCGCAGCCACCTTGCCGCCCCAGTCATGGAGCGTGGAGGTGCCGTCGAAGGAGATGTTGCTGGTGCCTGACCAGCGGGAGGTGTCGGCCAGCGCGGAGCCGGCGAGGAGCCAAAACAAGAAGAGAGATAATTTCATGAGATATAGGTGAAACGCAGAAGGGCGGCAGGATTGCCAGGGAGGGATTCAGGTGTTTGGCGGCACGCGACCAAGGTGCATTTCAATCGAGGGCCACCTTGGGCCCCGCCTGAGGATACGCTGAGGATGTGCGGCTGTGGTACAGCAGAATCAAATCAACAGCCGCACGGTGCCAATCTGCTCCAGCGCAACACCGCTGCATGCATCAAAGCTTCGCAGCGTGGTCTTGAAAACCAACTCCAGATCCACGCGGACCTGCCGGTCATCAAAACTGACCGCTTCCAGACTGCAGTCTTGTTTGGATTTGATGATCCGTTTCACTTCATCATCCGGCCCTGTCAGCGTGCCCGTGACCTGATTGGAGGAAAGGCTGTGGTCACCCTCCTCCGCCGGACGACAGATGCTCACGATGAGCTTCGCCAGCATCCCCTCGTGATCACAAACTTCCGGCGTGTAATCGTTGTCCCGATGATGCAGACGCACCTCTGTACCCATCTCCGTCCGACAGATCAAAACACGATGGCTGCCATCCAGCGCTGCCAGCGCCGCAAACGCCGCAGGCATGACCGAAGTGGCTGTGCCCGCATAGGCAAGCAGCAACAGAACCACCATCATACTGTGAATGCGTTTCATTCGACTTCAATTGCTCGACGTCAGAGCCTCCACCATTCCACACGCCATGACCGGTTCAACAGATTCTGGTCTGACCTGGCTTGATGCATGTGATACTCAGTCTCAATGACTTCGCACATATTTGAAAAGGCGTACCATGGTGCTTTTGACGCAGCGCGCTGACAGAGGGCAAGGCACGTCCTGCCATGAAACCCTGCCGCACTCTTTGCGAGCCGCCACCGGATCGGTAATGTGAGTGTGATCGGCACTTCTTTTTACCAATTCCCATGAGCAGCGCGGAAAGACATCGTGGCAGGCACCCGGCGGACGAGGAACTTTTCGGAGCGAAGGCAGCCCCCGCGCTGCGGCAGGCGGTGGAGGAGCTCTCCTGGCTGATGAGCCGTGGGTATGCGATGAATTCGGCGGTGAAGCTGGTGGGAGACCGGCACCAACTGAGGGAGCGCCAGCGACTGGCGGCAAGCCGTGCCGCCTGCGCCGATGCGGCGCGTGAGAGGCGGGCGCGCCAGCATCTGCCCGCAGAGGCGCTGCGTGGCCGCGCCGTGATGGTGGACGGCTTCAATCTGCTGGTGAGCCTGGAGGCGGCGCTGAGCGGAGGAGTGCTGCTGCGCTGCCGGGACGACTGCCTGCGTGACATGTCGAGCGTGCACGGCTCCTACCACGCCGTGGCAGAGACGGATGCGGCGGTGGTGCTGGCGGGCAGCCGCCTGACAGAGCTGGGTGCGGCCTCCGTGCACTGGCTGCTGGATAAGCCGGTGTCCAACAGCGGGCGTCTGGCCACGCGCCTGCGTGAGCTGGCGGAGGAGCATGGCTGGCCGTGTACGGTGGAGACGGTGTTCAATCCCGACGCGGATCTCATCGCCGCACGCGAGACCGTTGTCGTCAGCTCGGATGCGATGGTGATTGATGGCGCGGCGTGCTGGTACAATCTGGCGGCGGATCTGATCCTAGGCGGACGCTGCGGTCCAGCATGGGTGGTGGAGCTGGGGCAGTGAAGCGTGAGGCTGGGAAAGATTCCAAACTCATTTTCACGAACTGGCCCTGGCGAGCAATGGGCTGCTGCGGTGGGTTGATTTGTCCCGGGCTTCCCTAATGTTCACGGATGTCTCCAAACCTCCGCTGGAAACCCCTCGCCCTGCGCCTCTGGCGTGTGGCGTTGCTGGCGCTGGCGGTCTTTGCCATCCGGCGCTTCCACCCACAGGCGACGGCGCTGGAGCTGACGGTTGATCGGTTGCGGGATTTTTTTCCTGCGGCGGCGGCTTTGTTCTCCCAGGGAGGGATGCAGGCGGTGAAGGATGATTCCGGCATCACCATCGGTCATGTGATGCAGACCTCTCCGGAGGCGGACGACATTATCGGCTACTCGGGGCCGACGAACACGCTGATCGCGCTGGACTCACGCGGCAAAGTGCTGGGGCTGCGCATCCTGAGCAGCGGGGATACGACGGACCACGTGGCTGAGGTGGTGCGGGAGCGCGCGTTCTTCAAGCAGTTTACCGGCAAGAAGGCGGCCGACCTGGCGAACCTGCAACCGCAGGCCGTTTCCGGGGCGACTCTGACGAGCAGCGCGATTGCTGAAGGGGTGCTGCGCCGACTGGGCAAGAGTGCGACAACCTCGCTGCGCTTTCCTGACGCGATCACGCTGGAGGAAACCAAAAAGCTCGAACCCCGGGCAGCGCAGCTGCGCGAATCCAAAGCGCATCCCGGTTCGCAGGAGGTGCTGGATGACAAGGGTGCGGTGATCGCGCTGGCGGTGCGAACGGCGCCTGCCGCTGACGGCACCGTGGGCTACAAAGGACCGAGTGACACTTTCATGCTGATGGATGCCAGCGGCAAGACGCTGCGAGGCATCGCACTACGGAGGAGCTATGACACGGAGCAGTATGTGGGCTACGTCACGGGCGATGCGGCGTTTTTGAAGACGTTCGATGGCATGACCACGGAGAAGATCGCGCACATCGATTTCAATGCTGCCGGGGTGGAAGGCGTGTCTGGAGCGACGCAGACGAGCTACGGCATCGCCGAGGGAGTGCGGGTGCGCGCGGAGTCGCTGCTGCATGAAGACGAAGCTCAAAGAGGCTGGTGGCAGCAGATTCGCTGGCGCTGGCGGGACACAGGGCATGTGGCGATCCTGCTGGCGGCGTTTGTGATGGCCTTCACCCCGCTACGCGGCCGGGCATGGTGCCGGCATTTGCATCATGCGCTGCTGGTGATCTATGGCGGGTTCATTGCTGGGGAAATGCTGTCCCAGGGCCTTCTCGCCGGATGGGCGACACACGGGACCCCGTGGAAGAATGCGCAGGGGCTGGTGCTGCTGGCTGCCGTGGCGCTGCTGGGGCCTGTCTTCACCAGCAAGCAGCTCTACTGCCACCACATCTGCCCGCATGGGGCGCTGCAGCAGCTTTTGGCGCGGCGGCTGCGGTGGCAGTGGTCGCCCTCGAAAGCTGCCGACAAGCTGCTGTCCAAGCTGCCCTTCGTGCTGCTCGCCTTCGTTCTGTTCAGCGTGGCCCTGGCGCTGCCGGTCAATCTGAACGCGCTGGAGCCGTTTGATGCGTATCTGTTTCGAGTGGCGGGCCGGGCCAGCATCGTCATCGCCATCGCAGGCCTGCTTTGGTCCCTCTTCACCCCGCTGGCCTACTGCCGCTATGGCTGCCCAACGGGAGCTTTGTTCAAACTGCTGCGCTTCACGGGAGACGGAGATCGTTTCGGCGCACGCGATTGGATAGCCGCACTGTGCGTGGCATTCGTTCTTCTCTTGGCTCCGGGCTGAAACCGGACTACCAACACAACAGACATGCCCCTCATTTCCAAATTAGAGTCCAAATTCGGCCGTTTCGCCATCCCAGGCCTGGTGCAGATCATCGCCTCATTTCAACTGCTGGTGCTCTTCATGGTGATGGTGATGTCTCCGGAGGGCGCTGCGGCGTATCTGCAGTTTCTTGAGCTGAACCCCCACCGTTTGATGCACGGCGAGGTCTGGCGGCTGTTCACTCATGTGTTCATTCCGGGGAATTTTTCCCTCATCTGGGCGCTGATCGGCGCGATGTTCATGATGTGGATAGGCCGTGGTTTGGAATCGGCCTGGGGAGCGTTCCGGGTCAATCTCTACGTCATCGGCTGGATGGCCGCCGTCACCGTGGGGGCGCTGGTTTTTCACTGGCCTGCCTCCGGGATGTTTCTCTTTCAAACCTTGCTGTTCGCCTTTGCGAGCCTGTTTCCGAACGAGGAGATCTACATCTACTTCATCCTGCCGATCAAAATGAAATGGGTGGCAGTCCTGACCGCGGGGATGACCGCCTTCATGGTCATGGGCAATCCCGCGCTGCTGTTTCCGGTGCTGCTGGCGCATCTGAACTTCTTCGTCGCATTCGGCCCTGGTTTCGTCAGCGAACGGGCGCGCATGGCCCAGGTGGCCTCCCGCCGCAGCCGGTTTGATTCTGCCAAACTGCCCGAGGGCGTCTTTTTCCACCAATGCTCCGTCTGCAAAAAGACGGAGCTGGATGATTCGCACCTGGAGTTCCGCGTGCTGGACTCGGGCGATGAAATCTGCAGCGAGTGCCGCGCAAAACGCGCCGGAGGCTGAACGCCATGGAGGACAAGCTCGCCGCGGAGTTTCTGGAGTACATGGAAGTGGAGCGCCGCTCCTCCGAACGCACGCTGGCCAACTACGAGCTGGCCCTGCGCCAGTTCCGCGAATGGCGGACGCCTTTCAAGGGCTGGAGCGAGCTGACCGCCGATGACTTCCGCGCGTTCCTCTTCGACCTGATGAAGCGTGAACGCGGGCGGGCGACGATCCGGCTGCAGTTCGCGGCGCTGCGCAGCTTTTTCAAATGGCTGACACGGCGGCGGGGCTGGAAGGCGAATCCGCTGCTGGAGGTGCAACTGCCCAAGCGGGAAAAGAAGCTGCCCGTGGTGCTCACGGTGACGCAGGTGGAGGCCATGCTGGCGCTGCCGCTGAGCCTGGAAAAATCCAAGCGCGATGCTGTATGGGCGCCGGAGCGTGACACGGCGATCCTGGAGCTGTTTTACAGCACCGGCATGCGACTGAGCGAGCTGGTGGGGCTGAACGTGGCGGACATCGACACCTACACCGAATCCGTGCGCGTGTTCGGCAAAGGCAGGAAGGAGCGCATCTGCCCGGTGGGCTCCAAGGCGCTGGAGGCGGTGCAGCGCTACCGGATGAAGGCCGGCGTGCATGACGGAGCGCTGTTTCTGAGCAAGCTGCGCACGCGCATCACGGCCCAGGCTGTGGACGATGTGATCATGAAATACTGGCGTGCCTCAGGCCTGCCGGTGCACCTGACACCGCACAAGCTGCGCCACAGCTTTGCCACGCATCTGCTGAACAACGGCGCGGACCTGCGCAGTGTGCAGGAGCTGCTGGGGCACGCGAGCCTTTCGACCACGCAGATCTACACCCACGTCTCCACGCAACGCATGAAGGAAGTCTATGAAGCCGCGCACCCGCGGGCGTGATCACTTTTTCGGCACCCACGTCGCCACGGGGGTGGGCGTATGGGCCGGTGCTTCATCCATGGCAAAGGTGATGCAGAGGCTTTGCGGACCTTTGGCACCTTCGACTGTAGCCTTGAGCACGTGGATGTTGGCCTTCACCAGATCGCGGGACTGCTCGCTGGCGGGCTCTGGCGGCACGCCGGCACTGAAGGTGGCCGAGGCGGGTGAAACAATCGTGGCGACGAGAGTCTTGCCCCCGAGTGTGAGCTTGGCCGTGGTTCCGCTGGGGGTGATCTCCGCCATGGTGTGCATGCTCCAGACGATGCTGCCGGTGTTTTTCATGAGGAGATCATCCTGCACCACAATGTAGGGATTCTCCCCGCGCACGACCATGATGCCCCGATGGACATCCTTCGCCGGTTTGGAGTAGGCCTTGGTCATGTCCACCACGGCGAGACCGCGCTCCGGTGTGGAAGCACCGAGCAGCACCGCGGCTTTGGCGTCGAGTTCCTGCTGATTGCCGTCAATGACGAGCGTGTTCTGACCCAGCGTGTTTTCGAGGTAGAGGGCAAAGCGCTTGGTGCGGTCCGCGCCGGGTTTGACTTCAAAGCCGGGCGCTTTGTCTGTCTCCGCACCGAGCTCGATGCCCCAGCGCTGACCGCCGGCCTCCAGCACAAAGCTGCCGATGTCGAGCTGCGCCGTGGTGTCTTCATTTTCGCCGCCTTTGACCGCCACGAAGTAATCCGTCTTTTCCCAACCGGAGCGTGAGGTGGCCACGAAGCCGCCGGGCTGCGCGTAGTCCATCGAGTCTGCCGTGCCGTCTCCGGCAGCGTGCGGGTTGTAGTAGATGAAGTTGCCGACCTGGCCGAAATAGGAGGAGGTCACAGGCTGCTTGCCCGTGGCGGCGACGGCACGGAGACCGGGATTTCCCGCGATGCCACACAACCAGGTGGCGACCCATGGGCGGGTGGAGGCGGCGCTGGTGGCATCGCCAAAATTGAAGGTCTGACCGCTGGGGCCCATCATGTGCATGCGGGCGGTGTTGAACTGCGGGATGCCTTCCAGCAGGCTGATATTGAGATCGCGCCCGGAGGCAGCCTTGAGGGACTCCGAGAGCATGGCGACGTAGTCCATCACCGTTTCACCGGCCTGCAGGCCTTCGGGCCAGACGCCTGCCGGGGCAAATCGGACGATGCCTTTGCCAAAGACTTTGGCAGCCGCATCCGCCGCTTTTTTGGCGATGGCCGGGTCCTCATCCACGAGGCAGATGGCGGAGATCAGCAGGGCGGAGGCGGCGGCCATCTGCTTGCTGTCTGGCAGGAGTTTGCCCACATCTGGTTTCGCCTGAGGTTTTCCAGGGGCCTTCGGGGGGGCGGCCTTGGATTTGGTTCCCGTCTGACCGCCGGAGGTGCCTTTGGCGCTTTCAGGGATTTCTTCGCCTTCGAGATGGGCGATGAGAGCGCCGATGCCTTTCTCCGCAAGATAGGTGCGGATGACAGCCGCCTGCTCGGCGTTCAAGCCGGCGCGGAACCAGTCATACCCCAGCGCCGTAGCCACCACCAGATCCGTGAGGTTATCCATGAGATCCGGGTGCCAGTCACGAAAGGTAATTTTGTCTGTCAGGGCGATGAGTTCACGGGCGCCACGCTCCTGCCATTTGAGGTCTCCATCGCCGAAATGCAGGGCCCCGAGCAGGCCCATGCGGTAAACGGCCTTGGGCCCTTCACCCCCGGTCTCGCCGTTAATGCGGGTGAGCTCCGGATCATTCAGAAGGTCCTCCCCGGAGGCTTTCATGGCCTCCATGATTTTCGCCAGCACCGGGTCCACCGCGACCTGCCCTTTCAGCGCCGCCCAGCCAGCCGCGTTGTGAATCAGGCGCGGCCGCACTTTGGCGATGCCGCTGAGGTAATCGTTGGTGGAGGGGGCCTTGAATTTCGAGACGGGAACCACCGTGATCGCAGGGCGGGGCGGCGCGGGCTTCTTCACAGCGGCTGCGGTTTTGGCAGGTGCCTTGGGCGTGGCAGCCGGGGGCGCTCCTGCAGGAGTCGCTGGCATGGCAACAGCAGGCGAGGCAGGAGGAGGGGCCTGCATCGCGGCATAGCGGGCCTTGGCGTATTCAAAATCGGCCGGGCTCAGATTGGCAATGGCCACGTCGAATTCACGGCCGTCCTTCGTCTTGATCTTGAGCGTTTTTGCGACGGCATCGACCGAAACCAGGGTCGCCTCCACCGTTTTGCCGGAGGTGTTCGTCCAAGTGTGGAATTCTTCTGCGAGCTGCGCATTGACGCTGGAAGCGGCGATCAGGCAGGTGGATGCAAAAGAGAGGAAACGCGCGGCGGTTTTCATGACGGGAGGGTTGATTGACGCTAAAGCAGCGGGTGGGAGCACCTAGGTCAAGCATAAACGCAGCTCGGCCGCCTGAGTTTGGCGGAAAGACGCACGCGCCCGCTATTTTCCGGAGATCAGCGTGAGACGAAAGCGTCCGTCATACTGGCCGCCCGCATGCAAACGGCAGCAATGCAGGCAGGCGGTGGGGCGGCGGAACTTGCGCACGCGCTGCACGGTGGTCTGGCAGGCGGGGCAGGCGTAGGTGAGCTTGCGTTCGACTTCATTGCGCGGCAGCGGCAGCCGGTGGTGCGCCTTTTCATCAGGGATGCCGAGATCGGCACAGGCCTGACGCCATTCACGGCCATGCGGCTCAATGCGGCGGCGGCCGCTGCGATGATAGGCGATCAAATGCGCGAGCTCATGCTTCAAGGTGCGCTCCACCTGGCCTTCAAACTCGCGCAGCAGTGGATTCAGCTCAATGGCCCAGCCCGGGTAGCGCGCGTAGCCCGCCGTGCTGCGCAGGCGGGCATTCCACGCCACGGTGACGAGTTTGGCCCCGCCCGGCATGTCCAGCGCCAGCAGCATGGCCCGCGTCTGTTCCTCCAAGGCCGCATCCCGCCCATCGGGAATGCTTTCCTCCGCTGAAGCCTCCGCAGGTTCTGGCGCGGGTGCCAGGTCACGCACCTTGCGAAACGGCACCCAGTGCGGCAGCGCGGAGAAATCGAAATTCAACTGGGAGAGATCGAGCATGCTCACTTCTTCTTTTTTTCCTGCACCTTGTGTTCCTGGTTGCCGAGGGCGTAGAGCATGTCGGGGGCCACGGACTCGAGGATGAATACGTTCGCGCCGATGGTACTGCGCGCACCAATGATCGTGTCGCCGCCGACAATCGTCGCATTGGCATACACGGTGACGTTGTCCTCCAGCGTGGGATGGCGTTTCTTGCCGCGCAACGCCTGTCCGGCGGCAAGGGAGCGCGCGACGAGGCCGACGCCCTGATACAGCTTCACGTGATTGCCGAGCGTTGCCGTCTCACCGATGACCACGCCGGTGCCGTGGTCGATGAAGAAATGCGTGCCGATCTCCGCGCCGGGATGCATGTCGATGCCGGTGCGGCTGTGCGCCCACTCGGTCATCATGCGCGGGATCACGGGCACGTTCTTCAAGTACAGGACATGAGCCGTGCGCTGGATCGCGATGGCTTCGAGTCCGGGATAGGCGAGGATGATTTCCTCAAAGCCGCGTGCAGCGGGATCGCCGGCATAGGCGGCCTCGACATCCATTTTCAGCAGGGCACGCACTTCGGCGAGGCGCATGAGAAAGCTGCACACGATGTCGGCTGCTTCCGCATCACGGTTTTCATGGTTGCCATTGAGCCGCAGGCTGCGGCGCACCTCGACATTCAGGCGTTCACGGATGCTGGCGACGAGTTCATTGGTCATCAGCTCCAGCTCCTGGGAAGACACGGCTTCATCGGAGAAGAAGCCGGGAAAGAGCAGGTGCAGCAAATCTTCGCAGAGGATGGCGATGGCGCGCTTGGACGGCAGATTGCCGCAATCGACGTGGTTGATCCCGCCCACCTCGTGATACGAGGCCATCAGGCTGGAGACGATTTCATTTTGGCGGCAATCCATGGGTGCACTCAGCGATACCGTGCTGCGATGGGGATTCAAGCGCGGGGGTGAGATGATTGCTGTGAATAACTCGCGGCCAGCAGCTTCGTCTGGCAATTGCCTCCCTGTGTCCCAAATTGTTTCCTCCTCATGATGACTTCAAATGTACGCTTGGAAAACCTTTGGAGACGTCTGAGTTTGTCGGGCGACACCTCCGCCTGGCATGCGCGGCTGCTGAAATGCTACGCGGAGCCGCAGCGTGCCTACCACACGCTTCAGCATCTTGAAGAATGCCTGCTCCTTTTGGACGATGCCAAGGAGACCGGTTTGATCGCGAAGCCGGACCTCATCGAGATGGCGCTGTGGTTTCATGATGCGGTGTATGACCCCAGGGGCAGTGAGAACGAAGAACTCAGCGCACGCATGGCGTTGGAGGCGCTTGGCGATCATCCAGCGGCGCAGGAGGTGGCGCGGCTCATTTTGCTGACGAAATCACACCAGCCGGGAGACGAACCGGATGATGCGTGGATCATCGACATTGATCTCGCGATCTTTGCGCAGCCCATGGGGCGTGTGCTTGAATATGAGCGGCAGATACGTGCGGAGTATGCGTGGGTGCCGCCGGCGGTGTATGCGGAGAAGCGTGTGGAGGTTCTGACTGGTTTTGTGAGGCGCGAGGAGATCTACCTCACCGCATGGGCACGGGAGCGCTATGAATCGCTGGCGCGGGAGAATCTTCGGGCGTTGATCGGCTCCATGAAAAGAGCCACTTCCTGAGCCCAGATCTAACGCATTCGTTGACGCCAGTAGTCTGGACGTCTGCTGTGGTGCGCCACGGCATAGACGGTAATCGTTTCCCGCTGCATGTGGTAATAGTAGTAGAGATAATAAGGGAACCGTTTCAGGCGGAAAATGCGCACGCCGTCGCCTACGGACTGGAACCGCGCTGGATCGCATGAAATTGTTTCCAAGGCGGCCTGCATCGCCTGCACAAAAGCCTCACCGAGTCCGAAGCGCTCCTCAGAATAGAGCGCGGCTTCCCGATACTCCTCCAAAGCCTCCTGTTCGAACTGCAGAATCATGCTTTCGCGGCGAGAGCGTCACGAACCATTTGATGCGCATCTTCGGCCACCACCAGCCGCGACAGGCCACGCTCGACATTGTTCATGCGGGTGCGGACGATCGTCATCTGCTCGGAGATTGCTGCCTCTGTAGGGGCTGTGCTTTCCATCAATTGTTCAGCTAGATCGATCCGCATATCAGCGGAGAGCTGCAGCGCTTGTTGCAGAAGATTTGAAACACTGGCAGTCATGGAGGAAAGATACGAAGAAGCCCGGTTCGTGACAAGCCTGAATTCGTGCGTCATCAACTGGACATGCTACCATCCCTCAACCAGCTCAAACTCCCCGATCCATGGCAGCACCAGGCGGTGAATTTGCTGCGGTCGGGATGTGACGTGGTCGTCAGTGCGCCGACAGGGGCGGGGAAGACATACATTTTTGAACTGCTGCATCAAGGGCGGCATTTGCAGGGACAGGCGATCTACACGGTGCCGACGCGGGCGCTGGCGAATGACAAGTACGCGGAATGGAAGGAGGCGAAGTGGAATGTGGGCATCGCCACGGGTGACATCGCGGAGAATGTGGACGCGCCTGTCGTCGTGGCCACGCTGGAGACGCAGATCGAGCGTCTGGTGCGCGGTGAAGGCCCGGCCATGCTGGTGATCGACGAGTATCAGATGATCTCAGACCACTCGCGTGGTGCGAACTACGAGGCGGCCATCGCCCTGGCTCCCAATGATACGCGGCTGCTGCTGCTGAGCGGCTCGGTGGCAAATCCCGAGGACGTGGCGGCATGGCTGGTGAGTCTGGGCCGCAAAGCTGAGGTGGTGATGACGCGTGAACGGCCTGTGCCTCTGGAAGAGGTGCCGATGGAGACGCTGCCGCAGCGGCAGAAGCAGTTTCAGAACTACTGGCCGCGCTTTGCCGCAGCGGTAATGATCGCGGATCTGGCGCCGCTGCTGATCTTTGCACCGCGCCGCAAGGAGGCGGAGTCAATTGCACGCAGGCTCGCGGCTGATCTGCCAATGGGTGATCCGCTGGAACTCACAGCGGAACAACGTGCTGTGTGCGGCAAGGATCTGGCGACGCTGCTGGAGAAGCGTGTGGCCTTTCATCACAGCGGGCTGTCGTATGGCGCGCGCGCCGGAGTGATCGAGCCGCTGGCGAAAGCCGGGCAGCTCCGTGTCATCGCAGCGACGATGGGACTCGCGGCAGGCATCAATTTCTCTGTGCGCAGTGTGCATGTGGCCGGCACGACATTTCATGATGGCAAGAGCGAGCACAAACTCGCGCCGGATGAACTGCTGCAAATGTACGGTCGTGCGGGAAGGCGTGGACTGGATGACAAGGGCCACGTGATCACCAGTCGCGACAGTCCTTCCATCTTTGATGCACGACCTGCGCGGCTGCACCGCAGCACCCTGCTGGCTTGGCCGATCTTTCTGCGCGTGATGAAACACGCCGCGCTGAAAGAGGAGAACCCTTTTGAAGCCGCGACACGCTTTGCCGGAAGACTGTTTGCCAAAGTGCCGCCGCTGCTGGGGCTGGAGGAACTGGAGCCGAAGGTGGTGCATCCGCAACATGAGAATGCGAAGGCACTTTTTGGACTCGAAGCCACGGAGAAACAGGTCCTGAACTCCTACGGCGAGTGGGAGCGCAAGCATCGCCACGCGCTGCAGCGCGTGCCGCTGAGCCGCGTGCATGCGGTGCTGAAGGTTCCGGCTTTCGCCGCGAAGTTTGCGCACGGCATCGGCCGCGTGGGGAAAATACGCCGTGAAAAAGAAGTGACCTATGGCGTCGAGATCAGCCTCGGCACGCCGGTGGGTGATGATGTGAAGCCGACGAAGTCGATTCGTCGTTTGCTTAAACTGCCGCGCAACGCAGAGACGGTTCCGCTGGAGGAAATCACTGTGCTGCATGCCGGGGAGCTGGCGAAGGCCATCCTTCTGCATGGGGAGGACGTCATCCATGATGTGGCGCCGGAATTCATCGGCACCGTGACGAAGGAGAACCTGGTCTTTGCCTGCTTCGATCTCGCGCCCATCGAAGTGATGGCATATGAGGATGGTCATGGCAGGCTGCTCTTTGCGCCGCAGGAACGCAGCATCGTGGTGAAAAATGAAACGGGAGTGCAGATGGCTGAAACAGCCACGACCGACCGCGAGCCGCGCGGCGGATCACCGATCCATGCCTGGCGCACGCTGGGTCTGATCGATGCGGCCGGTGTGCCCACAAGACGCGGCGAAATCTTCAGCTTCTTCCAGCACGGTGAGGGCCTGGCGATCGTCGCGGCGCTCGAAGATGAAAGCTATCCGGCGGATGATCTGGTGCATCACATGGCGAACCTGCGCAGCGGCTCCAAGTTTGACCTGCCCCTGGACTGCGGCTCAGAACGACTCGCGGCGGTGTGCCGTGGCACGTATGGTTTCGTGAATCATCACGGCTATCTCGAAAACGGCCTGCCGGATGACTATGGCGAAGGCGCGGCGGAATTGCTCGATGCGCTGCTGCATCCAGAGCAGCCGGGTGCGCAGGATTTGAAGGCGGGCATCGCCGAAGGGGACATCTCGCGTGCTTATGTGGAATGGCTGAGTTTGCTGCGGCACATCACGCATGCGCCGGATCATCCGTGGCGTAGATGGAGGGAACTGAAGGAGGCTGCGAAGCAGACGCTCAAACACCATACCAAGACCCTGCGGCATTTCTTCCACCTCGACCTGCCGCCGCTGACCAACAAGCAGAGGCATGGCAAGACGCGGCATTATTTGATGGTGAAGTGAAGCCGTTTTCGCGAGGCTGACTTTCTAAGGGTCGATTGTCGGGCCGCTCTCAATCGCCGCACTATGGGGCTCCCAAATAGGGGCTCAAAAACTCCTGATCGGCAGCGGAAAGGTTCTGCGGGCTGAATCCCGGAAACTTGACGCCATCCTTGCGCTCAAAGACCACTGTCCTGGAAGCCTTGTCGGCGGAGATGACCCTGCCTGTCATGACCTTGCCGTCCTTGCTCGTCCAGGATCGCATTTCAGTGGGAAGATTCAGAGCTTGTTCATTCTTGGAGCCCTCTGCCACTGAATCGAGATACCCGAGTTGTTTCTTCATGATCTCCGTTCGCTTTGCGTCATCCAGCATGCCGAAAACATCTCTGACGATGACTCGGATGTTGTGCTTGTTTGCAACGATCAGGAAGCTTCTTCGAAGCGCATCTGCCTTGTAAAGAGGCGCCCCCAATTCACTGGTGATTTCACCCACATTCAACCGGCCGCTGCTTTTGTCCGTTTGGTGGGCTTCTGCAAAGCCCTGCTCCGCCTCTTTGACAGAATTGTGATAAATCAGGCTGATCTCAATGTCCGGGTCAGAGTAAGGGACGACCACCATCGTAGGCCTGCTGACTGGCAACTTGAGCTCGGGTGGTGTCTCACCATCCATGAGCTCAAGAACCAAGTCATCAACCTCGGCCTCATCCACTTTGCAATCCTTGCCAAAGACGTTGCCCGGAGCAATCATCTTCAGGACAGAGACTGGAGGAGCGGACGCGTCTGCGGCTCTGCCTGACACAGCGGTCAAAGAAAGCCAGAGCAATGCGGTGATCAGGTGTCTCTGCTTCATGGGATTCGACAGGTTCCGGTTCAATATTGCAGAAGATAAAAAATGCCTTTCTTTAGACAAGGTGATTCCTTGCTACTTGCTTCTGCTTATTTTGCCTGCTCAGCCAGGCAATCCCTTTATGCACTCGTAGTTGCGACAAGTGCTTATTCATCATGAATGGTGCATCCTCAACCATGGAAACACCTCATCCTCGCATCGCCATCATCGGTTCAGGCGCGGTGGGCTGCTACTATGGCGGACGGCTGGCCCAGCATGGACATGAGGTGCATTTTTTAATGCGCTCAGACTATGAGCACGTGAACCAGCATGGGCTCAAAATTCGCAGCGTGGATGGCGACTTCGATCTGCCAGAGGTGCACTGCCACCGCAGCACGGCGGCAATCGGGGAGTGCGATCTGGTGATCATCGCGATGAAGGCGACGGCGAATGAGCTGCTGCTTTCTTTGCTGCCGCCGCTGCTGCACCAAAAGTCGAAGATCCTGACATTGCAAAACGGGCTGGGCAGCGATGACTTTCTGGCGCGGCACTTTGGCTCTGCGCATGTGCTGGGCGGGCTGTGCTTTGTATGCATCAACCGCACGGCCCCCGGAGAGGTCCATCACATCGCGCAGGGGCAGATCGCGCTGGGTGAGCACAGCGGTGCGCCGCAGGTGCGCACGGAGGCGCTGGCGGTGGAGTTCCGGCGCTGTGGGATTGATTGCCAAGTGGAGCCCAGTTTGATCGCGGCGCGGTGGAAGAAGCTGGTGTGGAATATCCCATTCAATGGGCTTTCGATTGCTGCAGGAAGCAAAGATACGGCGGCGATTCTGGCCGATCCGGTGCTGGAGCAGCGGGTGCGTGATCTTATGCGTGAGATCATCGAAACGGCAGGGCGGCTGGGGCATGCGATTCCGCTGTCGCTGATTGATGATATGATCGAGCGCACGCGCACGATGTCCGCCTACAAGCCGAGCAGCCTCATTGATTTTCTGGCAGGCAGCGAGGTGGAACTGGAGGCGATCTGGGGCGAGCCGGTGCGCCAAGCAAAGGCGGCAGGGATTGAGATGCCGCAGGTGGAGAGGTTGTATCAGGAGTTGAAGGCGCGCATTGCCGCCAGATAGTGATCCGCACAGTCCTCTATGCGGGGATCGCCGTCACGAGACGCTCGTCTGACCGCACAGGGGACTGTGCGGACCACTTTGCTCACGCCCATGTCGCTCACTGCTTTACAAAACGCCCGTCCTGAAACAGCCATCGTACTCGGCTCCGGTCTCGGTGGCGTGGCGGAGGCTTTTGGCATCGAAAGCGAAGTCGCGTATGCCGATGTGCCCGGCCTCAGCGCCTCCACCGTGCCGGGGCATGCGGGGCGCTTTGTGCTGGCGCAGCATCATGGGAAACCGATCCTGCTGGCGCAAGGGCGGCGGCATTTGTATGAGGGCCTCACGGCGCATGAGGTCACGGCAGGCATCCGCTTCATGCATGAGATCGGTGTGAAGCGTGTCGTGCTCACGAACGCGGCGGGCGCGATCAGCGAGGATTTTCACGTAGGCGGCCTCATGCTCATCACCGACCACCTCAATCTGCAAGGCACCACTCCGCTGCTCGGTGGGCCGCACTTCCATGACATGAGCGAGGTCTACTCACGCGCTTGGTGCGAGAAATTTCATGCGGCGAGCGTGGAGATCGGCCTGAAGCTGCACGCAGGAGTGTATGCCGGGCTACTGGGTCCGCAGTATGAAACACCTGCAGAGATCCGCATGCTGCGCACGCTGGGTGCGGATGCCGTGGGCATGTCCACGGTGCCCGAGGCGATTCAGGCGTGTGCGCTTGGGATGGAAGTGGCGGGCATTTCGATGCTCACCAACTGGGCTGCGGGATTGCGTGCGCAGACGCTGCATCACGCTGAGGTGGTGGAGGTGGGGAAGACGGCGGGGATGTATCTGGCGCGGCTGCTGAAGGCGGCGGTGTGATGTCGGTCAAGGCCGCAGGCTTCTTGCCATCACCAGGCAGCCGTGAATCAACAACGCCCAGAGCAGACTGGCGGAGACAAACCAAAGGGGTGCGACCCATCGCTCATCCGGCAACATCCAGGCCACCGGGTAGAGAACCGCTGCTGAAGGAATGTGCAGCAAAACCAAGAGAACGCCCCACTGTGTTGCAGGCCCGCAAGGACCACTCGGTGCCATATTCATGGCAGTAAAAAGAACAGCCTCAATCAGCACGCCTGCGATGACGTTTTTCACCCAGGCGTGCATGGCCTAGCAATTGCTCAGCAGCACCCGTTCGCCTTCTCCATCTCACAGGCGTGCTCTTCAGTGCAGCAGGGCATCAGCGGGCGGCCTTCGTTGGCTTCGGGGGCTTCCATGTCCGGATTCGGGGCCTGCGCGGCGAGGCCGAGGTCGCGGAGGAGTTTCATGTCCTCGTTGGCGCGGGGGTTGGCGGCGGTGAGGAGTTTGTCTCCGTAGAAGATGGAATTGGCTCCGGCGAAGTAGGCGAGGGCCTGGGCTTCGCGACTCAGATTGGTGCGGCCGGCGCTGAGGCGCACCTTGGCCTTGGGCACGGCGATGCGGGTGACGGCGATCATACGGACGAAGGCGAAGGAATCGACGACTTCGTTGTCGCCCATGGGGGTGCCTTTGATGGGCATGAGGGCGTTGATCGGGATGCTCTCGGGCTGGGGATTGAAGTTCGAGATGACCTCCAGCATTTTGAGGCGGTCTTCAATGGTCTCGCCAAGACCGAGGATGCCGCCGCAGCAGACGGACATGCCGGCATCCTGCGCGTGGCGGATGGTGCTCAGGCGGTCCTCAAACGTGTGGGTGCTGACGATGTTCGGGTAATGCTCCGGGGAGGTGTCCACGTTGTGGTTGTAGGCGGTGACGCCGGCTTCCTTGAGGTCGGTGGCCTCTTCCGCGCCGAGTTGGCCGAGGGTGACGCAGACTTCCATGCCGAGCTTGGAAACGTCGCGCACGATGTCGAGCACCTGATCAAATTTCTGGGTGCCTTTGCGCACGCCTTTCCAGGCGGCGCCCATGCAGAAGCGGGTGGAGCCATTGGCACGGGCGGCGAGGGCGCGCTCCATGACCTGCTCCTTGGGCATGAGATCTTCCTTCTGCAAGCCGGTGCTGTAGCGGGCGCTCTGGGCGCAGTAGCCGCAGTCTTCGCTGCAACCGCCGGTCTTGATGCTGAGCAGGGTGCAGAGCTGCACTTCGTTGCTGGTCCAATGCTCATCATGCACGGCGCGGGCCTGCTTCAGGAGATCAAAAAAGGGCTGGTGATAGATGCGGTGAAGTTCGGCGAAAGTCATGAGCGCCCATCATTGGCGCAAAAAGGGTGTTTTGGCAATCTGCTCCTCCTCTTACTCCTCATCCCAGGCTGGGGAAAGGTCCAAGGGGGAACGAACAGGAGGAAGAGTCCGGGCACTCTCAGGTCAGCCAGGCATCCCTGTGTTCCGCCACAAACGCATCGTCGTTCAGATGCGGGTAGGCGGCATAGACGCGGTCGATTTCTTCGAGCTGGCCGGGACTGAGGGACTCGTGCTCGTCGAGGCACCAGAGGCCTTCGAGGAGGCCCTGGCGGCGGAGGACTTCGTGGAGACCAGCGATGCAGCCGTGGTAGGCGTTGGCGGCGTCGAAAAAGGCGGCGTTGCTGTCGGTGACTTCGATGCCGAGGCGTAGCAAATCGGAGGTGGCTTCGGCGTTGCGGCATTGTTCCAAAAGCTCCACGGCGCGCTGGGTCCAGACGGACCAGTGGCCGAGGAGGCCGCCGACGATGCGGCGCTCTTTGCCGTCCACACGATAGGGCGTGAGAAAATCGGCGACGATGTTGTCGTCGTTACCGGTATAAAGGGCGATGTCGTCGCGGCCGGCTTCGATGACGGCACGGACGACGTCGAGGGTCTGGTAGCGGTTGAACGGGGCCATCTTGATAGCAACGATGTTTTCGATCTCGGCGAAGCGACGCCAGAATGAATAGGGCAAGACGCGGCCTCCGACGCCGGGTTGCAAATAGAAGCCGACGACGGGCAGCACCTCGGCCACGGCACGGCAGTGCGCGATGCGTTCATCCTCGGTGGCCGCAGGCAGCGCACCGAGACTGAGGAGTCCGGCGTGATAGCCGAGCTCATGCAGCAGTTCGGCCTCACCGACGGCCTGCGGTGTGGCTCCGCAGATTCCACCGATACGCACGAGAGGTTTGGCGGCGCGGTCCATCTCCTCCTTCGCGAGTTCGAGCACGGGCTTGAACAATCCGATTTGTGGTTCGCGGATGGCAAACTGGGTGGTGTGCACGCCGACAGCGAGTCCGCCGACGCCGGCAGCGATGTAGTAGCGTGACAGCGCACGCTGACGGCGTTCATCGAGCCTGCGCTGCGCATCGAGCGCGAGAGGATGCGCGGGGATGGCGATGCCGTGGTGGAGCGGGGAGCGAAAGTCGAAGTTGTTCATGAAAATTTGCTTCGCATGCTGACGGCTCAACCTTTCAACTGAGTCCTTATGCTTCGCGACCTGCTGTTTTCGCTTTTTGCCACCGCCGCCCTCCATGCTGCTGATGAGTTTCCGCTGGTTCCAGCGCAGGAGTGCCATCCGCGCAACGGGCTGCCGAATTTTTTTGCGAAGGCGAACACGGCGGGTGCGGAAATCAAGATTGGATATCTGGGTGGATCGATCACGGCGCAGAATGGCTGGCGTCCGAAGACGCTGGCGTATTTTCAGCAGACTTATCCGCAGGCGAAGTTCAGTGAGATCAATGCGGCGATCGGGGGCACGGGCTCGGATCTGGGCGTGTTTCGCCTGAAGCAGGATGTGCTGGATCACAAGCCGGACCTGATGTTCGTGGAGTTTGCAGTGAATGATGGTGGAGCATCGCCGGAGCAGATTTTCCGCTGCATGGAGGGTATCGTGCGCCAGACGTGGAAGGCGCTGCCGGAGTGTGACATCTGCTTTGTCTACACGGTGACCGAGGCGCTGGTGCCTGCAATGCTGGATGGCAAGTTCCAGCGCTCCGCGAGTGCGATGGAAAAGATCGCGGATCATTACGGCATCCCGACGATTCACATGGGCATGGAAGTGGCCAAGCTGGCGAAGGAGGGCAAGCTGGTGTGGAAGGCCAAGCTGCCGAAGACGGACGAGGAGAAGAAGGCGCTGGAGGGTAAATTTGTCTTTGCTCCCGACAGCGTGCATCCGCATCCGGAGACCGGACATGAGTTGTACCTCGCGGCCATTGTGCGCTCGCTGGAGCCGATCAAGGCGGCATCGAAAACAACCGGTGCGCACGTGCTGGGCGAGCCCTTCATTGCCACGAATTATGAGCAGGCCAAGCTGCTGCCGATCAGTGCCGCGACACTGTCGCCGGGCTTCAAGCTGCTGGATCCGAAGGCGGATGACTTTGGCAAGCGCTGGGCGAACCGCATGACCACGCTGCACAAGGGCTCGCAGCCTGGCGATATGATCACCTTCAAGTTCAAAGGAACGCGCTGCTCCATCTATGACATCATCGGCCCGGACTGCGGGCAGGTGAGCATCACCTTGGATGACCAGCCTGCAAAGATCGTGCCACGCTTTGATGCCTACTGCACCTACCACCGCCTGAGTGCCCTGGTGATCGGCAGCGACCTCGAAGACAAGGTGCACACAGTGAAGATCGAGATTGATGCGAAGCAGCCGGACAAGGCGGCCATCCTGGCAAAGAACGGCAACAAGATCGACAAGCCCGAACGCTTTGATGGCACGGCCTTTTATCCTGGAGCCATCCTGCTGGTGGGAGAGCTGGTGAAGTAGGCGCGGTCATTCCGTGGACTCTCCGGGGAAACTTGCTTTCACCCGAATGCCCTCATGAGTTTTCATTCCTCATCTCTGGATATTCCTCAAGGCTGAGCGGTTGGTGAACCGCTGTTAAGAACCGTTTAAACCCTGATTCAATGTCGCAGGGCTGAGGAAGGCTTACCGTTATTAAAATAATGGTATGTCCAATTCTTTATGAGCCACGACCCTGCCCGCGTCGAGCAGCTCTTCAATGAGGCGCTCGAACGTGCGAACCACATTGAGCGCCATGTCTTTCTCACAGGAGCTTGTGGGAATGACACGGCATTGTGGAATGAGGTCTGGGACCGGCTGCGCAATCATCCCGGCAACGGTGGCCAGCAGCGCCGCACGCGGGGGATCCGGGTTCCAAAGGCACCTGCCAATGGTCTCGTAGAAGAGAAGGCGGGGGACATGATCGGCCCCTACCGGCTGCTGCAAATCATCGATGACGGTACCAGCAGTACGATGTGGATGGCGGAGCGGAACGCGCGTGTGGCGGAGTTTGTGGCCATCAAAATCGTGGCGGCAGCCGCCAATGATTTTTTGATACGCTATGAGGCGCAGAAGCATGCGCTGGCGCTGCTGGACCACCCCTCCATCGCCCGTCCGCACGCCTGCGGCATGACGCCCGGCGGACGGCCCTACCTCGTCACAGAGCTGCTGCATGGCACGCCCATCACCCAGTTTTGCGATGATCAAAAGCTCTCGCTGCTGACCCGCGTGAGGTTGTTCATCCAAGTGTGCGATGCCATCCATCATGCCCACCAGAAAGGCGTGGCGCATGGAGATCTACACCCGTCCAATCTCCTCGTCAGATGGGGCGATCAAGGCGAGCCGGTGCTGAAGGTGACGGACTTTGGCATCGCCAAGGCGATGAACCATGCGCTTGTGGCACCCACGGGGCAGCTGCGGGCACCGGCAGCCTACTTTTCCCCCGAGCATGTGTCTGCCAAAGCGGTCGATGCGCGCAGCGACATTTACGCCTTGGGCATGCTGCTCTACGAGATGATCACCGGGCGGCTGCCGATCCCCACTCCCAGAGACGCGGCGGAGCATTTGAATGAGGTGAAGCGGGTCGTGTGCGAGACTCTGGTGGAAAAGCCGTCCGCCCTTCTGCGCGCGCTGCCCAAGGCCCAGCTCACCGGTCTGTCTTTGAACCGGAAAGTGGAGACGGCCACTTACCCCGAACTCCTGGAAGAGCATTTCGACTGGGTGGTAATGCGCGCGTTGGAGAAGCGGCCTGAAAGCCGCTACCCGACAGTGGATGCGATGGAGAACGACTTTCTCCGCTACCTGAAAGAAGCTGCGGCCTTGGAGGCGAAGCCGGCGGTCCAGGGCAGCGCTCTTGGCAGCTTCATCAGCAATCACCGTGGTTTGTTTGCTCTCGCGGCAGGGCTGGTGCTGCTGATAACAGGAGGAATGGCGGTCATGGGCTGGCTGCTGGTGAAGGAGAGGCAGGAGGAGGTCCGCGTGGCCGCCAAACAAAGGGCCGAGTCCTTCTCCATGACCAGCCGCTTTCTGCAGGAGATGTTTGCTTTTCTGACGCCGGAAACGGTGAAGGGGAAGGACACCACGCTGGTCAAAAACATGCTGGACGCAGCCGTGGAGCATCTGGACGGACTGGCGGACAATCCTGAATCTGGGGCGCGGGCGCAGGAGACGATCGGGCTGACCTATCTGGCGCTGTCTGAGCCGCTGGATGCGCAGAAGCAGCTTCAGGGTGCTTTGGAAAAGCGCAAGATCGCTCTCGGCGGGGAACATCGGGACACGCTGCGGTCCATGCGACAGCTCGCGACGGCCATGGAAGCCGAAGGCCGGTTTGTCGATGCGGAAACCCTGCTGCGCAGGACCTTGAGCGCGCAGCAAAAGACCCTGGGCCCGGACCACCCCGACACCTTTCTGACGATCACCGTGCTGGCGGCCGTTTGCGACGAGCAGGAAAAGCATGTGGAGGCGGAGACCTTGTTTCTCAATTTGTATCAGGTGCAGAAGCGCGTGCTGGGCGCGGACCACCTCGATACCTTTGCGACTCTCGGCAATCTGGCGAAATCTTACACCGTGCAGGGCCGACATGCGGACGCGATGAAACGACGTGGCGAGCAACTGGACGGGATGCGCCGCGTGCTGGGCGGCAATGATCCGCGCACGCTCGTCACCATGAACATCGCCGCCCAGGCATGTGAAAAAGCGGGGATGCCTTCGGACGCGGAGAAACTGTATTTCGGGGCGCTCGAGGTTCTGAAAAAATCTCTTGGCGCAGAGCATCCCGCCACACTGGAGCAGACGGACAAGGTGGCCCTGATGCTGGGACGACGCGGACGGCATGCCGAGGCACTGAAGATGCACCACGAATGCCTGGATGCGAAACGCCGCATGCTCGGCCCGAAGGATCCGCAGACCCTCTTTTCGATGAAGAATCTGGCGAATGAGTATGAGGCGCAGGGCAGGCTGGCCGAAGCCGAAGCCTCCCAACTGCAGGTGCTGGAAACCTTGAAAACCGCGTTTCCCCCTGAACACCCTGAAATCCTCGTGCAAATGGACACCGTAGCCGGGGTGTATGATGCCCACGGCCGCCATGCTGAAGCCACGAAGCTACGGCAGGAATCTCTGGCGGTGAGGCAGCGGGTGCTGGGCGGCAGCAACGTCCAAACCCTGCGCTCCATGCAGCAACTGGCCGCCTCTCTGGATGCGGATGGCAAACATGCCCAAGCCATGACGCTGCAGAACGAGACGCTCGAAACCATGAAGACCGCCTACGGTCCTGGGGATCCGGATGTGCTCGCCCAGATGCAGGTGATGGCGGCAATGCATGACCGCCACGGAAACCACGCGGAGGCTGAAAAGATCTACCTGGCTCTGCTGCAGATTCAGCAGCGGGTGCTGGGCCTCGGACATGCCGAGACGCTTACCACGATGTCCGGCCTGGCTACCACTCACTGGCATGCGGGCCGGCTCGAAGAAGCGGAGGCTCTGTTCCAGCAGGTGCTGGAGCTGCAACGCAAACGCGTGCCCGCCGACAATGCAGCGGTTGCATCCGCCGCCGCTGACCTCGGAAGCTTGTGGTTGCAATCCGGACAGCCGGCCAAGGCGGAGCCACTGCTGCGCGACTGCCTGGAGCAGTGCATCAAGCAGACACCCGAACACTGGCTGCGCTTCAATGCCGAAAGCCTGCTGGGTGGCGCCCTCCTGAATCAGAACAAGTACACCGAGGCAGGGACGCTGCTGCAGTCCGGCTACGAAGGGCTGAATGCACGCGCCGACCAACTGGCCATCCATGACCGGTTTCGCCTGCGTGATGCCATCGAACGTCTCGCCAAATTCAATGACGCCACCGGCAATGCTGCCAAGGCGGCCCAGTGGCGGCAGAAGCTCGCCGAGTTTGATCAGCCACGCGCCGCTTCAAGCACTCCAAAACTTAGCATGAGCACCAAGTAGGGGAAGTTTGCGGTTGTTGTCTGTCGTTGACGATGATTGACGGTTGTTTTGAAGGCAGACACCGGGAGAAGAATGAAGTTCACGGGCCAGGTCGCAGGACTGTTTTCTTGGAGACAACCGTCTTGCTCCCGCGCAGCCGAAGCTCAAGCATCGCCCACTTCTTCTTCCGCACGACGGGATAGCCGGTCTCCCCAGAAGGTGGCGACGAGCAGACTGCTGAGGGCAAGGAGGCCCAGGCCATTGAGCACATGGAAGTTGGTGACCCAGAAGCTTTTTCCGGTCAGGATGACGAAGATCCCCAGCGCCACCTGAACCGTGGGCATGAACATCAGGAGGGTGGCCACGGGGCGCATCTGCGGCAGGGTGACAAGCCAGCGCCGCGCACGAACCGCGACGAAGATGATCAGCAAGGCGACTGTGAAGCCCCAGTATTTGTGGGCAAAGAGCAGAAACACATTCTCAGGGTGCAACGGGGGCAGCCACTGGCCTTTAGTGGTGAGGATATCGCTCGCGGCCAAAAACGTGCGCTGCGTGTGCCGCAGGCTGGCACCGAGAATAAGCTGACCGAAAACGCAGAGAAACAATGCCAGCGACCAGAAGCGCGCCCGTGCGGCTTCTTTGAGGGAGAGCACCAGGCGGCCCTCCGTCCAGGTGCGGGAGGAGGCAAAGGCGATGAACACCAGCAGGCAGTAGAACAACTGACCGAGCGTCCCATGCGTGATGCCCAACGGGTCCGACATTTTCAAGACCCGCAAACCACCCAGCGAAGCCTGCAGCACGACTAAAAGCAAAGCGAGGGTGGTCACTCCGCGCAGCAAGGGCCAGCGCTGACTGTACCACTTCAGGACGAGCCACAGAAAGCCCAGAGTGCCAATGAACGCAGCCGTGGCCACCGATCCCATGAAGATCAGCACCAGAAAACCAAAGGAGCAAAGAACGATGCCGACGCCCTCGACGGCACTTGGTTTAAATCTGGCAAACTGCCAGAAGTACATTCCAAGCACCAGAAAACCAATGGTGGTGGCAATCCAGCGGTGCCCGTGCTCCAGCAGCAGCGCAGGCACTTTGTACCAGCCTTCGGGATTGATCTTGCCGTAGCACAGCGGCCAGTCGGGCACGGCGAGGCCGACATCCTCCGTCGTCACGGCCGCGCCCCACCAGATCAGCACCACGCCCACGGCGAGCGTGAACAGAGCATAGCGATGAAAAGCACGGGAGGGCATGATAGAGACAGATCAGGAACGCGCGGCAAAAGCGAAAGGGCAAAATAATGAGGTCATTATTTTGCCCTTCGGTTCTGCCATCCGTGAGGATGGAAATTAGTGAGCAGCGGCAGGCTTCGGCGCGGCGGCTTCAGCAGCCTCAGTTTTCTTTTTCGCGGAGTCAGACTGCTCCTTGGCCCAGGCGTCGTAGTCGGCGGCGGAAACGACTTCGAGGATGGCCTTCATCTGGGCATGGCCCGGGCCGCAAAGCTGTCCGCAGATGATGTCCCAGCTGCCTTCCTTGGTGGGCTTGAACCACATGTGCGCCTTCACGCCGGGGGTGGCGTCCTGAGCGGCACGCATCGGCACAAGGGCGAGATTGTGGATCACGTCCTTGCTGGCCACGTCCACGATGACCGGGCGGCCCACTGGAAGCTTCATGGTGCCGGGGTTGACGAAGTCGTCCTTGCCATTGGGATCGTGAAGGTCCTTGCCCATGGTGTTGGTGGCGCCGTCCACATTGCGCAGATCCCAGGTGCTGAGCATCATGTCGGTGCCGGGATACTGGAAGTTCCAGAGGAACTTCTCGCCGAGGGCGCGCATGCGAATGGTGTCGGGGGAGGTGGGGTATTCATCCGCCTGGCGGGACCAGAGGGGGAAGGCAAAGCCGAGCAGGAGAATGGCTTCAACGATGACCACGCCGATTTCGATGTGCGTTGTCGCATGACCGCGGAAACCATGGTAGTCCGCACGGGCGGTCTTCTTCTGGCGGAAACGATAAAAGGCGATGGCGAGATAAATGGACCAGCCCACGCCAAGCACGACCATGACCCAGTGGACAAAGCCCAGCATGTGGTCAACAAGGCCGCCGTGTTCTGAGGCGTTTGCAGTCTGGCCCATCCAGACATTGATAGAATCGAGTTTAAGGGTCATAAGCTTGAAAAAAGGTTCAGGCGGAAACGGTGGTGAGGTGCTGATGCGCGCGCTGACGACGCACAAAAGAATAAACAAAGCAGGCGGCGCAGATGAACATGAAGGCCAGCATGCCCAGCATGAAAAGAATGGCGAAACCCTGGGCCTGGCCGACAAGACTGCCTTTGTCGGCCATGCAGGTGGCGCAGGCGAGAACGGAAGATGGAAGCGCGGGAATCATGGTTCAAACGATGATGGTGCGCATTTTTTTAATGACGTACCAAACGCCATAACCCAGCAGGGCCAGGCAAAGAAGACCTGCGTAGGGCTTGAGAGGCGCTGCACCCGCGGCGGCGGCATCTTCAGGCATGAAATGCATCCACAGCCAGAACGCGGCATCGCACAAAATGGCGAAGACGAGAAAGACGATGTGGAAGTGCTTGAGCGACATGGCTGAAGGGCGGGAGACTATTGCTGCTCGACAGGGGCGTAGAAGCCGGAGAACTGAAGCGGATCTTCGTGGGAAAAGATGAAGAGCGCGAAGAGAACGGAGGCCAGCACCACGGTGAAGAGGAGGATCTTGTAGATCATGCTGCGCTCATGATTGAGATGCATGAAGATCAGCGCCACGAGCGTGGCCTTGACCGTCGCCAGGATCATGCCGACGAGGATGTTCAGGCTGTGGGTGGGAAGCTCCACATAGGAGAGCCCCACAGTGAGTCCGCTAAAGACGATCAGGATGACACCAATGATGATGTACCATTTGATCGATTTCTGGATTGCTTCGACGTTGTCGGCCATGGCAGTGAAAAGGGTGGGAGATTACAGGAGGTACAGCAGCGGGAAGAGGAAGATCCAGACGAGATCGACGAAGTGCCAGAAGAGGCCGCCGACTTCGACGCGATTGGCGAGATGCTCAGGGTCCTGACGCAGACGCTTGCCGTCAAAGGCCAGGAAGTAGAGCAGCACAAGCGCACCGGCGATCACGTGCAGACCGTGCAGGCCGGTGAGCGTGAAGTAGATGGCGTAGTAGGTGTTCAGCTTCGGGGTGAAGTTGGAGAAGAAGGTGATGTCCTTCTTTTCCAGCACCACCGTGGGGTGATGCGCATGAGCACCGCCATGGCCTTCAGCCGGAGCGTGGGCCTCAGCACCATGGGCATCCCCGTGAGCGGCGCCTGCAGCAGGAGGCTCGGCGGAGTTCAGCTTGAAGAAGAGCGACTCTTTCTGCAGCGTGGCGGATCGGGTCTTGTCACGTGTGGGATAGTCCTTTTCGAATTTGGTGATGTGATGGTCGCGGTTCTCGACGAAGGCCTTCTGCCAGGCTTCACCCAGGTAGCGGTGATCAAAAGCGAGGGACTTCTCTGACTGAGCTACGCCACGTGCATCGACGCCGTCGACTTCGAGGGTCATCTTGTCATCGACGAGCTTGCCGGTGGCGGTGGTGCCGTCACGGAAAGTGATGGTGGTGTCGGTGTAGCCAAAAATGTCGGAGGGCTTCACCGCGAAATTGATCGGGGCGGTGGCGACAAGCTTGATGGCGGCGCTGCTCTTTTTGGCATCGGCAGCATTCTTGGAGGCATCTGCGCTGAGCGCTTCAAATGAGGCTTCATCCAGGCTGATTTCCTTGCCATCCTCGGTTTTGAACTTCGGGGCGGTGCCTTCAATGAAGGGCAGGACATGATTGACCGGGTCAGCGGAAACGCCGCTCGTTTTGAGAGGCACGGTGATGTTGAGTTCCGAAACGCCTTCAAACTTCACATGGTAGCCATGGGGAAGATGGCCGGTGAGCAGGGTGCCGTCCGTCAGTTTGACGGCGTAGTGGGCGAACTTGGCCTTGTACTCCAGGGACTTGTTGAACATGAACACGCCCGCGCAAATCACGGTGATGGCCATGTTGATGCGGTACCAGCCAAACTTGCGCAGCTTCAGCATGGCCCAAGCCATGACAACCGTCACCGAGGAGGCAATGAGGACGACGGTGTTGATGAAACCGAGGGTCACATCCAGATCATGCACCGGCCAGGGATAGTCGGCGCCGACACGGAGAAAGATGTAGGCCGAGAACAGGCCGCCGAAGAGCATGACTTCCGAGGCAAGGAAGAGCCAGATGCCGATCTTGGCATTGTAGAGACCGGTGTCTGGACGGGCGTGAACGGTATAGGGGATGTCCATTGAAGTAGTCGCGGTGCGCGGTTGGGAGTTCGCGGTTTAGTGATGCGCGTGCGCCTTTTCAGCGACGGCTTTGAGGTCGGGTTTGCCGGGTTCGGACTCCCACTGCGGATAGAAGTCGGATGCATGACCGGGAACGCTGTACTCGTAGGGGCCACGATGGGCGACCGGATCGAACAGGAAGTTGCCGTGCGGAGGAGGAGTGGGAGTGGCCCATTCCATGGTGGTGGCGTTCCAAGGATTGTCGCTGGTGGACTTTTTGCCGCCTTTGATGCTGAACCAGAAATTGATGATGAAGGGCACCTGGCCCAGGGCGAGGATGAAGGCGCCGATGGACATCACGATGTTCAGGGAGAGCATGTTGTCCGGGATGTTGAAGCCGAAGAAAGCACCGATTTTGTGAGTCAGCGTGGTGGTCCAGTGGGACATGGCGCTGGTGTTTTCGAAGTACTTGCCGCCGTCATACCAGCGGCGGTGGAAGCCGGCCATGCCCTGGACAAACATGGGGGCGAAAACGAGGTTCATGCCGATGAGCGAAGGCCAGAAGTGCAGCTTGCCGAGCTTGTCGTTCATGAAACGGCCGGTCATCTTCGGGAACCAGTGATAGACACCGGCGAAGAGGGCAAAGATCGTTCCTGGGGCGACGACGTAGTGGAAGTGACCGATCACGTAATAGGTGTCGTGCATGGCGAGGTCAATGAATGAGAACGCCAGTGGCAGACCGGTAAGACCGCCGATACCGAACATGGGGAGGAAGGCGGAAGCGAAAAGCATCTGTGTATTGAAGCGGATGGAACCGCCCCAGAGGGAAACCATCAAGCAAGTCAGCAGCACCACCGAAGGCACGGAGATGAGCACCGTGGTGATCTGGAAATAGGTGGACATCATGGTGCCCATGCCGGTCAGGTACATGTGATGCGCCCAGACGAGGAAGCTGAGGAAGCCGAGCGTAAGCACGGAATACACCATGGACTTGTAGCCCCAGAGCGGGCGGCGTGCATTGCAGGGAATGACATCGGTCAGGATGGCGAATGCTGGCAGAATGAGCACGTACACCTCAGGATGCGCGAGGAACCAGAAGAGATGCTGGTAGAGCAGGGGGCTGCCGCCACCGGAGATGTCGAGGTGCTTGCCACCTTCCATCAGACCTGAAGGGAGATAGAACGAGGAGCCGAACACGCGGTCAGAGAGCTGCAGGATGGCCGCCACTTCAAGGGGGGGGAAGGCGAGCAGGAGGAGGAAGGCGGTCACAAACATCGCCCAGCAGAAGAAGGGCATCTTCATCCATGCCATGCCCTTGGTGCGCAGATTGATGATGGTGGCGATGAAATTGACGGAGCCGAGGAGGGAGGCGGAGATATTGAACACCATCGCCAGAAGCCACCACATGTGACCGTGTTTCCAGATGCTCGTCACACCGATGTTCATGGTGGAGGCGAGCGGAGAATACATCGTCCAGCCGGTCTGCACCGGGCCGGTGCCGACGAAGAAGCTGTACATCATCAGCACGCCGCTGATGAAGAAGAACCAGTAGCTCATCATGTTCAGCTTCGGGAACGCCATGTCGATGGTGCCAATCTGGAGCGGCATGACGAAATTGCCGAAAGCGGCGAAACCCAGCGGCACGATGCCGAAGAACACCATGACCGTTCCGTGCATGGCACCGAGCATGTTGTAGAGCTCGCCATTGAGGGAGCCATCTGCATTGAGCCAGCGGCCGAACATCTGTTCAAAGATGTCACCGATGAGAGGCAGGTGACGAATCACTTCCACAGCCGGCACCGGGATGCCCGGATAGGCGATGCTCCAGCGCATGAGAAGCATGAGGAAGAAACCGAAGAGCAGGAACAGCAGGCCGGTGACACCATACTGCATGCCGATGGTCTTGTGATCCGTGGAGAACACGTACTTCCAGATGAAGCTTTGTTCGTGATGCCCGTGCGCATGGTCATCATGCGAATGATCGTGGGCGTGATCGTGAGTGGTGGCGGCGGCGCTCATAGGCTGGGGGTCAAAAAGGGGTCAGAGGGGGTGGGCGTTCGCGAAATCGAACTCGAAATCAGCGGTGGCCTTGCCGCCACGGACGGTGACGGTGTGGGTGATGCTTTGCGAAAACTGCGGGTGCCAGGCTTCAACGACGTAGTCGCCATCGGCCAACGCACGAGAAATGGTAAAACGACCGTCGGTGCCGGAAACTGCGCTGTGGGCGCCCTCATGCACGACCACCCAGGCGTTCATCCAACGATGTACGTCGCATTCGAGGCGGTAGATGCCCGGAGCGTTGAAGGTCTTCACGTTTTCGTCACCACGCGAAGGCTGACCAAAGTTGTCGATGTTGGCGCCTTTGCCCTGCGCTTCGTAGCGTGCGATTCGGATGTTGTGGAAGGTGAGGTCGCTGTTGTGAAAGCGGACGCTCTGCCCCGCCTGAACTGAAAGCGTATGAGGAACGAATTCGCAGTTTGTCTGATCGACCAAGGGAGCTGCGGAGAGATTGCTGGCGCGCTGGCTGCCGCGCACGGTGATCACAGCGTCTGCGAGGGATCCGTCAGCCGCGACTTTCCAGGTGGAATCGATGATGTCCCCATGCCCGGTGCAGAACGGGTTGCCCCCGACATCGACGACCTTGCGGAGACTGGCCGCATCAGCCCCTTTGAGCGTCACCTTGCCGGTGATGCTGGGAGTTTCGGCGATCTCCACGGCGGGCGCGAGTTTCACCTCATCGACGGCCTCAGGCATCTTGCCGCAGCTCACGTTCGCGATCAGCATGACGGCTCCGAAGGCAGCCCAAGGTGCCTGGCGGGAGACGGTTTGCTTCACACGGGTCATTGCAGTTTAAAATTACTTGGCGGCGGGTGCGGCGGCAGCAGTAGCGCCAGGTCCGGCAGGGATGTCACCGGGGACATTCTTTTCAGCAAACGGGGCCAGATCGGCCGCAGTCCACTGCGAAGCGCGCTTTTCTTCATCGCGCACCTTTTGCACCATTTCTTTGGTGATCATGGAAGCCTCGTTGCCCCAGGAATTGCGGATGAAGGTCAGCACGTTGGCGAGGTCCTGGGAGGACATCGCGGCACCGAAGGGCATCATGCCGCCGGGGGTGTTGAAGCCCTGGCCGTTCACGGTGATCGGTCCGGTGAGGCCGTGCTGCACGATGCGGATCAGGCGCTCCGTGCCGCCGAGGACAAACTCAGACTTGGCGAGAGGGGGGAACTGGCCGGGAAGGCCGCCGCCATTGCCCTGATGGCAGCCACCGCAAACTGCGTAGCCGCTGGCACCTTTTTTCATGGCGAGTGCAAAGGGATCAAGAGCATCGCCAGCGCCGGCACCGCCGGGGCGCGGGTCACCGCCACCAGCGGTGGCGAAGGGATTGCTGACGTTGAAGCTCCAGCCGCCTGTCATTGGGCCAAGCTGACCGCCGGCGATGATGGCGACGAGCATGAGCAAAAACATCGCCCACAGGGGAGCGGGCTGGCTTTCGGGAGCGAGATCTTCCTTCTCGCGCTTCACGGCACTGTGAAGGCGGTCGAGATCGGTGCTGTCTGGATGGGCGGGTGCGCTCATGGGGGCGTGCGGGTCGCGAGAGGGGGCTACTTTTTGGCGGGAGCGGCAGCGACGGCTGCAGCCTGTCCGGGGACGGGATAATCCTTTTTCAAGGAGAGAAGGTATTCGACAAGGCGCTCGGCTTCCGGAGTCGGCACGATTTCATAACCGGCTGCGGGTGCGAACTTCTTCGGCAGCTTGACGGCTTTATCAGAGACGGGGCCCTGGATTTTCTGCACTTTGAAGAGACCTGTGTAGGCAGGCATTGTGCTCCAGTCATAAACGGACCGAGGTGAGTAGAGATGCTGGTAGAGAGCAGCGGCAGAGGGAGCGCGCCAGCCGAAATTGGCGAGGTCAGGTCCGACACGCTGAATGCCGAGCAGGGCGTATTTTTCACCGAGGTAGTCACCCAGCACGCTTGGGCGAGCAGGAGTCGTGGGACGGGCTTCCTGATCCTGGCCCCAGCCTTTGTACCAGCCATCGAGGCCGAGCTGAACCGGACGAATCATCTGCGTGTGGCATTGATTGCAGCCTTCGCGGATGTAGACGAGCTGGCCCTGACCGTTGACGGGGGCAGGCGGGAAGTATCCTTCGACGCCGTCCTTGTCCTTGTCATAGGCGACAGGGGTAAGCTGTTCGTACTTCATCGCCGGAAGGACGATGAGACACAGCCAAGGCAGCCCGAAGGAGGCGGCGAGACCGAGAATGAATGTGCGGAAGTTCGTCATGCGTGGGCTTCGTGGGGAAGAGCTTGATCGTCGTGGTCGTGTTCAAGCAGGGTCGGTGCCGAACTGCGGCGGCCCAGACCTGCGACCATGAGCAGGAGATGAAGGAGGAACATGCAGTTTGAGAAGCTGATGAGCGCCCAGGCCACCGCGCGGGAGACGACGTAGGGGCGGGAATTGATCACGTGGTTCATGAAGGTCTGGTCCCAATGCTCGGGGTCGTTCAGATCCACACCCTGCTGCCAGCCAGCCACAAGGCTCATGATAACGATGGTGCCGATGCCATAGACGGAGAACCAGAAGTGATTGCGAATCAGGCGGACACTCAGCCATTCGCAGCCGGAAAGGCGGGGTACGATGTAGTAGATGGCACCAAACACGCACATGCTGAAGAAGCCATAAATGCTGACGACCTGGAAGGCGTACCAAGACTGGGTGAACTGCAGGTTGGCACCGGTCCAGAAGGCGGAATTGAGCGCGAGGACCAGACCCGAGACAGGATAGAACAGTGCTCCGAAGAAGATGAAACGCAGGGTGGGGCTGGCAGCCACGGAACTGTGCTTGCCAAGGGTGGTGAGGTGATGATTGAGACCGACAAGGCCGACCGGGATGAGAAGCAGCACACCAGCGCAGGCTCCGACGGAGGACATCCAGGCGGGAAGCGGGCCGCCCATGTATTTCTGCATGCCCGTCCAGCCACCAAGGATGGCGAGGCTCCAGAAACCGGCGGAAGCCAGCTGTGCCGAGGCGATGGGTTGTCCGGTAACTTTCGGGATGAAGTAGTAAGCCGCACCGACGCCGACCGGAACGAAGAAGAGAAGAATCAGCGCGTGGATATACCATGCGTCAATGCCAGCGCCGATGGCGCCGAGGCCCGGCAGGCAGTGCAGAGCAACGTTGGCGGTGATGAAGATCCAAGGGAACCAGAAGCAGGCGCCGAGAATGTACCAAGTGCTGACCATGAAGCCTTCCGGACGGAACGCGCGGCCAAACATGCGGGCGATGGGCCAGGCATAGCAGAGGAAGCAGGCAAGCAGCACAGGCCAGACAAACTTGGGCATCTCAAGCCACTCGATCGAGGTGCTCTTGCCCATGAGGACGGAGACGATGCCAAAAGTGATGGTGATGTTCCAGAAGACGCCGGCGGTGATGAGGAGGCTTTTGCCACCCTTCAATTCCTGGCCGGAGCGACGGGCCATGATCCAGAGCATCACGCCAAGAGCCGCCTGAACACCCCAGCCGTAAACGAGCGCATTGATGTGCGCAGGCTGCAGACGGCCATAGGTGAGGTACGGGCAGTTTCCAAGGAACTCAGGCTCCACCAGCTTGATCGCGGCGAGGACGCCGAGGAGCGTGGAAAGCATGAGCCAGAAGGCTCCGTTGGTGAAGAGAAAGAGCACAGGGCCTTTCACCGACTTGTCGATCGCCGCGCGGCGAAGGTTGTCGGCCTGAAGGTCAGTGTCAGGAGTGGCGGGAGTGGTCTGCATGACTTACTTGGGCGAAGCGGGTGCGGGAGCTGCAGGAGCGGGCGTGGCGGGAACCGAAGGAACGAAGTTGGTGGGAATCGGAGGAGCCGGGGTGGAAGGAATCGCGGCGGCAGGGGCTGCCGGAGCGGCGGGCGCTGGAGCGGCAGGCGCTGCCGGGGCGGCAGCAGGAGCTGGAGCGGAAGCTGCGGCGGCCTGTTTGAGCTGAGTCGGGGATCCTGGCACCACCTGAGTGCTCACACCGGGCTTCTTGGCAGAGAGCGCGGCAAGCGTCTTGCCGAAGACCTCTTTCTTCCTGGCTTCGACGTTCAGGCCAAGCTTGGCCATGTTTTCAGACTGGGCCTTGAGGATCTCGGCGGTGTTGTCGCGCCGTTCCTTCTCGCGCGGGTCAAAGCCCTGCTTCGAGTCATTGAGTGCCTGGATAATGAGCAGGAGCACGGCGAAGCCGGCAAAGGCTCCGAGCACCCACACAAAGGTGGCTCCGGCTTTTTTAGGTTGATCGGGCTGCGACATGGAAAAACGGGGAATCAGTTGATGACGTTCACGGACTCAATGAGGCGGGGGTCACGCCATGGATACAGGCTGTATTTGGCCAGGCCCCGGAGGTAGAGGAAGCCCATGATGCCAAAGACGGCACAGAATGCGGCGATGTCCTGCACCCAGGCATACGGAGCCAGGACGCCGAGGCCAAGGGACGGGCCGCGCTCTGGAATCACGTTCCAGTAGATGTCCACCACATGCATGAAAAGGATCCAGATACAGCCGAGGCTGATGACCACCGGGTTCTTTTTGCGCTGCTGAGAGAGCAGGAAGAGGAAGGGAACGATGAAATGCCCGAGGAGAATGAAGATGGAAACAGCCTGCCAGCCTTCCGTGTTGCGGATGAGGTAGAAGCGGGTTTCTTCCGTGATGTTGGCGTACCAGATGAGGAAATACTGGCTGAAGGAGATGTAGGCCCAGAACACCGTGAAGGCGAAGAGCAGCTTGCCCATCAGATGGTAATGCTCATCGGTGACCACCTTCTGAAGATAGCCCAGGCTGCGCAGCCAAGTAACGACGAGGATCGACACTGCCATGGAGGCCCAGGCGCAACCGGCAAAGATGTACACGCCCCACATGGTCGAGAACCAGTTGTAGTCCAGGCCGACGAGCCAGTCATAGGCTGCGAACGTGACGGTCAGAGCGAAGGGGAGCAGCACAATGCAGGAGAACTGGCGAGACCAGATCGTGTGCTTGATGTCGCCATCCTGCTCCTGCTGAAGCGATTTGCCTCGAAGTGTGCGGGCGATGAACCAGAGGATGAGGAAGTAGGCAACGAAGCGGGTGTACCAAGAGAACCCGGTGGTCAGGTTCATGTAGCCGAACTTGGTGACCAGCACGTGCAGGTGGGGATTGTCCACCGCCATGTGATGCAGCGCCTGTTTCACCGTGGTGGGGTGATCGGCGTGGGCGGCATGTTCCGCAGCAGCGCGATGGTGACCCATCCACTCATAGAGCGGCTTGTTCACCGCCGTGATGAGCAGGGGGGAGGCGAGAATGGCGAGGGGGATGACCATGTTGGCCATGTTTTCCCAGATTCGACGGACGGCCACGCCCCAGCTCGAATTGGAAGCGCTGTGGAGCAGGATCCAGAAGCAGCCGCCAACCACGAAGGTGAAGCAGAAGAAGACAGCGAACAGCCAAGAGTAGGCAAAGGTGTCCGTTTTCGTGAAGAAGAACCAAAGGGAAGCCAGAAAACCGAGCCCGCCCAAAAAGCCGAGCGTGTTGATAAGCTTGGCGCCCTTGGCTGGTTCGAATTTTTCTCCGCCCTGGGGCAGATCGTTAAATGTGACGTGGTGACTCATGCCGGGATTCGCGTGATCGTGCCGTTACTGGAGGGGAAGGGTGACGCCAGACTCTTTAGCGGCGAGTTGCAGAGAGCGGATGTAGGCCACAATGGCCCAGCGGTCGCGCAAGGTGATGTTGCCGCCGTAGCTGCCCATCAGACCTTTGCCGTTGGTGATGACATCAAAGATGGCACCATCCGCACGGTAGGCTGCGGCATTGGCTGGATCTAGATTGCCGGGCTGCTGGAAGTTGTAAGCGGTGAGGATGCCGTACTTGGAGGTCACCCCTTTGCCGTTGCCGGACGTACCGTGGCAGATGGCGCAGTTGATGTTGTAGCGCTGCTCGCCGCGCTTGATGAACTCTTCGTTGAAGACGGATGGGTCGCTAGTGATCTCGGCTGGGAGGCCGTCTCCGTAGAAATCGCCGACCTTGCCGGTGTCATAATAACCCAGACCGCTGGTGAAAGCCAGACGGGCAGGCTTGGCCCCATTGACTGCCGGTTTGGCAGGAATGTCGAAACCCATTGGAACGGTGCCTTTGACCGGCAGGCGTTCGCCGCGGCCATCCGCAAAAAAGTCGCTGGAGGCCTGGTATTTCACCTTGGCCTGATGGTCCATGTCCGGGATGATTTCGAGCGGCGGCAGTTCCGATTTGCTGCCACGGAAACCAAACGCGCTCACGACGATCGCGATGACAAAAAGATAGCTGAGAAAAAAGTACTTCATGGTGCGGGTAAGCGAGGCTTAGATTTCGTCCTCCACGAGTTCGATGTTCTTGCCGCCGGCTTTTTCAAGAAGGCTTTTGGTGCCTTCCTGGGAGAATTTGGGGTCGCGGGCTTCGATGCAGACGAAGAAACCGTCGTCCGAGAACTTGCTGAAGTTCTTGGAGACAAACAGCGGGTGATTCCAACGTGGCAGGCCGATGAGGGCCAGGAGGCCAAACAGGGTGGTGAAGGCGCTGAACAGAATCGTCAGCTCAAACATCACAGGGAAGAAGGCCGGGATGGTCCAGATGTCGGTGGGCTTGCCTTGGACGACGGTCGGATAGGTTTCGACAATCTTCTGGAGGAAGCCCAGGCCGATGTGGCTCCAGAAATTGGTCTGGGTGATCGTTTCGAGCGTGAAAGCAACCGTGGTGCCGGTGATGCCACCGCAGAAAACGAGCATTGGCAGCTTGGAGCGTGGATTGCCCATCGCATCGTCCATGCCGTGAATGGGGAACGGCGAGTGGACGTCCCAGCGCTGGTAGCCGGCATCGCGCACATGCTCGGCGGCATGATAGAGATCCTTCACGCTGTCAAATTCAGCGAGGTAGCCGTGGACTCGTTTGAGGGTGGTGCTCACAGTCAGGGTTCAGTTAAAATGTTAGGCGGCAACGGGTTTGGCGACGTGGCGGTCCGGGTAGTCCATGAGGTCCTCCTCCTGGATGCCCTTCTCAGCATGATCGTCCTGATGCGGGTTCGACTGCGGGCACACGCCCTTGACTTCACCAATGGCGATGACAGGCAGGAAGCGGAGGAACAGCAGGAACAGCATCATGAAGAAGCCGAAGGTGCCGAGGAAGGTGTACTTATCGACCCAGGTGGCCTGATAGACGCCCCAGGAGCCCGGGGTCATGTGACGCTCAAGCGTGGTGGCGATGATGACGTAGCGCTCAAACCACATGCCGGCGTTCACGAACATGCAGACGATCATGACGACCCAGACATTGTGACGGCACCAGCGGCTCCAGAAGAGCTGCGGAGCAAAGACGTTGCAGCTGAACATCCAGTAGTAAGCCCAGGTGGAGGGGCCGGTAAGGCCGCGCAGCGTGAAGGCGGCGGCTTCATACGGATTGGCGCTGTAGTAGGCCACGAAGAGCTCCATGCAGTAGGCGTAACCGACGATCGTTCCTGTGAGCAGGATGATCTTGGCCATGTTGTCCACGTGCTTGGCGGTGATCAGGTCATCCAGGCCGTAGATGCGGCGAACGGGAAGCATGAGGGTCAGCACCATCGCGAAACCACCGAAGATGGCACCAGCCACGAAGTAGGGCGGGAAGATGGTGGTGTGCCAGCCGGGAACGACCGAGGTGGCGAAGTCGAAGGACACGACGGAATGCACGGAGAGCACCAGCGGCGTGGAAAGAGCGGCCAGCAGCATGTAGGCGGTCTCGTAATGGCTCCAGTGGCGGTTGCCACCGCGCCAGCCGAGGGCAAACAGGCCGTAGAGGAACTTCTTCAGGCCGGGACGGCAGCGGTCACGCAGGGTGGCAAGGTCAGGCACGAGGCCCAGAAACCAGAACACGAGGGACACAGAGAAGTAGGTGGACACCGCAAACACGTCCCAAAGCAGGGGGGACTTGAAGTTCTGCCAGATGGCGTTGGCGTTCGGGATGGGAGCGAGGAACCACACCATCCAAACACGACCGACGTGGAAGGCCGGGAAGAGACCGGCGCACATCACGGCGAAGATCGTCATGGCTTCCGCAGCACGGTTCACGGACGTACGCCACTTCTGGCGGGTGAGGAACAAGATAGCGGAAATGAGGGTGCCGGCGTGACCGATACCGATCCAGAACACGAAGTTCGTGATGTCCCAGGCCCAGGCGACGGGCTGCTTCTGACCCCAGACACCGACGCCGGTGGAAATGAGGTAGGTGAAGCAGAAGACCATCAGTCCGGTGAGCAACACGGATGGCACAAACAGGATCCACCACAAGGCGGGCTGCTTGTTTTCAACGATGCCGCAGATGCGGTTCGTGATCCAGGAGTACGAGCGGTTGTTCAACACCAGCGGCTCGCGGTCGAGAATGCGCGGTGTGTTTGGGGCTGTAGCGGAGGCGTCCATGTGTCCGGTTTAGAATTGGTTGTTGCTCCACACGGCGATGTTCTCTGCGCCGGGCATGTTCGTGTTCGGATTGCGCAGGCGGGCAAGGTAGCTCGTGCGTGGGCGGGTGCCGATGTATTTGAGCACCTGATAGTCGCGTGGCGAAGCCTTCGACTTGACGACGGCGGACTTGGGATCGGCCAGGTCACCGAAGATGATGGCCTCGGCCGGGCAAGCCTGCTGGCAGGCGGTTTTGACGGTGTCAGTCGGCACGCGGAAGTTCTTGGTGTCGCGCTGGACCTGCTTCTGCAGGATCTTGGCGGATTCGAGGCGCTGCACGCAGTAGGTGCACTTCTCGATGACGCCGCGCATGCGGACCGTGACATTTGGATTGCGCTGCAGACGAATGCTTTCGTCCTCGCGCTTCTCGCCCAGCGGGCCGGCGTAAAGATTGCCAACAGTCAGGCCGAGCACCTTGGTGTCGATCAGCGGGTTGCGCTTGTTGTAGTCGAACCAGTTGAAACGACGGGCGGTGTAAGGGCAGTTGTTCGCGCAATAGCGGGTGCCGATGCAGCGATTGTAGGCCATGGCGTTGAGGCCATCTGGCGTGTGAACGGTGGCGTTGACCGGGCAGACGGTTTCGCACGGGGCGGACTCGCACTGCTGGCAGGCCAGCGGCTGATGCACCATTTCGGCGTTTTCAAGCTGCTCAGGAGTCGCGTTGTCTTCGGGCCAGGTGCTTTCCTGATCCACACCCACAGAACCATCTTCGTTTTTGTGCGTGCCCCACTTTGGCACGGCGAAGTAGCGATCCATGCGGATCCACTGCATCACACGTCCTTTGCGGACCTGGTCTTTGCCGACGACAGGAATGTTGTTTTCGCTCTGGCAGGCGACGATGCAAGCGGTGCAACCAATGCACTTGCTGAGATCGATCGTCATGCCCCACTGATGCTGCTTCTCGTAGTCGAAGCCGTCCGGATTCTCCGCAGACTTCACCCCGACCTGGCCTTTGTAGAAGGAGATGTTTTCCGGGATGTGGCTGTCCATGCCGGTCTTCTGTGCGAAGGCCGTGTCCTTGTTGAAGGTATCCAGGGTGCCTTCGCGGTAAACCGCGCGGCCTTCCATGGTGTTCTGGGTCTGAGTGAGAGCCAGTTCAGCGATGGTGGGAAGCACTTCGATCTTGGCGCCGCTCAGCACGAACGTGCCGGGCTTTGTACGCAGGACATAGGCGTTCACGCCGCGGTCAGCGCTGACCATGCCAACGCCGATCTGACCGTAGCCCAGAGGCAGGGTGATGGAGTTGGACACATGCCCGGGAGCTTCGATGGCGGGGATTTCGATCGAAACATCACCGACGGTAATTTTGACGTGCTGGCCTTCCTTGAGACCCAGACGGCGGAAGGTGACGGAGCCAATCCAGGCCGCGTTTTCCCAAGTGAGTTTCGTCACCGGATCGGGAGCTTCCTGAAGCCATGCGTTGTTGACGTAGCGGCCATCATAGACGCTGGAGTCGGCGACAAGGACGACTTCAAGCGCATCGTCCGTTGGAGCGACGACAGGCGCGGCCTTGGCGAGGATGCCAGCAACGGCACCCACATTCGGAGCGGCTGCGGCCTTGGCGTAGGCGGAGCCTTTGAGGAAGCCGTCACGCAGGGTGAAATTCCATTTCTTTTCGTCGAGGCTGCCGGCCACGGTGGCGAAGGTGTCGCGCACGGCGGTGTAGGCAGCGTCTTCGGCGGGAGCTGCAGGAGCAGCACCAGCGGCGGCGGGCGCAGCAGCTTCGGCAGGGCCGAGCTTTTTGCGGCCAAGCAGGGCGAGCAGGACTTCCACGCGGCTTGCACCGTCATAGAGAGGGGCGATCATCGGCTGAACGATCGAGTAGGTGCCATCAGCAGCGCGAACGTCTCCCCAGACTTCCAGGTAGTGAGCAGCCGGGATGTGCAGCGCAGCCTGACGTGAGGTGACATTTTTCTGCGAGCCAACGTGAATGAGCTTCACGCCTTTGTCTGCCACGAGTTTGGCCAATCCGGCAGCGTCTGGCGCGTCGTAGTAGAGGCTGGAAGGAGTCAGCGAGAGGAGAGTCTTGACCTGACCGCCGGCAATCGCCGTCTGGAGATCAGCAAAGCTGCCGAGTTCAGGGGAAGGAGCGCCTTGCAGCAGTTCGATCGTTGAACCATAAGCGCCGAGGGCGTTGTTGATCGAAGCGACCAGCGCATGCACTTCCGCGCCGTAGCGGGAACCGGCGAGGACGACGGCCTTGCCTTTGTTGTCGATCAAATCACGCACGGCGGGTGCGATCCAATTTTTGAGGCTCTCAGGAGCGGTATCGGCCAAAGCCTTGGCGGAAGCGTCCCCCAATTGAGCAGCGATCACGGCTGCAGCCACGGGAATCAGGCTCGCCGCGATCGGCTTGCGGTGATCCGCCATGCCGCCGGTCAGCGTGTAGCGATTTTCAAGGACGTAGAGGCGGTTCATGTCCGCCGCCTTGGCGTCTTTGGCGCGATGCTTGGTGAAAGCAGAGATGGGCTCGCCTGCCACGGGATCAACCCCGAGGAAGTCACAGTCCAAGGAGAAAATGCGCATCGCGGAGCCGAGCTTCACGAAGGGCTTCACGTCGGCGCCCAGCACTTCCTTGTTGGCAGCGGCCTGGCCTTCGCCACCCACCGCTTCATATTTGAAGAGTTTGATCTGCGGGAAAGCAGCCTTCACCTCGCCCAGCAGGCGCTGGTAAGTGGGGGAAGTCGAGCCGCCCATCACGATGCCAAGGCTGGCACCCGCGGACTTTTTCGCGTCAGCGATGGCTGCGGCGAGCAATTCATTCGCCTTGGCCCAGGAGAGTTCCTTGCCTGCGCCCATTGGCTTCTGGGAGCGCTCAGGATCATAGAGATCCAGCACGGAGGCCTGCGCAAAGCTGTTAAGCCCTCCACCCAAGGGGTGAAGAGGATTGCCCGCAAGGTGGGTCGGACGACCTTCGTGCGTGGTGACCACCAAGGGCACAGCGCCGCCGTTTTGAGGCATCGATGTGGCGTAAAGCAGCGATTTGCCCGGCACCATCCATTCGACATGCTGGGTGTAGGGGAGGATGTTGACGAGGGGACGGCGGCAGCTGGCCAGACCCATCATGCCCACGCTGGCACCCATGATCTTCAAAAATTCACGGCGGCTGTTCTCGCGCTCTTCGGCGTTCAGGCTGTCTCCCTCAGGGAATTCCTGGCCCAGATTTTTCAAGAAATCTTCACGACGGTCCAGTTCGGCGACACTGCGCCAATAGCGCTTGGCGTTCTGCGGCTCCTCAGGATGCTTCCAAATACGTTTCATGTGTCAGTAAAAGGGGCGCGGGGGTTAGCGATGGCAGGTGGTGCAGGATTCCGGCGGCTGAATCTGCCAGTGCTTCTTGATCTGGGTGCCCACTTCAGTCTGGGTCACGTTTTTACCGTAGGTTTTCTCCGCGAGAGCGACAATTTGTTCGAGGCTGTCAGCCTTGGCGCCTTCACCGCCGATGGTGGAGGCGATCTCGCCAGCCGGAACCTTCTTGTCGAGGAAGGTCTTGTAGAACTCCTCACGCTTCAGGTCGCTGGGCTTGTAGTCCAGCTTGGTGACGAACTCGAGAGGGCGAAGGTTGTTTTCGGGATTGCGGTGGCAGTCAAGGCACCAGCCCATGGACTGCGGCTGATCGTGACGGACGACTTCCATTTCGTTGATCTTGCCGTGGCAGGAAACGCAGGAGATGCCGCGGTTGAGGTGGGCGCTGTGATTGAAGTAGACGTAGTCAGGAGCTTTGTGGACCTTGACCCATGGGATGGACTTGCCGGTTTCGTTGGCTTTGACCACCATCTCCAGCTTGGGAGAATTGCTGCGGATGTTGCCTTTGCCCGGGCCATGGCAGTTGAAGCAGGTCTGGTTGGTGGGCACATTCGAGTGGCTGGAGGCCTCCACGAAGCTGTGGCAGTAGCGGCAGTCGAGCTCGAGCTGTCCTGCATGCAGTCTGTGTGAAAATGCCACTGGCTGCGTCGGTTCATAACCTACGCGAGTGTATTTCGGTGTGAAGTAGTAGGCGACGCCGACACTCACGCCGAAGGCAATGAACACGACGGCAATGGCGAGCTTGAGCGGCAGCCAGTTGGTCCAACGCGGAAAAAAGTTACCCATAGAAAGTGTCGGCAGATGAGCTTGTGAAAAATTTCACAAGGAGATTCAGAATAGGGAGACGTGAGCAGCTTTGCAACCGTCATCTTGTTTTTTTTGAACTTTTATGCGCAACCCTTGTCTATTGCGATTCTGTCGCAAAAAAATGCGTTTGGGGGACGATTTCCCGTTCCTTTGGCTCAGCCCCATTCCACCCACAGAAGATTGTGCTCAAAATCCAGCGTCACCCGGTAGTCCTCCAGCAGATAGGTACCGAGGCGTGACGGCCCCGGCATCACATCCACCTGCGCAAACGGGTAGTAGGAACCGAACAATCCGAGAGCCTTGAACTCCAGCACACGCACGTTTGCCTCCTTCGGGGTCTGTGCGCCGCCGACACCCGTGATCAGGTAGTTACCGCCCACATCCCAGCCGCCGTTCCTGTAACCGAGCACCTCGGCGACGCGGCGGTCGAGCTGTACCCCGAAAACAGAGCCTGAATCAACCACGGCCTCCCAGGAAAGCTTGCCGTATTTGAGGAGGGTGGTGGGCACGCCGTGCTTCATGCTGAGGCTGGCTTTGTGCATGTGCTTGCGCACCTTCCCGGGAAAGCTGCGGGTGAAACCAAACTCGACCTCATCATCTAAAAAATCGAGCGTGACGTATTTGCAGTGGCGGGACAGCAGATTCACGCCCAGCAGGGAAATGCCCAGATGCTCTTTCAAGATGCCGCTGCCCACCGCCGTGCGCTGCATGCGGATGATGCAGGGCAGGTTTTCCAGACGCCAGGTGCCAATCTGCAACGTCGGAATGACGGCCGCCATGCCCGGCTCTTTCCCCAGGACCCCTGACATGGTGGGGCGGATCTGCGGCACGGTGCGCAGGCCATATTCCACCGCCTGCTCCGCGTCAAAAACGCTGCTCGCCGCGCCCGTGTCGAGCATGAACTTTTGCGGTTTGTGTCCGTTGAGGCTGACCTTGAGGTAGGGCACGCCGCGGTCATAGTACATCGGCATCTTGAGCACGCCCTCCGGCGGCGGCACGCTGTGAGAGCGGATGCTTGCGACGCCCGCGGCCGTCATTTTGACCTCAGAGGCAGGAAGTGCCTGGGCATGCAGTTGTTTCTGCATGTCCTCGGGCACCGCTTCATTTTTCACCGCAAAAGAATCGGCGCATCCCGCAAGGGCTGCCATGACACCGATTGTCAGCGCCATTCTTAGGACGATGGTGAAATACGGAGGTTTCATATTTGTGCGAGCCTTTCGTTCTGGGATGGCCACTGTCAACCACCAGCGAATACAAGAGTCGCGCTCAATGCTCCAGCCAAAGGGAATTGCTTCGAAAATCCACCGTCACGCGTGCACCCTGCCAGAACCGTGAGCCGACTCTCTTGGGCCCCGGCATGACATACAGAGTGGCCCCGGGGTAGGTTTCACCGCACAGCTTGGCCGCAGGCACCTGAATCGTGCGGGCGCCTACTTGGTCCGCTCGGACGGTGCCTCCCACGCCGCTGAGGATCAATCCTCTGCCCATGCCCATGCCATCATGCGCGTGGCCCAGACGTGCGGCGGTGCTTTGATCAATGACGATGCCCCAGGTCGAACCCGAATCCACCACCGCGTCCCAGGAGACCCCGCCGGAGCTGACGCGGATGACGGGCATGCCCATGGACCAGCGCAGCGGCGTGCGCGTCACCCCGATGCGGGTGGGTTGAAACGGACGTGAGAAACCCAGTTCAACGGTGTTGCGCTGATAATCAAGGGTCATGAAACTGCAATGGCGGCGGAGATGATCCATGCCGAGGATGGCGCTGCCGAGCCCGCCGGGTCGAAAGCTGGAAATGCCGCGCACCAGGCACGGTACGTTGGTGGTGTGCCATTGGCCGAGGTCCATGGTGCTCATCACCGCCTGGCTGGCGCCCGCAGTACCATGCACGCCGCGAATCTGCAGCCTGCGCCCGCCGGAGGGAAGGAGACCGCAGGCGGTGGCCACATCCGGCTCAAAGACACTCAACGTGGCTCCGGTGTCCAGCAGCAGAGGAATGGGGCGCTGACCATTGATGCTGGCCATCACATGCGGCGTGCCCGCCCGAAGCTGCATCGGCACGGTGACATCTGCTTGAGGATTCTGCGGCCCCATGGGCAGAAACGGCATCGCGCAGGAGGAAAGCAAACACGAGATCAGAAGGGCAGGGAGTTTTTTCATGCGGCTGACGCCATGATACCCTCCATTGCGCGCAGATGCATCGGGTGGTTTTTCCAAGTGGCATGACGATTCACTCAATTCACACACAAATCCTTGTGTGCAGCGACGTATTGTCGGAGACTTCTTTTTTGACGACCTGAATGACCGCCTATTTGATCCGCCGCCTGCTGCTCATCCCGCCGACACTCGTCGGCATGACTCTGGTGGTGTTTTTGATCATCCGTTTCACCCCGGGCGGACCCATGGAGCAGGCGCTGCTGGAGGCGCGCATGAAGAGTGACGGCCAGCGCGGCGGTACCAGCCGCCAGCAATCCAGCGGCCTGACCCCGGCGCAACTCCTGAAGCTGCAGGAGCAGTACGGACACGACAAGCCTTTCCTGATCGCCTATGCCGCATGGCTGGGGGCCTGGCCCAAAGAGACGAATCGTTCACGCTCCGAATACGCGGAAGGCAAGATGGAGACCGAGGTGAAGATTCCCGGCACAGCGAGCCTGGTGACGGTGAAACGGACCGAGCAGAATGAAGCGGTCATCGTGGCAAACAAGGAGGTGGACAGCTCCACGTGGAGGGCCCGCATCATCACGCCCGAGCAGCAGAGGATTGAGTGGGAAAAGGTGAATCCCGGCCAGAAACTCGACAAACCACAGCCGTACGTCGCGCTCATCTTTCAGCCCAAGTTCGCCGGCGTTCTGGAAGGAAATCTCGGGGACTCCACACGTTACAGCGAGCCGGTTTGGACAATGATGAAGCGCCGGTTTCCCATCTCCCTCTTCTATGGGATCACCTCCATCATCCTGACCTACCTGGTCTGTGTGCCGCTGGGAGTGCTGAAGGCCATCAAGCACCGCACGCCCACGGACACCGCCACCTCGGTGCTGATCTTCTTCGGTTACGCGATCCCTGAATTCGTGCTCGGCGTGTTTTTGATGGTCATCTTCGCGGCGCGGCTGCGCTGGTTTCCCCTCGAAGGTTTTGTGAGCATCAATTTTGCCGAGCTCAGCTTCTTCGGCAAAATCTACGACCTTTTACATCATGCCTTCCTGCCGCTGTGCTGCTACATGGTCGGGAGTTTTGCCGGATTGACGATGCTGGTGAAAAACAACCTGCTCGACCAGCTCGCGAGCGACTACGTGCGCACGGCCGTGGCGAAAGGCGTGGAATTCAAGCGAGCCGTCATCGGGCATGCCCTGCGCAACTCCTTCATCCCCGTGGCCGCCACGATGGGCCAGGCGCTCACAGTGCTGGTGGCGGGGAGCTTCCTCATTGAACGCATCTTCGACATCGACGGCTTTGGTCTCATGGGCTTCAACGCGCTGCTGGAAAAAGACTACCCCATCGTCATGGCCACCGTCACCGTGAGCGGGCTGCTGCTCATGCTCGGCAACCTGCTGTCCGACATGATCACCGCGCGGCTGGATCCCCGCATTCGTTTTGAGTGATGAACCGCAAACTTTCCATCGCCGCCATCACCCTCGGAGCCCTCGCCATTTTAGGCGAGCTGTGCGGGATCTTGATTCCCACCATTTCCTGGTTCTTTGACAACGGCCCGAAGTTTGGCTGGACCAGCTCCGTGCTGCTGATTGTGGGAGGTGTTCTCGGCCTGAAGTTTCTGCCGCGTGAGATCCGCTGGACGCCGGTGACTTTGCAGCGCTTCCGCCGTTTCCGCAGCATTGGGCGGGGCTGGTGGTCATTTCGCATTCTGCTGGTGCTGATCGCCCTGGCGATGCTCGACCAGGCGCTGGTGGGCAAACGCGCGCTGCTGGTGCGCTGCGATGGCAAGACGTATTTCCCCGCGTTCTCCCAGAAGCGGTATCAGGCGCAGGACTTCGGACTTGCCGGTGAACAAGAGGCGAATTACCGCGAGCTGAAGCAGATCCTGAGCAAGGAGAAGCGCGGTTTCGTGCTGATGCCTCTGGTGCCTTGGGACCCGGTGCTGGACACGGATTCGCTGCAATCCATCACGCTGGAGCAACGTGACGGCCTGTGGTTCAAACCTGGGGAGGCCGAGCCCTATTCAGGCCGCGCCCAGCGATCCTATGCGGATGCGCCGGCGCAAAAACACACCGACACACGCTTCCGCAAAGGGCTGCAGGACGGCGAATCTCTGGGCTACACACGCACGGGCGCGCTGGCGCTCTCCGCCTACTACAAAGCGGGCGTGAAGGATCGTGAAAAATGGACCGGCGAGATGCCGCAGGAGGAGTTTGAAAAAGCGGCTGTCACTTCCTATGAAAAGATCGTCTATCCGGCGATCCCGCCGTTGTGGAAGGCCGGGCACTACCTCGGCACCGACAGCCGCGGCTGGGACGTGCTGGCGCAAATCTATGGCGGGTGGCAGCTCAATCTGAAGGCAATTCTGCTCTTCACTCTTTTCACCTACGGCATCGGCATCCTCATCGGACTGCTGATGGGCTTTCTGGGCGGCGTTTTTGACATCGCCATGCAGCGTTTCATCGAGATCCTCGATGAGCTGCCGTTTCTCTACATCGTGATGATCCTGATCAGCATCATCGGCGTGGCGAACATGAACCTGGTGATTCTTCTGGGTGTGATCTGTTTCTTCTCGTGGACCAGCCTGACCTACTCGCTGCGTGCGCTGGCTTACAAGGAGAAGGAGCGTGACTACATCGCCGCAGCGCGCCTGCAGGGAGCGAGCACATGGCGCATCCTGACGCGCTACCTGCTGCCGAACATGCTCGCCACGATCGTGACGAAAATTCCCTTCAGTGTTGCGGCCATCATCTCATCCCTCACCGCACTGGCCTTCCTCGGCTTCGGCCTGCCGGAAACCTACCCGCAATGGGGCTGGCTGTTTGACGACGGCACCAGCCATCTTTCCGCGCTGTGGATTTCCATCTCGATGTTCAGCGTGATGGTCTTCATCCTTCTGCTAGTCACCTTTGTCGGCGAGGCGCTGCGTGAGGCGTTTGATCCCAAGAAGTTCACCACTTATCAATGAAGTTCACCGTTCACCGTTTGCTGCCGGCTCTTTCCACCGTGGTCATCCTCGGCGGTGCGCTGCATGCCGCAGATTTCCCGCCTTATGACGGCACCAAGGAGCGCGAGGCGTTCTGGGGGTTTTATAACCAGAAGGTGCTGGCTGGACTCCAAACCCAGGAGCAGGAGCTGACAGGCCTGATTGCAAAGGAAGCTGATGCGGCGAAGAAAGCGGAGCTCGAGGCCCAGCTCAGCATGACACGCGAACGGCTGAAGAAGCCGGAGTACTTCACCTTTGCCAAACCGGAGGACGTGCCAGCGGATTTGAAATGGGAGAACGGCATGGCTGAGCCCGAGATCGGTGACTCCCATGCCAAAAAAGGCGGCACGATGCGCCAGTACATCCTCTCCTTCCCGCCCACGCTGCGCGTCATGGGCGAGAACAGCAACAGCTCCTTCCGCGGCTATCAATACGACGATGTGGAGATGGCCCTGATCAATCTGCATCCGGAAACCGGGCGTGTGATCCCCGCCATCGCGAAAGAGTGGGCCGTGGCCGCTGACAACCGTACGGTGTATTTCCGCATCGACCCGGATGCCACGTTCTCGGACGGCACGCCGATCGAGGCGGATGACTTCTTCAACCAGTTCTACATGCAGCTCAGCGAGTACCCGAAGAACCCCTTCGGCAATCAATGGTATGCGGAGAACTACGCGAACATCACCCGCTACGATGCACGCACCCTTTCCATCTCACTCACGGAGCCCAAGCCGCTCGCGGCTTATTATGTGAACACCTCGCCGATGTCCCGGCGCTTCTACAGCGAGTTTGGACCGGACTTTGAACAGCGCTACCAGTGGCGCTGCCGGCCGACCTCCGGCCCCTATGTGATCCGCGAGGAGGACGTTCACTTCGGACGGGACATCGCTCTGACCCGGGTGAAAAACTGGTGGGCGCGGGACAAGAAATTTTCCCGCTATAGGTACAACGTGGATCACATCGTCTATCGCGTCGTGAGGCTGCAGGAGAAGGTGCTGGAGCTCTTCCGCCAGGGCGAAATTGACGTCGAGGAGCTCATGATGGGCATCCCGGAATACTGGTATGAAAAGCTGGAAATCCCGGAGGTGTACAACGGCTACATTTGCAAGGCCAAGTTTTACAATATCTGGCCGGGATCCCACGCGGGTTTGTGGCTGAACTGTGCGGTCGCCCCCTTGGACAACAAGGAGGTTCGCCTTGGCCTCAGCTATGCCACCAACTACCAGAAGGTGATCGACTTCGACCTGCGCGGTGACTTCCAGCGCCTCACCTGCTTCAGCAAAGGCTTCCCGCTCATCGGCGATCCGCCAATCACTGCAAGGCCCTTCGATGTGAAACTGGCACGCGAACATTTTGCCAAGGCCGGATACACCAAACTCGGCAACGACGGCGTCCTGATGAATGACAAAGGCGAGCGCCTTTCCCTCACCATCCTGCACCGTAAGACGGAGATCATTCAAAAGGTCATGCAGCGGCTCAAGGAGGAAGCGATCAAGGCGGGCGTGGAGTACAAGCTCGAAGGCCTCGAAAGCACCGCCTACTTCCAGAAGGCCACGCAGAAGAAGCATCAAATTGCATCGGTGGCCTTCAGCGTCACCCCGCCGATCCCAGACCATTACCAGGCCTGGCATTCGAAGGACGCCTTCATGGAAGACGGCAAAACGCCCAAGCCCAACACCAACAACCTCTGCAGTTTCGCGGACCCACGCATGGACAAATTCTGCGAGGAAGAACGCCACGCGACCACGATTGAGGAGATCCGCAAAGCCTCGTGGGGCGCCGACGAGATCATCTATGAGGAGGCTCCCTGGATTCCGGCGTATGAGCAGAACTACTACCGCTGCGCCTACTGGCGCTGGGTGAAGTGGCCGGAAAAAACCTTCAACGTCGCCGTCAGCGAACTGGCGATGTCGAGCCACGTCCACTGGATCGACGAAGATGCCAAACGTGAAACCGAGGCCGCGATGCGCAGCGGCAAAACCTTCCCCGAAACCGATCAAGTCTTTGATCACAACCTCAAGGCAGGAGAAACCAAGTAATGCCGACACCCCTGCTTGAAGTTCGCAATCTGCGCATCGCTTTCCAGACCGACCATGGCCTGCTCACGGCCGTCGATGGTGTCGATTTCACTCTCGAAGCCGGCAAGACACTTGGCGTGGTGGGTGAGAGCGGCTGCGGGAAAAGCGTGACGGCCATGAGCCTCATGCGCCTGCTGCCACAGCCTGCCGGGCGCATTCTCAGCGGGGAGGTGCTGCTGGAAGGCCGTGATCTCACGCAGATGCCCATTGAAGCGATGCGGAAGATCCGTGGCAATGACATCGCCATGATTTTTCAGGAACCGATGACCGCGCTGAACCCTGTGCAGCGGGTGGGCATGCAGATCATCGAGGCCATTCAGCTCCATGAACCGACCACCCCAGACAAGGCCCTTAAACGCGCCATCGAACTCATGGAGTGGGTGGGCATCCCCGCGCCCGCACAGCGTGTGAACGAATATCCGCACCAGCTCAGCGGCGGCATGCGCCAGCGCGTGATGATCGCCATGGCGCTGTCCTGCCACCCGAAGGTGCTGATTGCCGACGAACCGACCACCGCGCTCGATGTCACCGTTCAGGCGCAGATTCTCGAGCTTTTGAAACGTTTGCAGCGCGAAACCGGCATGGCCGTCATCCTGATCACCCATGATCTCGGTGTGATCGCCGAAACCTGCGATGACGTTGCCGTCATGTATGCCGGACGCATTGTCGAACGCGGGCCGGTGCATCCGATTTTTGCCAACCCGCTGCATCCTTACACCCAGGGTCTGGTCCGCTGCCTGCCCAAGCTCGACCATCCGCCCAAGACCACGCTGCCCGTCATTCCGGGCATGGTTCCAAGTCTCAAGGACATGCCGGCAGGCTGCCGCTTTGCCACGCGCTGTCCGAACCCGCACAGCACCGATGTTTTGGACACGCGCCAGCCCTGGAAAGAATGCGGCAGCGGACATGGCGTCGAAGCCTGCGCGTGTTTTGCCTCAAAACTCTCCGTGTCATGAGCCTCCTTTCCGTCAAAAATCTCAAGATGCACTTCCCGGTGCGTGGCGGTGTGTTTTACACCACCAAGGCCGTGTGCAAGGCAGTCGATGATGTCAGCTTTGAGCTCAAAGCCGGAGAGACCCTCGGCCTCGTCGGGGAGAGCGGGTGCGGGAAGTCCACGGTGGCACGCTCCGTGGTGCGGCTGCTCAAGCCCACCTCCGGCAGTGTGGTCTTTGAAGGAAACGACATTTCGAACCAGCCGCAAAGTGCGCTGCGGACATTGCGGCGCGAGATGCAGATGATCTTCCAGGATCCTGCGGAGTCGCTCAATCCACGCCATACCATTGGCCAGATTTTGGAGGAGCCTTTTGTCATTCAAAAGATGGGCACCCGCGCGCAACGCACGGAGTGGGCGGTGGAGCTGCTGAAGCGGGTGGGCCTGCCACCTGACGCCATCTTCCGCTATTCCTTTGAATTCAGCGGCGGTCAGCGGCAGCGCATCGGCATCGCGCGGGCCATCGCTTTGAAACCGAAGCTCATTGTCTGTGACGAGCCGGTATCCGCGCTGGACGTCTCCGTGCAGAGCCAGGTGCTGAATCTGCTGCTGGAGCTGCAACGGGACATGGGGCTGAGCTATTTGTTCATCGCCCATGGCCTCAATGTCGTGAAACACATGAGCGACCGCGTGGCGGTGATGTACCTGGGGAAGATCGTCGAACTTGCGCCGGCCACAGAGCTTTATCAAAACCCGCGCCATGCCTACACCAAGGCCTTGCTGGACGCGATCCCCATCGCGGATCCGACACAGCGCCGGGAACGCCAGCTTCTGCGCGGCGATGTGCCTTCACCCATCAATCCGCCCCCTGGATGCGCTTTTGGCCACCGCATGAAGCACCCGAAGTGGGAGCAGAGCGTGCATATGGACCTCACGCTCAAAGAGATCACGCCCGGTCATTTCGTGCAGCCCTGCCCGTGCTGCACGTGAGGAGGTTTGATGCCGCCATGAGGCACGGTCACCGCTGCGTCACCGCTGCGTCACCGTGGGCGACGCGATGGTGGGCAGGAGTTTGAGGTAGTCGGCCAGAATGTGCTCCGTCTCATGCAACAGCAGATCTCTTTCGGGTTCAGGCGCTGCGGAGTTCTCCGCGACGGCATCGGCTTTGGGTTTCTTCGCCTCAAGCGCTGGCGGGAGGCCCGGAGAATCGGCGTTTTTAACCGTGATCTCATAAACCGTGGGTTCCGTTTCCTTGCGTGAAAGGCGTGCTTCCTCGTGGGCCTTGGTCCGCGCCTTGGCCTCATCCCGCTCCTTCCGACGCTCCGCTTCGTTGAGCGAGACGGATTTCGTGGCGCGGTTTTTTTCCACAAGCGCGAGATCTTCACGCCACCATTGGAAATCCTGCTCCGAGGCGATCCGCGCACGGGACTCTTCGGTCAGCTTTGGAATGTAGGGATTGGCCAGGTCAAAATGCGGGTAGCGGGCCGGTGGCACGGCATCCCATGGCATCGGGTTTTCCATGCCTGCCTCGCTGATCTCCGGTGTGTCCGTGAAGGAAGGCAGCACGATGTCCGGCCGCACCCCGCGCAGTTGGGTCGAGCTTCCACCGGGCCGGTAGAATTTGCTGATCGTGACCTTGAGCGCGCCGGGATCGGCAGCGGGGGTGACGCCGCTTTTTTGCATGAGGTATCCGAGCGGCAGCATGGTCTGCACCGTGCCTTTGCCAAAGGTGGAGGAATCGCCGACAATGACGGCACGCCCGTAATCCTGCAGAGCACCGGCGACGATCTCCGAAGCGGAGGCGCTGAGACGGCTGGTGAGCACGATGAGCGGGCCCGAGTAAAGCGTCTTTCCATCATCGTCGCTGCCGATGCTGATGTTCCCCTCAAGGTCGCGCGTCTGCACCACCGGGCCGGAGGGGATGAAGAGGCCGGTGAGACTGATGGCTTCTTCGAGCGAACCGCCGCCATTGCGCCGGAGGTCGAGGATGATTCCCTGCACTTTCTCGGTTTCGAGTTTGCGGATGAGGCGGGCGACATCGGCGGTGGCGGATTCGCCACGTCCTTTGTCGCTGGCATAAAACGCCGGCAGGTCGATGACACCCAGACGGGTGGTGCCGCCTGCGTTCACAGGCAGATCGACAATCTGCGCCTTGGCTTTCTGCTCGTCAAGATGGATGACATCGCGGCGGATGGTGACGGTTTTCCGTGTGCCTTCCGTCGCGCCGGCGGGGATGAGTGTGAGAGTCACTTCCGTGCCTTTGGGCCCCCGAATCAAGTCCACGGCCTGGGGCAGGGGCATGTCCACCACATCGACGGCCTCCTTGCCTGGACCCTGGCCGACGGCCACGATGCGGTCACCGACCTTCAGTTTACCGCTTTTTGCCGCCGGGCCCCCGGGCACCAATTCACCGATTTTGCAGACACCGTCGTCGCCCAAAAGGGTCGCTCCGATGCCCGCGAGTGAAAGCTGCATGGCAATGTTAAAATTCGCCAGTTGCTCCGGACCCATGTAGTCCGAGTGCGGATCATAGACGTGGGCGAGAGCGTTCAGGTAAGTCTCCACCACGGTGCCCGGGCTGAGCTTCTTCATCATCTGCACCTGGCGTGCGTAGCGACGCGTCAGTGTCTGCGCAAATTCTTCCGGCTTTTTCCCCGCGAGCTTTTCCTGCAGCACATCCGCACGCAGGCGCTGCCGCCAAAGTTCATGGGCTGCGGTGACATCAAGCGGGCGCGGTGATTTCTCACGGTCGTAGCTGTAGCGATCCTGGCCCGTGAATTCGAACTTTTCCTCCTTCAGCTCTTTGGCCACGAAGGCCGCGCGGTCCTCGATCCTCTGCAGGTAACGCTCATAAATCACGCGAGCGGGTTTCGTGTCTCCCTCGATGCGCGTTTTCTCCGCGAGCTGCGGGAGAAAGCGCTGGAACTCGGCAACGTCGCTCTGGAAAAAGAGCTCATGCGTGCTGTCGAGTGAATCGAGGTAGCGGTCGAGGAACTGCGCCGCCATGGCATCATCAAGCTGCTGATGCGCGAACTGGGTCTGCTCAAGGAGCTGGACTGTAAGCTGCGTGACCTGGCCTTCTGGCGTGGCAGCATCGATTCCATGCGCGGGACGCAAAGCCCGGATGGGTGCCGCCGTGATGAGCGCAACGCCCAATGTGAAGGCGAGGATGAAGCGAGGATGCGTTTTCATGATAGTGATGAGAGTGGCCAGCCGGTTTTTTATTCAATCAGGACCGCAGCCCGGTGGTGTCTGGCACTCCACCGGGCGGCAGTTGGAGGGCGGGATCAGCTTTTCACGCTGAGGAGTTCGACTTCGAAAATGAGTGTCGCGTTCGGTGGAATGTCCCTTCCGGCACCCTGTTCGCCGTAGGCCAGCGCGGCGGGGACGAAGATCTCCCACTTCGCGCCTTCCTTCATCAGGGGCAGCGCCTCGGTCCATCCTTTGATGACTTCGTTCACCGGAAAGGTGGCTGCCTCGCCGCGCTTGTAGGAGCTGTCGAATTCCTTGCCGTTCACCAGCGTGCCGCGGTAGTTGACGGTCACCTGGTCCGTCAGCTTCGGCTGCGCGCCATTGCCTTCCTTGATGACCTTGTATTGCAGGCCGCTGGGGAGGATCTTCACGCCTTCTTTTGTCTTGTTCGCGGCCAGGAAGGCCTCGCCCTCCGTTTTGGCTTTCTCACCGGCGGCCTTGCTCTCCGCCATGGCTTTCTCAGTCATGGTCTTTTTCAAGGTGGTGAGAGCGGCCTGCTGCTCCTCGGCCGTGAGCTGCGGAGCGGCCCCGGTGAAGCTGTCTTTCAGCCCCGCAACGAGGGCGTCGAGGTTTAGGTCCAGTCCGTCCTGCCGGAGGCTGGAACCGATGTTTGTGCCAATGCTGTAGCCGGCTTTGTCCTTCTGATCCTTGAGGACCGTTTTGTCTTCGGCATGGCCTTGCATGACGAAGGCGGCGAAGGCCAGGGGGAGGATGCTTTGAATTTTCATGAGGTTGTTTGGTGGGGTTTTGTTTTCTCTGGCAGCAGGCGGCAGAGTGACCGGACGGCTGCTCACACTTGCATCATCAAGGCCGGGGGTGTCTCCATGCTTTCCGGGGCATTACAGCGGTGAAAGAATACGAATGGTATTCCGTGGTATTTTTTGGATGTCAGGTGCCCGAAGGAGGGACGCAGGCCGCTCAGGCCGAGGGGATGACCTTCTCCACATCGGTGGCGGACACCCAGCCGCTGCGACCGTCTGAAGTGCGGATGCGGACAAAGCCGCCGTGGCTGCTGCCTTCGTTTACGAGTTCGCCCGCTTTCAAATCAAACAGCACGGCCGCATTCGCGGCAGGGGCGATGTGCACGGCGGGCTGGGCGCCGATGACCACGGCACGATCAAGCTCCGGCCAGCGCGCCGCCACTGCAGACCACGCCAGGAGCGTCACCACACCGAGAGAAACCGCCGCTCCACGGGCGATGCTGGCGAGAGATTGCGGCAGCACCGGCATGCCAAAAAAGGCCACCGCAAAGAGCAGAAGCGAAAGGCTGCCGAGCACCGCGAAGCCGTTGAAGCTCAGCCAGTGGGCGGGCTTTTGCCACCAGGGGATCACTGGAGCTGCGACGCCTGCTTTCTGCCTCGCGAGATCCAGATTGTGCGCGAGCGCCGTGTCATCCTGCGCGAGCAGCCGTGCGCGCTCATAGCTCAATATCGCCGGGCCAAGGCGGCCTGCACGCTGGGCGGCGTTGCCTTCATTGTAAAGCGCCGGCGCTGAGACGGATCGGTCCGCGGCCTGCAATGGAGCAGTGGTCGCGCCGAAGAGCGCTGCCACACATCCGACGAGCAGCAGGGACGACTTGCCGCCTGCGCCGGACTTCTTTGCGCTGGCGGCTTTTTTCTGCCGGGCTTCACGGCTGCGCTGCATGTCATCCAGCAGCTTTTGTTCTTCGTGAGTCAGGTGCTTCCGCAGACGGGAGCAGGATGAGGATGGAGAATTTTTCATGAGATGCTGAGGTGTTGGAGCTGGGTATTGACAAGATCGCGCCAGTGCTGGAGATCCGGTGCGGTGAAACGTTTGCCGGCGTAGGTCACATCATCGGCGGTTTGCAGGATGGTGCTGACGCCCTCGGCATGGCCGTTGAGACGTGCGTGAATTTCAGGCAGCGTGACTTTGGTTACAGGCACCTGCCACTGCGAAGCCAGGCGCTCCTGCAGGGCACGGCGGGCGGCATCAAAGAACCGCGTGTCGTCTTTTTGCTTCAGGGCCTCGTCCATGGCGGCGAGGGATTCTCTGACGGCTTTCTCCGCTGCTTCGTGTTCCAGGCGGCGCGGATCTTTGGCGCGGCGTGAGCGAACTGCGCTCAGCATGGCACCAAGGATGATCACCGCGAACGTGATCCCGTTCATGGCGATGAACCAGGGCCTCAGCACCAGCGGGCGCAGGCTGGCGCTGGCATGTGGAGGAACTTCCTGGTCGGGGGCCATGCCTTCGGAGTTTGTGTCCGCTTCACCTGTCGCGGGAGCATTCGCCACGGGGTTCGTGATCGGAGCAGCGGCGGCGTTCGCCGCGATCTCGATGGCAATCGGCTGCGTTGCTTTTGTGACGTAGGCATCTTTCTCCGGATCGAAATAGCTGAAGCTCACCGCTGGAATCTCCTGCCGTCCGGCTTTGAGCGGGACGATCGATTGCTCGAAGGTCTTGGTGCCCGTCGTGCCGCTGCTGTCGCCAGGCTCAAACTTCGCGCTCGGCTTGTAGCTCTTCCAGTCGGTGCTCGCGGGCAGGCCGTCCATCGACACACGACCAAAATTGCCCTGACCGGTGACATTGATCTTTAGGGTGATCGGATCGCCGGTGGCACCGCTGGTGGTGGAGGCCTCGCTGTTCAGCGCAAACTGACCCACAGCACCCGAGAAGTTTGCCGGACGCCCCTGCAAAGGCAGCGCCTTGATTTTCACCACGGAGCCATCCGTGTGAAGCGTGAGCGGTTTCTCCGTCGCCGCGCCAAAAAAGTCATCAAAGAACGAATCCTCGAAGAAGGAATCATCAAAAGGCGAGCCTGCGCCGAAGAAGTCCTTGAAGGGATTCCGCCCGCCTCCCGCCCCGCGTTTGGCGCGCTCCTTGACGCGAACCATCACAGGCAGGTCGAGATTGAGCGGGTATTCACCGGCTTTCACTGCGGAGAGCGAACTGGTCCAGGTGACGACGGTGTATGGCACGCCATTGATGATCTCGCGTGTTTGTTCAGGATTGTCGCTGAGCTTGTTCAGCGTGAAGGCGTCACTGCTCAGCATCGGCAGGCCGTTGAGCGATGCGGAAACTCCGGCGCGGAAGCAGGCCTTCACCTCCACCGGCACGAGTTCGCCCACGGTAAGTTCATGCTTCGGCAGAATGACACGAAGGAAAGCGGACTGGTTTTTCGCATCGAGCGGCGTGTCATCCTGGATGCTGGGCGCGTTCTGCTGCGCACGGCCTTGCGGAGGGGCTCGCCGAGTCTGGGTGCCTGAACCCTGATCCACGCGTAGCGTGATCGGGGCTGTGCTGCCTGCGCCCGGAGCCGTGATCGCCGGAATGGTGAAGCTGCCAGCACGATCTGCTGTGACGTGGTAGATGTGCGTCACGCTGGCGGTCACCGCGCCGTTGATGCTCCGCATCGAGCTGCTTTGACCGACGCGCGTGATGTTGAGTCCGCTTACGCTCGGCACTTCGGGCTCTGCAGATTGCGAGCCTTTGACGGTCACCGAGAGCTGGGCGGAGTCTCCCAGGGAGATGCTCTGCGGCTGAATCTGCGCGCTGATGGTGGTCTGCGCCGCCCATGCCGGTGCCATGAGGGCGACAAGACACAGGCCGGTCAGCAGATGGAGTGGGAGGGTGTGGGTTTTCATGGGTTACCAATCTTTGAGTTTTTTGTGATCGTTGGGCTGGCTGGCGGCGCGGCCCCGGGCGGAAATGGAAGGCACCTGGCGTTCGTCGCCTTTGAGCGCGTCGAGGAGATGTTTCGCTTCCTCCTTGGTCATCTGGCCGGGGTCGCGCTGCTGCTCCTCAGCCGCCGCCGCTGCTGCCTGGGCATCCTGCGGCTGTTCACCGTTGGCTGCCTGGATGTCGCCTTGGGAAGGCTTCTTTCCGGCATCGACGGATTTGGGCTGCTCGCCCTTGCCTGAGTTGGCATCGGCCTGCTGCTGGTCCTTCTCCTCGTTGCCGGACTGCGGCTGCTCGCCGGCCTTTTGATCTTTCGGCTCGTCTTTCTTGGCTTCGGCCTGTTCCCCCTTGGATTCTTCCGGCTTCTTTTGTTCGTCGGCTTTGGACTCTTGGGATTCGTTCTTCTGATCTTTGGAACCAGACTGCTGATCCTTGGAATCCTTCTGCGCGTCTTCCTTGTCTCCGCCTTTGGAGTCCTTCGAATCACTCTTCTGATCTTTCGAATCGTTCTTTTGATTCTGAGAATCCTTCTGCGAGTCTTTGGACTCGTTTTTCTGGTCCTGAGACTGGTCTTGGTTCTGCTGCTGATCCTTTTGATCCTGCTTCTGCTGGTCCTGTTTTTTCTGCTCCTCCTGCTTCTTGAGTTCGTCGATCTTCTTCTGCACCAAGTCGCGGTTGTGCTTTGCCTCGGTGTCGTTGGCTGCGATCTGCAATGCAGCATCGTAGGATTTCACCGCCTCCTCCCAGGTCTTGATGGTCTCCTGCGGATTTTCCTTCGCGGTCTTCTGGCCGAGGCGATACTGCGTGTTTCCGAGGTTGTAATACGCGTCGTGCTGCAGCGCCACCTGGTCGGTGTTCAGGCTTTGTTGAAATCCGGTGGCGGCCTGCGCGTAGTCCCCGGCCTTGTAGGCGGCGGACCCAGAATTGAACTGCAGCTCGGCGCTGGCGGGCTGTTTGGCGGCGGTCTCAGCATATTCTTGCTGAGCCTTGGTGAAGTCGCCCTTTTGGTAAGCCTCCTCGGCGCTCTGCGGTGACGCGGCATTCCCATTCATCACACCGGCAAACAGGGCCAGCGCAGCAGTGGCCGGACGCAATCCGGGCACGGGTTTTTTCTTCGCGGGAACCGGCTCCGACTTCACCTGGCGAACCGTGCGGCGGTTGCCAATGAGCATCTCGCCCACCAGGCACAGCAGCGCGCCCAGCAGCGGCCAGTAAAATTTTTCCAGCGGCACCTTGGCCTGACGTGCGCTGAGGTCTTCGCGTGTGAATGAGGCGAGACCTTCTTCATAAATTTTCGTCAAACCTTCGCCCTGCGTGCCCAGCGGCTGATACATGCCGCCCGTGGCTTCAGCGATTTTCTTGAGCGTCTCCTCGTCGAGATGCGATTTCACGAACTGGCCGTTTTCATCCCGCGCAAAGTCGGTGCCGCCGTTTTCATTGGGCACAGGAACGAGCTCGCCATTGGCACCGCCAACACCGACGGTGAAAATCTTGATGCCCTTCTTGGCCGCCGCTTCCGCCGCCGTGATGCCTTCACCGCCGAGGTCTTCACCGTCGGTGATGAGCACGAGAATTTTTTCTGACGTCGTTCGCGTCTTGAACACGGCCTCCGATTCACGGATCGCCGCCGCCATGTCGGAGCCGCCGTGCGGGATCGTGGTGGTGTCGAGTGCGTCGAGTGATTCGCGGAAGGCGTCATAGTCGAGCGTCACCGGGCATTGCAGGAAGGCGTTGCCGGCAAAGGCCACCAGACCCACGCCGTCTCCCTTGAGTTTGGCGACGAGGTCCTTCACGCCGAGCTTAGCACGTGTAAGGCGGTCAGGCTTCATGTCCTGCGCCAGCATGCTCTTGGAAGTGTCCACGGCAAAGAGCAGCTCAAGACCCTTGCGATGCGTTTCCTGCCATTCAAAGCCCGCCTGCGGCCGCGCCAGGGCCACAAACAGGAGCCCGATGCCGAGCGTGAACAGCGCGCGCTTGGCACGCCGCCGCGACGCAGAGACCGAAGTCGTGAGCTTGTGGAGCAGGCGTTCCGCCGCGAACTGCGAGAGCGCCGCACGCTGCGCAAGATCAAACCGTCGATACTGCCAGATGAGGGCGGCACAGGCGACGACGCCTGCAAGCAGCCAGAGAGGTTGGGCAAAGTTCATAGTTGAGGTCATGTGAAGGTGTTGGATCAGCACAGGCACCTCGGGGATGCCGTTGCTTCGTGATGATGAACCTTTCACACCGCAAACTGACCTCGCCCTTTCCTCTGAATTACAAACGTGTAAGGCTTCGCGCCAGGTTTCCGCCTCGGTCTCGCCAGTCCTGCATGACTGGAAAATCCTCGCCAACAATCCCGCCGAAAGTTATACCTCGGGCGAAATCGCACGGGCGAAGAACTGCCGAATGAAAACATCCACAGACCGCACCCTGACCATCAACGCCGACTACCGGCGCTTCATCGAGGAACTGAAAGCGCGGGTGATTTCCGCCCGAATTTCTGCCGCCCGCGCCATCACTCATGAGGCGATCCTGCTCTACTGGGACATCGGTGAGGCCATCGTGGCGAAACAGAAGGCGCTGGGCTGGGGAGATTCGGTTGTTGAACGAGTCTCCTTGGATTTGCAGGAAGCATTCCCCGGATCGACGGGATACTCTCCCCGAAATCTGCGGAGTGCCAGACAGCTGTATCTCACGTACTGCGACCCCGCAATTTGGCTGCAACCTGTAGCCAAAATGGCAAAACAGTCCGGGAGTGCTGAAATTTGGCTGCAGGCTGCAGCCAAATTGAACCAGGACAATGTCATTCCATTCCTGCGACAGCTTGTCGCGGAAATTCCCTGGGGCCAAAACCTCCTCATTCTGAACAAGCTCGCCGCCCCCGCCGCCCGCCTCTGGTATCTCCGCGCCACCGCCCGTTTTGGCTGGTCACGCAATGTCCTGCTCAATCAGATCAAAGCCGGTGCCTATGAACGGGCCGTCACGGAAAAGAAGACGCATAACTTCGATCTCGCCCTGCCGGAGCACTTTGCCGAACAGGCCGACGAGATGCTGAAGAGTTCCTACAACCTGGAGTTCCTCGGCCTGCGCCGCGCCGTGCGTGAGCGCGAAATCGAAGACCGCCTCATCTCGCGCCTGCAGTCCTTCCTGCTCGAACTTGGCTACGGCTTCTGCTTCGTCGGACGCCAGCACCGGATCGCCCTCGGGAAGAAGGAGTATTTCATCGATCTCCTGTTCTACCATCGCTTCCTCAAAGCCCTCGTCGCCTTCGATCTCAAAGTCGGCCCCTTTGAACCTGAGTTCGCCGGCAAAATGGATTTCTACCTGAACTTGCTCAACGACAAGGAACGCGGCCCCGACGACCAGCCCTCCCTTGGCATCATCCTCTGCGCGGAAAAGGACGACGTGGAGGTCGAGTATGCCCTTCGCACCAAAGCCAACCCCATCGGCGTCGCCGCGTACGCCCTGCAGTCGAAACTCCCGGGTGAACTGAAGGGCAAACTACCCACGACCAAACAGCTTGCTGACATTGTTCGGGCGGCAATGGATGAAGGAAAATGAGGGTCGCCAATTTAACACGTTAACCTCTTTTATGGCAGCCGGCGGAAGCGGGTGTGATCGAGGGCGAGGCCAGCTCCCAGAAGGCCGAGGGCGGGCAGGATGGCCCAGGCGAAGAGTTCGCTGTGGTGCTCGAATTTTTTGAGTTCGTGCGTGGTCTTTTCCATGCGGTCAATTTCGCCGTAGATCTTCTCCAGCGACTCGGTGTCGGTGGCGCGGAAGAACTGGCCGCCGGTTTCGTCAGCGACCTTCTGCAGCGTCGCTTCATCGACATCCACCTTGGCCATGGCCAGGCGCTTGTTGCCGAAGGCGTCTGTGACGGGCACGGGGGCCTCGCCACGCACGCCGGCACCGATGGTATAAACCTTCACGCCCAGCGCCTTCGCGGCCTGGGCGGCGGTGTCGGGCAGGATTTTGCCGGCGTTGTTCTGACCATCCGTGAGAAGCACGACGATCTTTGATTTGCCGGGCTGATCGCGCAGGCGGTTGACGCTGGTGGCGAGCGCCGAACCAATGGCGGTGCCGTCTTCCACGGTGCCGATCTGCACGCGGTCGAGGTTCTGCTGCAGCCAGTCATGATCCAGCGTGAGCGGGCTGACGAGATATGGGGCGCCGGCAAAGCCGACGAGGCCGATGCGGTCATTGGGCCGCTCGTCGATGAATTTGGAGACGACGGATTTCACGACGTCGAGCCGGCTGGCGCGCTGGCCGTCGAGTTTGAAATCAAGCGCCTCCATCGAGCCCGAGCAGTCGAGCGCGAGGATCATGTCCACGCCGCTGGCTTCGACGGTCGAGGTGCTGCGGCCAAACTGAGGACGGGCAAGAGCGGTGATGATCAGAGCCAGCGCCAGAAGCGTGAGCGGTGTGAGCCAGCTGCCCACGCGGCTGCGCGTCTCGCGGGCCACCTGCCGGGCGATGTCGGCGCTGGAGTACTTCACGGCTGCCACCGGGCCACGCCGTCCGCGCAGAAGCGCGAGCAGCGGCAGCAGGGCGAGCAGCCAGAGAACGGACGGGTAAAGGAAGCGGATCATGGCGGTGGAAGGTTAGGCGTTGAGGGCAACGGGCTCGGGAGCACGTGGTGCGCTGGGAGCCGGGGCGGATTTTTTGGCAGGCTGTGGTTTGCCGATGGCGGTCACGAAATTTCCCGCGCTGGCGAGCATCGCCTCCATCTGTTCCTGGGTGAGCGACCAGCGCGCAAACTTCGCGAGGTCGCAGTGCTCAAGGAATTGCGCGAGCGGTTCGCGCTGCGCGGCCAGCGGGCTGTCCGGCAGGTTCACGAGATCGTGCAGAAACTCGCTCGTCGTGCGGTGCGCGGCACGCACCGGCAGGCATGACTCGATGAAGAGGCGGACGATTTCCGACACCGCAAGCGAGAAAGGCTCGGCGCTTTCCGCCTGCATGAGCGGGCGTGTGGCTTCGAGTTTTTCGAGCGCGATTTCATACGGCAGCTTGCGACGCGGCCGACGCATAAAAGCCCACAGGCCATATCCGAGACCGGCGGCGACGGCAGCGCCCACGCTCCAGGCGAGCCAGGGAAAAGGAGCTTCCATATGGATCGGCCCGCGAATGTCGAGGATGTCCTCTTCGGGCACGGCCTGCTGCGGCGGCATCCCGAGCTGCGGAGGTGCGGCCTGGATCATGGGTGCCTGCGGAGCTGGAGGCGCAGCTTTGGTCAGGGCGTTCGCGTTGCTGACCAGCAATGCAAACGCGGCGATGAAGGTGGTGTGGAGAAAAGTTTTCATGAGCGTCTGTGGGCGCGGTTTTTAAAGAAGGACATCAAGCCGGCCACGTAGGGCTTGTCGGTTTCGAGGCTGAGCGAATCGACCGCCTCGGCGTTGAAGACGCGCCGGAGCCGGGTGGCACGCTCTTCGGCGATCTCGTGGAAGCGCTGGCGCACTGCGGGATTTCGCGTGTCCAGTTCCACGAGCTCGCCGGTTTCGGCGTCTTCGATGGCCACAATGCCGAGGTCTGGCAGGAAGCGCTCGCGCGCATCCTCGATCGGCATGGCCACGAGATCGTGCCGGCGGTTGGTCTGGCGCAGGGTGCGACGCAAAGCTTCAGACGGCATGCTGCCGGTCTGGAAGTCGGAGATCAGAAAGACGATCGCGCGGCGGGTGATGACGTGGTTCACAAAATCGAGCGCCTGCACCAGGTTGGTGCCGTGATGGGTCGGCTCAAAGCCGAGCACCTCGCGCACGATGCGCAGCACATGGCGGCGTCCCTTGCGTGGCGGCACGTAGAGCTCCACCTTGTCGCTAAAGAGCAGCAGCCCGACCTTGTCGCTGTTCCTGACGGCGGAGAAAGCCAGCACGCTGGCCAGTTCCGCCGCCAGCTCGCGCTTGCTCTGTCTGCCAGAGCCGAAGTCGCCGGACGCGCTCACGTCCACCATGAGGAGGAGCGTGAGTTCGCGTTCTTCGATGAACTTCTTCACAAACGGCTTCCCGGCGCGTGCGGTGACGTTCCAGTCGATGGTGCGCACTTCATCACCGGGCACGTATTCGCGCACGGAGTCGAAGTTCATGCCACGGCCCTTGAAGACGCTGTGGTACTGTCCGGCGAGTGAATCGGTCACCAGCCGGTTGGTGCGGATTTCGATCTTCCGCACCTTTTTCAGGATTTCGCGTGTTTGTTCAGAGTTCATAAGCTGGCGGGGTTCAGGGTTGGGGCCATGCGTGCCGCAGCTCACGGCACGGGCAGGCCTTCGAGGATGCCCGCCACGATGTTTTCCGAAGTGATGTTCTCGGCTTCGGCCTCGTAGCTGACGGCGATACGGTGGCGCAGCACGTCATAGGCAAGGTCCCGCACATCCTGCGGCGTGACGTAGCCGCGTCCCTGAAGGAAGGCGTGCGCACGGGACGCGAGTGTGAGACTGATGGTGGCACGTGGCGAGGCGCCGACCTGAACATAGCCGTTGAGATCGATGCCATAGGGTCGCGCATCACGCGTGGCCATGACGATGTCCACGATGTAGTCCTTCACCTTGTCATCGACATAGATGGTGCTCACGATGTTGCGCGCGTTGATGATGTCCTCGGCGCTGACGACGCGTGACACTTCCAGATTGGGCTGCGTGACGGCCATCGCATCCTGGATGGCGCGCTCTTCGCTGCGGTTTGGGTAGCCCACGATCACCTTCATCATGAAGCGGTCCACCTGCGCCTCGGGCAGCGGATAGGTGCCTTCCTGCTCCAGCGGATTCTGCGTCGCCATGACGAGGAAAGGATCGGGCAGGCGGTAGGTCTCATCCCCCAGCGTGACCTGGCGTTCCTGCATGGCTTCGAGCAGCGCGCTCTGCACCTTGGCGGGGGCGCGGTTGATTTCATCCGCCAGAATGAGATTGGAGAAAACCGGGCCGTGCTTGGTGGTGAAGCTGCCGTCATGCGGATTGTAAATCATCGTGCCCACGATGTCCGCAGGCAGCATGTCCGGCGTGAACTGCATGCGCTGAAAGTGCAGGCCGACCGCCGAGGCGAGCGTTTTGAGGGCCAGTGTTTTTGCCAGGCCCGGCACGCCTTCCAGAAGGATGTGCCCGTTGCTGATCAGTCCGACCATCAGCCGGTCCACCAGCTGGCTCTGGCCGACCACGACGCGCGCCATCTGCTGTCGCAGAGGCTGCACCCAGGCTGAAGACTGCCGCACGTTTTCACTGATGGCCTGAATGCCGGGGTTGGGTGCACCCGTGGCCGGCACGGGCGGTGCGGCGCGCAGGGCGGCCGGTGGCTGGCCCATCGGCGCGGGGTTGTATCTGAGAGCATCGAAGTCCGCATCCTTGCGGCCCGGCACCACCGGCCTGGCTTGTCCGGCAGCCGGCGGCGTCATATCCAAGGTGTTTGTTTTCATAGGGGGATGAGTGTGGGTTTGAAGTTTCAGCGCTGTCACCACTGCGGCTCCGTTGCTGACATGACACACTCCACACCCCGCCCCTGAACTCTTCCTTTCCCGCACATTACAACGACGAAAGGTTTTACCCACTCCGCCCATCCTGCGGGCAGGCTGGCTCTGGCTGATTTATTCCAAGTTAGGCACAGCACCTACTCAGCCTTGGTGGGTCAATTGATTGCGCCTGACGCGCAGAGGCGGTCATGTGCACTGGCTCGCAGAACCAAGGAGGCTCAATCCGCTTTCCGTTCTCATCGGACCCATCCAAAGAAAGTCTATTATGGCAATCCAACTGACAGAAACAAATCATGGCCGGATCCTTGAAGTTCGGATCACCGACAAGCTGGCTCATGCCGACTACGAGCATTTCGTTCCTGAATTCGAGCGCCTGCTCAAGATCCATGGAAAGCTCCGCGTGCTCTTCATCATGACGGATTTCCATGGCTGGGAATTGCCGGCGCTGTGGGACGACATCAAGTTCGACATCAAGCACTTCTCCGACATTGAAAAGCTGGCGCTCGTTGGCGATACGCAATGGGAGAAATGGATGGCGGACTTCTGCAGGCCTTTCACCAGCGCGCGCATCCAATACTTCAGATCCGACGAAGAATCCTCCGCGCGTCAGTGGCTCCAGCTTGAGTCCTGACCTGACCGCAGTGCAGGCCTGTTGCACAAGACTCGGCATTCTTTCCCACGGCCGGCTTGATGATCAAATTCGATCACCTGGGATGGCAGGATTCCACCACCCGAATCATTCCTGCGTAAGACAGGGAGTGTCTGCTCCCATGCTTACCCCAGCGCGCTGCGGACCATGCATTTGTGGGTTGAGGCGGCATGCCAGAGCAAACTGGGGTCGGAGATACGATTCGGATGCAGCAGACATCTAGAGAACAAAGGCCCATGACCCCCACACCCCATCCAGCCATGAAACCCAGCGAACAACCTGCGCCCACCGTGTTCGCCATCTTCGGCGGTGGCGGGGATCTGACCTGGAGAAAGCTGATGCCGGCGCTGTTTGATCTGTCTCAGGACCGCAGTCTTCCGGCGCAGTTTGCCATCATCGCCATCGACCGCGTCGCGCTGAACGACAGCGATTTCAAAAAGCGGCTGCGCGCCGGGATCAATCAGTTCTCGCGCTTTGGCAAGGTGAAGACGGCCGCGTGGAACCAGTTTGCCAAGCACCTCCATTATCAGCAGGGCGATTTTAAAAAGCCGGCGACCTATGCGGCCCTGCGTGAACATTGCGCCACTCTGGAAAAGGAATGGGGTGCTCCGGCGCAGCGGATTTTTTACATGGCCACGCCTCCATCGATGTTTGGAGAAATCCCGAAGCAGCTGGGCAAGGCCGGGCTGGCGGCGGACCGGCAGCGGTCACGGCTGGTGATTGAAAAACCCATCGGCTACGACCTCGAATCCGCACGCGCCCTCAATGCTGTTCTGGGCGCCAGCTTTGACGAATCCCAGATCTTCCGCATCGACCACTATCTGGGCAAGGAGACAGTGCAGAACATCCTCGCGTTCCGTTTTGCCAATCCGCTTTTCGAGCCGATCTGGAACCGTCGTTACGTCGATTCAGTGACCATCACCGTGGCTGAAACCGTGGGCGTGGAGCATCGCGGCGGATACTATGAACACGCGGGCGCTCTACGTGACATGGTGCAGAACCACCTGATGCAGGTGCTATGCCTCGTGGCGATGGAGCCAATGGTCTCCTTTGATGCCGACGAGATTCGCAACAAGAAGGTGGATGTGCTGCACGCCGTGAGACCGATCCGTCCCGAGGAAGTCCGCCTTTGTGCCGTGCGCGGGCAGTACGGCGGCAGACGCGACGGGGGTAAAAAGGTACGCGGCTATCAAGAGGAAGATGGCGTGGCGCCCAACTCGCAGACGGAGACCTTTGCCGCGCTGCGGTTGCAGATCGACAACTGGCGCTGGCAGGGCGTGCCTTTCTATTTGCGCACTGGCAAGTGCCTGGCGCGGCAGGCCTCGGAGGTTGTCATTCAATTTCGTGCCGTGCCGCATCAGGCCTTTCCGGCTGATGCCTCGCTGGGCTGGAAGCCATCACGGCTGGTGATTTCGATCCAGCCAGATGAAGGCATCGTGCTTGGTTTCCAGGCCAAGAATCCAGGGCCGGAGATGCAACTGCGGCCCGTGGACATGCGCTTCGACTACCGCGAGAGCTTTGCCGTGCCATCACCAGACGCGTATGAAACGCTGCTGTGGGATGTGATGAAGAACGATGCGACGCTCTTCATGCGCGCCGACCAGATCGAAGCGGCGTGGCGGATGCTGCAGCCGGTGCTCGACGTATGGTCCGCCAATCCACCCAGCGATTTCCCCAATTACACCGCAGGTTCATGGGGACCTGAAGCCACCCAGGAACTTCTGGAAGCCGGACATCACTGGCCGGTGCCGACGCCATTGCGAAGCACGCACGTCAGGCCGGACCCGCAACGCTGAGCATCAACCCCCCGCAAAACCATTCCCATGAATCTCAAAGGCAAAGTCGCGATCGTCACCGGAGGCAGCAGCGGCATCGGTCTCGCCATCGTTTTGGAACTCGCGCGCCAAGGCGCGAACGTCATCATCAATTACCACTCGCATCCCGAGGCGGCCGAGGAGCTGGAAAAGCAGGTCCGTGGGTTGGGCGCTGATGCCATCGGCGTGCAGGCAGATGTCAGCCAGATTGCTGATTTACGGAAGTTGTTCAGTGAGGCCGTGAAGGCTTTCGGTCGCGTGGACATCATGGTCAACAACGCCGGCATTGAGACGCGCTCGTCCATTCTCGACACGACCGAAGAGCAGTATGACAAGGTGCTCTCGGTCAATCTCAAGAGCGCGTTTTTCGGCACCCAGCTCGCCGCGCAGCAGATGATCCAACAGGGCGGCGGCGGACGCATCATCAACATCAGTTCCGTCCATGAAGACTGGCCGATGCCTGGCAACACGCCCTACTGCCTCTCCAAGGGCGGCATGCGCATGCTGACGCGCACGGCGGGCGTCGAGCTCGCGCCGCACAACATTCTCGTCGTGGGCGTCGGCCCCGGTGCCGTGGAAACGCCAATCAACAGGGGCACGATGAAAGACCCGGAGCTGTTGAAAAAATTGGAATCCACCATTCCGCTCGGGCGCATGGCGAAGCCGGAAGAGATCGCCAGCCTGGTCGCCTTCCTGGCCGGCGATGGTGCCAGCTACCTGAGCGCCACCACCGTTTTCGCCGATGGTGGCATCATGCAGGGCAGTCCAGGACTGTGACGCACTAGAGGCTTAATGCGAGGTCGCTTTCTCCGCACCGAGGCCGGTGTGGGCGCGGACTTTGAGCTCGGCGAATTTGGCTTCGCCTTCCGGATCCCGTGCGCTGAAGATCGTACCGAGCCATGCGGCGAGGAAGCCGATCGGGATGCTGACGATGCCTGGATTGCTCAGCGGGAAGGGCGCACCCTCTTTGCCGTAGATGCCGCTGGGGCTGAGGAGGATGAGAACGATGGAAGCCACGAGACCGACCGACAGGCCAGCGACAGCGCCAGCGGTGTTGAAACGTTTCCAAAACACGCTCAGCACAATGACGGGCAGATTTGCCGAGGCGGCGACTGAGAAGGCGAGACCCACGAGAAAGGCGGCATTCACGGTTGGGCCCAGGTAAATGGCGAAGCCGATGCTGGCGGCACCCACGCAGAAGGCGGTGATGCGGGCGACCCGGATTTCCGCGCCGGGCCGGTTCTCTTTGCCGTGATGAATGACATTCGAATAGAAGTCATGCGCAAAGGAGGCGCTGGCGCTCATAGTTAGACCGGCGACGACCGCAAGAATGGTGGCAAAAGCGACGGCACTGATGAAGGCGAAGAAGAACTCACCGCCGAGTTCCCTCGCGAGGATCGGGGCGACCATGTTGACGTCCAGCTTGCCGCCGGTGGTGAGCAGGGCTTTTTTGATGATGGTGGCAGCACCGAATCCAAAGAGGGTGGTCATGATGTAGAACAGACCGATGATGGCCATGGCCCACACCACGCTGGAGCGCGCGGTCTTGGCATCAGGCACGGTGTAAAAACGCACCAGGATGTGCGGCAGACCGGCGGTGCCCAGCACAAGGCCGATGCACAGCGAAATAAGGTCAATAGGCCCCCAGGGTCCGGCGACTGCGACGCCGAATTTGAGGCCCGGATCCATGAGGTTTTTCGGTGCTTCGCTGCCGCCGTAGTCGGCATGAGCGACGGAGTTGAAGAATTCCGTGACGCTGAAATGGTGGAACTTCATCACCAGGTAGCTGAGGAGAATCGCACCGACCATGAGCAGGAGCGCCTTGATGATCTGCACCCAGGTGGTGGCCAGCATGCCGCCAAAGACGACATAAACGAGCATCAGCAGGCCCACGCCAATAACTGCTGGCTCGAAGTCGATGTTGATCAACTGCTTGATGATGGCACCTGCGCCGACCATCTGCGCGATCATGTAAAAGGTGGAGACCACCAGCGTGCTGAGGGAGGCGAGGGCACGCACCGGGCGCGGCTTGAGGCGATACGCCAGCAGGTCGGCCATGGTGTATTTGCCCGCGTTGCGCAGCGGCTCGGCGACGATGAGCAGTACCGTGATGTAGGCGACCAGAAAGCCCACGGAGTACATGAAGCCGTCATAACCGGCAACGTAGATCATGCCCGAGATCCCGAGGAAGGAGGCGGCGCTCATGTAGTCACCGGCCACCGCCAGGCCGTTCTGCCAACCGGTGATGCTGCGGCCGGCGGCGAAGTAGGCGCTGGCTCCGGTGTTTTTCTTGGCGGCCCAGAAGGTGATGAGGAGTGTGAGGCCCACAAAGGCCAGGAACATGATCAGGGGAGTGTTCATCGAGAGAGAAAGAAGCGAATCGGAAGTTATAGGAGCAGCGGATCAAAGATCAGTCGTGACCGTGGATCACAGCGGCAGCGGATTTGTCCCACCTGGCGGCGACGCGCACATAGAGGAAGGCCATGACCCAGGCCAGGATGAACTGCGACAGCGCGAAGACGTAGGCCACATTGACCTCTCCCCAGACCTTCTTCTTCATCATCTCAGGGAAATACCCCACCAGCACCGGCAGAGCGAGGTAGTAGATCATGCAGAAGACAAAAGCCGGAATGATGAAGGCTTTTTTTTGCGCCAGCAGTGCACGGAATTCGGGTTTTGCCTCGATGGCCTCCCAGTTCACAGGTGATTTTTCGCTCATAAGTGGGGCGGAGAGTATGGAGACAGATGCCCGATGGCAAGAGTGGAAAGCGGCGGAGACCAAATTGCCCTTTGTTTTCCATTTCCATGACAGAGTGTTGCTTGACTCTTTATTCCCGACCTTGGACAAGGGGGCCATGAATCCACGACAAAAATGCTCTCAGTGCGGGACTGTCGCGGATTTTCACGATGAGTTCTGCACCTCATGCTGGAGCCACCGCACCAAGGGGAAGGTGCTGAGCAGCGAACAGATCGCCACGTGCGAGGCCCAGTATGCTGCGGTGAAGGAAAAGAAACGCTGGCACGCTGAGCTGGGGACCTGGCAAAACCGCCTCCTGCTTCCCTCCATTCTGATGACGCTTTGGTGCCTTTTCGCTGTTTCCACGCTGCTGCCCGTTTGTTTAAAATATGGGGAAGGCCGTTTTGAGCTCGGCATGGCCGTGTTTTGTGCCACCAGTTTTGCGATCGGCGGCTACTTGGTCGGAGGAAGCCTGGCTCTCCGAATCGCCTGTCCCTTGCTCATCATCGCCAGCCTTGCCGCCACTTATCACATCGGAGAATATTTGCTGGAGGTGATGCGGGGTGAGGCAGAATTCGGCAAGGGGTTTGTTTTCAGCAGCATCCGTCTGGTGTTTTGCGGAGCGATTGTGGTCTCCTCCGTGCAGATTTTACGCCTCAAGCGCCCAGCTTTGTGAGATGATTCACCAAGCCCGTTCTTCGACTGCCACAAAAACGATTCGCTGCGTTGGTTTGCGCTGGCTTGCTCCTTGAGCAGTGGGAGTCCCTGCGCCACTGATGCAGCAAAATGGATGCTTGGATCGTCATCGGACTGCTCATCGTGGCCGTCATCGCTTTTGCCACGGAAAAAATCTCCGTGGATCTTGTCACGCTGTCGGTGCTCTGCGTGCTGGTGATGTGTGGCATTTTGAAGGCTGAACAGGCCTTTTCAGGCTTTGGCGACCGGGTGATCATCCTGCTCGCGGCGATTTTTGTCATCGGTGCGGCCCTGCGCGAAACCGGCGTGCTGGACATGATGGGGGGGTTCCTAGCTCAGACCTTCGGCACACATCCGAAACGCCTGATGGGCTTCATGATGGCCGTGGCGGGCGGAGTTTCCGCCTTCATGAACAACACCACGGTGACAGCGGTGTTTGTGGGCCCGGTGATGGGACTGGCGCGCAAGCTGCGCATCCCCCCCTCCCGCCTTCTGATGCCGCTGGCATTTGCCTCCCTGATGGGTGGCACCTGCACTTTGATCGGCACCTCCACCAACGTCGCCGTAAGTGGTGCCATCATCAAGCTGGGCATGAAGCCGCTGGGAATGTTTGAGCTGACCTCGATCGGTCTCGTCCTCATGCTGAGCGGCATCCTCTACATGGTCTTCATCGGCACCCATTTGGTTCCGGAACGTGACAAAGCTTCCGCCGTGGCCGGGGACGCCATGCGTGACTACTTTGCAGAGGTGATGGTGCTTCCTGGTTCCCCCCTCATCGGACAGGCTGCCTTTGAGTCGGATTTTTCTGCGCTGGAGTTTCAGGTGATGAAAATTCGCCGGGCCGACCAGACATTCGATGCCTCACCCAAGCTCCGCTTTCAGGAAAGAGATGTCGTGCTGGTGGCCGGCAAGGTGGAAAATCTGATCCGGGTGAAGAAAATGGAAGGCATTGACATCCTCGAAGATGTCACGCTGCGCAGCTCTGGCATCGACGTGAGCGATGCCCAGGTGGCCGAGGTCGTCCTCACGCCGCGCTCCGCCTTTGTGGGACGGTCCTTGCGTGACAACAACTTCCGGCAGCGCACGGGCCTCTCAGTGCTGGCCCTCATGCGCGGAGACCGTTCCCTGATGCACCACATGGCGGCTGAAAAACTGCGCGCCGGTGACGTGCTGCTGCTGCAGGGGCCGAGCGATCGTTTCCGCTCCTTCGAAGAAGGCAATGACATGATCGTCATCACGCAGTACCAGTTCAGTTCGCAAACTCGCCGGCGCGGCTTCATGCTGCTGGGGGCTTTTGTCCTCGCGGTGATCGCCAGCAGCATCGGCTGGGTGCCTGACACCGTGGCCTTCGTCATGGTGGCGATGCTGGCCGTCTTCATGCGCTGCATCAAGCTGGAGAATGCCTATGCCAACATCGACTGGCGCCTGCTCATCCTGATCGGCGGGATGATGGCATTTGGCCAGGCGATGCAGATTTCCGGCGCATCAAGCATGGTAGCGAATTTTATCACCGGCTGGCTGCAGCCGATGGGCGCCTTTGCAGTCTTCGCCGGCTTCTGTCTGCTGACGATCCTGCTCACCCAGCCGATGTCCAACGCGGCTGCTGCGCTGGTGGTGCTGCCAGTGGCTCTGGAGGCCGCCACCTCCATGGGCGCCAATCCACGCACCTTTGCCATCGGCGTCATGCTCAGCGCGTCCGCCTCCCTGCTGACGCCTTTTGAACCCAGTTGCATCCTTGTCTATGGGCCCGGGAAATACCGATTCGCTGACTTTCTCAAGGTGGGTGGTGGTCTGACATTCGTGATGCTCACTGTCATCCTGATCATGGTGCCCATGTTCTGGCCGCTGAAGTAGTACTCCAAGCGTGCCATCCTTTGCCGCTCTCAATGTGTAAAAAAAAATCCTGGCCTGATCGATTTCTGTGCCTGTGTGTTCGACCTCTATAAATCGAGGTAAATGCCGGAGTGCCGGGCTGAATCCACATCTGCCCTCCGAGGAAGAGGAATGATTTTAGGTGGATTCGCATGGGAGCTCTGAATTTCTCAAATTTCAGGCTGCAAGATCAGTCTCCAAGGAATGAATAGGCTTCAAAAGCTGACTTGTTCCCAGCTCTTATGATTGGGGTGAGCTAGTTTGTTAAATCACTCATATCCGTAAGTACTGCGAACAAGCCCAACAAGTCCGTTCCTCCCTGCATTTGCGGGGGTTCCACGGGCACCCGGGCTGTGAACCGATCCGGCAGGAAATGTGAGAGAACTGGAACAACTGGGACTGTTCACGGTTGCTCTCATGACCTGCGGTTTTGTTCAGCAGGTTGTACACGGGTTGTTCGCAGCAATTCACGGAGGGCCGGATTGTTCAGGGCGGCCTGTGCGGCCAGAACTTCGGCGTCTTTTTTGCTGCGGCCCGTGCCGCGTCCGAGCTGGGCGCCCTGCCAGGAGACGGCGGCGACGAAGTTTTTGGCGTGATCCGGCCCCTCGGCGCCCACGATCTCATAGAGCGGCGGCTCAACGCCCACGGCCTGGATGAGCTCCTGGAGCTGGCCCTTGGGATTGGCATCCAGCGGGCCGCGATTCAGGGCTTCGAGGTCCTCGGCGAACAGGCGTTCGGCAAATTCGTGGGCGGCGGCGGTGCCGGAATCCAGGTGAATGGCTCCGGCGACGGCTTCGAGGGCATCAGCCAGGGTGGATTCGCGGTCTCTCCCGCCGTTTGCCTCTTCACCCCGCCCCAGGTGCAGGTAGGCCCCGAGCCCGATGCGACGGGCAATGCGCGCGAGCGCTTTCGTGGAGACAAGCTGGGCGCGCGCCTGAGTCAGAACTCCTTCGTCAGCCTGGGGCAGACGCAGATAGAGCAGGTGCGAGAGGGCGAGCTGCAGCACGGCGTCTCCGAGGAATTCGAGGCGTTGGTTGTCGGCATGGGAACGCTGGTTCTCATAGCCGACGCTGCCATGCGTGAGCGCCAGCTGCAGCATCGAGGGATCGCGGAAAGTATGGCCTATGACGTGTTCCAGCGGTTGCATGTGTGCCTCTTTTCTAGCCGGAAGTCCGGCAGCACTCCATGAAAAAAGTGGGGTGACCGACGGGACTCGAACCCGCAACAACCAGAATCACAATCTGGGGCTCTACCGTTGAACTACGGCCACCATCTCTACCGAGAGTCGAGCATAGTACGCGGGAGAAGCGTTTGCGCCAGTGAAAAATCAAGGGGTGAGGAAAGTGGCGGTGGCAGACGGGTCCATCAGCTCATCCTTTTCGCCGAAACCAGACCCACGGCAGGGCGAAGGCGGCGGTGATCAGAACCGTGAGCACGCCGATCATGGCGGTCATGCCGAGGGTGATGAGGCCGCGATTGCTGCCCATGGCCAGGGCACCGAAGCCCAGCCCGGTGCTCAGCCCGCAGTAGGCAAGCGAGCGGCCAAGTGAGGCGACGCGCTCTCGTGTGATGCCGGGCTCCCTCAGGGAATGCATCACATGAATGGTGAAATCGAGACCCAGACCGAGGCAGAGGGGCACGGCCCCGACGCTCATGAGATTCCAAGTCAGACCCCAGGCCGACATGCCGCCGAGCAAAATCCAGCCGCTGGCCGCGAGGGTGAAGAAGGCGAAGATCCGCTCCCGCCAGCCATGAAACACCAGCAGAAACAAGATGCAGGCGATGACCACGGTGGGCACGCAGACGTGGAGGATTTCACGCTTCAGCAAAGGTTCCAACGAAGTGCGCAGAAAGGCCCAGCCGGCGGGATGAGCGCCGGGAATCTTTTCCAGTTCGTGCAGCACCGGCGCGTTCTCCAAGGTGCGCCCCTGCGCGAGACGTACGGTCCCCATGGCCATCAAACCGTGTTTGTCATGCTGGGAGACAATGCCGCCGAGATTTTCGAGCACGATGGGCTTGGGCCACAGCGGCAGCTCTGCCTTCGCAGCGGCCCATTCACGCCATTGATTGAAGACATTCTGTGTCAGGGCGTAGGCGACATCGGTGAATCCGGCGGCATCGACAGCTTGTTTCAGCGTGTCTTCGCGAGTGGTGAGGGACTGGAGGGCGGCGAGATTCGCCTTCTGTGCGTCCGCATCGGGAACCAATGCGAGTGGCAGCACCTGGGCTTCGACTTCATCGCTTTCAAGTGTCTTCCGGGCTGCGAGGATGCTCTGGCGCAGGGCGGTGGCATCTCTGGCTGCGAAGACCACAGGTACATTGCGCCCGGGTTCATTGCTGGTGTTCAGCATGCGCTGCTCGATATCTTCCAACACATCGAAGGCTTCGCTCTTGTCAGGACGCAGCACGGCAGAGCCGAAATCCATCTTGGGCAGGCCCTTCCAGCCCACCACAGCGGTGGCGGCGATCAGGGTGATCAAGACGAGCCAGACCATGATGCCCTGCATCCGCAGGGCCAGCCGAATGGTGCCATGATGTTCTTCCAATTTACCGGTGGTCATTCCCAGAGGCAGAAAGCCGAAGATCATGACCGCGGCACCGATCAACACTCCAAGTGCAGACAGCACACCAAGCTGCGCGACGCCGGGAAGCTGGCTGAGGCCCAGCATGGCAAAGATGCCGGCGATGCTGACGGCAGACCATGTGACACTGGGCAGCGCACGCCGGCAGATGCCGCCAAAACGCTCGCCAGGATGTTCGCGTGCCACGTGGAGACCGAAGACCCCAAAGTCTTCGATCAAGCCGGTGAGGATGGCGGCAAAGCCCATGGACATCACATTGAGAGAGCCATAGATCACACCGGCCGTGCCGAGCGTGAGCAGATTGGCGCAGAGAATGGCGAGCAGCAGCCAGAGCAGCGGCTTCACACTGCGATGCAGCAGCCAGAAGAGGAACCCGACGATGAAGGTGACGGCACCGATGGACTGCCGCATGTCCCCTTCCATGCCGGTGGCGATTTCTGCCTGAAACGCCGGATCTCCCGTGAATCCGATCTTTACGCCTTTGAGCTCGCCCTGCTGCGGCAGCCATTTCTCGCGGACTTCGGCCTTGATCTGCGTCAGCCAGGCATTGGCTGCGCGATAATCTGCGAGGGCCTTGCCCGGAGGCGTGACAAACAGCAGGCGCAGCGTGCCGTCGCCACTGCTGAATTCATCGCTCATGAGGCTGCTCATGTCGCCACCGCCGCTCATGAGTTCCAGCGCACCGCGTGCAAGGCCGAGCGGATCGTAGCCGCTGAGTGTGGCGTTTTGCAGATCCAGCGAGGCACCGGCGGCTTCCTTGGATTTGGCGAGAAGGGCGGAGATCGATGCGGGATCGAGCGAGGCGATGAGCTTCGTCACCTCCTGAGGTGGCGCGTTGAGCCAGAGATAGGCGACGACTTCGGCAATGACGGCGGGATCGGATTGCAGCAGCGACTTGCTGCGCACGCTGGCGCACAGTTCGGGCTTGGCGGCCAGGTGCTCGGCCAGGGCATCCGCAGTGACTTCAACGAGCGCCGGGTCCTCCGCCTGCACGGCGATGAGCAGCAGATTGCGCTTCTGCTCCCTTAACAAGCGCGTGCCCTGCAGTCCTGGCAGTTCCTGAGGCAGCAGGCTCAGCGGATCGACATCGAAATCCAGCCGCGAAACACCGAACGTCCCCGCCACAATGACGAGCAGGATAAAGAACAGGCGGAGCGAGGCTGATTTCATGGGTTCTGAAAGAAGCTGAGGCAGACGGGAAGTCCACTGTCGAATGTCTTGACGTATCCGCTGCCTCCCGCCAGCATCGCGGCCATGTTTCTTCTTGCCGCAACCTCGGCCAGCTACTGGCCCTTCGTCGTTCTCGCTGTCAGCGTGACTTTTATCATCATTGCGATCAGCAAGCTGCGCATGCATCCGTTCCTCGCGCTGGTGCTTGCGGCCCTGCTGGCCTGCCTGCTGGCGGGGAAGGATTCCTGGGAGGTGGTGCAGAAGGATGGCAGGGTGAAGGACATGTCATCGCTGGTGGGCGCGGTGGAGATGGTGTCCAAGGGGCTGGGAGATTCGGCGCGTGACATCGCGATCTCAATCGCACTGGCGGCCATCATTGGCATGTGCCTGATGGAAAGCGGCGGGGCCGACAAGGTGGTGCGGCGCTTCCTGGCGTTCTTCGGTGAAAAACGCGCGGGCTGGGCCCTGCTGTGGAGCACCTTTATTTTGAGCGCTCCGATCTTCTTTGACACCATGTTCATGCTCATGGTGCCGCTGGCGATGGCGCTGCGCATGCGCACCGGCAAAGACTACACACTGTACCTGATGGCGATTTGCTGCGGCGGTACGGTGACGCATTCCATGCTGGTTCCGCATCCCGGCCCGGTGGCTGTGGTGGAGAGCCTGAAGCTGAATGTGGGTGAATCGCTGGTGGGCGGGCTGGCCATTGGTGCCATCACCTGCTTCTTTGGCTTTCTCGTGAGCAAGTGGCTCAATGCGCGCACGGACGTGCCGCTGCGTGAAAAAGGCGGTGTCTCGCTTTCGGATCTTCAAGGCATCAGCGGGAAGCCGGAGAGCGAGCTGCCTTCGTTCTTCTGGAGCATCATGCCGGTGGTGCTGCCGATTATTTTGATCAGTCTGACGACGGTCTTTGAACTCGCGCATGAAGGCGCGGCCAAGGGCGCCGGCTGGGGGGTGTCGATGGTCAACGCCCTGGGCGGCGAGGAAGGATTCACAGCGGTGCGCGCCTGGGTGGATTTCATCGGACACAAGAACATCGCGCTGATCATTGGTGCGTTCATTTCCATCGTGGTGCTGGCCAAACAGCGCGGCTTCGGCTTGAAGAAGGTTGAGGAGCTGATGGGACCTCCGCTGGAGACGGCGTGCATGATCATCCTGATCACCAGTGCGGGCGGAGCCTTTGGCTACGCTCTGCGTCAGGCGGGCGTGGGTGGTGCGGTGGAGAGTCTGGCAAAGGACTACAGCCTCAATCTGGTTCTGCTGGGCTGGCTGGTCTGCGCCGTGGTGCGTGTTGCACAGGGATCCGCCACCGTGGCGATGCTGACCGGTGCCTCGATCATGGCGCCGATGGTGACGGGTGGGGCTCTCGGCTGCCATCCGATCTATCTTTTTTCAGCCATCGGCTTTGGTGCGATGTGCGGCTCCTGGATGAACGACAGCGGCTTCTGGGTGGTGAACCGCCTCAGCGGCATGACCGAAAAAGAAACCCTGCGCACCTGGTCTGTGCAGCTCACCGCGGATTCGGTGATTGGTCTGCTGGTGACCCTGACCTTGAGCAAGGTGCTGCCGTTGGTGTGATGAGGCGCTGCTTGGTAAATGAGGAAGGATTCAAAAGATCCTCATCGTGAGGCCCGCGATGAGGAACACGACTGCCAGGCTCAGCACCAGGTAGCTGCGCAGTCGAAGCGCCTGCGTGCGGTATAGGCGGCGCTGCACCGGATGCCCAATGATCAGTGCCAGCACACTCAGAAGGACGATCTCCTCAAAGATCGTCCACGATGGAGGACCGAAGGCGTGCAGGAAGTCATTGGATTTGCCGTCCAAGTAAGGAAAGGCGGCATTGGCCACGTCTGCCAGCGGCACGACGAACAGCCAGAAGTACAACGAGGAAGACACGGCGAAACCGTACGGCCTGCGTCTCAGCGAGAGCGCGGCCGCAACTGCGGCGAGAAAGAGCCAGAGAAGATAGGGGGCGATGGAGACAAAAAAGGTTGAAAAGCCCCTCAGCGCCGGAGGATCATAGCTGACATATCCCCAGCGCTCCTGGGTGGGCAGCCACACGAATTCGAGGATGGTCCCGCCCTGAGCCCACACGGCCGCGGCATGAGCGCTTTCATGCAGCACCGTCACAAGCAGGGCGCCGGGTGGCACCAGGAGCACATGCAGCCAGTGGCGTCTGATAAAGACCCAGATCTCACGAAGCATGGAGACTTCCCTCGGTGGGGTGTTTTCGTTTGCGGAGATACCGTTCATCGGACACATGGAAACGGGCTCCTATTCGGGGAGTGCGGTGCGGAGATCGTCAAACATCTTGCCGGTGTTCTGCTGCCCTTGGGCTTTGATCTCATTCTGACGGGCGGCAACCGCATTGATTTTGGCCATGGACGCATTGAAGGACGCCAGATCGCCCGCATCGTCGAAGACGAAAAGCCCGTTGCTCAGATGCCATTGACCGCGTCTTCGGCCCAGCAGGTCGATGATGGTCTGAATTTCGTCAGCGACGCTCACCTCCAGGGCCCAGTTTTCGTCAAAGGTCTTCAAGGCCTCCGCCACTCCCTTTTCAGCGCTGCGGGCGTGCCCTTCCCTGGCGGCGGCGCTGATGTTGCTGGCACGAATTTTCGCAGGGAGGGTGCCCAACGCTTCACGCATTTTGGCACCGTATTTCTTCGTCAGCACCCGTGCGCGTGCGAGCAAGTCGTACGCCTCGCTGGAGTCTGTGTCCTTCAGGATTCGTTCTCCGTCCAGCACGCGCAGAAAGCCGATCTTGGCGATTTCGTCTGTGTAGCCTTTTTGCAAAGCGGCGACCTCCTCAAAATACTGCCGCGAAATGAGCAGGAGCTTTCCCAGATCGTCTGCGGGTTCCGGCGGCTGTGTTGCCGTCGCGGTGTCTTTTCCCGGTGCTTCTCCCTGCTGCATTTTTTCGATGTCCGCCTGGAGCTTGTTCAGCTCTTCCCGGGTGTTTTCGGTGACCTGCGAAGAGGGGGGCGGCGTGGACGCGGAGGGCGACGGTCCGGAGAAGCCGCGTGGCTGCGAGAATGACGCTGCCATCATCAAAAGCGCGAAGGCCACCACGGCAATGCCATAGCCACGTGCCAGTACGGAAGAAAACCGTTTTCGGCACGCTGCTGCAATGCCCGCGATCACAAGGGCGGCCACCAGTGCGAAGATGCCTGCGGCCAGCGTGTAACCGATGGCTCCGGCGAAGGTCATGACGGGACCTACGTTGCCCATCGCGGCATCCAGGCTCGAGACCGGCTCGACGAGTTTTTTGAGAAAGCACAGTACGAACGCTGCTCCGGTGCCCAAAAGGGGCGCGCGGAGAAGCCAGGGGTCCGATGCCGGGGAGGACTGACTGGCATATGAGCTGTCTGGCGTCTGAGAAAATGCTGGCGGCTGATAGGGCTGGTAAGGCTGCTGGGGCTCACGGCGGACACAGGCTGGAACCTGAATCACGTTATGGCAGCCCGGGCAGCCGACGGAAGTGCCCGCAAGCGCATCGTCTGCATCAATGGATTGTCCGCAATGACCGCAACAGAAGAGAGGCATGGTGGTGGGAAGTGGGTTCGGGCAACGTGCGAATACCGAGGAGTGTGGCCTGCGTCTGCTTTTTAACAAGATGCCTGAAGAGGCGTCAATCACATTCAACCGTTTTACCGCCGCAAGCTTGGCAGTCGCGTCGCTCTCTGAACGCCCCGGTGATCAGGCAACAAACTCGATGCTTCAAAGCTTGAGCAAACGGCGGCGAATGGTGTAAGGCTGCGGCATTCATGGCCGAACTCCCCTCCCCTTCCCAGCTCAGCGCGCTCATTCGCCATCGTCGTTCCATCAAGCCGGTGGACATGGATGCCGCACGTGGTGTGGAGCGTGAACTGCTCACGCAGGTGCTTGAAGATGCGACGTGGGCGCCGACGCACGGACTGACGGAGCCGTGGAAATTCATCGTGCATCAAGGAGCGGCACGGCAGCGGCTGGCGGAGACCACGCAGCGTGTTTATCGTGACACCACACCTGCGCATGAGTTCCGTGAGGACAAGATGAAGAAGATGAGCGAGAACCCCCTGCTCTGCCCGGTCATCATTGCCTGTGTGATGGAGCGGCGCGGCGGAGCAAAGATTCCCGAGATCGAAGAGATCGAAGCGGTGGCCTGCGCGCTGCAAAATCTGCAGCTCTCCGCCACGGCGGCAGGTCTGGCCTGCTACTGGTCCTCCCCTCCCCTGCTGGGCACGCGCGAGTTTGCGGACTGGCTCAAGATTGGCGCGGAAGACAAATGCGTGGGACTGATTTATCTTGGCTGGCCACGTGAGGGATTGAAATGGCCGAGGAGCGTACGGCAGCCGGTGGAATCCAAAACGATATGGTGCGATGACTGATTGGCTCTCCAACGCCTGGCACTCCACGGCGCATTTTTTCACCACGATGCCATGGCAGATGTGGGGCGTGTGGTCGCTGACGATCTGCCTGCTGATCGTGGGCATCATTGGTTCGGTGGTACCATTTCTGCCGGGGCCGATGTTGATTTTTGCCGCAGGCATCCTGCACACGGTGCTGCGTCCTGAATCCGGCATGAGCACCTGGGGCATCGTGATTTTATCGCTCGGGCTGGTGCTGTCCTATGTCGTCGATTTCGTCAGTGGTGCGATGGGTGCACGCTGGTTTGGCGCGAGCAAATGGGGCATCGCCGGTGTTTTCATCGGCGGCATCGCGGGCATGTTCTTTGTGCCGTTCGGCTTGATCCTGGGTCCGCTGATCGGCGGCATTTCCTTTGAGCTGATCTTTGCAAAAAAGCAGCTGCACCCTGCGGCGAAGTCCGCCTGGGGCTCCCTGCTGGGCACGGGCGTCGGCCTGGTGCTGCGCCTCATCGTGGCGCTCGGCATGGTGGCCACCTTCTTTCTCGACGCGCTGGTGTGGTGACGGAATCAGGCCTTGCCCTGCAGCAGCATGCGTGCGCCAAAAACCACGAGAATGGTGCCGAAGATGCGGGTGAGTGTTTCGTTGCTCATCGACTTTAACCAGCCCGCGCCAAAGTACGCGAAGATGGATGCGGACACTGCGGTGATGGCGGCAACTTTCCATTCCACATAGCCATGCCTGGCATTCTGCGTGGTGGCCATCAGGGCGGTGGGAATGATGATGGCGAGCGAGGTCGCGACGGCCGTTTTATGCGGGAGCTTGAGAAAGAAGACAAAGGCCGGAACCATCACGACACCGCCGCCGACACCGCACAAGGCGGCCACGACGCCGCTGAGGATTCCAATGGCGAGGCAGGTGAGGAGAGTGGTCGTGGACATGATGGATCAGCGGGATTGTCTGGCGAGCAGGCCGACGAGCAGACGCTCAAGCACGAGCTTGGGATCGAGCGATGAAGTGACGAGCTTGGAGTTCGCGGCGAGGCAGGCTTTGAAACCTGCGTGGAGTTCTTCGAGCGTGTAATTGCCGGTCTCGGGGATGGCGAGAAACATCGGATAGGCATTGAAGCCGGTGCCGTCTTTCTTGCGCGGCAGATGAGAGGTGGCCGTCGAAGGCAGGCCTTCCAGCGAGGCGCAGAAGCCGTTGTAGTTCATCTTGTTGAGCTTGTGGCGCGAGCCCAGATCCTTGATGAGCAGCAGGCTGCGCACCCGAGGAACGATGGCGGCGAGCAGCAGGCCGATGGCGTTCTGCCCTTGGTACATGAGCGTGCCGAGCAGCTCGAGTGCGCGCGGCAGATCGCGTTTGCCGATGGCATTGCCGAGATCCCACAGCACGCCGGCGCGGCTCATGGACACCATGTTTTGCACGGTCTTCAATCCGGCGCGGCGGCGCTCGCCGAGGAAGAGATCAATTTTTTCAAGCTCGTTCTCCATCTGCCGCGTGTCGTCACCGGCCATCTGCACGAGCAGCTCCAGCGCACCGCTTTCAAAGGTGATGCCGAGGTCCTTGGCCTTGCGCGAGGCCATGGCGAGCACGGGGCCCTCCCACCCGGCGCGTGAGGTGTCGGGCTTGTCGAAGACTTCGAAGGCGGCGATCTTCGAGATGCGTTTGTAGGTGCCGCGTCGTTTGTCGATGCCGGTGGCGCTGATGACAAAGCTCACATCACTGCCAAGGCCGCGCTCGATGACATCGACGATGCGTTCGAATCCATTCACGGCATCCTGTCCTTTGCCCGGACCGGTGTCCCCGAGGAAGTTGGCGTTCTTCAACCACACCACTTTGCTGCCGCCAAAAAAGGGCAGTGTTTGCAGGGCCATGCACACATTCGAGCAGATGTTGCCCGCGTGCTCGGCGTTGTCGGCGGTGCCGTCGATGATGTCGTTGCTGAAGTCCCCGGCGTCCGGCGGAGTGAGGCTGCGCACCAGCATGAGGGCGGCCTCCTTCACGCGCGCTTCATCGCTGCCAATGAAGACATTCACCTGGCTGGCGGCGGTTTTTTTTGGCGGCGGCATGTTTCACCGATGCAGCAGGATGTTCATGGCTTCAAGCCTCGGGCCATGTGCGATCTTGACATTCCCCCGGCAATTTGGTGAAATTCTTTCAAATCAAACCACCATTATGAAAACATCATTGATTGGGTCCAAGGTTTCGACGGCGGTCATGCTTCTCACCACTGCCTTGTTCATGTCGGCTGCAGGCTTCTCCGCCAGGGCGGAAGATCTCAACGCGGTTTTTCAGCAGGGACGCGCCGCTTATTACAAAGGGGATCTGGACACGGCGTACCGCCTGCTCTCCCGCGTGGCGGCGGCCAATCCGAAACATGCCGAGACCGCGAGCATGCTGGCTTACATCCGCGCCAACTACCAGCCGAAGGACAACTCGCTGAAGAATCAATATGCCGCTGTCACTCTGCCGAAAGTGCAGATGGATGACGTGACCCTGACCGAAGCCATCGAGGCGCTTCGTGCGATGTCCAAAAATGCCAGTGGCGGCAAGGTGACGCCCAACGTGATCGTGAAGGGCGCGGATCTGGGGCAGCGCAAGCTCAGCCTGTCCCTCGCAAACGTTCCCTTGGACGAGGCGCTGAATTACGTGACTCAGCTCGTCGGTGCCAAGGCGACGTATGACAAACATGCCGTAATTCTCAGCAGTCAGGCGGACACGATCACCTCTGCTGCGGAAACGAAGTGACTGCTTAAGTAACTGAAGGAAAATGATTTAAATCGGGGTCGTGGCTTTTCATCTGAAGATCATCTGGTAGCAGCGCCAGATTGTTGATTTCCCCTCTCCGCTGCCAAGGGGATTCAAGAAAGGGCGATCATAGGCACAAAAAATGGGAGAGTGATGAACTCTCCCATTCGTGTGAGTTTGGCTCTTTTCTTGATTCTTAATCGTTGAAGAAATGGCGGCCTGTCTGACCGGCTTCGGTCTTGTTGTCCACTTCCCAGTACACGTCTTCGAAAATTGTTTCGGGTTCGGGATAGGGACTGGACTTCGCAAACTCGGCGGAGTCTTCCGCTTCCTTCTGCGCTTCCTTGTCGATCTTCTTCAGCTCTTCTTCGGTGGCGATGCCTTCGTTGAGGAGATTGCGCTTCCAGACTTGGATCGGGTCGTGATCGTTTTGGAACTTCTCGACCTCTTCCTTGGTGCGATACTTGAACTTGTTGGCGTCAGCCACGGAATGGCCTTCCCAGCGGTAGGTGGCGATTTCGAGGATGCTTGGTTTCGACTCATTGTGCGCGCGCTCGATGGCCCTGCCGACTCCGGCGCGCACTTCATAAATGTCTTCACCGTTGAAGTGCTCCCATGCCATGCCGTAGGCGTCGGCGCGCTTGGCAAGGTACTCCACATAAGCCGAGGAGCGCTGCTGGCTGGTGCCCATGGAGTAGCCGTTGTTTTCGATGACATAGATCACGGGCAGATCCCAAAGCTCAGCAAGATTCAGGGATTCATGGAAGGCACCTTGGTTCACCGCTCCATCACCGAGGAAGCAGAGCGCAGCACCTTTGAGCCCGCGATATTTCAGACCGTAGGCGAGACCGAGGCCCAGCGGGGTCTGGCCGGCGACGATGCCATGGCCACCCCAGTAGTTCTTGTCGGGAGCGAAGTAATGCATGGAGCCCCCTTTGCCGCGTGAGCAGCCGGTGGCCTTGCCGAAGAGTTCCGCCATGCACTCGTTCATGCCCATGCCCACGGCCAAGGCATGGCCGTGATCGCGATAGGCGGTGATGACGTGATCGTTCTCACCCATGACAGAGACGGTGCCGACGGCGACCGATTCCTGGCCGATGTAGAGGTGGAGGAAGCCGCCCATGCGACCGGCTTGATAGTGCTGGAGGGACACCTGCTCAAAGCGGCGGATGCGAACCATCTTGCGGTAAAGCTCGATTTTATCGGCAGCGGTGAGCTTCTGATTGATGGGGTCGGCGGCGTGTTTCGCCAGGGCGTTTGAGGGGGCTTTTGCGGTGGCCATGAGGTAACACGATACTAGCTGGATGAAGGCTGGAAGCAAGCGGGGTGTTTGGTGCAAGACATGGGTCGGCGACGGCTCTGAGGGCCTCCTCGTCGGTAGGTCCAATTGGCGTTTTTACTCTGCGTGGATGAGGTGCTAAGGACTCAGCATGAGAGTGGAGTATCTTGATCGGCGCATGGAAGATGGTTCGCGATTGTTTGCCATCACCCAGGAGCGAATTTCCTGGGCCGAGCTGCGCCAGCATCTGGAAAAGATGGAGGGCTTGGAAATCCTTCGCTTTGTGACCGATGGCGTCGTGGAAGGCTGGCTGGACTTCCGCTACTTCGGGCATGAATTTTCCGTCAACAATCCCATGGGGGAATTTTGGTTCTTTGTCCAAGACCCTGCATGTGCCTCCTTCATCCTTGGCGAATTGATGACCCACCTCAGGAAATGGCAGCCCGCCGCCTGAGCTTCCGGCCTTCCCACGCTGCCACCAGGAGCAGGCCTGCGCCCAAGAGGCTGAGGGCCCACGCGAGCGACGCAGCTCCCTTTTGCAATACCGAGTCCTCCGGGTCCTGTGGGTTATAAAAGACCGGGACCTCCTCTCCGGCCTGCCAATTCCGAAATCTCGGGTCAGATGTGTAGGCTGCCTCGGCGGCTTCGCGGCTGCTGTGGGCCATTGGCAGAGGGTCTGTCATATGCGAAAAGGCATGCCCCGTGTGACGCGTGTGTCCCACTTCAAACGCATAAGCCACGCCCACTTTGTAGTTCATGCTCTTGTTGAGATACACGCTCTCGATCCGGTGGCCTGTGATGACCCCCTGAACGGACGGCCATGAGGCGGAACTTAAAGCCGGAATCAGCAGCCAGGTGCCGATGGCCAGCAGCGCCAGTCCACCAATACCCAGCGTCCCAATGACAAACCAAGGGGCGCTTCCGGGCGACAGGGCGGGTTTTTCAGGTCTCATTGTCTTTCTCTTCCGCCACCTTGTTATCCCAACGTGCAAAGCTCCGACCCGTTTCCCTGAACAAGGCCATTCCACCTCGCTTCTCACAGCCTGTGACGAGGCGATACACCTCAGCGGTGGCAAAAGCTGCGACGCCTCCCAGCAAGAACATGCAGCCGAACAGCACCGCGGCACCAATATAAGTCTCCCCACCCCCAACCTTTTTCTCGAGAACCTGGGACATCGCATGGCACAGCAAGGCCGAACCTGGGGCATACTTGCTGGAGGAGCTCACCTCCATTTGGATGAGCATCAGCAGCACGAGAGGAAGGGCGGCGTAGGCCCGGATCCAATAAAAGAACCCAAAGAAGGCGGCCCCTGACAGGATGGAGCTGGGGACAACGATCACCATCAGCGCCGTCCAAGCGGCAGGCCGGCCGAAGCCGAACCAGCCGATCAGTTGAACCGCGATCAAAAGCGCGAGGTAAAGCCAGCCAAAAAACTTCATGCAGAGCAGTGGTCTCCCCTCTAATACACGGGGCCTCCCCCTGCAAATCCCAACTGCTTTACCCCTGGGGGCTCCACCATTGTTCCACATGGAACAATTTCGCGCCCGTGCTATCCTCTTCGTCCCCTCCCCTTCCCGGCTCCATTCGCCATTCCGACCCCCTCCATGAGTTCCCTCTACACCTTCCCCAAGCACTATGACGTCATCGTTTGTGGAGCCGGTCATGCCGGGGTGGAGGCGGCGATGGCGGCTGCCAGACTTGGTTGTCAGACGGCCATCCTCACCCAGAACCTCGACACCATCTCCCAGATGTCCTGCAACCCCGCCATCGGGGGCTTGGCCAAGGGGCATGTGGTGCGGGAGATCGACGCCCTCGGTGGGATCATGGGCCGGAACACGGACGCCACAGGCATCCAATTCCGCATGCTGAACGCCCGCAAGGGGCCCAGTGTGCAGGCTCCCCGGGCCCAGTGCGACAAGAAGGCCTACCAGTTTCGCATGAAATGGCTGATCGAAAACCAGCCCAATCTGGATCTCCATCAGGGCAATGCGGCCGAGATTCTAGTCGAAAACGATGCCGTCGTCGGCGTCCGAACCAGCCTCGGGATGATCTACCGGACCAAGGCGGTGGTCATTTCCTCCGGTACTTTCATGCGCGGACTTCTCCATGTGGGGCAGCAGAACCAAGCCGGTGGGCGCATGGGCGACAGCATTTCCACCCTTTCGGACAGCCTCCGTGAGCTCGGTTTCGACGTCCAGCGCTTCAAAACCGGCACCCCCTGCCGCCTGAATAGCCGCAGCATCGACTTCTCCAAGTGCGAACTTCAGCCTGGGGACGAGCCCGCCCCGCGCTTCAGCTACCTCTCCGGTACGCTCCCTGAAGACGAGAATGAGGCTCCAATCGAGGGCTCTACCCCCCTTCCCGGCACCGGTCCGAACCAGTTCACCCTGAACTCCTGGGCCTCGGAAAAGTTCCACGTGGAACAAATTCCCTGCTGGATCACCTACACGACCCCGCAAACCCACGACATCATTCGGGCCAACATCCACAAGTCGGCGATGTATTCTGGCCGGATCGAGGGGGTCGGACCGCGCTACTGCCCCTCTGTGGAGGACAAGGTGGTGCGCTTTGCGGAGAAGGAACGGCACCAGATTTTCCTCGAGCCCGAGGGTCGCCACACTCGTGAATTCTACGTGAATGGCGTCTCCACTTCCCTGCCCTTTGAGGTCCAGTATGAGTTCATCCGCTCGATCCCGGGCCTCGAAAACGCCGAGATCATCCGCCCCGGCTACGCTGTGGAGTACGACTATTGCCCTCCCACCCAGCTCCACCCGACGCTGGAAACGAAGCGTGTTTCCGGTCTCTACTTCGCCGGCCAGATCAATGGTACCTCCGGCTACGAGGAGGCCGCTGGTCAGGGCCTCATCGCCGGGGCGAATGCTGCGCTCAAGGCCCAGGGCCGCCCCCCTTTCTTGCTCCAGCGCAGCCAGGCCTACCTCGCCGTGATGATCGATGACCTCGTCACCAAAGGCACCACCGAGCCTTACCGCCTCTTCACCTCTCGCGCCGAATACCGCCTCCTCCTTCGCCAGGACAATTGCGACCTCCGCCTCACCCCTCTGGCCGCCGCCATCGGTCTCGCCTCCCCTTTCCGCATCCGGCACACGGAGGCCAAATCCACCGCCCTCGCCACCGCCCGCACGCTGCTGCAGGAGGTCCGCTTGGATGGTGTGACCCTCGAAAAATGGCTGCGCCGCCCTGAAAGCATCCCCTCCCGGCTCCCCGCCGAGATCTACTCCCAGTTCACCCCTGAGGTCTGGAGCCTCGTCGAAAACGACGTCAAATACGCCGGCTACATCAGCCGGCAGGAGGACATGGTGGCCAAAACCTCCCGCATGGAGGAAAAGATGATCCCCGCCGACTTCGATTACCACGCCATTCCCGGCCTCAAAACCGAAGCCAAACACCGCCTCACCGCCCTCCGTCCCGCCACCCTCGGCCAGGCCGCGCGAGCTCAGGGCGTGAACCCCGCCGACATCGCCCTGCTGGCCGTGATGCTGAAGCGCGGGAGCAAGGAGACTGAGGGCGCGGAAGTGGGGGCGTAGCCCCCCATTCGTCCTCGTCCTCCTACTCGAACTCGTCCACGATACTTTCGCGTGAACGGGCCTCAAAGCGAACAAGCCCCATCCCATCGGCCTCAGTCTTATCCCCTCCCCGGCTCATCCCCGCCGCCCCATGACTTTGCACGCGCTGCTGGCCTGCGCTCCTGATCTACTTGGCTCTCCACTTCGGCTCTCGAATCCTCGGCTTCTGGCTCGGCACACGCGCCGCCGCCCGAGTCTTGGCTCTGCCCACCGACGCCCCACGTGCGCGCCTACAGCCTGAGAGCCAGTTCGTCATCCGCATGACCGATTCCAGCGTCTCCTGCCACCGCCCCGACGGCATTGTCGAGACAGCCCGGTGGGACGATCTCCAAAAGGTCGACATTCGCACCACTGGTGACGGCCCTTTTGCCCAGACTGCTTCTGGCTGCTTCACGGCAGCGAAACCGGCTGCTGCATTCCCCAAGACGCCACCGGCGATGCCGAGTTGCTCGACCGTCTGCAGCAACGTCCCGGCTTTAACAACCAAGTCTTCATCGAAGCCATGGGCAGCACCCAAGAAGCCATCTTCACCTGCTGGCAGCGCCCCGCTTGAACTTAAAGTTCCATTGGAGCGCTTCCGACGGTGGGTTCTGGGGATCACAGGCTCACTTCACCACCCACTGAGGTTTGGGTCCAGGATCACAGGATCAGTACCTATATATAGGTACTGATCCTGTGATCCTGTTGGGATCAGGATCAAATCAGGATCATGATCCTCGTTTGATCCTGATCCTGGCTTTCAAACCCGGAGATCACACACCGATGAACCCTGCTTTGATCAACCCAATGGGCCAACCAAAGCTCGAGGCGGCGTTTGGCGGTCGATTCGGCAACGTGGGCATAGGTCCCATGGCGTCTCGGGATTTGCCAAGTGACCGACAACCACACTGGAATCTAAGCTTGCGGGTCATCTTGTTAATCCGGTAATGGTTTGCCATGTTGAGCATTCCGTCCTTTTTCATCAGATGCGGAACGAGCAAATCCTTGGGTTGGGGTCTAGACTTGCACGCCCTCGCACGAATCTGGTAATGATCTTCCATGTTCGCTCAGGAAGCCATGCTCCAGCCACTCAATCCAAAGCACGCCGCGGCTCCTCTCTGCTGCCCTCCATGTGCAGAGATTGGCAGAGCGCCCCCTGGCGGGCCTGTTGATTGATGATCTATACCCCATTCCCCAACGCACATGCGCACTTTCTTCCTCGTCTTCATTGCCGCGATCACTTCTGTCCTGAGTGCAGAAGATGATCTCCGCACGGGCACTCCCAAAAGCTGCTATCTCTATTCATGGGGCAAGGGCCCCGACTGGACTGCCAAGATTTCGATGGAGTTCCGACTGGGCTTGCTGGATCGCCAAATGCCCTACGTGGATGATCAGTACTTCGAGCCGACGGAGAAGGCGCTCACATGGATTGATCGCCAAAAGGCACCGACGATCACCACCCTGGCCACGGTCGAACGCCGCAAAGTCATTCAGATCGTCTATCCCGAGAAGGGAAGTTTTGGCAGGACCATCGGAACGATTCTTCTCGCCATCGAAACCGCTCCTGATTCGGAATGGTTCTCGCCATTCTTTGCCGCCCAGCCGGAGCTGTTTAGTGGCCAGTTTGTGAGCGGTAAAGACGTCGCTTTTGGCTACGTTGCGACGTTGGAGTGGTCGGGCACGGGAGCCTTCCGCACTCACCACCTCTTTGATTTGCGCAAACCGCATCCAGTCGTCATCGCCACCCTGGCCGCAGGACGGGTTGCCAGAAACGACTACGCATCGGACGCGGAGTATGAGAAGGCACTGAAGATCTTTGACCGGGAGGCTGACCTGCTGGCGGGCGTGATTCCCAAAACCAAGGCCGCGAAGAAATGATGCTGAATCAATAGCGCCCGGCTTGTTCGCGGTTTGCTGGGGACTGAAACCACTGCTCCCCCTCCTACCTTCCCGCCTGCACCACCAGCCCCCTCACCTCCACGGTCTCCCCGGGCCGCAACTTGAAGCTAAAGTAGCACTTCATACCAGAAGATGCTTTGCTGTTCTGCGCCTGCACGGAGGCCTCCTCAATGCGGGCGGCATACTGCCCCTGCTTGCGGCCGAGGAGAACGGTGTGCCACTGGTTGTCCTGGGGCGGGTTCAGGCAGGTGAGGCGCTGGTTGGCGCCGTCGGCGGACTGGAGGTCGAAGGATTCGAGCTGGCCGCGGTAGTCGGCGGAAATGAGGAAGTCGCCGTCCAGCAGCGTGCCGCGATAGACGAGGATGGCGCGGGGCCAGTTGCTGTTGGTGGTGTTGGTGGCGCTGAGCACGCCGTCCTGGATCTGCACGGTCATTTTGTCCAGCGGGTGCTCCACCCAGCGGTTGTCGGTCTTGGACCAGCACCAGACACGCCAGTCGGCGGCCTGCATGGGGATCTTGCGTGCGGTCATGGGTGATGAAGCCGCTGCCGCTGGCGGAGGCACTGCGGCGATCGGAGCACTGCCGGCGCTGGGGCGCAGCTCACGGAGCTTGAGATTGCGGTAGGCCACCTCGGCCCCGTGATCCTGCAGAGCGATGGCGGTGGCGCGCTTCACACCCACGCCTGGGTAGTACTTGTACTTGCTGCTGGCGATGATGCGCTGCAGCTCCGTGCTGCCCAGCTCGCACTCCGCCACCTTGCGGCCATTGAGCCAGTGCTCCACGTGGTTGCCATTCACTACGATGCGGCCCTGATTGAACTCACCCACGGGGCGCAGCGTTTTGCCTGTGGGCGTGACCAGCGAGTAGATGGAAGCGGCCAGCCGGTTCGCGGCGTTGCTGGCGTGCGGCGCGTCATCCAGCACCTGGTACTCAAATCCGACCGGGCTGTTGCCCGTGTCGCCGGGATAAAAGCTGGCCGTGCGTTTCTCGCCTTCGGTGAAGAGATACTCCACGCCGCTGTTGCCCACGGGTCCCACGCGCCATTCAAACTCAAACTCGAAGTTCGTGAACATCGTATTGGTTACCAGATCACCCCCATGGCCATTGGGGCGGCCGTTGCCAGCAGGCAGGACGAGGCAGCCGTCCTGAATCTTCCATGAGCCGGCTGTGACGGACTTCTTTCCATAGGTGTGCCAGCCCGTGGTGCTGCGACCATCAAACAGCAGCTTCCAACCCGCCGCCTTTTCCTGCGGCGTGAGGCTGCTGGCATCGGCGGCCATTGTGCCTGCGGATTGAAGCAGCAGAATGCCAGCCAGGATGGCCAGCCGTGGAAAAAGAAAGGGAGGTCGATTCATGGCTGGCGGTGTTCGCTGGATGAAAGCGGAGCGCGAGTGGGAAGGCAAGCCCGGAGCCTGGGTGCATATGATTACAAAAATGCGCAAAGAATATCGTGATGCGATGTACGGGTTGCATCATCGCGACACAAAGGTTGATTGCGGTTTATGAAGCGACCCAACCCCGCCTCCATCGTCCTTGGTCTTAGCATGCTCCTCTCCGCCTCCTGCGGCACCGTTCCTGATGCCAACGGCACCTACAACGGCAAACCCGTTCTCACCCGCGCCAGCCACCCGGCAGGTGGCTCCATGCGTGAGGTGAAAGGCGGCACCTACCTCGGCCGCCGCTACTTTACGCCTCCTGGTTCGAAGACGGGTCTGCAGTGGATCGATGTGTACGGGCAGTGATGCCAGGCGTGATCATCTTCCGTGCCGTAGCACGGCGATGCAAGGAAGAGCGTTTTCAGCCAGCCATGGCCTTGTGGCGTTCCTCTCGAGCGTTCACGTGATCATCCATCGCCTGCCGACGAATGTTCCCTGCCCGCACTTCGGACAGCGTTTGCCTTCAAGTTCCCAAGCCGGCCACAGTTCAAGCTGCTCGCAGTTGGGGCAGTTCATCGAGTCATGCCCGGGGTCACGCCGTGCTTGATGAGCACAATGCATGCAGAGGTATTCGCCTTCATTGCCACCGCGTGATCTGCAGAACGCCATGTATTCCGCTTCGCTGATGGAATGTGACATCGACTCTGCCATCAAGAAGATGAGGTGATCTGAGCCCAGATTCATTGAGTCTGATGACTCTGCATCGGCATCTCTTTTGGCTGCCATCTCTTCGATGTCCTTGATCAGTCTTGAGTCCATCGTTTGCCGCGCCATAAAGCGACGCTTTGTCTGCGCCTCTTCCGGATGATAAAAGAAGTGCCGCTTGCCCTCATTGTCCGTCAGGTACGGGTGGCCCTCGTCCCAGGCTACCAGGTTGAAGGAACAGTGGCTGCAGGTGAAGGTCTTGGAGTAGGCCATGGGAGAAAGATTTTGGAACAGGATGAATCCTTCGGCCAATCACCCCTCACTCCAGCGGATGTCCCGCCGCACGCCCACGTTGTGAAAATGGTCGTCGGCATCTTGAATGAAGCCCTCTTTGTCGATGCGCAGGCCTTCGGCTTTGAGCAGGCGGCGTTGCTTGCGTGACGACTCAGGAGGCATGTTGGGACTGATGCGTGCGTTGGTGGCAACGACGCGGTGCCAGGGCAGCGCCTCCGATTCTTCCGGCGTAAGACGGCTCAGCACCGTGGCCACATGCCGGGCGATCACATTCATGTGAATGGCGATGCTTCCATACGTGGTGAACTTGCCAGCCGGGATCAAGGTCACGAGGCGAATGACCTCCGCACGAATGCGGGCGAAGGCGACGGATTTTCCACGGGCGGCCATGAGCGAGGAGGATGCGCAGCGTTCGAGGTTTGTCGAGGTGGTGAATCCGGAGCCACTCCTGCCACTTCCATAAATGGCCGGGAAATGTCATGGCGGCGGAGGGGGTTCAGCGCATGATTGCGTTCGTTATGCAAAGCCCGCTTGCCCATCACAAACGTCTGGAACGTGTCGAACTGGAACCCGGTCTGACCGCATTCCGCTGTCCTGAAACCGGCGGGCATTGGATCCCGGCGGAGAACTACTGGCGCTGGCGCAGCACACTGCCGGCGACGGAGGTGGCTGAGGCAGGTCAGGCGGCTGAGACGGCACCGGTGAGCGAGTATGATGGAGCGGTCAAGCTGTGCCCCGAGTCGGGCACGGTGATGACGCGCTATCGCGTGGGTCATGGGCAGCCGTTTCGAGTGGAGCGCTCGCATACAGGCGGCATTTGGCTGGATGGTGGCGAGTGGGAGGCGCTGTGTGGCGGCCACCTGCAAAATTCCATTCACCTGATCTTCACTGCGCCGTGGCAGAAGGCCGTGCGCCAGCAGGAGCTGGATGCGGTGCATCTGACGCAGTTACGGGAGCGCCTGGGCGTGGAGCTGCTGGAGAAGCTGAAGGCGCTGCGTAGCGAGCTGGCAGAGCATCCGCAGCGTTCCGCCGCGCTGGCGTTTCTGAATGCACAGCCCTGAGCGGCGCATCGGATTGGGGGATATGCCACGGGATGGAGGGCGCTCCTCTGCGACCTGATCAATCGCATGCCAGCCTGGCCTGCGCTTTCTCGAGCGCGGCCGGCCATGAAGGCGGTGCCGGAGGTGAATATTGACCGAAGGCCTGCGTCAAAATTAATGGAACAACCTCCCTTATTCCATGAAAACACTCTTTTACCTTGCCGCTGCCGTGGGCGTTCTGGGCATTGCAGTCCCCTCTCAGGCGGCACCTCCTTTTCTCAATCAGCGCCGGATCGTGAATTACGTCAATGGCATGCCTGTGTATGCCGTGTATCAGATCGTGGGCTACAACGCGCTGGGCTTTCCCATTTACCAGTGGGTGACTCAGCCCCTCAGCCCGGTGTATGGGCGGCCCTACTACGGTCACAGCTACGGCTATCGTGGCTACAACTACCGCCCCGGTTATACCAGACCCTATTATGGCGGGCATGCGCATGGCCCGGTGTATCATGGCGGTGGCCACATCAGCCACGGCCACCATGGCGGACATCATCACTAAGATGGAAGCATGGACATCCATGCCGTCTGTTTCAGCGGCCCGGAGCCGCCGTCAGCAGGCCGAGCCGGCGCAGCGAGGCGAAGAGCTCCCTGCCAAAGGCTCCCAGCAGCTCTGCATCCACCTTCCGTCGTACGGCAGGCACGCCTTCTTTGGAGGAAGAAACCGCGATAGGCTGCTCCAGCGTGGGCACGTGGATAAAGAGCACCAGACGCAGCGCCTCGGGATGCTGCTTCTGGGCGTGGAGCAGTGAGTAGAGCATCTCTTCGCAGAGGTAGCGTCCGGCGCTCTGAGACACATGGGTGGGGAATCCCGCCCGGGTCAGGGCAACCGCCAGGTCCTTCACCTGCGCCTGCTGTTTCAATACGGGTGCTGCATCGCTGACGATTTCCGCTTGGGCTGGTCTGGCCTGCCGATTGTCCGGATACATCCCGCGCTGATTATGCGCGAGGATTTCGATCTGAAACTCCGGGGTCCCCTCACCAAACGCGATCCACACCTGTGGCAGCGGCCTGGTGTTGCTGATGGCGGTCAGTGGCGCACCCCAGACCACGGGAATCTGCAATGCGCGTACTTCCTTGGGAAAGGCCCGGGCCAGTTCTCCGGCCAGTGTCCATGAGGCATTGCGGTCACGCCCTCCGAAGGGCTCAAAACCGCTCACTACGATGGCTGGCTCAGCTGCCTTCAGGCCAGAGCTTGTGAGACCGAGGACGGCAAACCATACAAGCATTCGAGCCGCAGTCATTGCACGTGCAGGTTGCTGATTTGAAACATGCCGCTGTCACTCGGTTTGCTGGGGAAATACCAGGTGCCCGCCAGCAGGCTGGAGCCGGGAGGCAGCGAGCCGCGATAGTTCACCGGAGGCTCTTTGGAATGCCGGTAGGTTTTTGTGAACTGCAGGTGCGTAAAACCATCTTCATCTTCAGTGGTGCCGGTGATGTCGGCCCATACATAGCCGTCTTTCAGCGTGCCAAACCCGATGTAGGGTTCCCTGATCACTCCTTTGATCTTGTTGGAGCCGCGTGTCTGCTTCAGGGAGATTTCAAAGGCCACCGTCTTTCCGGCGAGCTTTTGGTAAGCGCCGCCGTAGGTGTAGGAGCCTTGGTAGGTGCCCTGCACATAGGGCGCGGGAGCTCCGGAAAATCCGCCTTTGTCCTCAGGCACGGTGCAGGCTGCCAGCACGAGCAGCGCTGTCGCCTGCAGCATTCTTGCCTGCCAGCGTTGAAAAGCGGACAAAAGGGCTGGAGCGAAGGTCTTCATATGGCGCGCAATCTGCCCGTAAAGCAGCCGCGCTGTCAAACAGCATCGAGCCTGTCTTTGATGCTAACGATGGGAGGCCGCCCCGGCATACCAGTTAGTTCGCCGGAGCGGGCGTGGGAGCTTCCTTGGCCTCCAATTTTTGGACTGCGGAGGCTTCATTGATCGCTGCGGTCTTTTTGTCGGCTGCCGCTCTGACCTCGATGGCTTTTTGACGTGTTTCAGCATCCATTTCCGCCTGGGCAGGCGGAGATTGTTTGTGGCAGGCCGTCAGGCCCGAAACCACGAGAAGGGTGAGCGCCAGCAAAGGAATGTTCATGGGCGAGCATCCATGCGTATGGCAGGATCACAAGCCCGCTTCATAGTCTCTGCGGCGAAGCCGACGGGTAGTTTAGAGCCACGCAGGATGGCGGGGGTAGAAACCGTCATAGGAACGGCTGGAGGCCCGCCACCGGGGCCCTTCCCCGGTCAGTGTGCCTGAGGTGTCAAACCGGAGGCCGCAGATCTGCATGAAAACGTGATGCTTGGGTTTCACGTAAAGAGTGACGTAATTGCCCGGTCCCGGCCAGGCATAACGCGCAAAGGCGGTGGAGCTGAGCGGTTTGTCCAGCAGCTTGGCACGGTAAAGCACGTGCGAAACGGAGCCGGAGCAGTCAAAGCCGTTATCAAACAAATATTTGTGACCACCGCCCCACTTGTAGGGCTTACCCACGAGTTCGTTGGCGGCGGCCACGAGTTGATGAACTACCGCAGGATGGGTTTCGTGCGCAAAGGCATAGACTCCATTGAAGTAGAGTGGCACGATTGCAGGAGGGGCCATGTAATAGCCCATACCTCCTCCAATCGTGCCCAAGGCACCCCACATACCCAGCTTCATCCAGTGCCTGCGCCCGAACAGCTGCCGCACACATTCGGCTTCGGGCGTGTCACTCAGAGAGTCTGGTATGGGGGTGTCATCCTCTTGTTTGTCCACAGAGGAACGCTATAGGCAGAATCCGAAAGCGGCTTCTAAATAGCCATTCAGATTCCCATCGGACCTACCTTAGGAGCTTAAGAAATTTGTCTCGTGTGTTTGCCCGCGAATGCTGAGCAGCTTGAAGGAACCAAGGATCATTGTCGAGCGAGCACGCCGCGATCCCGACAGGCCAAAAAAAACCGCCGCCCTGTGAAGAGCGGCGGTTGGGCGGACGGGATGTTCCTCAGTCTCAGGCCTTCTTGGCTTCTTTCTTCTTCGCAGCGGCCTTGGGCCGTTCTGGCGGAGACAGCGGCTCCTCGGCAGGAGCTGGAGGCATGGGGATGAGCGGGAAGGGATTGGCCTGCGGCTCCATGGCATACTCGCGGTCCTTGAGGATACCAGGCTGTGGCACTGGATATTTGCCGTTTGCATCAGCGATGATCGGTGCAGGACCGTCCAGCGTGAGCTTGTCCACATTCGGGGAGAATTCGAAGGCGCTGTTGATGTAGTCATCGTAGCGGACGACCTGGCCGGTGTGCGCGGCGGCACGGCCCATCGCGGTGGTGACGCTGGACTTGATGCCGCGCTCCACTTCATTGTAGGGCTTGTCGGCAATGATGGCGTCGATGAGATCCTGCCACTCCAGATCGTACGGATTCGGCTCCGGCTGCTTGCCGCGCCAGATGATGTTGGAGCGCTGCATCTTCTGACTGTTGAAGGTCATCGCCTTGGAGGGGAAGTGACCGGCCGTGGAGACGATGGCGCTGCCCTTGGTGCCGTGCACCTGGGTGGCGAACTGGTTGTGCGTGCCGATGGCGGTGCGGCCTTCGAGGAAGAGCTTGGCGCCGTCCTTGAAGGTGTACTCGCAGCTGTAGTGGTCGAAGTTCTGGTCAATGTAGTCGCCACGGTCGCTGCGGCCGCCGCTGGCCTGCACTTCCACCGGCCAGTCGTTCTTCATCCAGCAGGCTTCGTCGATGTTGTGGATGTTGAAGTCGCTGAAGCCGCCGCCGCTGGCCCAGAGGAAGCTGTGGAAGCGCTGGATCTGCCAGGCCAGTTCGCTCGGGTCCACTTTCGGATCGCGTGGCAGCGTGAAGGCAGAGCCCACCGGGCCTTGCATGCGGTAGGCGCGCATGAGGAGAAGATCGCCGATCTCACCGTCCTGAATGCGGTTGAAGAGTTCGCCACGGACGCGGCAGTGGCGGCACATGAGGCCCACGCCGACTTTGAGGTTCTTCTTCTTGGCCTCTTCATTCAGCGCCAGCAGACGGCGGGCGGTGGGGCCGTCGGTGCAGATCGGCTTTTCCATGAAGATGTTCACGCCCTTTTCGATGGCGTATTTGAAATGCACCCAGCGGAAGGCCACCGGTGTGGTGAAGATGGCCACGTCACCTTTGCGCAGGGTGTCGATGGCGTTCTTGTAAGCGTCAAAGCCGATGAACTTGTTGTCTTCGGACACCGACATGCGGTCGGGGTGCTTGGCACTCAGGGCTTCAAAGCTGCCTTTGAGGCGCTTTTCGGAAACGTCCGCCATGGCCACCAGTCGGGTCACGCGCTTCTGGATGCCCATCGCATTGCTCGCGGCACCGGTGCCACGGCCACCGCAGCCGATCAATGCGGTGCGGATTTCATCACTGCCGGGTCCCTCGGCATGCACGTAGGGAAGGCTGATGCCAGAGAGCACTGACAGGCCGGCGGCCGTCTTCGTGGTGGTCTTGAGAAATTCGCGCCGGGATGAAGCGGCAGGGTCGGTGATAATGGTATTCATGAGGAGCACTTTAGTACGTTGCCTCATGGGCGGAGTTTGCCAAAGAATCTTCGCAGATGGGCTGCAAAGGTAAAAATTAGCTGATCATTCCGCCTCGGGCGGAGATTTCTGAAAACGCGCGCGTCAGTGCGTTGTTCAGCTCGTGCAGCGTCGCCTGTTCGAGTTCGGGATCGAGGGCAGCCGTCAAAGTCGGTGGCAGAATGATCGCCTGATGCATCGGCGGTGCTTTCGCAAATGGCAAGGGAGGCAGAGGCGCCGGGGCCGGCGCTGCTGCTGGCGCAAGTCCAGCCGAAGGCGCCATCGTCACCGGACGCGGGGCTTCGAACAAGGTCGCCATGGAAGGCTTGCTCTTCGGCTCGTCCACGTGCGTCGCCGCACAGAGCTGCTTCAGGCAGGCCAGCTGGGCATCCAGCTGACTGTTAAACCACTCCCGGGTGCGCTGGATGTCCTGCACCAGTGCCGCGAGCTCTTTGGCGAGGAGATCCCCTGAACGTGCAGGCAGGCCGGGCGACAGAGTGGCAGTGGAAGATTGAAGGCTCATGCAGAGCCAAATCTATTAAAAATTCCATAAATAATCAAGCCTTGTTCACTCTGAAATCTATAGATTTTTAAAATCTTACCCTTCGGACTTCGCAAATTTTTAAGATTGCACTCATTGTAAATCAATGTTTAGGAGCGCGCACTCAAAATCTGAGCCTCGATGATCTGCGACCCCGATGCCAAAGAAACGGAGGCAAGCGAAGGCTCCATTTCGGCGCTCAAAAATCAGGGCTTGGGGTTCTTCTTTTTCCCCTTTCCCTGACGCTTTTGTACCAGAGGCCATTCGGCATCAGCGGTGCGGGAGGACGTCATCAAAGCGGCGGCTTTGGCCACGATCTCCGGCTTCTCCGTGGACAGGTCATGCGCCTCGGCGGCATCAGCCTTGAGGTCGTAAAGCTCAATGGGGTTCTCCGGGCCGTTGCGTACGGCCTTCCAGTCGCCAAACCGCACCGCCTGGAGTGAGGCCCCTTCGTGCAGCTCCCAGTAAAAGTGATCGCGCCTGGGTGCCGGCCCGCCTTTGAGGAAGGACACCAGCGAGAGGCCGTCCGTTTTGCAGTCCGCAGGAATTTTCGCACCGGCGAGTTCTGCAGCCGTGGGCAGGAAATCCCAGAAGGCCCAGGGTTCATCCGTCACACGTCCTGCGGGCACCTGTCCCGGCCAGCGGGCCAGTGCGGCCTGCCGCAGCGCCCCTTCATACAGGCCGCGTTTGAAGCCGCGCAGTCCGTTCGAGGCCTGGTCGAAGAGCCTGCCCATTTCGGACTTGGGATCAAACGAGGAGCCGTTGTCGCCTGCGGTCATGACGAGCGTGTTGTCGTCAATGCCGCACTCCTTGAGCGCGTCCAGCAGGCGGCCCACATCGCTGTCCAGGCGCGTGACCATGGCGGCGTAGTTCTTCTGTTTTTCAGTCCAGGGCTTGTCCTTGTAGAGGCCCTGGTCGTCGATCTCGAAATTGCCATGCGGCAGCGTGACCGAGTAATACAGGAAGAAGGGGCCGGACTTGTGCTCGCGCACCCAGCGCACCACTTCATCGGAGATGAGCTGCTGGGCGTAGGTTTTGCCCACGCCTTTGCCGGTGTTGCCGGGCAAATTGAAGCGCTGGTCGTTGTTGTAGAGATAGGTGGGAAAGTAGCTGTGGGCGTGGCGCTGGCAGTTGTAGCCGTAGAAGTGGTCAAAGCCGAGTTTCAGCGGGCTTCCCGTGGTGTCGAACATGCCCATGCCCCACTTGCCCATGCAGGCGGTGGCATAGCCGGCATCATGCAAAATCTGCGCCACGGTGATGGTTCCCGCCGGCAGCGGCTTCTGCCCTTCCGCACCGATTTCCCGGTTCGCACGGATGGGGCAGTGTCCGGTGTCCAGACCGGTCATCAGTGTCGAACGCGAAGGCGCACAGACACTCGTGCCGCTGTAGGCCTGCAGGTAGCGCGTGCCCTCCTTCGCCATGCGGTCAAGGTTGGGCGTCTGGATCAGCTTCTGCCCGTAACAGCCCAGATCCCCCTGCGCCAGGTCATCGCTGAGAATGAAAACGAGGTTGGGTTTGTCAGCCGCTGCGGCGGCGGCACAGAGGGCAAGGAGCAGGGCGATGGGTCGGATCATGGGACCATGGGAACGCACGCAGCATGGCTGATCTAGCCGGAGCGTACGAGTGTCCGCAGGCGTCCCCGCTTACCGCACATGGCAGAGCGTCTTCGCCACCGCTTTGGAGAAGGCGTCGGAGATGGTGTAATCTTTCACGAACGCGGAAGTGAGACCGACGGGTATGAAGTGCTTGCTGAGGGCGAACTCGCCGACGGGCATGCGCCCGGGTGCCTGGTACAAGGTCACGGTGCCCTCCATGCGGATCTGGCCGGCGCCGGGCACCAGGCTGCTTGCGAAGAAATTTCCGCCCGAGTAGCGGGTGATTCTCACCTCCGCGTGGTAGCGGCGGGGCGCACCGGCGGGAGGCAGGGCCATGGCCTCGACATCCCGGTCAATACGCACGCCGAAGGTCTCGCAAGCCGCCCGGGACATCCGGACGTCGCTGCTGGTGACGTTGGCGTGGAATGTATCGCCCTGGCAGACCTGCGCAGTGAGCGGTGCGATGATGGTGGCGTGGGGTGCTCTGGTGGCGCAGCTCGAGAGAATGAGTGCCGCAGCGATGGTGGAAAGGCGGCGAAGGGCGTCGGGGAGGTTCATGACAGGTGATGTGATGAGAGGTAAAAGCGGTAGGCAAGGTGGCAATGAACGCCCCAATAAGCGTGAGGTCCGAGGCATTTTCAAATGGACTGCCATCAGTCAAAACGGCGGACGGCTGCAGGGCGGCCGCTTATTTGCTGTCTTAGCCTTCTGTTCTCAAAAGAGGGACGGGTAACAGAAAGCGGCCCGGATTTGTTTCCGGGCCGCAGGAGGGAGGTTTGGGTATGGATGACCTTCTGGCTGTCAAAGTCGCAGCCGCTCTGGGCGAGGGTGCTTACTGCACCTGGCAGACGGTCTTGGCGACGGCTTGGGAGAAGGCGGTGCTGATGGTGTTCATGCTCACCGTCAGGCTGTACAAGCCGCCGATGGCAAAGGATTTGCGCACGATGAACTCGCCCACGGGCACACGCTTGGGCATCTGGTAGAGAGTCACCACGCCGTCCAGATGCATCTGTCCCATGCCAGGCATCGCGGTGCGCACCACGCCACTGCCCTTGGTGTAGCGGGTGATGTTGACCACGATCTCATATCGGTGGGCGGAGCCGCCCGGCTGGGCCATGGCCTGCACATTCTGGGTGATCTGGTCGGCCAGCATCGCGCGTTCTTCAGCCGACATCCGGGCATCAGTGGTGTTCACCATGGTGTTGACGCTGTCCCCCTGGCTGACGACCGCCGTGAGAGGAGTCACATAGGTGGCGCGTGGCGTGCTGGAGGCGCAGTTTGAAAGGGCCAGAGCAGCGGCAATGGCAGAGAGAAAGCGGAGGGGCTGGGAGAAGTTCATGATTTGAGAAAATGCAGGATGAGGCTGCGGAATATGCCTGAAGCCTGCGTCAATTCAATCTTCTGCAGCTTGTGACAAGCTTTAGACCGGGTGGATGGCATGGCCAACGGTGGTCTTGCCTGAAAACGGAACGGCCCGGAATCACTTCCGGGCCGCGTGGGGGTTTTGGGTTTTGAGGCGCCGCGCGGGTTGGGTCACGCAGCGGTCAAAAATTACATCATGCCGCCGTGGTCGTGGGCATGGCCGGCGTCAGCCGCTTCTTCCTTGGGGATGTCAGCGATGAGGCACTCCGTGGTGAGGAGCAGGCCGGAGATGGAGGCGGCGTTCTGGAGAGCGCTGCGGGTCACCTTGGCCGGGTCAACGACGCCTGCCTTGATGAGGTCTTCATACTTGCCGGTGGCGACGTTGTAGCCGTGGTTGCCGGAGCCCTTCTTGACTTCAGCCACGATGAGAGCGCCTTCGACGCCTGCGTTGGCGGCAAGCTGACGGAGAGGAGCTTCGATCGCACGAGCGACGATTTCAGCGCCGGTCTTTTCGTCTCCGGTCAGGCCGAGGTCTCCGATGGAGGCCTGGGCGCGGATGAGGGCGACACCGCCCCCGGGAACGATGCCTTCTTCAACGGCCGCACGGGTGGCGTGCAGGGCGTCTTCGACACGGGCTTTCTTTTCCTTCATCTCAGTTTCGGTGGCAGCACCGACGTTGATGACGGCCACGCCGCCTGCCAGCTTGGCAAGACGCTCCTGGAGCTTCTCACGATCGTAGTCGCTGGTGGTTTCGGCGATCTGGTTCTTGATCTGGGACACGCGTCCGGCGATCGCGTCGCTGCCGCCTTCGCCTTCGACGATGACGGTGTTTTCCTTGCCGATGGTGATGCGCTTGGCACGGCCGAGGTCGGAAAGCTCGATGTTCTCAAGCTTGATGCCGAGGTCTTCGGTGATGCAGCGGCCGCCGGTGAGGATGGCGATGTCTTCGAGCATGGCCTTGCGGCGGTCGCCGAAGCCAGGAGCCTTGACGGCCACAATGTTGAGGGTGCCGCGCAGCTTGTTCACCACGAGGGTGGCAAGGGCTTCGCCTTCGACGTCTTCAGCGATGATGAGGAGGGGCTTGCCGGAGCGGGCGACCTTCTCAAGCAGAGGCAGCATGTCCTTCAGATTGCTGACCTTCTTCTCGTTGATGAGGATGTAGGCGTTCTCAAGGTTGCACTCCATCGTCTCCGGATTGGTGACGAAGTAAGGGGAGAGGTAGCCCTTGTCGAACTGCATGCCTTCGACGACTTCGAGGGTCGTTTCGATGGACTTGGCTTCTTCGACGGTGATGGTGCCTTCCTTGCCCACTTTGTCCATGGCTTCGGCGATGATGTTGCCGATGCTGGCGTCCCAGTTGGCGGACACGGTCGCGACCTGGGCCACTTCCTTGCTGTCCTTCACGGGGGTGCTGATTTCCTTCAGCTTGGCCACGATGGCCTCGGTGGCCTTGAGGATGCCGCGCTGGAGGGAGGTTGGGTTGGCGCCGGCGGTCACGTTGCGGAGACCTTCGGAGTAGATCGCCTCGGCAAGCACCGTGGCGGTGGTGGTGCCGTCGCCAGCGATGTCGGAGGTCTTGGAGGAGACTTCCTTGATGAGCTGGGCGCCCATGTTTTCATAAGCGTCTGGAAGCTCGATTTCCTTGGCGACGGTGACGCCGTCCTTGGTGATCGTTGGGCTGCCGAATTTCTTTTCCAGGATGACGTTGCGTCCGGATGGGCCAAGGGTGGCCTTCACGGCGCGAGCCAGTTTGGTGACACCGCGGAGGAGGGCCTGGCGGGCGTTTTCGTCGAAGTTGAGTTGTTTAGCCATAACAGTTTTAAGTAGTGAGTTGGGGGTGGGTTTGAGTGGGGATTAGCCGATGATGCCGAGGATGTCGGTCTCGTTGATGATGAGGACGTCGTCGCCGTTGAGCTTCACTTCCGTGCCGCCGTACTTGGAGATGAGGACCTTGTCGCCCTTCTTCACGGTGAAGAGGGTGGACACGTCTTTGCCTTCGTCGTCCTTGCCGGTGCCAAGGGCGAGCACTTCAGCTTCCTGTGGCTTTTCTTTGGCAGTGTCGGGAAGGAAGATGCCGCCGGCAGTCTTTTCTTCGCTGGAGGAACGCTTGACGAGGACGCGGCGTCCGAGGGGTGTGATGGAGGTGGCCATAGTTGGTCTGGTTTGTGCTTTAGGGTTTCTGGTTCTGGTTCGGTTTGGTTCGGGTTGTCTGCCCGGCCTGCTGTCACACGGGTTGGTGTGCCGGCTGGCCGGGCGGAAATTCATTCGGGGTCGGTGGGCGGTGCCGCAGCGGCTGGCGCCGGAATTGTGTTGGGGACGATGGCGACGCCGTTCGGAGCGCGCTCCAGGCCGCCATAGCTGAGATCCGGGGCTGCCTCGCCGATTTCACTGACGAGGAAGTCCACGATGCGCTGCGGCTCTTCAGAGAGCACGGACTGCAGCATGCGTGAGGTACGCTCTTGATCGTAGCCTTTCATGTCCAGGTCAAGCTTCGCGGCACCTTCGAGGCCTTTGATTTGTGCGGCGAGATCCACGGTGGAGTTCACGCGCTTCAGCAACACGGGGTCAGCCGCGAGCTTTTTCATCGCCACGGCCAGCTTGTCCTTCACCTCCGGCGTGTTCAGCAGCTCTGTGGCGGTCTTGCCGGGGTATTGGGCGATGATGCTGTCCGCTTCGTCTTTCAAACCGTCTTGGGCGGGGGAAGTCGTTGTTGCGGGGTCAGGCGTGAGCGCGCTGGAGATTTCCGCTTCGATGCGTGCCTCAGGAACGGCTGCTGGTTTCGGAGCTTCCGGTGCAGCGGCGGTCTTGGCAGCCTCGGGCGATTTGCCGCAGGAGGCCAGTGCCAGTGCCGTCATGATGATAAGCGTGTTCGTTTTCATGCGGCGCGGGGGGCGATGGCTGCGTTGGAGATTTCACGCAGCGCGGTTTTCACGGCCTGGTCAAAGGTTTGGAAGGACTCATACGGCGAGCCCAGCATGCCGGTAAAACCGCGCATGTCGGAGGTGTTTTCCATGCGGCCCATGACGAACCACTGGTCACCGCCCTGGTTTTCGATCAGCGACTTCAGATACTCGATCTCCAGCTTCTTGTTCGTGATCTGGTCGTTCGTGTCGGCGCTTTGATTGGTGAACTGCACCAGCGGCTGGCGGCAGAGCAGGATGCCGTAGGCACGGTTCTGAGCCAGCGAGCAGGTGACGGAATACTTCGCCTGGGAATCCACCAGCGTGTGGGAAGGGTCCGTGCAGCTGATCATCAGCTCCGTCTCAGAGAGCCGGGCGGTGGCACCCATGGGATCACGTGTGATGCGGAAGCCCTCGGCTTCGGTCAGGCCCGTGAAGCACTCCACGATCTTGTTGAGGAACTTGCGGCGCATCGCCAGCAGCAGCTCATCATGCCTCGCGAGAAGGCCCTTGGCCTCCCCGTCGAGTGCAGACAGTTCTTTGAGGGCTTCGAGACTCATCGCGGGGAAACGAGGTTTACGAACGAAAGCCGCTCCGTCGGGCCGGAGGCACGAAAGATATTAGCCGGTGGTGCAACCACCGGACCCACGCGATTTCCCATCGTGGAAAAAGGCAGCGCCCTGGAGGGGCGCGAGAAGCAGCCGCGAACCGGCGACGTGCCGACTGCGGACGCTTCTCGCGCACCTGCCGGTGCGCCACCCGAGAGAACCGGGGGCATGCGATACGAACCGGTGGTTTCACCACCGGCTAATATCTCGCGTCCTTCCAGGACGCCGTGTTGCGGCGCTCTGGGGCGGAGATGCGGTTGCCTAAATGGCAACGACTGAGAGATTCGTTGCAATGATTAAACAAATTTAATGTTCGCCACTACGCCGCCCACAACCGCTGAAGTCAAAGGATGCGAAAACAGTTTATTCCAGAGGCTCTTTACTTCTTCTTTTTGTTCTTCGGGAGCACTTTGTTCTTCAAGACGACGCCGAAGATCGGACAATGTAATACTTCCAATTTCCTGCGAACTTCCATGACCCACTTGAACACCATTAGAGTTAGAAATATTTACATTCATACTATGATCGAATAAAACACTGAGCGGACTGGTTCGTGTTTCTTCAACCACGTCTACGCCCGCAGCAGTGAGCTTAGCGTTGCCACCAATAACTCTAATGCCGCCAGGGCCTCCTTGGCGAACTGGCTTCCAGACGATTAGCCCATGTTCATCAAGCTGCTCGCAGGCACGTGCGGTATCTTCCATCTTAATCTCGTCAGAATCGGTGAAGGTAACGTAGACCCAACCCTTTGAACGATGCTCATAAAGCCATCTAAGTACGATGCCCCTTATTTCATTATCTTTCATAAGATCAGGTCTAAGTTACGATGCGCGACGCTTCAAAAAGTGATGGCAGAGGTGCAGCTTACTTGTCCTTGTCCACGACTTCGAAGTCAGCATCGACGACCTTGCCTTTGTCCTGTGCCTTCGTTTCCGAAGCACCGGCCTCAGGGGCAGCGCCACCCATGCCGCTCATGTCGGGCATGCCACCGGGGGCTCCGGCTGCGCCTGCGGCAGCGGCGGCCTGGTAGGCGGCGGCGAAGAGTTTTTCGAGCTCCTCGGTCTGGGCCTTCATCTTGTCGGTGTCACCGGACTCGACGGCGGACTTCAGGGAAGCGAGCTTGTCCTTGATCGGGGAGAGCTGGTCGGCGGGGACTTTTTCTTCCCAGTCTTTGAGCTGCTTCTCGATCTCGAAGCTGAGGCCTTCCGCCTTGTTCTTCACTTCGACGGCTTCCTTGCGCTTCATGTCTTCGTCGGCGTGCTCTTCAGCATCGCGCTTGGCTTTTTCGATCTCTTCCTGGCTGAGGCCGGAGCTGCCCTGGATGGAGATCTTCTGCTCTTTGCCGCTGACTTTTTCCTTGGCGGAAACGTGCAGGATGCCGTTGGCGTCGATGTCAAAGGTCACTTCGACCTGTGGCACGCCGCGTGGGGCCGGTGGGATGCCGTCGAGCTTGAAGGTGCCGAGCGTCTTGTTGTCGCGGGACATCGGGCGCTCGCCCTGCAGGACGACGATTTCCACGCCGGGCTGGTTGTCGCTGTAGGTGGAGAACACCTGGCTGTGCTTCTTCGGAATGGTGGTGTTGCGCGGGATCATCGGGGTGGCCACGCCGCCTGCCGTCTCGATGGAGAGCGTCAGCGGGGTCACGTCAAGGAGGAGCACGTCTTTGACGTCACCTTTGAGCACGCCGCCCTGGATGGCTGCGCCGATGGCGACGACTTCATCCGGGTTCACGCCCTGATGCGGGTCTTTGCCGGCGAGCTTCTTCGCGGTCTCAACGACCTTCGGCATGCGGGTCATGCCACCCACGAGCACGAGTTCGTCGATCTTGCTGGCGTCCAGCTTGGCGGCGGCAAGGCAATCCTTCACCGGCTTGATGGTGCGCTCAAACAGGCTGTCTGTGAGCTGCTCCATCTTGGCGCGGGTGAGGGTCTTCATGATGTGCTTCGGCCCGGAGGCGTCGGCGGTGATGAAGGGCAGATTCAGATCGTAGCTCTGGCTGGAGCTGAGGGCGATCTTGGCCTTCTCGGCTTCTTCCTTGATGCGCTGAAGCGCGTCAGGCTGGCCGCTGAGGTCGATGCCGCTGTCGGTTTTGAATTCGTTGACGATCCAGGTGATGAGGGTGTTGTCCCAGTCATCGCCACCGAGGTGGGTGTCGCCGTCCGTGGCGAGCACTTCGAAGACGCCGTCGCCGATTTCCAGCACGGAGATGTCGAAGGTACCACCACCAAGGTCATACACGGCGACTTTTTCGTCCGACTTGCTGTCGAGGCCGTAGGCCAGGGCGGCTGCGGTCGGCTCATTGATGATGCGGCGCACGTTCAGGCCAGCGATTTCGCCTGCGGCCTTGGTGGCGTTGCGCTGGCTGTCATTGAAGTAAGCAGGGACGGTGATGACGGCTTCCGTGATCGTTTCGCCGAGCTTGGCTTCCGCGTCGGCCTTCAGCTTGGCAAGGATCATCGCGCTGACTTCCTGGGGGCTGTAAACTTTCGTTTCGCCGCCGACTTCGACCTGCACGTGGGCATCGCCATTGGCAGCAGCCACGATCTTGTAGGGCATGCGCTTGTCGGCGTCGGTGAGTTCCGCGAACTTGCGGCCCATGAGGCGCTTCACGGAGAAGACGGTGTTGCGGGGATTGGTGACGGCCTGGCGCTTGGCGGCCTGACCGACGACGCGTTCGCCGCTCTTGGTGAAGGCGACGATGGAAGGGGTCGTGCGTGCGCCTTCGCTGTTTTCAAGCACCGTTGCTTTGCCGCCTTCGAGGACGGCCATACAGGAGTTCGTGGTGCCGAGGTCAATGCCGAGAATTTTGCTCATGAGTTTAGGGGTTGGGGGAAAGGGTGAAACTGAGGGTTTTGGTGCTTCTTACTTGGCTAGATGCGTGCCAAGTGGGTTTTTTGAGACGCAATCCACTGATGATGAGTAAATTAATACGATATGACGCCAAATGTCACAGGGCTCAAAAGTGTGCCAAACTGTGCCAAAGTGCCAAAACGTGGCACAATTGGGCTGGCACTTGGCGCAATTGGGGTGGGGGACAATAGCCCGTTGGAGAACTATCTTTCCACGATGACGATATCGTCGATTCGCAGGTAGAGATCGTACTCGCCGTGCTTCTCGCTCAGTGCTGCCTCGGTATTGACGAGAATGCGTTTCTTTCCTTCAGGATTCCGAGTCCTGCGGGAGATCCAAATCTTTGGGTATTTCTTGTCTGTGGTAAGGCCTCCTGCTCGGTCAATCAGGTCAGAAACGGTGAGATCTTCGAATGGAGGGTAATCATATTTGCCTGTTTTGGCGACTGCACCAAAGACAACGACGAACTCCACGGTGCAGTTACCAGCACCTGAAGGGGCATCTGAAGGGGCATCTGCGGCTAACTTGTCCAAGGACACCATCACATGGGCCTCAGGGAAAAATTTCTCTGCTTCGAGCCTGGCTTTCAATCGAAAAGCCAGCTCTTTCGCGGTCACTCCCGCTGCTGTGAGGAGCCCAAGGTAGGGGGTGAAGGCCTCCCCCGACGGTGAAATCCGAACGTGAATGGGCTCACGCCTATCCTCGAAAACGCGAATGCTGATCAAGTCACCCACACTCAGGTGATAGGCATCATCGAGGGCCTTCATTTTTTTGAGCGCCTCCGCTGGTGAGACAGGCGCCAGCTGCGTTGCTGGAACGGTTCGGACCATCTTCGGAACCCTGAAGCCTGGATCTTGGGCCGACGCAGGCACCAGCGAAGCTGCCCACAGCCCGAAGCAAGCCATTGCATATCCGATTGCGGAGGGTCTGGGCATGTTTGAAAATTCCATGGGAGCGTGATCAGACAAGCCTAGGGTGGTTTTGTTGATCTGCCAGATCATGTCTTGGAAAGGCCCCCTTGTGAAAAGTTTCACAATCTGATTGCCGCCCCTGCGCTGGGGGCGTAATTCTCAGGGTCCCAAACCCCCTTCCCGTTGCCATGGTCGCTCCCGCTGATTCCACCGTTGCTGCTTACGACTCGAAAGTCGAAGGCAATATCATCTTCACCAAGATGGACGCCGCCATCAACTGGATGCGCAAGAACTCCATGTGGCCGATGCCGATGGGCCTCGCCTGCTGCGCCATCGAGATGATGGCCGCCGCCTGCAGCCGCTACGACTTGAGCCGCTTCGGTGCGGAAGTGATGCGTTTCTCCCCCCGTCAGGCCGATGTGATGATCGTGGCCGGCACCGTGACTTACAAGATGGCCCTCGCGGTGAAGCGTGTGTGGGATCAGATGCCGGAGCCGAAGTGGTGCATCGCCATGGGTGCCTGCGCCTCCAGCGGCGGCATGTACCGCAGCTACGCGGTGCTTCAGGGCATCGATCAGCTCATCCCGGTGGACGTTTACATTTCCGGCTGCCCTCCACGCCCTGAGGCCCTGCTTGAAGGCATGATGCGCCTCCAGCACAAGATCGAAACCGAGCACTCCTTCACCGATCAGAAGAAGGAACTCATCGCCGAACTCACCGCTTAATTTTTCACGACCATGACCGCCGCCCAAATGGTTGAAGCCTTGAAGCAGAAATTCGGCGATGCCGTGCTGGAAACGAAGGAGTTTCGTGGTGAGCACACGCTCGTCGTCAAGCTCGTCAACACCAAGCCGCTGCTCGCGTACTGCCGCGATGAACTGAACTTCGACTACCTCGTGGACATCTCCAGCCTGGACTACATGGGCAAGGAGCCGCGCTTTGAGATGGTGTATGAGCTCTACGGCTACGGCCACCTGCAGCACCTGCGTGTGCGCGCGGCCGTGGCGGAAGACGTGGAAGTCCCCACCGTCAGCGACATCTGGCCCACCGCCAACTGGCATGAGCGCGAGGTGTACGACATGATGGGCATCAAGTTCAGCGGCCATCCCGACATGCGCCGCATCCTCATGTGGGAGGGCTACCCCTTCCACCCGCTGCGCAAAGACTTCCCGCTCGAAGGCAAGCCCAGCGACATGCCCGACGTCGGCTTCACCAAGACCGCGCCGATGGCGGACGGTCCCTTCGTCACCAGCGCTGGTGCGACGGACAAAGTGCACGCCGAGCCCCGCTCCCGCAGGCCGGTGGAGTAATGCCGCTGGCTGGACGTGGGTTGGGTGCGTTTGGCATGTGCCGCCGAGCAAGAACCTTTGCGCTCATTCGTGGACATTTCCGGCGGTCAGCGTTTTAATGCAAAATCGCGCAGCCTTCTTCATTCGGGTGACGATGCTGCAAGATAGAGCCTTACGGCCTTCCCCGTTCCCATTCCCCTCATCATGACACGCACACATCTCACCACCGCACTCGGTCTGGCCCTGGCCACGACCGCCTTCTCCGCTGAATCCACCGACTGGGGAGCCTTCCGGGGCCCTTCCGGCAATGGCGTCGTCCCCGCTGTGCCCAATGCCAAATGGAGCCTCAAGCAGGTCTGGAAATCGCCCACGAACCTCGGCTTCAGCTCCTTTGCGGAGTCTGGCGGCAAGGTTTACACGCTCGTCACAGGTGAAAGCGATGGCAACAGCGGTGAAATGCTGGCCTGCCTCGATGCAAAAACGGGCAAGCAGCTCTGGAGCAAGCCTCTCAGCGTCGTTCCCAAATACGACGGCGGCGGTGACTCCGGCACGCCCGACAACAAAGGCGGCGACGGCTCCCGCTCCACACCCGTGGTCAATGATGGCAAAGTGTACGCCATCGACTCCATGCTGGGGGTCTTCTGCTTTGACGCCACCACGGGCAAGGAGCTCTGGAAGCACGACGTGATGAAGGAAAACGCCGGTGTGGAGATCAAGTGGGAAAACGCCGCTTCTCCGGTGATTGACGGAGACATCCTCCTCCTCGCCGGCGGTGGTGCAGGCCAGGCGCTCATCGGTCTGAACAAGAACACCGGCAAGGTCGTGTGGAAGGGTGAAGACGACAAGATGACCCACGCCACCCCCGTCCCTGCGGACATCCTGGGCGTGCATCAGGTCATCTTTTTCACCCAGACGGGCCTCGTGGCGGTGAATCCGCAGAAGGGCGATGTCCTCTGGCGTGCCCCCTTCCCTTACAAAGTGAGCACCGCCGCCTCCCCGGTGGTGTATGAAGACATCGTCTATTGCTCCGCCGGTTATGGCGTGGGTGCTGGTGCCTTCAAGATCAGCAAGAGCGGCGGCAAGCTGGAAGCGACGCAGATCTGGCGTCGTGAAAACCAGTGCTTCAATCACTGGAGCACCCCGGTCGTGAAAGACGGCTACCTCTACGGCATGTTCAGCTTCAAGGAATACGGCGCCGGCCCCCTGGCCTGCGTGGACATCCGCACGGGCGAAGACAAATGGGCGGAAAAAGGCTTCGGCCCCGGCCAGGTCATCCTCGCGGGAGACAAGATCATCGCCACCAGCGACAAGGGCGAGATCGTCGTCGTCGAGGCCAGCCCGGACAAATACAAGGAAGTGGCGCGCAAGGACGTGCTGGATGGCAAGGTCTGGAGCTACCCGATCCTGGCCAACGGCAAAATCTTTGCCCGCAGCACGACTGAAGGCGTGTGCCTGGAAGTGAACTGAGCCCGGCGCATCTCCCCATTCTCAAGATTCGAAGCCCGGAGCTCAAAACTCCGGGCTTTTTTTTGGCCTACTTCCAAGGCTGCGCTCCCGGCGGGCGGAGCTCGGTCGTAGGTTGGGCGTGTTTGGCGTCGAGAGTAATCGGATGCTCCATCGCACGCTTCGCCAAACCGCCCGACTGCGAGGGTGTTCGTGCGCCATGGAGTTTGCCGTACGCTCGCAGACGGGCGGGCTGTCGCCACACCCATCCCACAGTTTCCATTTCCGGGCTTCTTTTTGTCCAGCGTCCGTGCACCCTTGACGCATCGGCGGCTCTAACCGACTCTCAGGGCTCTCTTGACGGCATGAAGTGGCAGCAACGTGTGATCCAGGCCTGGCAAAAGGCGCGTGAACTCCCCTATTTGGGACGGAGTTCCTTTGCCGTGGCCATCACCCTGCTGATCATCTCGATGCTGATGGGCTGGCACCGCACGCACCCGGATGATGCGGTGGATGCCGCCCTGCAGCAGGCTCAGGTGGCGCAGGTGGACGTGCCGCAGGGCATCCTGATCCTTTCCAAAGTTCTGCCCTATCTCAATCTCTGGGTCAGGCTGGGCATCCCAGTGCTCTTGATCGTGATCTGGCGGCGCTGGGGCGATCTGCGCCGTCTGATGTTTCCCGTCAGCGTCGCCTCCGTGTCCATGGCCGTGTGGGCCATCGCGAGTGATCTGGTGGACTACATCGCGCATTCGCACATGACGGAAATCGGCGAGCCACCCGCGCCGCTGGCCTTTGCGTTCAAGCTCGTGTTCATCGCGCTGGTGTTTTTGTCCGTGCCCTTTGCCCTGCATTATTACCGGCGCATCGGCATCCTGGAGCGCTACACGCTGCGCACCTTCCTGCACCCCCTGGTGTTCTGCTTCGTGTCCTTCTTCACCCTGTGGATCATCATGGATCTGCTGGACAATTTGAAGGACTTTCAGGAGTCCAAGGCGGGCGTGGTGTGGGTGATCACCTTTTATCTGGGGATGATCCCGTTTGTGTTCACGCAGATCCTGCCGGTGGCCCTGCTGCTGGCGGTGCTGTATTCCCTCACCCGCATGTCGAAGGCCAATGAGCTCATCTCCATGCTGGGCACGGGGCAGAGCCTGCTGCGCGTGCTGCGCCCCATCTTCGTCTGCAGCGTGTATGCCTGCCTGCTGAACATGGCGGCCAATTATTACTGGGGGCCCCGTGCCGAAGGCGGCCGAGATGCGAAGGTGCGTGGCATGAGCGTGCATGCGGCGGATTCCATCATGGCCTTCGGCATCATGTTCCACAATGAGCAGACCCAGCGCACCTGGTACGTGGCCACCTTTCCCTTTTCCCTGCGCAGCGGGCATGAGCGCATGCACGGCGTGCAGATCCGTGAGGTCGATGCCGAAGGCCGCCGCACACGGACCATCACCGCGCCCAATGCAGGCTGGTCGCCCCGCACCGGCTGGCGGTTTTATGATGGCGAGGAGATGATCTATCAAAACGGCAATCTCGCCTCCATCCGCCCCTTTCCCAAAGGAGCGGACGGCAAGAGGGTGCTGGAAGTGAGCGGCATCGAGGAGACCCCTTGGAGTCTCGTGAGCTATGCGCTGCGCCCTGATTTCATGAGCGTCCCGGAGCTTGTCTCCTACCTGCGTGCCCACCCGAAGGCGGCAGATGACAAGCTCGCGCCCTTTCGCACGCATTTCTGGCAGCGTTTTGCCCTGCCATGGCAGGCCATGGCCTTGGTGCTCGTGGCCGCCCCGCTCGGCGTGGCCTATTCGCGCCGGGGTTCGGTGGGCGGCATTGCGGGCAGCGTGTTCATCTTCTTCATCTACATGTTCATGAACAATCTGTGCCTCAATCTCGGCAAAGGCGGGCATCTGCCGCCGTGGCTCACCGTTTGGCTGCCGCACCTGCTGTTTGGCACGCTGGGGCTGGTGCTGTTCCATTACCGTTCCCAGAACAAGGACCTGCCAAGTTTCAAACTGCGCCTCTCCAAACGCAGGCCGCAGATCGCGCGGCCGCGCAACCGCAGCGGCGGCACGGCGCTGCCGAATGCCCCGGCTGCTTGAAACTTCGAACTGAAACTTTAAACATCCCCGATGCAGCAAAACTGGTCCATCCGCAGCCGTGCGCACACCTGCGCCGTCACCGGCCGTCCGTTTGAGGACGGAGAGAGCTTTCACACCACCATCTACTTCGATCCGGAGGAGAACGGCTACGTGAGGCGTGACGTCTGCGCTGAAGCCTGGGCGCAGGAGCTGGAGCAGCGCAAGCCCGTGGCCGCCTGGAAGACGATCTATTCCAAAGTCCTCGCCGAGGCGAAGCCCGAGATCACACCCAAGGAAGGTGCACAGGCCCTGCTGCAGCGCTTCATCGAAGAAGGAGATCCGCGCACCGAAAACGCGCGCTACATCCTCGCCCTCATGCTCGAGCGGAAACGCCAGCTCCACCAGACCGCCGAAAAGGAAGTGGATGGTGCCAAGATGCTCTTCTACGAAAACAAAAAGACCGGCGAGATCTTCATCGTGCGCGATCCCGAACTGAAGCTCAGCGAAATGGCCGACATGCAGGACGAAGTGGCCACCCTCCTGGCCTTCGGCGGCCCCGCTGCCAATGCAGCGAAAGCCGTGGGCGTGACGCTCACGGTGGATGGCGTGGTGCCCACGCCGGACGCCGAGGCACCCAAGGATGCTGAAGCCGCCGCCGCGGCTGCCACGGAAGCTGCGGGTTCTGCGCCCCAGGCCGAGACAGCTCCCGAAGCCGAACACACGGGCGCAGAATCCGAGGCGGAAGCCCAAGCCGAATCTGAGGCTGACGTCGCGGTGGAATCCGAGATTGAGAACGAAGTGGAGATGGAGTCCGAGCCGGAGACGGAGTCCGAATCCGAAGCTGCGGCAGATTCAGAGCCCGCTGCCGAGGATGAGCTCGATGCCACAGCCGAAGGCGAAGACGAAGACGCGGCGGAATGAGTCCGTGCTACAGCCCCAGCTCCTCCCGCACCTGGGCGTCGTTGATCAGCTTTTCATAGGCGGCCTTGGTGGCGCCCGCAGCTTTGTTGGCCTTGCTGACGAGATCCACGTAGCGGGCGCCGGAACGCACCGGATTGAGCAGCGCACCGCGAATAACCTCGCCGTAAGACACCATGCCGTCCACATAGGGCCACACGCGTGAGTCCAGAAGCGGGCGGAGCCGCCGCAGCTTGTTGAGGCTGTTGCCCACCTCGTCGCCCTTGAGGCTGGAGACATTGGAGTCCACATCATGGTCGATGGAGGAGACGAGCGAGTCGGCGCTGCTTTGCGCGGCTTCGATCGAGCCACCAATGGAGAGCGTGCGCGGCGCACGGCCCTGGAGGTAGAGCAGCAGGTACTTGGCGGAGTAGCAGTTTGGCGCGGCGGCCAGCAGGGCCTGCAGGCGCTGGGCGGCATGCGGGGTGCGCAGCAGCGGCACGATCTGCCGTGGGTCGCGCATCATCACGGCGCGCATGTTGTCAAAGTCCGTCAGCGCATTCTGCAGCGCCTGCGGGCGCTCAGTGCCGGCCAGCAGCATCGCGTCGTCAAAGGTCTTGATGCCGAAGACGGTGATGCCCACCAGCGGCCCCGGGCCTTCCAGCACCAGGAGGTCCTGCACTGACTTTTCATTCTTCACCGGCACGCCGACGAGCTTGCAGGAGCCCTTGGTTGCACCGCGGATCTTGGCCTGCACGCCGCCGATGGGCTGCACGCTGCCGTCTGCATTCATGTCTCCCGTCACTGCAAAGGCGGGATCCCACTTCTTGCCGGTGATGGCGGCCTCCAGCAGGAGGGCGCAGGCCACGGCGGCGGAGGGGCCGTCTTTGCCGATGTACTTGTCCTCAAAGCCGATCTCCAGCGAATGCCCCGCAGGCCAGCCGCCATGGCGAAGCTGCGAGAACTTGCTCACTTCATTGAGCGCCTTGCCCATGCTCTCCCCCACGTCCTGGTTGAACTTCAGCGTGGAAGGTGATTCCCCCAGCGATGGCAGGGCCGTGAGGCTCATGCGCGTGACCTGCCCGGCCTCCCCTCCGGAGGAGAGCTGGGAGATCAGCAGGCCGTTCACCTGATTGATGCGCGACTGAAACGACACGCCGGCGGCTGCGACCATGCCCGTGATCGTTCTTACGGTGGGTGGTGCGGCCGAGCCATTGTTGGCCGTGGCCTGGTAGGTCTTGTAGTCGGTCAGTTTCCACACGTCCTGCAGCCGCTGGGAGGCGCCGTCGGCCTCCGCCAGATCAGAAACCTTCAAATGGCCGCCCTCCCACTGGTGACTTCGGGTGGAGCCCGCCTCGGGCGTCGCGGCCGTCTGATCAAAACGGATCTTGCCATTCGCCGTGGCGGAAGGCAGCGCCGTCTTCCCCTGCGCCCAGGTCAGCGAAAGGTCCACAGTCTCCGCGAGGCGGCCCCCGGCCTCTGCCGTGCTCACGTCGGGACATTCGCAGCTGGTGAACACGCACTGGCTGGTGTTCAGCAGGACATCGGCGCTGGAGATTTTGGAATCGGTGAACGCACACTGGGTGTAGCGCTCGCTTTTCTTTTTTCCGTCCTCGGCATCCGCCTCCAACACACATGACAAGAAGGTGCTCCGTGTCGCCGTGATGCCGCTCAGGTAGGGAGAGGTCAGCGTGGTGTCCGCCACCACACAGTCATTCATGCTGATCTTTGGCTTTCCGATCTCCGCGTGCAGTTCCGCCACGGTGTACTCAGTGCCATTGAAACGACGGTAGCGCGCTTTGTCATAAGCCACATAGCAGGTCTCCAGCGCGCAGCCTTCCAGATTGATCGTGCTGGAGGGTGCCGATTTCAGGGCCACTCTGCGCAGGGTGCAGCCGCGCAGATTCAGGGTGATCCGGTCTCGCACCTCCAGTGTCACATCTTCGAGGACGGTGCCTGCGGGAAACTCGATCTCGAGCGGTATGGTTGCAGGCTTCAGATATTGAGCGGCAATCATTATTCTCAAATGATTCCCCGTGTAATGTCCCGTTGGCAGCGAGCGTGGTTCCCGGAGGTAAAGCAGCTCCTTCACAGCCTGTGCATACCAGTCGGGCTCCGCTGCGCGGGCAGCACCTAGGGCGAACAGCGCACCGGTGAGCAGAAAATAAAGGATTCGTTTTTTCTCCATAAGCGGCAAGCTAAGGAAATATCTTGGAAACCGTCAATCATCAATGGGCGGACCATTCAGAAAATTGTATTTTTTGCGCTCAGTCGCCCTTGTTTTCCCAGACCCACGATTCTAAATCGCACCATGTCCATCCAGCAAGACCGCGAAGAACTCCGCCAGATCCTCAAAGCCAAGTCCGTCAAGACCGGCAAATTCACCCTCGCCTCCGGCCAGGAGAGCGATCTCTACGTGGACTGCCGCGTGACCACGCTGGACGCACGCGGCGCCGTGCTGGTGGGCCGGGTGCTGCATGATCTGCTGCGCCAGGAGGAAGCGAAGCGCGGCCTCAGCATCGGCTCCCTCGGCGGCCTGACCATGGGCGCGGACCCGCTCACCCTGGCGGTGGCCATGAGCTCCAGCATCGCCGGAGACGCCACGCCCGTGCAGGCCTTTGTGGTGCGCAAAGAAGCCAAAGGCCACGGCCGCGGCAAGCGCATCGAAGGCAATTTCATCACCACCCAGCCCGTCGTCGTCGTCGATGACGTCATCACCACCGGCGGCTCCACGCTGAAGGCCATCGAGGCCATCGAAGCCGAAGGCGGCAAAGTCGCCTTCGCCCTCATCCTGGTGGACCGCTCCGAAGGCGGCCGCGAAGCCATCGAAGCAAAAGGCTACCCCGTGGCGGCGGCGTTCACGCGCGCGGATCTGGTGTAGTACGATGGACACTCTTGTCCGTCGATCAGCGCTCCGACCCAACCCCATGATCCACAAACCACCCCACGCCAACGCCACAGCAGCGGCATGGGACTCGCAGCGCACGCAAGCTCAGCCGTCATTCGGCAAACCTGTCACGCATCGAAAGCGCTGATCGACGGGCAGGGAGTGCCCATCGTACTTCCCGAATGCCACCTCACCGCCAAGTCCCGAGGTCACATCCACCCAGCATTCCGATCTGAGCATGATCCAAAAATCCCGGTGTTCATCGCTTTTCGCTGTACTGCTTCTCCTCACCCCGGCCTGCATGCACAAGCGGAAGGTGGTGTTTGAGCATGACATCCTCAGCGGTCGCGATACCATGACCTACCGAGGGAAGGCCATCTCTCCGGAGGAACTCTTTGAGCTGGGGGAAAAGGCGGACTTTGACAAAATTGACCTCATCATGAAAAACGACGGCCAGACGGAGAAGCTGGATTTCAAAACCTGGCACACCGGCATGCGGCTGATCCCGGCGGCGATGCAGGAAGGCATGATCGAATAAAAACCATCTCATGAACACAACGAGTCAGCTTTGGGTCGAGTTGGTGGGTGAAATCATCATCGCCCGCATTCGCGGCGTCCCCACGGAGGAGCTGATCCGTGAGTGCCAGCAGCGCGTCATCGCCCTGCAGGCCGACACGGGCTGCACCCGCGTGCTCTACGATGCGCTGGAGCTGGAGCGGCCGCCGATTGAGATCGTGCTCACCCAGCAGGCTTTCTCCACGGAACTCAAGGACTCCGCGCTGTGCGTGGCCATCGTGGTGCCGAATACTGCCATCGCCTATCTCGCGCGGCTCGCGTTCGGAGATTTGAACCACCGCGTGTTTTACAACGACATCGCAGCGGCGATTCTGTGGCTGATGAAGAGCCCGGCTGAGAAGGCGGGTGATGGGGGAGCGTGAGGGATCAGGATGATCCCTCTCCTGCCTCAAATGGGAGCGCTTGGTGATGGGGTGAGCGGAGAAATCCCGTCACGCCTCTTTTGGCATGGCATGCCGACCGGCGGCTTGCTTCCACCCGTTCGTGCGCCAACATCCTCCTTCTTCATGAAGCGCCGCACATGCATCCTCGCAGGTCTCACCCTGCTCACAGCGTTCACGGCTTATGCCACCGGGCGCTGGGGGATCATTTTCCTCATACCACTGGAGTTCATTCCGGCCTTTCTGACTTTGCTTGCAGCCGTGTGGGTGCTTCTGCCCTGCCGGACTCCGGCCTCCCTCTGGCAGCGCTGGCTCATCCGCATCGCTGCTCTGGCGGCGTGCTGGTATTTCCTGCGCCTGCCTTCGTATTGGGACACTGGCTACTTTGAGCTGGGGCGCCAGGCGCACATTCGCTCGACCTTCACGCCCGCAGTGATTGCGGAGCTGCGCGCCTCTGCCGCGAAACTGGCGGCGAGACAGGGCAAGATTGGCGGAGTGGAGCTCTCGGAAGCCGACCTCCCTCCGGCAGTCGGTGGCACCTTGTGGGGAATGCCCGGCCATGCCGCCTGCCACTTTGACAAGCAGGGCAGGCTTTCCTCCGTGCGGCTGGTCTGGGGCAGCGCCCTCATCGCCCACCACGGGCTGGTCATTTCTGATGAAGAGATTCCTCTGCGTGGCTATGGCTATCACGGCGGTGGCAAAGACGGCCACGAAGAAGTGGAGTACCCGGAGCATTACTACCCGCTCTACCCCGGCTCCTATATTTATCTGGACGACAACTGATCCGCCGCCAGCCAGCGGCGACAACCAAACCCTGCGAACCCTCCCCATTTCACCCCATGCCCGCCTACATCATCGGACGAGTCGAAGTCACTGACTGGACGCGCTACGCGGAGTACATGAAGCTGACGCCCGGCATCATCGCCCAATACGGCGGTCGTTTCATCGCCCGCGGCGGTGAGTCCATGACGCTGGAGGGGCCGGAGGAGACGAAGCGCGTGGTGATCCTGGAATTCCCCACGTATGAGGCGGCGCAGCAGTTCTTCCACTCCCAGGAATACCGCGAAGCCAAGACCCTGCGCGAGGGCGCTGCCAATGCGCAGTTCTTTGCGATTGATGGAGTGCCTGTAGCATGAAGGCGGCATGAAGAGCTAGGAAAATCCGATGAACATGAGTAGCCCCCAAGATCCCAGCGCCTTTCCCCTAGACGGCCCGTTCAAGCGGGGCCGTGCCTACCGCGTGCGCCACAGTTTTGCGGCCTTGCGGGACTCATTCGCCGCAGGCGAGGTGCTGATCTTTGCCTCCAGCGCATGGTCGCGCTACGACGGGATCACGGGCTTCTTTTTCACGCAGCCCGGGCGGCAGGGCGGGCGCGTGTGGGACCTCGCGGATGATGCGGATGTGGAAAGCTGGAGGCAGTTGTTTGAGGAAATGCCCGCTGAAAATGAAGTGAAGTGAGGAAGCGTGACACGTTGGCTTGAAGCGCGAGGGAGCGGTGGAAAGTCCGCCTTGCGCGGGGTCACCCCTTGCTTCAGCGTCCACCATTCTGCGGCCCGCCATGACCTACTACGAATACAAAGCCGCCATCCAGCAGCATCTGCGGCGTAGCCGCGCGGGTGCCACGTGGGTGGAATTGCGGGACAAGCTGGGCCTGCCCTATGAGCGCGCCTGCCCCGAGTGGACGCGGCGGCTGGAGGAGGACATCGGCCTGGTGCGGCGCAAGGGCGCGGGGCGTGCACTGGTGTGGGGGCTGGAGAGGCGCTGAGTGCTGGAAGGCGGGCACGCTTTCTGTGTCACCACGATTTAGGCTGGACTACTCCGCCTGAACCGCTCACCCTCTGGCCTCATGACCTGGCTGATTTTGATCCTGGCGGGCACGACACCCTTTTTGTTCTTGATCCATGGCAGGCGGCTGCTGGGAAATCAGACGCATCCAGCCGCGCTCTTCATCCTGGCGTGGATGGCGTGCGCCTTTCTGCTCAATGCGGCAGATTTGCCGCATCTGCCGGTGGGCGCGGTGTCGTTTGCATGGGTGCTGATCTGCGCCGGTGCGCAAGCTCCGCTCTGGCAAAGGCAGTGCCTAGCGGCAGGTGTCTGACCTGCCACGATCATTATCGATGCGACACCTTTTTCCTGATTATGCGCAGACTCCTCAGCACCCTTTTACTCCTGGCCGGCAGCGTGGCGGCCTGGGCGGTCACGGACCCGGAGCCGCAGGTCTCGCCGGATGGGCGGCATGCCATCCATAACGTGGGAGACACGGCGGAGGGGAGGCACCACTTTGAGATCCGCACCCGGGCGGGAGAGGTGCTGCTGAGGACGGATGACGAGCCTTCAAAAACGTGGACGCCCACGCATGCGAGCAACATCCTGTGGAGCGCGGACAGCCAGTTTGTGCTGCTTCGCTATCAAGACGGCAAATACGATTCCACGGCTCTCTACTCCTTCGCCGACCGCAGGCTCATCGACCTTTCTCATGTGGTGGACGGGTGGACGGTGCCCGTCCGCTGGGTGAGCCGGCGCACCTTTGTGGTGGAAGAATCCGGCCCCCACGGCGGCAAGGCGCGGGGCGGCGGCTACCACTACCGGAAGACGTTCCGCATCCGCACCGGCCCGCTGCGGCTGGAATGCGTTTACACCACTCCCACGGTCACCACTGAGGACGATCCGGACGCCTCCTGAGCTGCGAATTCAGGATGGCGCGCAGGCGTGCGCGCCTGCATGAAACCTTACTCAGACAGCGCCGGAGACTCCGGCATCGCCGCGTATGAGGCGGGCAGAAGCTGGATCCGCATCCGCTTCAAGCACGGGGGCACGTATGCGTATCGCGCATCCGCCATTGGCGCGGCGCATGTACGGGCGCTGAAGCGCCTGGCGGAGGCGGGCCGTGGGCTGAACACCTACATCAACACGCATGCGAAGGTGCGGGACGGCGCGGCGGCGGTGATGGAATAGGCGGAAGGGCGAAGCGCGTGCGCTGGTGTGGAGGCTGCAGAGGCGCGGATGCAGCAGGGGCGCGCAGCATGTGGTGGGATGGTATGTCGTGCCATCATTTCACATCCGCAGCGCGGTGATTCCGCTTTTTTCCGCATTCTTCGTTGACATTTAAAATCCAGGCCCAAGAAGTTTATTCGTTCCTGATGACAGCCGGCGTGAAGAACGCGGCCCGCGCAGGAATGACAGCGGAGCGGCAGTGAAGAACTCTGACGACGCACCCCGGCGCAAAGCCTGAAGCCCTCGGCGGCCTCCGGCACGCCACGCCCACCACACCGCACGCGGTCACGCGCTTTCCGGCACCCTCATGCCATCACGCGTCCCCATGCTACCACGAAAAAGCATTCAATACCAACTCATAGCAACACGCCGGAAACGGCAGGCAGAAACCACAAAGCAACAACAGCAGCAAAATCATCATCATCATGAAACTCATCAGCCAAAGCCATGCGGCCGCCGCCGCCTCCCCCGTACCCTTCACCGC